>ERZ761610.2-NODE-2-length-373866-cov-53.262630_pt1 | contig 373866 bp, 326 predicted proteins | sample MGYA00512164_ERZ761610 | MGnify/ENA primary metagenome ERZ761610 (study PRJEB28899, sample SAMN02850038) | bioreactor sludge metagenome | biome: EBPR Sludge; feature: EBPR Bioreactor; material: flocular biomat | place: Australia: Thorneside Wastwater Treatment...
ATAATTGAGAAATGACCGGCAATTCTTCGGCTTACTCTCCCCTCTCCCTTTGGGAAAGGGGCCGGGGGGTGAGGGCCATAATTGAGAAATGACCGGCAAATCTCAGGTTTGCTCTCCCCTCTCCCTTTGGGAGAGGGGCCGGGGGTGAGGGCCATAATTGAGAAATGACCGGCAATTCTTCGGCTTACTCTCCCCTCTCCCTTTGGGAGAGGGGCCGGGGGGTGAGGGCCATAACCTGTTACACTCACTTTAAACATTTCTAATTGAAAATAGAATTTATATCTTTGTTTCTTTACAGAAAAAAAAACAAAAACTGATTGAAACCACTAAGAAAACTATATGACTGGGTTCTGCACTGGGCTGAAACACCGTATGGACCGGCTGCGTTATTCATACTCTCATTTATTGAATCTTCTTTTTTCCCTATTCCGCCCGATGCGCTTTTAATAGCGCTTTGTCTGGGCAGCAGGAAACTCTCTTTTAAATTCGCATTGTATTGTACAATAGCCTCTGTCCTTGGTGCAATGGGCGGATACGCAATTGGTCATTACCTCTGGTATAATTCAGCAGGGCAGTTTACATGGATTGCTAACTTTTTCTTTGATCATATCCCCGGTTTCACTCAGCATGCATTCGCTGAAATTGAAGCTCAATATAATAAGTGGGATTTCTGGATAATCTTTACCGCAGGATTTACACCCATACCATACAAACTCTTTACAATTACATCGGGAATATTCAATATCAATATCCCAATGTTTATAATAGCATCAATTGTAAGCCGCGGGGCTAGATTTTTCCTCGTAGCATTTTTGATCTGGAAATTCGGTGAAAAAATAAGGAATTTCATAGATAAATACTTCAATATTTTGGCACTCGTATTCACCGTCCTGTTGATTGGCGGCTTTGTTCTCGTCAAATATGCGATTTAAAGCTATATATTTTATATGTTAAGCATTATTCAGACCCCTCTTCCAGAGGGGTTTTTTATTTTAGCGTTCAAGAAAATGTCGGAGACATTTTCGAAGTCCCTCTGAAAGCGGGATATTTCACGCTTTACTTATATTTTTCCCCTTTTACTTTCTATTTTTGCCTTTTGCCTTTTTACTTTTGCTTTTTACATCTTGTTACAATCCATTCAAACCCTATTACAATCTTAGTAGTATGTTTGTACAGATTCAAATTAATTAAAGGAGCTTTTTTATACAGTGAAAATTTCAGCAATAATTACGCAGCCGTTTTTCAGAATGCCAAAATCTGTGGCAATCGGATTATTTTTCATCGCTTCAATGATTGCAGGTTCAAATATCTTCGCGCAGAATGAAGATGCGCCAAAGGGCAAAAATGAAGAGCCGGGAATTAACCAACATGGTGACCAGAATGCTGATGACCCGATGGGTAAGAGATCCGTTCCGCCTGAAGTAAAAACTGAGCCGCAAATTCTTGCGCATGATATAAGCGCTATGCTGAAAGAAAAATTAAGCTTAACAGATAAGCAGAGCCCCGGAGTATATGATATTGTTCTTGATTACGCATCAACTCATGATAGAAAAAATTTTGATCACAGTGAGCTTGACCTGAAAATTGAAAAAATACTAACAGCAGATCAGGTCCTAAAGTATAAGGAGTTCGTTAAGAACGGTCCGGATAGAAACGCACCGCAGCATCACGGAAATGATGATTCACCTGTAAGATAAATAAAACGCCTCCGGCAATAATTGGTTAATTAACAAATGCAAAAAATGTCAATCTTTAGCCGGAACAAAATTAAGGCAGCGCAAGTGTAACAACTAAGATACAAACACTGATAAACACATAAACGAAGTGTACCACAATTCTTCAAACTCACCAATATCCTCTGTGCCGCAATAGTAACCCAAATTACGTTGCGGCTTTTTTTTATTTCACATCCGGCATTCATCGCTCTAATAATAACATGATATTTTCAATCTGAACTTTTCCCATAGGATCAAACTTCCATGAAATTCGCGTTCAAACGCTGAATTCGCCGCCATTTTCTGAGATTAAATGAGTGTTTGAGTGACAAAAAGTCCATGATTTAAGCAAAATATGAGAAAAACCCCGTTTTATCAGCTTTCATCAGAACAATGCTAACCCAGGCTTTCAAGCCGGGGATGTTGCGATTCCAGACTGAAATCGGGCTTCAGACCTGACCCAACTACATTAATTGAAGTTTTTGAATCAAACCGTCTAATTCCTCTTTTTGGTTTTACGATTGTATTTGCAAACATTAATGGTTAATTTTGTATGATATTTTTATGAAAGTCTATAATTTGAAAGGATTTCGTGGAAGAGCTTCAAAACCCCGAAAGTACGGCTACAGGCAAAGTACAGGTTAACCCAAATGATGCAAACGGTTCAGAAAAAACCGGATCAAAAAACGTTTTTAACGATCAATACACAGAAGAATCAACCAAAGTAAACAGCACAGGCGAAGTACCCGACCAGCAGCAGAACGTTAACGGAGTTTCCTCACCAAAGAACGGTAAACATCCTTCTGCAAGGTTCCGGAAAAAAAATAACAGCAACGGTAAAAAAGTAATTGTAAACCAGCAAAAGAAAGAAACTACGCAGGAACAAAAACCGCAAAATAAAAAGTACTTCAGAAAGAACCCGAACCAGAGGCGCTTCTTTAACCGTGACCGTGACAGAAATCAGAATCAGTCACAACAGTTGAACATTTCAGGTAAAATGGTTACTGTTGTTGTTCCGCTTTACAATGAAGAAGATTCATTGGTTGAGCTTTCTGTTACACTGAAAAAAGTTCTGGATAACTTAAAGTGCAGCTGGGAAGTTCTCTTCATTGATGACGGCTCTACGGACCGGTCTTACCAGAAGCTGCAGGAAATAAACAGGGTCAACAGCCGGTTCAAATGCCTCAAGTTCAAACGCAATTACGGTAAATCATCTGCGCTGCAGGAAGGCTTTAAAGCCGCCAAAGGCGATTATGTTATTACCATGGATGCGGACCTGCAGGATGACCCGGCGGAAATTCCGGCACTTATCGCTAAACTGAATGAGGGCTATGACCTGGTTTCAGGATGGAAAAAAATCCGCCATGACCCGTTCATTAAAAAGCATACTTCCAAGATCTTTAACGGTGTTACCAGTTTGATGGTTGGTTTAAAACTGCATGATTACAACTGCGGTTTAAAAGGCTATACCCGTGATGTTGTTAAGAATGTCAAAGTTTACGGAGAAATGCACCGCTACATTCCCGCATTAGCGCATTTATCAGGCTTTAAGGTAACCGAAATTGCCGTCACTCACCATGAACGTAAATACGGTAAAACAAAATACGGCTTATCAAGATTTTTCAACGGATTGTTTGATCTGATTACCGTCCTGTTCACAACCAAGTATATTAAACGCCCGCTCCATCTGTTCGGGTTTATTGGTGTCCTTAGTTTTCTTGCAGGAACAGGCATACTGCTGTATCTAACAATATTAAAATTTGTCGAAGCTACGCCTATCAGCGGCAGGCCGCTCTTCTTTGTTGCCATTCTTATGGCAATTGTTGGAGTACAGTTCTTTTCTATAGGGTTAATTGGTGAAATGATTACCAAAACTACCGTTGAAAATGACAATGTGATCATAGATAAAACCCTGGGTATGGGCAGCTGATAAATTATTCCCAAATGAAATTATTTCTTATTTAAGCATTACATTTTTAATAAGTATTTGATAATTTATTGAATTATTACTCCCAATTTTAACTCACAATATTAACAGCCCGTTTTAAAAAATATATGAGCAATATCAGCGAGAGAGCTATAGTTTCACCAAATGCAGCCATCGGAAAAAATGTTTCAATTGGTCCGTTTTCTATCATTGAAGATGGCGTTAATATTGCCGATAATGCCGAGGTTCATTCAAATGTCCTTATTCACTCAGGTACCACACTTGCAAAAGGTGTCAGGATCTTTCACAGCGCAATTGTTGGCAACGAACCGCAGGACCTCAAGTTTGAAGGTGAAAAAACTACCGTTGAAATTGGAGAAAATACTGTCATCAGAGAGTTTGCCACTATCAGCAGGGGCACAAAAGCGCGAAATAAAACCGTAATTGGCTCAAACTGTTATGTAATGAGCTATGTTCACGTTCCACATGATTCCATAATAGGCAATAATGTAATTCTTTCAAACGCTATAAACATGGGCGGACACGTTGTTGTTGATGATTGGGCAATTATAGGCGGAATGGTTGGCATTCACCAGTTCGTTCACATTGGCGCTCATTGTTTTATCGCTTTCAGCGCAAGGGTCACAATGGATGTCCCGCCGTATATTCTCGCAGGCGGCTCGCCGCTTGGTTACAAAGGACTTAATGTTGTTGGCTTAAAACGCCGCGGCTTTAAAGATGAACAGATCAGGAATATCAAAAATACTTACAACCTTATTTACGGACCTGAATATAATATCAGTGACGCTATAAAAGCTGTAAAAGATACTGTTGAAATGACTGAAGAAGTTCAAAATATAATTTCTTTTATAGAAAAAAGTGAGCGCGGGATCATCAGAAAATAATTCAGCGGGTGGAAACCCGGCGGTTATACCGCTTGCTGAAAATAAAAAATGGGAATTCCTGGATACAGGCATCAGGTCTGGTGTGTTCAATATGGAGCTTGACATGAAACTTGTTGAACGCTGCAAAAAAGAAGATACCGCGTTTCTCAGGTTCTACCGCTGGAAACCTTACGCAATTTCCCTGGGTTACAACCAGGCAAGATTAACCAAAACAACTTACATAGATACCAACAAATGCCGCGCCGAAGGGCTTGATGTTGTCACACGCCCCACCGGCGGCAGAGCTGTTCTGCATTCCGAAGAGCTTACTTATTCCGTCATCTTCCGCTCGCAAAAACCCGTGCACGAGCTATACAAAGATATTTCTGTGGCTATACTCAACGGGCTAAAACTGCTCGACCCGGCTTTGGAAAAGCTATCGTTCACCAAAAGTACACCCGATCTGCTGAAACTTATCCGTACGGGAATGTATAACCTTTGCTTCAACAGTGCTATAAAAAACGAAATTAACTACAAAGGCAAAAAACTTGTTGGCAGCGCACAGCGCAAATTTGGCGATATTGTTCTGCAGCATGGTTCAATTCTGATCGGCAGCCATCATAAAAATATTGTAAATTATCTCAATATTACCGGTGAAGAACGCGTGAAAATGCTCCGCGAAATTGAAGATAAAACCGAGTGTCTGGAGCATATAACCGGCAGAAAAATGGACTACAAACAAACCGCTGAAGCGGTATTCAGCGGATTTAAACATACTTTCGGACTGGATTTCAAAAGTATAAACAGGGTAGCCGGGTTTTTAGAACCGCGTATGAAGGCACCCTTCATAATGAATTAACAACAAATAAAATGGCTGAAGGCGATAAGGTAAAAGTACATAAAGAACGGAAAAAGATAACCACAAAAACTCTGGTTACAATGAAAGAACGCGGCGAGAAAATTACTGCGCTCACTGCGTATGATTATTTAATGGCAAGATATCTTGATGAAGCAGGCATTGATTTTATTCTCGTTGGTGATTCCCTTGGAAATGTGATCCAGGGAAACGCTACAACACTTACCGTAACACTTGATGAAATTATATACCACGCGAAAATTGTTAAGAAAGCCGTTAAAACGGCATTGCTGGTTGTCGATCTTCCGTTTATGAGTTATCATGTTGATCTGCGTGAATCAGTTCGCAATTGCGGCCGCGTTATGAAGGAAACCGGCGCAGACGCCGTTAAGCTCGAAGGCGGCGAGAGGATTGCAGAGGTTGTAAAACATCTTGTAAAGGTCGGAATCCCCGTTATGGGTCATTTAGGTTTAACGCCGCAATCAATAAATATTTTCGGCACCTACGTTACACGCGGCACTGACCCCAAAGAAGCGCGAATGATACAAAAGGATGCGAAAATCCTGCAGGATGCAGGCTGCTTTGGAGTCGTCCTTGAAAAAATACCCGCTACGCTTGCCAAAAAAGTAACCGCTTCGCTTAAGATACCAACTATCGGCATCGGTGCCGGCGTGAACTGCGACGGACAAATACTTGTTACACATGATATGCTGGGCATGACTGAAATGTTCCACCCCCGCTTTGTGAGGAAATACCTCAATATTGCGGAGCAGTCTAAAAATGCTTTCAAAAACTACATAAAAGACGTAAAGCATAAGAAGTTTCCAAACAAATCAGAAAGCTACTGATTCAATTTGCAATTGGCAATGAATAATTGACAATTTTTCTTATTCTACTAATAAACATATTCGTAATTCCTAATTCATAATTCGTAATTGAACTTAAATATATTATTCATAGGCGATATAATCGGCGAGCCGGGCCTCAAGTATGTTGAAGATAACCTGAAAAAACTGGTTGAAAAACATCACGTACATTTTGTAATTGCTAACGGCGAAAATCTTTCAGGAGGCAAAGGATTCCTCGATAAAGACGTAAAACGCGCATATGATGCGGGCATTCACTGTATGACAGGCGGCAATCACACTTTCAGCAAGCTGCAATCGGTACATATATTGAAAGATGATGCCCGCATGCTCAGACCCGCAAATCACCACGAAGATGTTTACGGCAGAGGCTACCAGCTTTACCCGGTTTCAATTGAAGGCGGTTTGTTTAATCTGTGTGTAATAAATGTGATGGGCAGAGTCTATTTATCAACTCTCAATTGTCCTTTCAGAACCACAAATAAAATTGTTGAGCGTGTTAAAAAGGATACTAATTTAATATTTGTTGATTTCCACGGTGAAGCTACCGCCGAAAAGATCGCTTTCGGGTGGTACATGGATGGCAAAGTCAGTGCCGTAGTCGGCACGCACACTCATGTGCAAACAGCCGACGAGCGCATTCTGCCTAACGGCACGGGATTTATAACCGATGTGGGCATGACCGGCGCGTTTGATGGAGTTATTGGCGGCAATAAGGATGCCTCAATTGCACGGTTTTACTACCAGACTCCCCACAAAACAGATGTCGCAACCAATGACGTAAAAATAAGCGCCGTAGTCGTGAACATTGATGTAAATACGGGCAAGACAGTCGGAATAAAACGAATATTCGAACCTGCGTTTAAATAGATTGTCATTCCTTGTTTACCCCTTTGGGGCGAAAGCAGGAATCTTTTACCGCAGAGGCGCAAAGACGCAGAGTATAAACAAAAGGCATTCACTCGTGAATGCCTTTTGTGCTTTTCTTTGGAGTGCCTTGACTATGTCAATGCTGCATCAACACAGTCTTATGTGGTGTCAGGCTGAAAGTCTTTAGATATGTACCTGACATGTGTCAGATTAATATCTGACGCCACAGTTTACTTCATCAAAACCATTTTCTTTGTTTCTACAAAACCTTCAGTAATAATCTTATAAAAATACACTCCGCTCGAATAATTCGAGCCATCCCAGTCAGCCTCGTAAGTGCCAGGCTTAAGCTCTTCATTAACAGGTGTGGAAACTTCTCGCCCAAGCAAATCATAAATTATCAATTTCACATTTGACGTTTGACCTTTCACGTTTGACGGAACTGCAAACTTAATTTTCGTTTTCGGATTGAAAGGATTGGGGTAGTTTTGGGAAAGTAGAAAAACTTTTGGGACTTCTGTACTTATTATTTGGATTCCAATTGGTGAAACAGGTGAAATTATACTTCCATTATCACCTGCTATCCATATATTATTTTCATTTAGCGCAGAAATATTAAACAATCCACCATGAGGACCCGTACTGGACCCAATTGGACCAAATGATTGAAACCAGCTAACACCTCCATTTGTAGTTTTAGAAATGTATCCTTTGTAAAAATCACTTGATGTTAACCAGCCGGTCTGCTCATTTATAAAAAAAACATCGGTATATAGATAAGGTCCATAATATGATTCAGTATTTGTATGAGACCAGGTAATACCTGAATCAGTTGTTCTTAATATATATCTGCCTGAACCACCGGTACCTGAAAATTTATTACCCAGTGCAATTCCTGTATTACTGTTTACAAAATGTAAAGCTGAATAATTAAAATTATTGTGTGGAAACGACGATATCCAGTTTTCTCCCCCATTCGTAGTTTTTAAAATATAACCGTTATCTGCGGCAATATATCCATTTTGCGGATCTGTAAAAGTAACATCATTTAATGTGTATGAAAGATCACTTTGTTGATTTATCCAGTTGATACCCGAATTTATTGTTTTTAAGATTGTACCACTGGCCCCGCATAAGTAACCTGTATTATTATTTATAAACGTTATTTTTTTATAACTAAAAGTTCCAATAGATTGCGATATCCAATTTATCCCTCCATTCGTCGTCTTGTTAACTACACCCGAATCTCTGCACAAAAATCCGGTATTTTCATTAATGAAAAATATCGAATTAATATTTAAATTTAAAAAAGATTGAATACTCATCCAGCTATACCCCCTATCGGTGGTTTTATATAAACCTTTTGACCCAGCGCACCATCCTGTATTCACATTTATGAACTGAACTGCTCTTAGATCTCCATCGGGGTTTTTGAAAGTATCTTCCCAATTATTACCTCCGTTCGTTGTTTTTAAAAGATTGCTGGATGTACCCAAAGCCCATCCGGTATTGATATTTTTGAAATAAATATCTCTGAAGACCTCTGAATCACTATTACCTGCAGAAAGCTGATTAAACCAGTTTATTCCACCATTCGTGGTTTTAAATATCCTTTTTCTTGTTGAAGTTACCCAGCCGGTTGATGAATTTACAAAAAACATGTTTACAGTATTACCTAAAGATACGGTATAAACATCCCAATTCAATCCACCGTTTGTAGTTCTGGAAATAAAACCGGGATTTCCAAGCAGCCAACCCTGTAATGAATCGATAAAAAATATTTTATTGATCCTCTGACCATTTCCAGCTTTTTTATATTCAAACGAATTCCAACCATCAGTAGTTTGAGCAATTGTATCATTACTGAAACTTGAAGCAAATCCCTTAAGACTATTTATCATGTAAAGTGAAGAAATTGGTTTTTTAAGAGTATTTGTGCATACGATCCAATTTATTCCGCCATTTGTAGTTTTAGAAACAACTCCTAAATTTCCACTTCCTCCTGCAATAAAACCCAATTGCCTGTTAATAAACTGAATACATACAAACCCTGAACCATTCAAATTTGTATTAATAGTCAACCAGTTTATTCCTCCGTTAGTCGTTTTCACTAAGGTATCAGAAGCTTGAGTAACCCATCCATATAAACTATCTATAAAAAATATATGGTTAGGATAAGTATAATAAGATCCACCTGAGATTCCGATATTTTTTGAATTTTTAAACGGTGTAGTCCATGTCACTCCACCATCAAAGCTTCGGTAAGAATAATCACCTGCAAAAACTTGTACATTACTTTGCGTTAAAAAATTTATTGAATAAAGTTCTCTTTGTAATGTTAAAATTTTCCAGTTTTCAGTTTGTGTAAAACAAAAATTATTAAACATGATTGTCAAAATAAATAATAATTTTAGGATTTTCATATTATATAGTTTTTTATTTCATCAATACCATTTTCTTTGTTGCAACAAAACCTTCGGTAATTATCTTATAAAAATACACACCACTTGAAAAATTCGAGCCGTCCCAAACAGTTTCGTATGTACCTGGCTTAAGCTCTTCATTCACAAGTGTTGAAACTTCCCTGCCTATTTGATCATAAATTATAAGTATAACATGTGAACCTTTATTTAATCCAAAATTAATATTAGTAACTGGATTAAATGGGTTAGGAAAATTTTGGGCAAGAAGAAAAGATTTTAAATTAGTGACCTCATTATTTGTAAATACTAACCCGCTAGGATTTTTTTTATAATAAATTTCAAAATTCCCTGCTCTTGTATCGCACCAAACAATATTTACTTGATGGTTTGATATACATAAAGAAGGTCTGCTTGAGCCACCTGTATTTTCATCAACTAAATTAAGTTCTGTAGACCAGGTTTGTCCTAAATCTAAAGATTTTTGATAATATATTTTGAAATAACCATTTCTGTCATCATAACAAACAAAATGTAATTGTTGATTAAAGCATGATAACGATGCATTGTATGATTGAGACGAATCATTTGATAAGGATCTCTCCGGATCCCATATCATCCCATTATCAGAAGATTTTTTAAAATATATCTGGCCATGAAAATTACGATTATCATTCCATACTACAAATATATTTGAGCTAGATGAAACTATGCATGGATTATTAGAAGCCAACGAAGTGGGATTATTAGATAATTGTGTTTCAGGTGACCAAGATAATCCATTATCACTCGATTTAATATAATATATTTCAGGTGCTCCACCTATTCTATAATCAGCCCAAACTATATGTATAATATTATTTGAAACTGTAATTGAGGGATTTTCCGCCATATTAGGAGAATCTGTAAGTCTCACATCATTATTCCAGGTACTTCCATCATTTGTCGAGAATTTAAAGTAAATTTCAGCTTGTACGTTTCCATTTGGATCATCCCTGTAATCATGCCAAACTAAATACTCAAAATTTCCATATTTGAAGATTGAAGGAATACTGGAGGTATTCTGCGCATTTGTTAATCTTATATCGGAGCCCCATGTATTTCCACCATCTTCCGATTGTTTGTAATATTCTTCATAATTTCCATCTCTTGTATCACGCCAGGCAACTCTAACTTTCAAACCTGAAACAAATATTGCCGGATAATTTGATTGACCTATGCTATTAGTCAGTCTAACATCAGGCTCCCAGCTTGTCCCATTGTCTGTAGAACGTTTATAATAAATCTCTTCATTCCCATCACGAAGATCATACCAAACTATATGAATTGTATCTCCATTTGAAGCAATACACTTTGAATTATTTATTGAAGTAACTGAGTTACCGGTAGCATTTGTAAGCCGGATATCATCACTCCATTGAGTCATGATGTTAATACAAAATAATAAATTTAAAAATACTAGTTTCTTCATGAGAAATTCTATTTACTTCATCAATACCATTTTCTTTGTTTCAACAAAACCTTCGCTAATTATCTTATAAAAATACACACCACTTGAATAATTCGAGCCGTCCCAGTCAGCTTCATATGTGCCGGGTTTAAGTTCTTCGTTTACAAGTGTAGTAACTTCCCTGCCTAGCAAATCATAAATAATAAGTTTCACATTTGACGTTTGACCTTTCACGTTTGCCGGTACATCAAACTTAATTTTAGTTTGCGGATTGAATGGGTTTGGGTAGTTTTGGGATAAAAGATAATTTTGTGGAAATATATTTGTATTGTCACTGGTTATTCCCGTTATTACACCGCCTCCTACTGTACTTATTATTAATCCATTATCTCCCGCAACCCATATATTATTTGTATCAAATGCCACTATAGATCTTAATTGACCATTTGTGTATAATTTTTTAACATTCCAGCTAACACCTCCGTTAGTTGTCTTGAGTACATTTCCTCTTAAAGAAGTCAAATATCCTGTAGTAGTATTTATCATTTTCATAGCAACAGTAGATTTTTGCGGACTTGGTAATGGTAACCAACTTGCACCCATATCAGTACTTTTAAAAAAGTCATTTAAAGAAATTGCATAAAGATTATTTTCACTGTCTTTATCAATATCTTGAATTGAGTTACCTAAAATGTTGAACCAATTGTACCCGCTATTTGTCGTTTTGTAAATTCCTCCTACCCCGCCAATAAAGCCGGTAAAACTATTAAAAAAAAGAATATCTTCACGCATAGGAAGAGTGTTATCAATTTTCATCCAGTTATTACCTGCATCCGTTGTGGAAAATATACAACTTTCGCTTAATATCCAACCTGTATTAGATGTTAAAAAAAACATTTTATAAAGGTTTTTACTGGTGTTCAAATTTTGAACATTCCAACTGATACCAATATTTGTTGATTTATATAACAATCCATTATCACCAAGCAACCAACCAGTTGATGCACTATTAAAATAAACATCATTTAAATCATTGGGTGTATTTTGCAAAACGAAATTCCAATGATATCCTTTATCTGTTGTTTTAAGTACTGAAGAAGGATATGGTGGATAAGACCAATAATGTGAAATACAAAACCCCGTGAATTCATTAGTAAAATACAGTCCATAATTAGAATTGCTTGTCGTATTTTGAGAAAGATATTCCCAATTGTCTCCCTGATTTGATGTCTTTATCATTGTTCCATAATTACCAGCAATAAAATAGTTATTACTATCCAGTACAGAAATATTGATTCCTTCGAAAGGACTTTTGAATTCCCAATTTAATCCACCATTCGAAGATTTATATATCCCTGTATTATTAGTTAAGAATCCGGTTAGTTCGTTAATGAATTTTACAGATCTTACACTTATGCTTTGAAAGTTCCATGAATTACCACCATCAGTGGTTTTCCAAAGTTTAGTACCTCCTGCCCAACCTGTATTCTCATTAATAAAGAAAATTGAATACATATCTTCCCAGGTACTATTGTAGAGCTGGGTTGCATAAGAAAGACCACCATCAGTGGTTTTATAAATATAAAACCTGCTTATGTTAGCCGGGTAACCTAAATGATAAAATCCGGTAAACCATCCTGTATTAGAATTTACAAAATATAAAGAATATATAGTGCTTATAGAAGCATTTAAATTAAACCAGTTTAAGCCTGAATTTGTTGTTTTTAAAAGTAAATTCGAAGAAGATCCGTAACCATAATTGTAACTTGCCCAACCGGTATTGTCATTAATAAAAAAAATCGATTGGAAAGAACCACCTGAAGAATTTGTTACACTATCCCATGAAATCCCGGAATTTATAGTCCTAAATATTTTACCAGCACCAATAATTCCAGTATTATTATTTAAAAAGAACGAAGTATTTATGGAATGAGCAATATCGGCGTTGAAGCCGGCAATGAAATAATCTATATTCCAGTTCTCTCCCCTATTTGTACTTTTCATAAATGTCCCACAATCACCGAAAGCAAAAATCAATTCAGGGCTTAAATAATTTACAGTATAAAGGTTATTTCCCTGTGGTAGTTGGTTCTGCCAAAACCATCCGCTTTGGGCGGATATATTTTGCGCTTACAAATATATATTTATGACTAAGATAAATCTGGAAAAGTTTAGGCAGCTAAAAAAAGGTTTAGCAGTTGGTTTTAAAGATAAAAAGGTTTTCATTTCGCCTCCGGGTATTTGAACTAATATAATACATAATTTAAGGCATTTGTATTCAAAAACAAAAATCCCCCAAAATATTGCTAATATTGGGGGATTTAAAATGTTCTATTTAATTACAACGGAATATTCCCGTGCCGCTTCTTCGGGTTCGATTGCTCCTTGGTCTGAAGCATCCTCAATGCCTTTATCAGCTTTATGCGGGTCTCTGAAGGCTCAATAACATCATCAATATAGCCAAACTTTGCGGCTTCATAAGGATTAGCGAACTTCTCCTTATACTCTTCAACCTTTTCATCAAACGCCTTCTTCGGATCCTTTGCTGAATCAATTTCTTTCTTGAAAATAATCTCAGCAGCGCCGGCTGAACCCATCACCGCAATTTCCGCGCCAGGCCATGCAACGTTATAATCAGCGCGAATATGTTTACTGTTCATCACATCATACGCGCCGCCATAAGCTTTGCGCGTAATTACCGTAAGCTTCGGCACGGTTGCTTCCGCGAAAGCGTAAAGCAGCTTCGCGCCCTGTTTAATTATTCCGCGCCATTCCTGGAAAGTTCCCGGCATAAAGCCCGGTACATCTTCAAATACTAACAGCGGAATATTAAACGCGTCACAGAACCGTACAAACCTTGCGCCCTTTACCGATGCGTCAATATCAAGCACACCCGCCATTTTACTTGGCTGATTTGCAATCACGCCAACCGAAATACCATCTAACCTTGCAAAACCTGTTATAATATTCGGTGCGAACAGCTCCTGTGTTTCAAAGAAGCTTGAAACCAGTCCCGGTTTTACAAGCTCCGGCAATCCTTTGGCCGTTTTTGATTTTTTCTCTTTTTTATTCTTATCAATTTCTTCATCAAACTCACTCTTCGGTTTTTCTTCCTGGTCAACCACTAGATTAATGATCTTCTTCATATCATACGGTCTTGTGTTATCCTCTGGTATTACATGGTTCAGTTCCATCTCAAGTCTTTCGGGGTCATCAACGGGAACGCGCTGTGGTGTTTTTTCTCTCCAGTTCTGGGGAATGTAGCTCACCAGTTTCCTGATGTGCTGCAGGCACTGCATTTCATCATCGCATGCAAAATGCGTTACCCCTGATTTTGTTGAATGCGTTTTCGCGCCGCCGAGATCCTCAAACGATACTTCTTCGTGTGTTACGGTCTTTACAACATTGGGTCCCGTAACGAACATATGGCTCTTTCCCTTTACCATAAAAATAAAATCCGTGATAGCCGGTGAATACACCGCGCCTCCGGCGCAGGGTCCCATGATTGCGCTAATCTGGGGTATCACCCCTGACATCAGCACGTTGCGCAGAAATATATCAGCATATCCGCCCAGTGATACCACACCTTCCTGTATTCTCGCACCGCCGGAATCATTCAAACCTATAACCGGTGCGCCCATCTTCTCAGCCATATCCATTATTTTGCAGATCTTTTCCGCATGCGCGCCGCTAAGCGAGCCGCCGAAAACCGTAAAATCCTGGCTGAAAACAAATACAAGCCGTCCTTCTATTCTGCCTGAGCCTGTTACTACACCATCACCAAGAAAGATCTGATCCTGCATACCAAAGTCATGGGTTCTGTGCGTCACAAAAGCGTCGTATTCTTCAAAAGTACCCGGATCCAAAAGCATAAAAACCCGTTCCCTAGCTAAATACTTGCCTTTGGCATGCTGCGCTTTTATCCTTTTTTCGCCGCCGCCCAGCTTGGCTTTTTCGCGCATATTGTGAAGCCTTAATAAATCAGTAATACGTTTATCTGTAGGCATAAAAATTGGTCCCTATAAAATTTCTGTTATTTAATTATCTCTGTTAATATGGGTTTTATATGTGTATTTAACAACCGGTATTCTAAAACCCTGAATTTTCATGTTCTAAAATAGCCTTTTTTAGGAGAAATTACTATAATATATATCAGTGTAAAATATGATTTATGTTAGGGTTTTAAGTGTAAACTGCTTAAATTTATCCAATTATCAATTGGTCTGGTTAATCCTTATCACAAGGATTCAAAAACCGGCATTGTCTCCCCTTACCAAGAGGGAGTGTCACGCCTTGGCGGAAAAGGGGGTCTTACTTTTTTATTTCTGTTTCCTGCCTTAACTGACCGCATCCCGCATTTATATCAATCCCGCGCCTTATCCTCAAAGTGTTCGGAATTCCGGCATCATCCAATATCTGCATGAATCTGGATATCCGCATCTTTTTTGATTCATGCCCGCCGTAACCTTTGGTCGGATTCAGCGGAATAAAATTCACGTGACATAACATTCCCTTCAGCAGCGCTGCCAGCGCTTCTGCCTGGGCCGTAGTATCATTTACGTGATCAATCAATGCCCATTCAAAACTTATCCTGCGGTGTGTGTTGTTAACATAATTTCTGCAGGATTTTATCAGCTCTCTTAAAGGATAACGTTTATTTATTGGCAGCATTGTTTCCCTCAGTTCATCTGTCGCGGCATGAAGCGATACCGCCAGGTTTACCTGGCTTTGCTCCATTGCGAATTCATCAATGTAGGGAACAAGTCCAACAGTACTTATCGTAATTCTGCGGGCACCGAAATTAAACCCGTTTGGGTCAGTGAGAGTATCGATTGCCTTCATCACTTCATTGTAATTAGCGAATGGCTCACCCATTCCCATAAACACCAGATTAGTCAGCTTATCATTCTTTTTCCTCAGCTCGCGCTCAAAGAACATAACCTGCTCAACTATTTCGCCGGATGAAATATTTCGCTGCAAACCGCCTTGACCCGTAGCGCAGAAAGTGCATCCAAGCGCGCAGCCGGCCTGCGTTGATATACATGCCGTTCTGCGGATATTGTAGCCCATCAGCACAGTTTCGACCTGTGCCCCATCCGGCAGACCGAAGAGTATCTTCCGCGTGTGATTATCGCTTGAGAGTTTATCTATCTGCGTAGTCAGGTGCGATGCGTCAATTATTTCCGCGAGTTTTTCCCTTAGACTCTTAGGCAAACCGTTCATCTTATCAAATGAACTTACCGCCTTAGAATAAACCTGCTCATATACCTGCTTCGCCCTGTATGCGGGCTCGCCAAGCCCCGTAATGATATCCGTCAATTCTTTTAAAGTCAGATCGAAAAGGAATGGTTTTTTGTTTATCATTTTTGGATTATTGCGACTTTCTCTTGTATAACTTTTTTACAAATTGAACACACAAATAGTAAAATGAAAGCCCGCGACTTTAGCCGTGGGTTAATTAAACGCAAAAATAAATTATAAACCGTTTCAACGGTTTAAAAAAATTACTCATATAAAATTGATTTACCTAAAGCTGATTCAATGAAATCAACCGCAAGCTCTGATGTTTCGTTCTTTGTATCAAGTATGGGATTCACCTCAAGCATTTCCAGCGAGCTCATGCAGCCGCAGTCTGCTACCATTTCCATAATTACCGATGCTTCGCGGTATGTAAGTCCGCCCTCAACCGGGGTACCAACGCCGCCCGCGTAATCAGGATCAACGCCGTCAAGATCAAAACTTATATGAATGTGGTCAACTTCATTCTTAAAATCATTCAGCACGCGGGCTATGATCCTTGTTACACCCTGCTTATCAACATCAGTCATGGTATAAACCTGCATGCCTTTATCCCTGTACTGTTTAACCGTCACTGCTTCCAGCGGGTCAACATCCCTTATGCCAATGAGAGCGGTATTTTCTGCAAGTACCTTTGGTGAAAATCCGCCAATACGTGTTAATCTCTTTTCGCCTATACCAAGAGAAACAGCCAGAGGCATTCCATGAATGTTACCCGAAGGAGTTGTTTCAGGTGTATTCATATCTGCATGAGCGTCTATCCATATAACTCCCAGCGTCTTCTTATTCTTGCGGCAATAGCTCGCTATTCCTGCTATGCTGCCAATTGCCGAAGCATGATCTCCGCCAAGTATTAGCGGGAAAAAATTCCTGTTCAAAAGTGATTCCACCTTTTTGGAAAGTATCTTCGAAGAACGGACAATTTCAGGGAGAAATTTTAATTTCGGATTCCTTATGCGCTGTGTCTCTGATCCTTCAATGAAAATATCACCAAAATCTTTGACACTGTAACCCATTTTTTCAAGTTTCTGCTGTACATGCGCGTATCGGAGGGCCGAGGGTCCCATATCTACACCGCGCCTGTCGGCGCCTAAATCCATGGGAAAACCGACTATTCCGATCTTTTTCTTTAATCTTTTGGATGAATTTACTAGAGCCATATTTATTTATTTAGTCTGCAAATATATCGATTTACCCGCTAAGTTTGAGGGTGATTATTACCCCCAATTCATACTCATTTTTTATATTTTAAACTTTGCACAAAAAGTATAAATTTATACAATAAAAAATCCATAACTATGAAATACTCTATATTTTTACTTGTTTTTGTTTTCTTATTTTCTCACAGTGCATTTTCGGGAAGTTTTGACCTGGATAAACTTTGCGATGAAATGTATAAAATTTATGATTCAGATGAGCTCCCCGCCAAAAAAGAGAACTTGGCTTACAAAAAACTCAACGGTCTTATCGGCACAAATGTAACCGTCAAAATTACCACTACAGATTCTATTACCTACGATAGAAAAGAAGATAAAACCACGCTCAAATCAAAAGAAGTATTTACCTCTGATAACAAAACAGGCTATTTTGGAGTTTTTGTAATGGCTGCACAAAAAGGTGATAACTTATTAATGAGCACTTCACCTGGTAAAGATATGACGATCACCGGCACAATTACAGATGTACTTGTTGTTGGCTACATAAAAGATAACCTGAACGGTAAAGCATATACTTCTATCAAAGATTTTGACGATAAGGGAACAATAATTCAGCAGATTATTATTAAAGTGGATATGTAGCAATACGAATGCCCGCGCAGGCGGACATCTCAATTATCAATTTTATCCCTGATTCCCAATCCGCCTTGGCGGACCGGTTTGGGAATCTTTTTTATCGTTTCAACGCGTCAGATCGTAAGACCTGACGCCACAAAGTGGATATGTAAACCAATGACTCATCCGATGACTCTAAGTCATCGGATGAGTATGATGAGTGCAATACAAAACTACCCCGCCCCTATCGCATCATTCAAAAAATCATTGAACGGCTTCGCTGTCTTAAATATCTTCGCTATATAATCACCGTAATTTTTCGAAAGCGCCTTTTCTTCCATCACCGTGTGGTCACAAATAAAACTCTTCAGTTTCAGGTATTCAGCCATTGGATGTTCTTTATCGAATCCTTTCGGCACAGTTTTAAGTGTATCACCATTCCACAGCTTACCGTATGTTTTTTTAAACTCCTTGCCTTCAACTATGCTTTTGAATTTCGCAGATCTTACCGCGATACTTTCCCTCACAGCAAGCAGTTTATCCGGCGCCGGCATATAAAGCCCGCTGCCCAAAAAATATTCATCCGGACTTATATGCAAATAATACCCCGCTATAGAAAGTTTCCTGCCTCCCCGGTTTATTGCCGCGCCAAAATTTGTCTTGTAAGGAGTCTTATCCTTAGAAAACCTCACATCCTTGTATATCCTGAACATGCAATCCTTGGGCTCAAGCCCTGAAACTGTTTCGTCAAACTCCGCGATTTTCTGTATCAGCTCAAACACAAACACTTCAAATTCATACCTCGCGTCTTCGTATAACTTCTTGTTCGCATTGAACCAGTCACGGTTATTATTCTTCTTAAGCTTCTTTAAAAAATCTATTGTACTTTTGTGTAACATTGTTTGATATTTTTAAAAATTACACTAAATATATCTGTCAAGCTTTTCTTCAATCAAGGTAATCCTTTAATCACGCAAATCAAGGTAATCCTTTAATCATGCAAATCAAGGTTCACGCTTTACTCAAAAATTTCGCTACCCCATTCTTACAATCGGGAGTCATCCTTGTAACTGCATTCAGGTCACACGCATATTCAAGCGCTTTATCAAAATCCATTCCGCTGATATTGGTAAACATTTCCTTGGTCAGCTTCAGCGATGTTCCCGAGTTCTTCATCAGCATCCGGCATACTTCATTCACTTTTTCGTCAAGCTCTGTGGAGTGTACAAAATGATTAATGAATCCCATTCTATACGCCTCATCTGCATTTATCATTCTGGCGGTAAGCAAAAGGTCTTTTGCATGTGATTCCGTTACGCGTTTTAGCAAAAACAACATAACAATTGCCGGGATAAACCCTATCTTAACTTCGGTATAACCGAATTTCGCTGACTCATCCGCTATAATAATATCACATGCCGATGCTATCCCGCAGCCGCCTGCAAGGCAGTACCCCTGCACTTTGGCTATTACCGGTTTTGAGCAGTTGTACACATTCAGCAGCATATTTTTGAATTTACGGGAATCATCCTTGTTCTGCAGGATATCGTATTCCGAGATCTTCTGCAGGTAATCAAGGTACAACCCTGAACAAAAATTACCTGCTGCCCCTGAAATTACCACAACCTTAACTTCCTCGTTCACAGAAAAATCCCTCAGCATATCACCAAGGTCATGAATAAGTTCTTCATCAAGTGAATTCATTTTCTCAGGGCGGTTAAGTACAATTTCAGCAATGCCGCCTTCAACTTTATACAGTATGTTTTTTAATCCCATAAAATTAGCTATAAGTTTAAGAATTTAATTTATTTTTAATTCCCCTCTTGAGAGGGGAGGGGGCGAAGCGGAAGGGGTGTGTTACTTTACAAACGAATTTCAAAATATTTATTCAAATATCAAAGCCGCTGCGCCAAGTACACCGGCATTATTATTGATTGTTGAACGTAAAACTCTGAATTTATTCCTTATCGTTTTTATACTTCTTTGTTTGATAGTTTTGTTAAGCTCACCAATAAAGCACTTATAAGCATTCGATATTCCACCGCCCAGTATTGCCGTGCGAACGTCCATCAAGTTGAAATAATTTGTTATTGCCACCCCAAGGTAAAATCCGTACAAATTTAACAATTTTTTTGCAGTCTTGTTACCCTTTACCGCAAACCCGCTTATATCCGCAAGATCAACATCTTTCCCAAGCTTATTAATATCCTTTTTGTTCTGTTCAAGAAAATAATTCCTGCCGATATGCGCTTCAATTGAACCGCGGTTGCCGCCAAGGCATAATGGACCGTTATAGTTGATCGTCATCATACCAAACTCACCCGCGCCGTTTTGCTCACCCCTGTAAAGTCTGCCGTCAATTATCATTGCGCCGCCAACACCTGTGCCAAGCGTTAGAAAAATGAAATTTTTGAATTTTGCGCCATGCCCGAATCTCAGTTCCGCAAGACCCGCGCAATTTGCGTCATTATCCGCAATTGTCTCGGTTCTATATTTCTTCGAAAAATGCTTCGCTAAATTCACTTCCTTCCATCCTTTAAAGTTCGGTGGATACTTCATTACACCATTTGTTACAATTCCCGGAGCGCCTATCCCGATCCCAACAATCTCCTTCTTAAAATCCTTCTTCAGGAAGTCTATACACTTTTCAATCTGACTCAAAACCTTCTTTGGCGAAATCTCCGAATACGTTTCGGTCTTGTAGTGTTTTATGATCTTTCCTTTGGAATCAACAATGGCTGATTTAATATACGTCCCGCCAAGATCGATACCGATTGCATATTCAGGTTTCCTTTTTTTTGTTTCCAGCGTTATCATAATACAGTCTTTTTATCTCTTTTATTTTTTATCTCTTTTTATTTTTCCACCAGTTTTTCAGGCGTTCAAGTATTTTAGCTTCTTCGCCAATTCCCGTTGGTTTGTAATACACTTTATCTTTCAACTCTTCAGGGAGGTATTGCTGTTCGGTAAAATGACCCTCGTAATCATGGGAGTATTTATATTCCTTCCCGTAGCCAAGGCTCTTCATCAGCTTGGTTGGGGCATTACGAAGGTGCAATGGAACTCCCAGCTCACCTGTCAATTCAACATCTTCCTTTGCGCTCATAATTGCGCGGTACGATGCATTACTTTTCGGCGCGCTGGCCAAGTATATTGCAGCCTGCGCAAGCACAAGCTGCGCTTCGGGCATGCCTATGTAATCAATCGCGGTAAACGCTGATGTAGCCATAGTCAGACCGTAGGGATCTGCATTGCCAATATCCTCCGATGCGAGCACAACCATCCTGCGCGCTATGAACTTCGGCTCCTCGCCGCCTTTCAGCATCCTTGCAAGCCAATAGACCGCCGCATCAGGGTCGCTGCCCCTGATGCTTTTTATAAATGCCGATATAATATTGTAATGTTCCTCAGCGTCTTTATCATACCTTATATAATTCTTCTGGTATGCTTCCTTTAAAACATCATTGGTGATGTTTATTATTCCATTTGCCTCAGGCGGGGTTGATCTTACCGCGAGGTCAAGTCCGTTTAACAGCCTTCTGGCATCACCGCCTGAAAACTGCAGCAGCAGTTTTTTATCCTGAATATCAATTTTCAGATCCTTAAGCTCCGCATCTTTTGTCAGCGCGTTATCAGCAAGCAGCATGAGCTCATCTTCGGAAAGATCTTCGAGTACATACACCCTGCATCTTGAAAGCAAAGGTGAGATAACCTCAAATGATGGATTTTCCGTAGTTGCACCAATTAATGTTATCACTCCGCTTTCAACTGAATGCAGCAGTGAATCCTGCTGCGCTTTATTGAAGCGGTGAATTTCATCTATAAATAATATCGTCTTACGTGAAAGGTGTTTCTGGTTAATTTCAGCCTTTTCAATCGCTGCCCGCACATCTTTAACTCCCGATGATACCGCGGAAAGCTGAATGAACTCCGCATTCACACTATTTGCTATTATGAGCGCAAGCGTGGTTTTGCCAACACCCGGTGGACCCCAAAATACCATCGAGAACACATTATTGTTCTCTATCATTTTTCTTATAGGCTTGCCTTCACCTATGAGATGCTTTTGCCCCGCAAAATCATCAAGCGTTTTGGGGCGCATACGCTCCGCCAGCGGCTGGAATTTCACCTGTGACTTTGTGTTCTGCTTAGTTGTATTTTCGTTTCCGAAGAGATCCAAATTTTGTATTTTATAAGGCAATTTTAGCTATAATAGTACAAACAAAAAAGGCAGGTTTAAAACCTGCCATAAAATAATAAAATCATGTTATAGGAGTAAACTATTTAAGTACAATCATTTTCCTTACTTCCCGTTTACCGTTAAATTCAGCTGAATAATAATATACCCCGCTTGAAAGCTTTTCAGCATTGTAATTCAAGTTATATATGCCGGCTGAATGATTTTCACTTAAATTATATACTTCCCTTCCGTTAACATCATAAATCCTAAATGTCACTAACCCTGCTTCCGATAGCTCAAATTTTATATTTGTTTCCGGGTTGAACGGATTTGGATAATTTTGAAAAAGCATGAATCTATCTGGAATTTCACTGCTGATTTGATTAATACCTATATATGCAAAATTATATTTTAGCAATCTTCCGTTAGTAGCAGCCAGCCAAACACTTTGTGAATCTTTAGCATCGCCATAATACAGGTAGCTGAAATTTCTAACAGGCTCCAATGTAACGCCAAAATCATATGAAATTCTTGAAGCCATAACTGAGTTTTGTATAACCATATTTGAATTAGGTACTAAAGTTAAATCCATAGAACCGGGAACACTGCTTGATGATAAAATTGACCAGTTTGCTCCGCCATTAGATGTCGATAGAATTTTAAAACCATCAACAGCAATTCCATTATTAGGATTTTTAAATGCTGCTATATCACACTGGCATGCGCTGACAAGATATGATGTCCAAGTATTATTCAGTCCGCCTGTAAGCTTATAAAATTTTGAATTACTTAAAGCGTTTTGCTCAGCAAAAAAATAAATAAAATTACTGTCTATATGGCTTGGTCCGTTATCGCGGATAAAAAAGCTGTATGGCAATACTGGCCTGTTAACAGATTTAACCCAATCTAAACCACCATTGCGTGTAATATAAAAATTTACTGAATCATTGCTTACAGAATTATCAACAAATAAATAGCCTGTATTAGCATTGAAAAAGTGAATTTTATTTATATGTAATCCGGGGTAATGATATTGCCTTACCCATGAAACACCCCTGTTCGTTGTTTTAAAAATTGCGGAATCTGATGTTACCCAGGCAATATTTGAGTCAAGAGCAATAATTTTGTCAAGGTCAAGTTTTTGCAAATTATTATTTATCTGCACCCAATTTACACCGCCATCGTTCGTAAAATATACTGACGAAGTCTCACCGCAAACCCAAATTATGTTAGTATTAACAACCGATACATCCTTGAGATTAATTGTTGAGCCAACATTAAAAATTTGCCACTGTGAAAATAAACTGAATGATAATAACAAATAAAAAAGAAGAGCTGTAATTAATTTGTTAATCATGGTCATCCTCCTATTCATGAGGAATGCATACATAAACGCCAAGTATTGTATGCGGTATTTCGTTACCCGGAGGCAATACACCTCCGTAATAATCCCAAACTTCTTGACAACATTCACAACTAATCATGATGTCTCCAATATCGGTTAACAGCGATCTTTTTTCATTTTCACTGCATTCTTCTGGTCTTCCAAGATTACAACACTTAAATAGACTTGCATTTTTTACATTTATGCTGTTAGTTATTAATGACTTATCTGTAATCTGTTCACTGCAGCTTTGAATTAGGAAAATAATACCTGAAAGAGATAATATAACAAAAATGGTTTTCATTAAATTCTCCTTTCATATTTAAATCAATATTTTGAAAAACGGGTTGAAATTTTTCAAAATAATTGGCTAATTGAAACTGCTCTTGACAGTATGGATGAAATTGCGTTCGAAGGGTTATTTTTTTGTTGATTTACATACAAATATAATACACCTACAAAATAATTGTTCTTACTAATATCCTAAAGCAATGATTATATTTAATTTATTAATACTCTTTTAGTTTGTTGAAAATATATCTATGTAGGCTTTAGTTAATTTGTATGTTTCTTCAATTGCCTTAATATGGGTACGCTCAACCCCGTGAGATGCTGATACACCAGGACCTATTAAACCCACCCGCACATCATATCCGGCAGCTAATGCCGCGGAACCATCTGAGCCGTAATACGGGTAAATATCAGTCACATAGTCTATTTTATGCTTAATTGCAAGCTCGCGCAGTTTATTGGTAACCGTAAAGTCATACGGTCCGCTTGAGTCTTTAACGCAAATTGAGAGCTTATCTTCCTTCCCGGCGCAGCCTTCACCTATTACAGCCATATCAAGCACCAGCAATTCCTTTGCGGAATCAGGAATTCCTGCACATCCTCCATGCCCGACTTCTTCGTAATTGGAAAAATAAAATCCAGCATTCGGCTTGCTGCCCGAAGCGGCATATTCTTTTATAAGCTCAATCATAACAGCGGCGCATGCCTTATCATCCAGGAAGCGGCTTTTTACAAACCCGCTTTTGGTGTACTCAAACCTGGTATCATAAAAGACAAAATCACCAACGCTTATTCCAAACTTTATCACATCCTCGGCTGATCTGACCAGCTCATCAAGCCTTATCGACATATTATCAGTGCTTCGCTTGGTTTCACCAAGCTTTTTGTTTACATGGCTTGCCGGATTGTTAAGCAAAAATGTTCCACGGAACAACTCACCCTTAAAATTACGGACTGTAACATACTCGCCCTCAAATGAATTCAGCTCAAGTCCGCCTATACGGGTTATCTCTAAAGTACCGTCATCCTTTATTTCCTTAACCATCGCTCCAAGTGTATCAATATGTCCCGTTACAATTAATTCAGGATCCTTTACAAAACTCACAAGCAATGAGCCCTTATTGGTTTTTGTACTTATCACATCCATTCCTGAAAATAATTTTTCAAGGTGGTTTGTGACTTCAATGGTATAGCCGGTTGGTGAATCTATTGCAAGAATTTCTTTTAGCGTTGTAACAATGTTATTCATATGATTATTTTATTCTTTTTAGATGTTTGATAAGAGACCCTTCACTTCGTTCAGGGTTTGTTATTTTGTGCTATCAGTAACTACCTTATATATCTCTTCGCCCTCTTTCACCATGTTATACTTTTCCCTGGCGACTTTCTCAATCTTCTTATCCGATGTCTTGATCTCTTCAATTTCCTTCTGCAGCATCAATGATTTATCCTGCTCAGCTTTAAGCTTTTCCTTCAGTTCCCGGTTCTCCATCTCAAGCTCAACCCGCTGCAATATCCCCTTTTTACCGAAAACAGCGTATGAAAGTATCGCGGCAAGTATCAGCAGGTAAATAAAAAATTTCCGCCTGTGATAAATGTACTTAACTATATTTTTGCCGAAGCTGTCTTCTTTCATAAAGGTAAAAATAACAATTTATTTATTTAAACTTAACTCAATAATTCTGTTCAGCAGCCCGGTAAAATCCATGCCAACAGCGCTTGCCGCCTTTGGAACCAGGCTAAGCTCCGTCATTCCGGGCAGCGTGTTCACTTCAAGGCAGAATGCTTCGCCTTTACTGTTCAGCCTGAAATCCACCCGGGAATACACCTCACACCCCAGCGCATTGTGCGCTGTTATTGCCTGCTTCTGAATATGCTCAGCAAGCTTATCCGGCAGGTCCGCCGGGCAGAAATACTCAGTGAAACCCTTTGTGTATTTATGAACATAATCATAAAACCCGCTCTTTGGTTTTATCTCAACCACCGGCAGCGCTTCGCCGCCTATAACGGCAACTGTAAGCTCACGGCCTTCAATATATTCTTCCGCCATAATGTTATCAGAATATTCAAACGCGTCACTCAGCGCTTTACCAAGCTGCACATCCTCTACATCAGGCTGAACTATTGAAAGCCCGACCGTTGAACCCTCATCATTCGGCTTTATCACCGCTGGATAACCTACCTGAAGCTTAATATTCTCATCTACCTGCTGCTCAGCCATATCCCCTTTTTTAAGCATGAACCATTTTGGGGTCGGGATAGCGTAATGATTGAACATTATCTTCGAAATATTCTTATCCATTGCCATTGCGCTTGATGTGACACCGGAGCCGGTATACTCTACTCCCCGCATTTCAAGCAGTGATTGTATCCTGCCATCCTCGCCAAACTTTCCGTGAAGCGCAAGGAATACAATATCAGCATTATCAAACAGATCAGAGTTAATGCACTCCATCACCTTGCGGCTGCTGTACCGGTGCAGTTCTTCCGCTGTAGGGAATTCTTTCCCAATGGCCGGTTTATCTGAAAATATTTTATCTTCATCAGGCTGCGCCGCGCCGTAAATGGGATCAATAACCTTCACACTATTACCTGCATCACGCAGCGCTTTGGCTACTGATCGCCCTGAAGCAAGAGCCACATTTCTCTCTGCGGAGTTTCCGCCCGTTAGTACTATTATATTCAATATCTTATTGCGTTAAAATTTACTTACTCTTATAAACCGTGTTCTTCAGTGCGTCAAGCTTTTTTAATTGTGCTGCGGGAATCGCTTTCGCCCCGCCAAGTACCTTGGCGTTAAAACAGATCTGCGCGTATTGCTCAAGTTTTTCTGTGATGTAATACGCGTCCTCTATGGTTTTACCAAAAGCCACCAGCCCGTGATTGCCAAGTATAATAGCGTTATACTCCATCACAAACGGCTCAATTGATGCCGTCACTTCATCTGTTGATGGTGTTGCATACGGCGCCATTGGAATATTCCCGAACCCCAGGTACACTTCCGGCAAAATATTGCCGGGCAATTTTTTGCCTGCTGCCGCAAATGAGCTTATATATAAAGGGTGTGTGTGTATCACCGCATTCACATCTTTCCGTTTACTATATATATAGAGGTGAAGCTTAATCTCAGTGCTGAGATGCCTCTTTCCGGCAAGTTTCTTACCCTTAATATCGCTCTTTACCAGGTCAGCCGGCTTTATCTTCAGTTTATTTGTCTTTGATGCCGTTGAAAGGATGTAATTCTTCTTTGTTCTAACACTCAGGTTTCCATCGTATGCTTTAACAAAACCGCTTGCGCCGCATAGCTTTGAGTATTGTATTAATTCGTTCTTAAGTCCCAAATTTATTTACTTTGCGTTCAAGAAAATGCCGGAAACACTTTCGAAGTTTTGACTTTATACTGAATGCCGTTCAAGAAAATGCCGGAGGCATTTTCGAAGTCCCGCTGAAAGCGGGATGACATTTCACGTCTCACGTTCAATTACATTTTCAAATGCCCGAACATTTTATTTATCGGCTTAGCTGATTGCATTATATAAAAATGCAGGCTTGGCGCGCCGTTGTTAAGCAATTCCTCTGCCTGTTTGGCTGTCCACTTGGCGCCAATTTCCATTACATGTTCGTCTTTGGCCTCGAGTATCTCACCGGAAAGCTCTTCGGGTATATTGATATAAAAATTCTTTGGTATGTTGAACAAATGAGATTTTGCCGTAAGCACTTTTAGCCCGGGTATTATGGGCGCTTCTATTCCCGCTTCGCGGCAGCGGTTCACAAAATCAAAGTAAACCTTATTATCGTAAAACATCTGCGTCACAACATAATCACCCCCGCTCGAGATCTTCTGCTTAACATGGTCAACTTCTACCTTCATATTGGGCGCTTCAAAATGTTTTTCGGGGTAACCGCTTACGCCTATGCAGAATTTTGTAGGCTTTGCGTCAAGCAGGTCTTCTTCAAGATACCTTCCGCAGTTCATATTATTCACCTGCTGGATAAGTTCATATGCAAACCGGTTCTGCGATTTATACTCCGGTATCGGTTTATGATACCCCAGGTCGTCTCCGCGTATGGCCAGAATATTTTCAATGCCAAGGTAGTTAAGCTCAATAAGCGCGTCTTCGGTCTCTTCGCGCGTAAAACCAAGGCACAAAATGTGCGGTACAGTATCAATGTTAAAATGATTTTTAATCGCTACGCTGATACCTATAGTTCCGGGTCTTTTGCGTATAACTTTTTTCTGAATGCCCTGCGGTGTCTCCCTGTATTCAACTTCCGCTGCGCGCGAGGTAACATCTATGAATGGCGGTTCGTATTTCATTACATCGCCAATAACATTAAAAAGCTGTGTTATATCTCCGCCGCGCTTCGGGGGTATTACCTCAAAGCTGATAAGCGGTTTTTGAGCGCCTTTTGCCTTCTCTAAATGTTCAATAACTTTCATATGCTACGGCCTGAATGAAGGCGTTATATTATTGGCTTTGCTTCCTGTCAGATTCTGCTTGGTGCCTTTATCAACATCAATTATCCATACACTCGAGGTTCCTTCGCCCTGGCTGTCAAACACAATTTTATTGCCGTCAGATGACCAGTCGTACTCTATCACGTTGCCGGCTTCGCTGGTAAGCTGCCTTGCGGAGCTGCCATCTGATTTCACAACGTATATCTGGAACTTACCCGCTTTATCGGATACATAGGCAAGATACTTGCCGTCGGGTGACCACTTGGGGTTATATGAGCTTCCGCTGCTGGATATTACTTTTACATTCTTTCCATTGGCGTCGCACATCTTTAGCGTTCCCTTGTAGTTAATATCAAAGGAAGAAAACGCTATCTTCTTATCGTCGGGTGAATACGTTCCGTATATCTCTGCATCCTTGGTCGCAACAATAACCTGCTGCGCGTCATCGGTTGTGTCTGCTAAATTAAGCACCACAAGATCAAAGTTCTGCTCCGCGCTTGAAGAATATACAATCTTCTGCCCGTCATGAGAGAACTCCGCATGTGTAGCAAGGCTGCCATCGCTTATGGGGAAAGTCTCGCCGGTTTCCATTTCCATAATATAGATAGCGTTATTCTCATCCTTCTCTGAACGGTACATTAGCATTGTGCCGTCAGCGGAAAACTGCGGATCCAGTCCGCCATCTATGAATGTGGGGAAACGGAACGATGCCGTATCATCAAGATCAACCATATACAGGTAATCGCTTATCCTGTTTGTGGCAAGGAAAAGTATTTTATTGGTCTTTGGTACAAATTTAGGCGAGTAGCAATCCAGGTTAAGGAAACTTACCTGTTTCACATTATCGCCGTCTTCATCCATTACGAAAATCTGCTGCTTATCGTTTTTCGTCGCATCGCTTGAAAAAGCAATAAGCCTTTTCTGGGAAAAGATATTTCCTGATGTAATTAAAATTAATACTGCGGTTAGAAGGAGGTTTTTCATCAAATTGAGCCTGTAAATCCGTTAAATTTTTAGTTAATCTGCAATTTTACCCAATTATTTAGACTCTTTCAAGGAAGTAATTTTCCTTGAAAGTAACCCGTTTATCATGTTACCTATATTAACAACCCTCCCCCTTGCAAGGTCTAAGAACTGGTGAAGACTTGTGGCGTAAAAAAATGCCCGGCAAAAATTACCGGACATTTTTAATTTTTTCCTCATTCCCAAACTCCAGTTTGGGAATGCTTATTTTCATTTACTTCAATAATACCATTTTCTTCGTATCCATATAACCTCGCCCTGAGCCTGTCGAAGGGTCAGAAACCTCTAATGAATACAAATACATACCGCTCGCTAGATTTGCACCATCAAATTTAACTTCATAACTTCCGGCTTTTTTGTATTCGTTTATGCTGAATACCTCCCTGCCCAATAAGTCATAGACCTTGATAGTTATTTCAGCGTCTTTCGGTATTTCGTATTTTATTGTAGTAGTTGGATTAAATGGATTCGGATAATTTTGATGCAGCTTAAACGATCTTGGTACATTAGAATTTGTTTTCTTCGTATTCTTTGCTGTGTTTATCTGCTCTATCAGCTTTATATCTTTGCTTAACTTTTCCATAAAGTCTTTTTTGTCAGTTGGATTATAATTCTCTATCCTTCTTTCAAGCATCTGTTTCTCTTCTTTGGTATAAACAACCGTGCTAATGTCTTCATTGTTTAACTGTTCATCTGTAATATTTTTCTCAATTTGCTCTGATTGTACCTTTTGCTCTCTGAATATATCTTTTGCAATTCTGTGAGCGGGATTCTTATCAAGCAATTTGGTATTTCTTGATTTACTGCTCTTAACTGAGTTATCGTTCTCAGATCCGCCCTGTCCCATCATAAACACAACTGCGCTTCTATCCCAGCTTGCGTTAAGTCTAACTATCGGGTCAGGGTGATTATTCATAATATTCTCATAACCTGCAATAGCTTCGGTGTAACTTTTAGTTTTGACCAAGCACATTAAGTGATATTTATACGCTCTTTCCACAAATTGAGTGTTATTGGGATACTGCTGCATTTTTTGCTCAATATATGTCTTAAGATTGTTAAATAATCCGTTTGTTATGGTTTGATTGCCCGAAGTATCGCTTTCAAGATAATTTAAATATAATTCGCTCATTGCGGAGTTAAAATAGCTGCTTGTATCGTGTTCATTGATAAGTTCTTTGCACTTATTGATTGCGCCGGCATAATCCCTTTGTTTACGCTTCTGAAGTGCCTCAAAGTACAGAATATCAGCATTATTCAAAGTTTTCTTTATACTGCCGGGATATGAACCACCTTCGCCGCCTGAGGTAATATAAACAGTATCATAAATACCGTTTGTAAGATCTGTCACATTAGTACCTGTAGAACCATCAGGATCAAAAACCGGACATGTGCTTAAATTTGGTGTGTAAGTCACATTTACCGGGTTACTGTTACATGTTATATTAAATGAACTGCCGGATACAGATGGACTCCAGAAATTATCATAAGCTTTATACGGCTTTGTACCAAGGCACAACTCACCAAGAAAGTTAGGCTGCGTAGTTACTGTAAAGCAGTTCAAGCCGTTTGGCGAAATTGTGGGATTTGAATAACTTCTGAATTCAATGTTCTGCAAACTGCCTGAATTAAGCGTATTGTAACCGCCATACCATACCCATTGACCAAATGCATTCATTAAAGGAGCCATTTGCATCAATGTGGAGTTGCTTGACCAGATATTCTGATTAACTGAATATAAAGTGTTGTTAAACAGGTTTACAGTTGAAAACTGCAATGTCACGGATTTATTGCTGTTGGCATTATAAAAGTAATTATTTTTGATATTACCTGTTATATTGTAAGCATAAATCCCATTTGAGGTTATACTGCCTGCCGGATAAAAGCTGTTGTTCGCAATATAAAACGGCAGTTGTGATGCAGTTAAACACTGAATATCAATCGCGTTCACGCTTCCGTTAAAAGTATTGTTGTAAATATTCAAAGTGTAAGCTGAACTGCCGCCGCCGCCGGGTAAACCATCAGTCTCATAATTAAAGAACCTGATACACTCAGCCACCGAATTACTGCCTGCGTTAAAGGTATTACCAGCAATTGTAATATTAGTTTCATTAACGGCATTTATGCCGTAAATACAGCTTGAATTATTGCTTATATTAAACGTATTGTTTGCGATATTACATATTGTATTTGTTACAGTAATTGAAGTCGCAGCGTCATTGAAAGTGCAGTTCCTTATATTTGTAACGGAACCAGCACCATCAAGAAGTATTCCTTCCCAAATTTCACCGCTGTTCACAGAAGTAAAAGTACAGCCGTCTGCATCAAGATATGCGCCGTTACGGAATTCTATTGATGCGCCTTCGCCTAGTATTATGCTGGTGCCGGGCGCAGCCTTTAGATATGTATTTTCACCGCTGAATATCATTTTGTTGTTAGCCTCAATCTCAATTCTGCTGCTATCATATAACTCAAATGATGTTCCGTTTTCTACAAAAAATTCATTATTATCAATATAATCTTCTGGGCATCTGTTAGATATCAAATATCTGCCGCTATTATACAAAGCATAAACACATCCGTTTGAAACCGGAAATTGAGCGCCACAATTGAGCAATGTTGATGTATTTCTGATGTCTATTCTGCTCCCTGTATACTGATAGATCTTTGAATTGCCTTTGAATTTCATAAAGGAATTGCCCTGTAAATCGATTGCAGAATTTTGTCCCATAATCAGATTTGCATTCTGCCATATAATTGAATACGAATAGCTCTCAAAATATATATGAGATTTTTCGGTGGAATTACCTTTAAGCTCTAATGTACCATTAGGATATACTTCTAATGGAGTATTTAAATTTGTTAGATTATTTGTAAAAGGATCACGACATTGTTTAAATATCATATGTCTCTCTGGGCTGCCTTTTTCTAAAATTAGGCTTGCTCCATCAGTTACAATAATTGGTGAAGGATATACAATTGGAAAATCATTATCGCCCAAATACCAAGTCAGATAATCCGGTGTTGAAACATTTTTCTCAATTGTTAAATTTAATGTAAGTCTGCCAATATCTGAAGGATAGTAATAATCTAAATAGTTTATTGTGTAGGCATATCTAAAAAATTGATTATGTGATTTAATTCCAATATTAATAAACGGTGGGTCAGGATAAATATCAGTTACACAATCTCTTCTTGGATCTTGGGGGATAATTTCATAATTATTTGGTGCTCTTTGAATTTGAGTATATACCCAAGGGCTACCGCTATTATACCTGAAGTTACCTTTATCTGGTGGCCAAGATTGGTCTGGACATCCCCTATCTCGCTCTAAAACATATTTACTTACTGGTACATCCTGGTAAGGGAAACTCGGTCCGTTCATGCAAATACAGGTTTGCCACAAAAACTGAATTTTTGGTTGATTATTAATTTTTATATATTTTAGGTATACATCTGCAGATTGACTACCACAATTCTGATATATTTGATTTCTTATTGTATATCCATAATCAAAGTCTAAAATACAATAATCAACAGGATTTCCATTTATATTCTCGCTTTCATAAAAATCTACTCGCCACCTACCAAAGCCAATAGTACCTTTTGTAATTTGATCTGTACCGCCTACACCATCAAAACCCCATTCAGCAGTTGGGCTTTGATTTGGAGTGATCTTAGTATACCAATCATTGACGCTTGTTCCATTCATAAAATATTTTTCAATGTTTCCAGTACCTTCTCTGACTTTGCTTCCCCCCAATAGACTATAATTTCTTCCATTCGTACCGTAAGTATCATTATTAAATACCATACTAACAGGGTAAACATGGACCCAAACATCATTTGCGGAATTGTTGTAAATCCAAAGTTCACCTCCGCCTGCGAAAATATTCGGATCAAATGATAAAAAAATAAAGAATATTAATAGAAAGCGATTTTTGATTTGCATACTGAACCTCCTTAGGGATATTATTTGTTGTAAATCATCTTACGGGTCTTAATAATTTTTCCTGCAATACTCATTTGATAAAAATAAATGCCGCTGGCAAGGTTTTTAGGCGAAAAAGTTTTTGAATATGTTCCAGGTAATAAGTTTTCAGAAACTAAAGTTTCAACTTCCCTGCCAAGGACATCGAATACTTTAATCTGCACAAACTCAATTGTAATAATTGAAAACTTAATTAACGTTGTTCCGTTAAACGGGTTGGGATAGTTTTGCACTAAATCAAATTCTTTCGGTATTTGTGTTGAAATTATATTTACAGTAAGCGGTGGTGGTTGCGTTAATGAGCTGTCTAATCTTACAGCATACAAATCAACTTCAAAAGGTCCCTGGGGTTCCGCTGATCCCATTACTATAATATCGTCTATACTTGATCCGGGTGCTTTAATCAAATTATACAAATAAATGGAATTTGTATCTACCGATAAACTGATACTTTTTATAATATTTAAGTTAGAGTCGATTCTTATAATTTTTCCAATGTATCCGTTAGTATTAGAAATTCTTGAAAAGTAAGATATAACAAATTTATTATTGTTTAGTTTCAATATTTCAGGGCTTATATCAGATATTGTATTTCTACTTAATGTATCAGCAAATAATTGATTTCCCATCAAATCTGTTTTAATCAATACTATTCTGCCATCACTAACTATATTAAAACCACTCAAAAAAATAAAACCGTTATTTGTGCTCACAAAAGAAGTTCCAAATGGATATTGATAAAAATTTTCCCAAACAATATTACCCATTCCATCTATTTTCATGAAATAGGCTTTCCAATTATTGCTTATGTATTTACGTCCACAAACTAAATATCCACCATCGTCAGTCGGTTCAATTTTATCAAAATCTTGCGGACTATCATTATAGTATCTCTCCCACTGCAAATTCCCAAGTGTATCAAGTTTACAAATATAACCTGTAAAAAGTCCACCGCACATTACATATCCGCTATCGCCGGTTTGTGTTATATCTCTGGTTTCAGCTCCAGATGGATATGATTTATCCCATACTACATTACCGTTCAAATCCAGCTTCATTGTAAAACACGAATTCCTTTGTCCGGTAAATACACAACCCCCGTCCCCGCTTGGTGCAATTGCATTTATAACACCACCGTTATACCTCCGGGTCCATATAGTATCACCTAATTGATTCAATTTTAAAATATACATATGCCAACTTGCAAAACCTGCATATCCAGCCAGGTAAAAATTTGACCCATCTGCTGCACATCCGTCATAAGCTTCATCGTAACCTCCACTATTATAAGTTTTCTGCCAGTAAAACTGGCTGCTCAAACTTTGGCAAAAAAATAAACTAAAAACTAAAAAAGCTAAAATTTTCAGTGTTGGGCTGGGTTTCAGGTTATATTGAGGATTTTTATTCATAAACTTAAGTTTTAAATGTTTCCGGCAGGATTCTAATATAATTAACCTAAAATAATACACTTTTTAACTTTTTGCAACATTAAAGCAAAATGTTCTATAAATCTAAATTTCATAAATTAAGTTTTTTTGCTGTAAAATCAGCATCAAGGCTCGGGTGCTTACAAATTTCTTCTCTTGGTAGTAGGTTTCATTACAAAAATAATACATCAAATAAGGCAATACAATGATATGGGTCATAAAAAAACTGCCATTTATGCAGAATTAAGTTTTATTTCCCCTTGCAAATGCACTCATCATATATTATATTTGTTACATATGCAATTTGCATATATACGCTATATCCTTTAATATTAATCCCAAAATTAACCTCTTATTACAATGGCAAAACCATTCAATCAGCAGCTCCATGATGATATCATTATGCTTAAAGATATTAACCGAGGCGCTTACCCGGATGAATTCCAGCTCGCTTTCCGGAATATCATGAAGCGTCATGGCATTTCGCGCACAACTGTTTATACAGAACTTGAAAAGGCTATTCCCGGCAAATACAAAACACACAGTTACAAAAGCCGGGACATTTTGGTCAGTAAAAAAGAGATCGGGCTTATCAAAGACCTCTTAAACGAAGGCAGAAGCATCAGGTACATATCCAGAACCATGTCTCTCGAACTCGGCTTCCGCTACACACCCTACCGTATTTACAAAGTTAAAGAACTGATCAATAGCGGCTCCGGCGATACGGGGCCATATCCTATAGTGCAGGAAGCCGATGATATTGAATCAGCCAAACTGCTTGAAGAAAATTTCACCCCTGCTGCGCCAAAACCTGTTGAGCCCGTTGAGTTTAAAGGGAATATCAGCCTTTTTTTCAACAGACTTTCAATGTTGGATTTTATTGACCCCGAACGAAAACTTAAAATAAAGATTGCAGGCAATATCATTGAATCTTCAAGCATGGTAGTTAAGGATTGCCTGAATCACATAATCTATTCAGCGGGCGGTAGTGGTAAAAGCATACCCGAGGTCTGCCGCTTTGAAATGGAAACTATCCTCATTAAGCAGTTCGAAGCATATAAACGCGGAGTTAAATTCACTCCCCTAGCTTTGAAGCACCTGGAAGGAATCAGAATGAGCCTGCTTAGCAGTGCAGAAGATAACCGAAAACCGCAATTAAAAGGCGGCTACGATCTTGATGATGTCGTAAGGGCAGTGCGCCATTTTGCACCGGATACCAAAAAAGAGGAAGTTATGAATTACTTTACCAAAGAAAAAGCGTGAAATTGCCGATTTTTGATTGCGCAGTCCGGCGTTTGTACGGTAAAATTTCACTTATCGAACGGACCGGACGGAATATCACAAGAGCACACCCCGTTGTTGGTCTTGCCTGACTGCACCCGCAGTTTACCAACAACTATTATCAACAATCAAATCGTGGAGTGCTGTTGCCGGTGACGCTTGGGACTATTTTCCTTGAAACACCCTTTATTTATTAGTAATTACACCCCGTTGTTGGTCTTGCCTGACTGCACCCGCAGTTTACCAACAACTATTATCAACAATCAAATCGTGGTGTACTGTTGCCGGTGACGCACGGGACTATTTTCCTTGAAACACCCTTTATTTATTAGTAATTTACTTAATTATTTTACAAAAATGCTGAAATTTTAACCGCGGTTTATTGATTATATTGTGTAAACCGCAACGGCTAAGTGAAAAAACTCAATTTGAACAGGATTTTCAAACATTGTTCCTCATTTCTTCCGGAATCAGATTTATTTTTTGGATTTTTCCTGAGGAATTTAACGGTATTTTTGTTCTTTGTTTTTGCATTTAATTTTCCGGCAATTTCTCAAAACCAGCCCGAAAGCAACCTGGGTGTGTTTGAGCAGCAGATATCCGGTGAGCTTGAAAAGTTCTTTTACTACCCTGAAATTAACAGGGATGTGAAGTTTGTATATTGGGTTAAATCAGAAACAAAAAATAAAGAAGAAAAAAAATTTCTTGAAAACACACTGAAAAAAATTTCTGAAAAGAACAAACTCAAATTCTCAATTGCCAAAGATGAGAATATGCTCTCACCCGATAGCAGTTATTACCGCTTCACAGTTGATGTTATTAAACTGAGTACAGTTTACACCGGGTTCATTAAAAATAAATTCCTCGGCTCTAAATCAATGGAGCGCAGCATTTCCTCTAAACTTGAGGTAAAAATAAAAAGCTCCGCCGATGTAATTGTAATAAGCGATGAGGTGAATACCAAATATTCCGGAGAAATTCCGTATGAAGATTACTCAAGGCTTGAAACCCCTGAATATAAATTCACACAATCTACACCGCCGGATATTAGTTTACTGGAATCGATATTTTTCCCCGCCGCAGTAATAACGCTAAGCGCGGTTGCGGCAGTTCTGTTTTTTACTATCAGATCTAAATAATATAGTAACCAAGAGTATAAAAATAAGTTAATACATAACAATTGAAAAAAATTAAATTCTTTGCGCTCGTTTTACCTGCCCTGCTTTTAATTCAGTTAATTGCCGGATGCGGTTCATCAAAAACCGATATCAACACCGATGATCCCCAGAAAGCTTTTGATATTGCCAAACGCAAGTACGATAAACGCGATTACACCGATGCCATCGATGACTTTTCGTTTATTAAGATCCGTTTCCCGGGTACCGATGTTTCTGATAAGGTACAATTCTACCTTGCTTCAAGCTATTTCTACCAGAAAGAATATATCCTGGCGGCTTATGAATTTGAAAGCTTTATCAAGAACTACCAGCTTAGTCCCCTTTACCCGGATGCAAGGTTTATGCTTGCAAATACTTACTATGAGCTCTCGCCAAAATATTCCCTCGATCAGCAGTTCACCAAGGAAGCCTTAACGCAGTATCTTTCTTACATTGAATCGTACCCCGAAGATAAAAACATCCCCGAAGCCGAAAAACGCATTAAGGAACTTCGCAATAAACTCGCTTACAAAGATTACTGGACGGGCGAGCTTTACATGAAAACCAGTAATTACAAAGCTGCCTCGATCTATTTTCAGACAGTGTATGATGAGTATATTGATTCTGACTGGGCCGATGACGCTATGGTAGCACAGGCTGACGCATACATAAACGGCAGAAGGTATGAAGACGCTAAAAAAGTCTTGGATAAGTTCAACAAACTTTTCCCAAACAGCAACCTGAAAAACAGGGCCAATACATTACAGAACAGAATAAGAGACCTGCAGGCAGGTAAATAAACCAATGAGCGAACTTACACCTAAAACCATGAAGGAATCACAGGTCACCATGATAGAACTTGTGCTTCCAAACGATACCAATATTTTAAAAAACCTTCTGGGCGGAAGGCTGATGCACTGGATGGATATTGCCGCCGCCATGGCCGCTTCGCGGCATTGCCATAACGTAGCCGTAACCGCTGTTGTTGATGATCTTTCTTTCCATGAACCCATCAGACTTGGCAATATCGTTTCACTGAAAGCAAATGTTAACCGCGCCTTCAATACTTCCATGGAGGTCGGCGTTAAGGTGGAAGTGGAAGATTTCAAGACCGGCGAAAAAAAACACTCCAACAGCGCTTACTTTACATTTGTAAGTGTAGATACCGATACCTATCAGAAGATGCCCGTACCGCAGATAGTACCAGAATCTCCCGAAGAAAAAAAGTGGTTCAATGACGCGCTGCTGCGCAGGGAGCAAAGGCTTAACCAGAAACACGGCATCATACACAAATAATACACAGCCCATGCCGGAAAACATACCCCATCAGATAATGAAACTGCAGGCAGTTAACCTTACAAGAAAATTCGATAGAAAAATAATTTTCGATAAAGTAAATTTTGAGCTTACCTCCGGCAGCGCCACCGCAATCACCGGCCGTAACGGTTCAGGCAAATCAACCCTCATAAAAATAATCGCTAACATTCTGCTGCAGTCATCCGGTGAACTAAATCTATTCAACGGCACGGAAAAAATCAAGAAGGAAAATATATACAAATATATCGGATTTGTATCTCCGTACCTGAATCTATATGATGAATTCACAGGCTATGAAAACCTGAAGATCATTTCAGATATCCGCGGCTGGGGTCACGAAAATATCGATGATTCGCTTAAAAGAGTAGGTCTGTATCACCGCAGAAACGACCTGCTGAAAATATATTCATCGGGAATGAAACAGCGGCTCAAAATAGCTTTCGCTATCCTGCATAATCCGCATATGCTGCTGCTTGATGAACCAACTAGCAATCTTGATCTTGAAGGAATTTCTGTAGTGGATGATATTTCTAATGAATACAAAAAGGACCGCATACTTATAATTGCAACCAACGATGCTCATGAACGATCCCTGTGCAACAATGAAATAAATCTTAATGAGAGAAAGCTAAGTTAAAATCGAACACTGATGACACAAATAACGCAGATTTACACTGATGAAACAGTTTAACACAAAATTCACAATTACCATAAATCAATCAGCGTATATCAGTTAAATCCGTCAAATCCGTGTTCCCAATAATAACTCAAGAAAACGCAAAATAAAGAGAACATTAATTAAATTAATCGGTAACAATGATCTATACAAACTTACTACATAAAGAGATAACCGATAAGATACTTAATTGCTTTTATACAGTCTATAATGAATTAGGTTATGGTTTCCTTGAAAAAGTATATGAAAATGCGATGAATATTGAGCTTATTGAACAAGGTATTGTTAATGAAAAACAAAAGCCAATCAGCGTTTTTTATAAAGGGCATTGTGTTGGCGAATATTTTGCAGATATAATGGCAGATAAGAAAATTATTATTGAGCTAAAAGCAAATGAAGCTATTTCTTCAGCAAACGAATTACAACTGCTAAATTATCTGAAAGCAACTGATGCAGAAGTAGGCTTACTATTGAACTTCGGTAAAAAACCTGAATTCAAAAGGAAAATATTCACTAACGACAAAAAAAGATTATCCCTAAAGAGCCTAAACGCCATATTAAGAAAATCGAACACTGATGACACAGATAACGCAGATTTACACGGATGAAACAGTTTAATATTAAATTCACAAATACCAAAAATCAATCAGAGTATATCAGTTAAATCCGTCAAATCCGTGTTCTCAATAATAACTCAAGAAAACGCAAAGAGATTATAACGAACAAAACATTTAAACACAAAATTTACAAATACCATAAATCAATCAGTGTGGATCAGTTAAATCAGTTAAATCCGTGTTCCCCATAAAAACTCAAGAAAACGCAAAGAGATTATAAGGAACAAAACATTTAAACACAAAATTTACAAATACCATAAATCAATCAGTGTGGATCAGTTAAATCAGTTAAATCCGTGTTCAATTAAAAAGATCAAAAAGATAAAAAATGATTAAGCAGGCACTCGCAATATGTAAGAAAGATTTCAACAGCGAAATCCGTACACGCTACGCTGTCAACGCACTGCTTATGTTCATTATCGTTGTTATCTCAGTCATAAAATTTTCACTGGGTGAAGATAAGCTTTCCGCTGAAATGAATTCAGGGCTATTGTGGATAATTATTTTCTTCGCAACATCAAACGGCCTCTCAAGAGTTTTCGTTTCTGAAGAAGAGCGCGGTACATCGCTTGTTTTAAAGCTCAGCTCCGATGCGAGATCTGTTTTCTTAGGAAAACTGATATTCAATACCTTCCTCACAATACTCATCAACTTCTTCATAATATTTCTTTATATAATCATTACCGGTTTGGATATCCGGAACCTCGGATTGTTTTCATTGACTTTAGGACTTGGTACCCTGGGACTCTCAGCCGTGATGACAATTATTGCCGCTCTGATATCCAAAGCAAGTTCAAAGGGTACCCTGTACCCCGTGCTTTCCTTCCCGCTGCTGCTGCCGCTGCTGCTTGCCTGCATAAGCGCAACAACACTCACCATTGAAGGCGCGCCTTTCGGCGCAATTTCCGGTGAAATTCAAATGACAGTATCATACACAATTGTAGTTATCACCGCGTCATTCCTGCTGTTTGAGCTTGTTTGGAATGATTGAAACAAATTAAATTCTGAATTATTAAGTAAGTGTTAAAATCTTCTAAAAACCCCTGAATCTTTAACTGACTGATTTTACTGAAGAGCTACAAGAATAACAATCACTCTGAATATCAAACAGTGTAAAAATTTTTACACCCTTTAAATAGTAATATTAACTTGATATATCTATAAAAAAATTTTAGATTGAATTAACAAAATAACAGGAGCAGCGATTGGGCTATTTTGACGATATCGAATTTGAAGAAGGTTCAAAGAAAAAAAAGAACCTTGAAAAAGAAGAATTAATTGAAGCTTTACTCAGCAAGCGTGAGCGCATCATGCCTGATCTGGATATTGATTCAATTGATGATATCGTGAACTACCTGCTTGAAAAAAACCTTCACACTAAAGCTATTTCCTGTCTTAACACACTGTTAGATTACTTCCCCTTTTCCAATGAAATATGGCAGAGAAAAGCTATCATTTACGATCACAAAGGCGACTACAATACAGCCCTCGAGTGCTTCGATAAAGCTATCAACCTCAATCCAAATGATGAAGAATCTCTGATAAACAAAGGTATCACACTTGATAACTCAGGGAAGTTTGCCGAATCCATTGAATGTTTTGATTCTGTACTTAACTTCGCGCCAAACAACATAGATGCACTCTTTAACAAGGGTCTCATACTTGAAAAATGCGACCGCTTCGGGGATGCCATAACATGCTTCAAAAAGATAATTGAGCTCGATAAAGATCACAAAGATTCATATTACGAAATGGGTTACTGCTACGATTACCTCGACAGGCTTGTTGATTCCCTGGAAGCCTACGAAAAACACATAGGTATTGTGCCTTTCAATTACAACGCCTGGTATAACAAGGGTGTTGTTCAAAGCAGGATGGGAAGATATTACTATGCCATCGAAAGTTATGAAATGGCGCTCTCATTAAATCCAAAATTCGCTTCAGCGTGGTACAACAAAGGCAATGCTTACGCAAGCATTGGCATATTAACCCGCGCCATTGAAGATTACAAAACCGCGCTTTCTATCAACCGGAAAGATGTTTACGCTTTATATAATCTCGCAAGCGCTTATGAACAGATAGGCGATAACAAAGGAGCCATTGAGTATTTCACCAAGGCCGTAGCAATAGAACCCGGCCACTATGAATCATACTTCGGCAGAGGTAACTGCTATTACCAGATAGAAGATTTTAACAAGGCGTTAAGAGATTACGATAAAGCTGTTGATCTTTTCCGTGAAAATCCTGAATTGTGGTACGCAAAAGCTGACGCTGAGTACAATCTTGGCAGACTTGAAGAATCTATTTTAAGCTATAATACCGTGCTGGCTCTAAGCCCTGATAACCACCAGGCTTCGCTTGATCTTGCAAATACATACATTGATGTTGAAGAATACTCCAAAGCAGATGACCTGCTTTGCTCGTTGATTGATAAACAGCCTTCATGGGCAGAGCCCTATTACGCTAAAGCGAAATTGTTCTTCCTGCAGGCGGAAGTGGAATTAGGTATAAAGTATATTGAAATGGCATTCACCATAAACCCTGAAGAACGATTTGAATTCAATTTTGAAAGAGATTGGGAACGGGTTCTGCAATTTCTGATCTCAAGAGATAACTAAAATTTAATGAACAAGGTGTTGTATCACCTTGTTATATTATAATGCTACTCCTTTATAACAACATCAAGCACTTTTTTATCTTTTATCTGCAGCAGCCTTTTACTCTTAAGTCTGCGGACAATATCATAATTATGCGTCGCAATGAAAACAGCTGTACCTTTATAATTAATATTAAGAAGTAGTTTGATAATTTCAAACGATACGAACGGATCTAAATTACCAGTTGGCTCATCAGCAATCAGTATATACGGCTCGTTAACTATTGCCCTGGCAATAGATACGCGCTGCTGCTCGCCGCCGGAAAGCTCATAAGGCATTTTCTTGTATGAATCAAATACGCCAACTTCACTAAGCACATTAAATACTTTTTTCTTTATAACATCAGGCTTTACGCCGCTTAAATAAAGCGGCAGCGCGACATTTTCAAATACGTCCCTGTCATTTAACAGCTTATAATCCTGGAACACAAACCCGATCTTCCTGCGCAGCACGGGTATTTCAGGTTTTTTAATATGACGGGAATTAAAACCATAAACTACAACCTCGCCGGCCGTTGGGAAAAGCTCCATGTTTATCATCCTTAACAGCGATGTTTTACCCGTACCGCTCTCGCCAATAAGGAAAACGAATTCACCTTTATCAATTGTAAAACTAACATCATTAAAGAGTTCTTTACTTGGATACGAAAACGAAATGTTATTAAAATTTATCAAAATTTATAATTACTTTCTCTCTGAATTTTTTTTTCTGTTGCGGCATAATTTATCAGCCCATTTTATTGCTTCAACAAGGCTTACTTCGCTTGCAATTCCTCTGCCGGCTATATCAAAAGCTGTGCCGTGGTCAGGTGATGTTCTTACAAAACTTAAACCCGCGGTAAAATTTGTCCCTTTGTGGCCTGCAAGCATTTTGAAAGGGATAAATCCCTGGTCATGATACATTGCCAGTGTCATTTCAAAGTTACGGTATTTTTTTGAAGCAAAAAATGCATCAGGCGAATACGGACCGCTTAAAAAAATTGCCGATTTTTTATACTTAGCTGTAAATTCTTTCATTACAGGGATTATAACCTTCTGCTCCTCATCCCCTATTTGACCGTTATCCCCGGCATGAGGATTCAATCCCAATACCGCTATAGCGGGCTTTTTCAAAGCCAGATCATTCAGCAGTACATCACGGCATATCTGTAATTTTGAAGCAAGTCGCTTTTTTGTTATGAGTGAGGATATGTTTTTTACAGGCGGGTGGGTTGTAACAAACGCCATATTCATTATATCAGAAAGCATTACCATGCATGAATCCTTTGCTCCGCTTAATCCGGTCAACATTTCAGTATGCCCCGTAAATTTGAATCCGCCTAAATTCAGGGATCGTTTATTTATCGGCGCCGTAACAATTGCGTCATACTCACCATTTACACAAAGCTCAATTGCGGTCTTTATGGCAAGCCCTGAAATAAATCCTGCCTCCGCTGAAATAATACCGGGCTGTATCTTAAACTTCCCGGTTTCTAAAGGAATGATATTAAAATTATCAGCATTCAGTTTATACTTAAACAGCCTGCTGTAATATGCAAGCACCTCCACAGGTGAAACCACCGTGAGATCATATTTTTTTGTAATTGCCCTGTTCTTAAGTGTCTTAAGCACAGTCTCCGGCCCGATACCGTTAGGATCCCCGATTGTAATTAATATTCTTGGTTTCATATTATACTGCCGGTTCATACTTCTTCCTAAAATAATTCCTTGCTGCTTCTATTCTTCTCTTTATTGAAGGATGCGAGTATGTCCAGAATTCAACCAGTTTATTTGGTTCATCATTTGCTAGATTCTGGTCAGCCAGCTTTTTCATTGTGCTCTCAAGGGCATCGGGATCACGGGTTGTATCTATTGCATATCTGTCTGCTTCAAATTCAAACTTTCTCGATATCCCCGCGCTTAGCGGAGAAGTGAAGAAACTGTACACTGCGGCTATGAGTGCCAGAAGCGGCAGCGCGCCGATCTCCCAGGGATGCGTAAAACCAAACAGCGGAAGCAGCTTCACGTAGATTTGCGACATCAAAAATAACCCGACCAATGTACCAAAGATCGAGATCAATATATTCTTTGCAATATGGCCTCTTTTGTAATGACCCAGCTCATGTGCAAATACCGTTTCAATTTCTTTATCCGTAAATGTTTCAAGCAATGTATCACCTAATATTATTCTTTTCGTTCTGCCAATTCCGGTAAATGCAGCATTTGCCTTTTTGGTGGTTTTGCTCATGTTGAATTTATATATTCCGCTCACTTTGAATCCTGCGTTATTACACATAGCCATAAGTTTAGCTTTCAAATCTTCGTTATCAATTGGCGTGAACTTATAAAATAGCGGAAATATAAGCACAGGCGCAATTTGCGCCAGCAGTATTGAATAAACCCAAACAATGCATGCAAGGTACAGCCACCACAATTCATAACTTGAGATCAGCCAGTAAAACAGAAAAGCGATCGGGGCGGCAATTATACTGCCAACCAATGCTGCTTTAAATTTCTCAGCTATCCATTTACCAAATGTCAGATTGGATAACCCGAATTTATGCTCAAGCCTGAACCCGAAGATATAATCGATCGGAAAAGAAATAAGCGAACTCACTAACCCGATAACCAAACCGTATATTACAAGCGCAATGTATGGGTTTGAAGTAAAACCAAACGCAAAAAGCTCCAGGCTTTTGCTGTAACCTAACCACAGGAAAAGTATTAGCAGTATAAAGGAAACTACAGATTCCGAGATTTTAACAATCAGCTTAATTTTCTCATATTTTTTAGCCTGAATTTTCCTGTTTTCATCCATAATTACAAAATTATGATTAAAAAACCGGAGTTTAAACAGAAAAAGTTATGTAGCTGAAGTAAAAACACAGCAAACCACTACAACGCAGCCGAACCCTTTTCACGAAGTGACTCCTATGGAGTAGGGTTCGTGCTTAAATATCCGTCAAGCCTCTCTCGGAAGGAGAACTCTGCGTTTTCCAGTCGTCAGTCTACAGAAATGGCAGTCAGAAAGAAGCACCAACGGCGTTTATTATGATAGCTTCTCGTTGGAGTGCATCAACTATGTTGATGCATGCACTGAACTGCAGGGGCATTCAGGCACAGTCAGTGCACTCCACGAAAGGCAATATTAGTTCATTGCTATAAAACCTACACAGAGTTTTCCCCCTCATTCCCAAACTCCGGTTTGGGAATGTTTGTGTATCCACAAGCCTAAGTGTTCTCTATAACATTACATACTGATAAGCCGCGTAGCGGCGTAATATCTCAGCGATGGGCGAAGCCCATCGAAACGGGCAAAAAACTTGAACAAGCCCTGAAAGGGCGTAATAAAAATGCTTTTTAATATCCGCGGAGCCTACCAAAGGAGAACTCTGCGTTACAAGGTTTCCCCCGCATTCCCAAACTCCGGTTTGGGAATGTTTGTGTATCACCAAGTTTTTGTAGTCGAACCACTGTCAAAGCCAGTTCTGCGACTTTTAGGGTTCGTGCCTTACCAACTACTTAACTTTATCGAGCCTAAAAGTTCTCGACATAATTCCACACAAAAAAAGCCACGAAGTGACGCAATAAAAAATGCCCGGTAATAACCTTACCGGACACTATATTTTTTGCTTTTTTACTTTTGACTTTTTACTTCAATAATACCATCTTCTTCGTATCACTAAAAATCCCCCCTTTGTTGGTGTTGTCACCAACAACCAGTTTATACAAATACATACCGCTCGCTAGATTTGCACCATCAAATTTAACTTCATAACTTCCGGCTTTTTTGTATTCGTTTATGCTGAATACCTCCCTGCCCAATAAGTCATATACCTTGATAGTTATTTCAGCGTCTTTTGGTATTTCGTATTTAATGGTTGTTGTTGGATTAAACGGATTCGGATAATTATTAAAAAGATAAAAACTCTTTGGTACATTATTTGAAATTTGTTCTACACCTATATATTCAGATGTGTTTAATAAACTATCAGTTCTCACAGCATAGATTACTCTTGCACTTGGTTGTAATTGACCGGTACCTGCAAACAATATATCACCATTTGCAATTGGCACTATTGCTCTTAACGAGCCCCAAACAAAAGATGAATTCGTAAAAACCCTTTGATTAATTATGTTACCGTTCAAATCAGTAATTAAACCATAACTATTTGCTAATCCAAAGGATGAATCGCGTGCATAAGAAAAGATCAATTTGTTATTCGCAACTGCAAAACTATTAAAATAATTATCTCTTCCATTAACCGGAAATCTGCGCGTAAAAATGCTATCACCGTTCATATCAATTTTCATAAAAGCTATTTGTCCTTTACTCGAGTCTACTGTACCACTTCCAATAAAATAATCGTTGTTCATTTTAATAATTTTTCTGCCAGATGAACTTCGATTATTAAAATAATAACTTTTCTGCCACAAGGAATCACCCTGATTATTTACACAAAAAATTATCATTTTATTAGGCGATCCGATACTTGGTGATTCAAAGCCGGTTAAAATAAATCCACTATCATGTTTGGCTATTGAATAAAACACTCTTAGAAATTGATATGAAAATGTTCTATCCCATATTAAACTGCCCATTGAATCTATTTTAAAAATAAATGCGGATATTGGCAAATCATTTACATATCCGCATATTATAAAACCATTATCGTCAGTCTTTTTGATATCTTCACTGAATCTTGAAAATAGCAAATACTTTTTATGCCAAATTATATTTCCGGAATTATCAAGTTTACAAGCCCATGCAGTATCGTTCTGTCCTGCGATCACAACACCTCCGTCGTCAGTTGCAGTTATCACACTTGCTACATCGTTTTCGTCAGGCGCATTTGGTATGGTATTAGTCCACAGGGTATCCCCTAAACCGTTTATTTTCATAACAAAAATGGCGTACCCATGACTTGCAATTGAAGTAGCTCCCGTAATTACAAAATTTCCGTCAGCAGTTTGGCAAGCATCGTTTCCAACTAATTGGGTATTTCTTTCATATGTCTTTTGCCACATAATGCTTTGGCTGCTCAAACTTTGGCAAAAAATAAAACTAAAAACTAAAAAAACTAAAATTTTTAGTTTTGGGCTGGATTTCAGGCGATATTGAGGATTTTCTTTCATATATTTAAATTAAATTTTTCCGGCAGGATTCTATTATAATTAACTTAAAATAATACACTTTTTAGCTTTTTGCAACATTAAAGCAAAATGTTAGTATTACACAAAATTGTTAAATTTAGTTATTCTGCGGTAAAATCAGCATCAAGGCTCGGGTGCTTACAAATTTCTTCTCTTGGTAATAGGTTTCATTACAAAAATAATACATCAATTAAGGCAATACAATGATATGGGTCATAAAAAAAGACGACCAATTGCAATGCTATCCATCCTCCAATCACTATTTGGCAATTGATACTTTTTCCCCTTGACACTGCCATTAACATATATTATATTTACCTATATATGCATAACGCATATATGCGAACTTTCCAATTCCTTTGACATGAAAAAAACTCTATTTTTCGCATTTTCTTACAATGAATTATCATCATGATAATCACTTACCCGGGGCTAAAGCTATGGAATCTCAATCCATTCTCAACATGAAAATGTTCATCATGAGAATGCCTCAACATGAATATATTCATAATGAGAAAATTTTGCCGCTGAAAATGAGCTGTTTTCGCATGAAACAATTCCCCGAAACCCGAAAAAAAAGTATTCATCTTGAGAATCATAATGAGAAAACAAAAGAACACATTTTATATTCATTTTTCGTTCATTTTAAATTGCCTATATTTGTATTAATTATAATTAAATTTCAACTGATGAAAGCATTAACTCTAAAAAGGACCGCAAAAGTATTATTCCTGGCGTTTTTCAGTGTATTTTTGGCAGCATGCAGTAAAAACCCTGAAGTGATCTACATTAACGGAAAGATATATACACTCGATAAAAACAACACTATAGTAGAGGCTATAGCCGTTCACGATGGCAGAATTCTGGCTTCGGGTAAATCAGGTGAGCTTACCGAAAAATATAAGGATGCCAAAGTCATCGATCTAAAAGGTAAAACAGTTGTACCGGGATTTATCGATGCGGAGGCGAACTTAATGGAATTTTCCAAACAGTTAAGCCTGCTTGATCTGCGCAACGCAAGATCAGTTGAAGAAATACTGAATATTGTACGCGAACGTGTTAAGACCTCTAAACCCGATGAATGGATCGGCGGTTTCGGTTGGGATGAGCTGAAGCTTTCAGAAAAAGATCTCGAAAGCCTTAACCATACTTTGCTGGATGGAATTTCAACTCAGCATAATATCTACCTGGTAAATGCCCTTGGCAATACTACATGGGTAAATAAAAAGGTTCTTGATGCTGCCAAAGTAACCAAAGATACCCCTGACCCCGAGAACGGCGCAATTGGTTTTGATGACAACAATAACCCCAGCGGTCTTTTTTATGAAGCTGCGCAGGAACTTGTTATAAACATACTGCCGCAGCCTTCTGAACAGGAAGTAATGTCTAATATCACCCGGGGCATAAACGAACTTTTTAAATACGGCATCACTGAAATTAACGACGCTAACATAACTGAACAGGGTTTAAGTGTCTATAAAAAAATGGTGGATGATAACAAGTTCCCCATAAGGCTTTACGCTATGATCCCCGGAAACGGCCCTATGTTTGAAAAATATATTTCAAGCGGCCCCGAAAACTACAAGGATAGGATCAATATCAAATGCTTCAGCCTTGAATACGACGGCTATTTTGAAACCCAGGATGCCGCAATGAATGATGACTACACCGAAGAACCTAAACGAATGACACCTTTTAACGATGAATTCGATATCAAGGAAATGACTAAGAAGGCAAATGAAAGAGATTTCCAGGTCTCCATTAAAACTGTTGGTGATAGAGCTCTTACTCAAACACTGAATGCAATTGAATCGGTCAATAAAGAAGTCAAATCAAAAGCCGGCAGAACAAGACTTGAGTACCTTGAGTTTGTAAACCAGCAGGACCTGCAGAGAATTAAGCAAATGGAGATCATTCCAAGCATACGCCCTGAAGTAACACTTGCAGATAAGCTGCTTGTTAATGAAATGATAAAACCTGAAAACGCCCAGAACCTCGGTCTGTGGAGCGCATTGTTCAAACAGAATAACATGATCATTTCAGGTACTGATTTCCCCTATCACACAATTAATCCGCTGGTGGTAATGTATTATTTATCCACCGGACTTTCGGCAGATACTGCCGCAAACAGGCTCACAAATAACACAGCCCAGAAGTTAAGCGTGCTTGATGCGCTCAGATCATTTACGGTTTATTCGGCGTTCGCCTCGTTTGCCGAAGATGTAAAAGGTACCCTTGAAAATGATAAGTTCGCCGATATGGTAGTTCTCTCTGAAGATATTGTATCATCAGATCCCGCGGTACTGTTAAAGACAAAAATATTAATGACAATTGTTCGCGGCGAAGTGGTTTATGAGAACAAAAGCCCGGGAGCGTTCCTGTTTAAATGAGTGAAGCCGTTAGGACCTGGAGAATCCTTGACATATTAAAAGTAACCGAAGCGGCATTTACCGAAAAAGGGATAAAAAATCCGAGGTTAAATGCTGAACTATTGCTTGCGGAAACAACAGGCGATAGCCGCTTCAACCTTTACCTTAACTTCGAAAAACCCTTAACCCAAATGGAAGTTTCTGATTACAGAGAAAAAGTTAAACGCAGGCTTAAATACGAGCCCCTGCAGTTTATATTGGGTAAAGCCGGATTCTACGGCATGGAATTTAAGGTCACGCCTAATGTACTTATACCAAGGCAGGAAACCGAGATACTGGTTGAAAAAGTGCTTGAGTATATTAAAGGAAACTGCGCTTCTGCGCCAAAGATACTTGAAATCGGTACCGGCTCGGGGTGTATATCCGCGGCTATAGCCGCAAATTGTGAATGCGGTATCACTGCAATTGATATAAGTGCAGATGCAATTGCAGTTGCAAAAGAAAATGCCGCGTTGAACAATATAGAAGGTAAAGCAGAATATTTAACCCGTGACTTTTTTGATAACGCATTAACCTTTGCGGGTTATGATATAATTGTATCTAATCCGCCATACATATCAGCTGCAGATATTCCCGGACTGAATGAGGAAGTAAACGCGTACGAACCGTATATTGCGCTAACAGATAACGCGGACGGGCTATCGTTCTACAAAAGAATATTTGAGCTGTACAATTCCGCTCAGATAAAGCCGGTCGTGTTCCTTGAAATTGGAGACGGTAAAAAGGAAAGTATTATAAGATTGCTTGAGGAGTACAGGATAACTGATAGCAGCATTCACAATGACCTGATAAACTTACCCAGGGTACTCGAAATAAATAACAAAAAAATTAAATGATAGCGCTTATACAAAGAGTTGCTGAATGTAACGTAACGGTAAAATCAGAAATAATTTCAAGTATGCGGGGCGGTTTACTTGTACTTCTGGGAGTAAAACAGGACGACTCAGAATCAGATGCGGAGTACCTTGCAGCTAAAACCGCTAACCTTCGGATCTTTCAGGATGAAAATGAAAAAATGAATTTATCACTGCTTGAAACAGGGCTTGATATGACGATCGTTTCGCAGTTTACACTGCATGCCGATACCCGGCATGGCAACCGCCCAAGCTTCACCGAAGCCGCTGAACCTAAGAAAGCTAATGAGCTGTATCAGTACTATATCCGTGAAGTGAAGAATCTCATCGGGTTTGATAAAGTGCACACTGGTGAATTCGGAGCAATGATGAAAGTTAAGCTTGTGAACGATGGACCCGTGACAATAACCTTAAGAAGTAAAAATGATTATTAAAAATACATCAGGAAATATTTTAATTATCGGTTTCGGGAAGCTGGGTTCGCACCTTTTCCATGAACTGAAACATACCCGCAAATATCATAATATAAGGGCTGTAAAAGAGCGCAGGCTTGCCGCAGGCAAATACATCAAACTTGTCGGATCAAGTGATATAATTTTTCTATGTGTACAGGATTCAAAGATCAGCTCAGCAGTCAAAAGGCTTCAACAGGCTGATGTAAACTTAAAGAATAAGTTTATCTTCCATACTTCCGGAGCCCTTACAAGCGATGAGCTTTCTGAGTTAGCGGCTAAGGGAGCAATAACGGGATCTTTTCATCCTGTGCAAAGCTTCGCCGGGAAAGTCACACGGAAAGCCGGCAGCTTCAAAGGAATCTACATAGCTGCCGAGGGTACCCCCAAAGCTCTGAAAAAAATGAAGGACCTTGCCCGCGCTTTACAGGCAATTTCTTTTGAGATCAAAAAGCAGAACAAGATATATCACCACATATGCTGCGTTATGTCCTCTAATTTTCTGGCAGTGTTAAACGGCAAAATTGCCGATACCGGCCTTAAAAGGATACAAATAAATGGGTTTAAAAATCGCACTTTTTTCAACATATATATGCCTCTGGCATTACAAACATTGAAAAATGTAGCTGATTCGGGTCCGGTTAGTGCGCTTACAGGTCCGATTGAACGCAATGATATCGCTACTGTGCAAGCGCACCTTAATGCGCTTAAAAAAAGTAATAAAGGACTGTTATCATATTACATATTAATGGGAATTGAAACGGTCAAACTGGCGTTAAAAAAGAAAAGCATAAGGAAAACTGATGCAGAAAATATATATAAATTATTTTCTAAATTTATTATAAAACAATAGTTTATATTGAAAACCCAATATCTTAAACTCATCTTACCTGTTTTACTTATTGTAATAACAGCCGGAATTAACTCACAGGTCCTTTTAAAGGATAGATCAGATGTTAAGTACACGCTTAACAGCGCATCTAAGATAAAGAGTAATTCACCAGCATTTGCAGATTCACTCAAGAAGAACCTGATCAACAAGAAATCGATAAGTGCATTGTTCCTCGGATTTGGAGGCGGACTCGCGATCCCGGTTTCTAAGTTCACAGAAACTGCTAATCCCAGGTTCGGCATACTTGGCAGGATGGAATTTTCTTCTACAGGTATCTTCCCTTTTGTAATTGGAGCAGAGGTAAATTATTACTCTTACAATTCCCCGGATGATTTTCGGGCAATAAATATTTTAAGCAGCTACAGGACTAAGATCCTTTCATTTGGTTTGAACATAGACTACTCTCTTTCCAAATTGTTCAGGTCCTCCTTTACAATGCCATTCCTTACTGTTGACGTGAAGAGCAATAATATCAAAAGGGAATTTGATGAAAACCGCACCTTCGAAGGGCTTGCTCTCACTGAATCAAAAGTAAGTGTTGGCGCCGGCATAGGGTTTACATTGTTCATACTGGATTTTTCAGTGAAATACAATTACATGAAAGATAACTCGTTTGTTTCTGTAACAACAAAAACAAAATTTCCTATAATAAGATTCTAAATTGAGTAACTGTTAATGGACCTGAGGTCATACGCTGAAAATATATATATAATCCCGATCCTTATTTTTTCCGTGGTAATACACGAAATGGCTCATGCCTGGGTTGCATTAAAATGCGGTGATACCACCGCCAAGGATCTTGGGCGTATTACATTTAATCCTATACCGCATATAGATCTGTTTGGTTCAATACTTGTTCCGCTATTTTCTATAATTGCAACCGGAAGGGTGTTTATAGCCTGGGCGAAGCCCGTGCCCATCGACCCGAGAAACTTCAGGAATTTCAAAAGGGATGATACCCTTGTAACAATTGCCGGACCTGTATCTAACCTGCTGATAGCCTTTTTGTGTGTAGGTTTTACGATCGCGCTTTACTATATAATTACTGCAGCCAACCCTGCTGAAGGTTCGTTCCTTTTTGAATTCCTAAATTACATGCTGAAGATGTTTTACGCGGGCATAATACTTAATGTTTCATTGGCGGTGTTTAATATGATACCTATTCCCCCGCTGGATGGTTCGCATGTTCTGGCAAATATTCTGCCTGATGAACTGGCAATGCGTTACCGCAGTATTGGTTTCATGGGAATATTTATAATACTTGCGCTGTTCAATTTTGTACCGGGATTCTCACAGGTATTCATTTCAATAATTACATTTGTGGCTAAGCCATATCTTAGTTTAGTGGATATTTTTATACGATGAAAAATAAACTTGAATTATCAGAAGCTGAAGAAATTAGTCTGCTGCAGGAGTACTACCCTGAAAGGCCTTTTACAGAAAAAGAAACCGAAGCACTTGACCGGGACGTTGAAAAGAAAATAACTTCAAACAAGAGAAGCATTTTCAAAGTTATCAGTCATTTAAAAGCTTTACGCAGATACATGACAGATAGTAACGTGAAGTGGTACAGGAAGTCTATTGTGGTAGCGGCACTTATTTACTTCATTACGCCGCTGGATGCTATGCCTGACTTTGCTCCGCTTCTAGGATATCTTGATGATATAGGGGTTATTGGCTGGACCATTAAATTCCTGGGTGAAGAAATTACTTCTTATTATGACTGATATCAGATCTTCTGGTTCTTCCAGATGACTTTTCTATCAACAGCAATTAGCAGAGATGTAATAATAACATATACCGCGAAGTACACTTCGTAAAGAGGCATAAGCAACAAGACCCTATAAAGCCTGAATTCCTTGATTGCAGGGAACAAGAAGATACAATCAAACAGCATTTTCACTATTACAAAGAAGAGCCAGCTGCCAATAGGGAGGAATGCCCAGCCGCTGAGTATTACCGCTCCGCAAAGCCAGGAAAGTACACCCACAACTATGCCAAAGTTAAATTCACCCATGCCGCCCAGCGCCCAGCGCTTTTTCTGTCTTAAAAGCTGGGTTAAATTCAGGCATGGCAGTGTGATGTTTTTAGTTTCGTTATCTACCGGAAATACCGTTCTTTTAGTAGATGAATCCTTATGTATTTTCTGAAGCAACAGAAAATCTTCTGTTATGGAAAACTTAATTTTTTCGTAGCCGCCAATTTCATCATAGGCTGATCTTCGGTAAGACATGTTGTTGCCTACGCAGCTTATGGGGACTCCCACCCCATCACCGCCTGAAGCTACCGAAAGGAGGTAAAGCCAGTCTGCTGATTGCAGTCCGTTGAAAATACCATTTGGCAGTATCACAGAGTATCCGGCTGCTACGCCTGTCTTCTCATCGTAGTAATCAAGCATTCTCCTGAGCCAGTTGGGATTTACTTCAATATCAGCATCAGTTGTAAATATTACTTCACCGGTTGCCATCTTCAATGCCTGCGCAAGCGCGTTTGTTTTGCCCTTAAGTTTAGCGTGTGTATGTTCGTCGGTAATTTTCAGGTATTTCAGGGAAGTATGTTTAGCCGTATATACCAGCATGATCTCTTCCGTCCGGTCAGTAGATCTGTCGTTCACCAGAATTGCTTCGATCTTTTCAGAGGGATAGTTTAACGCAAGCAGCGATTTTATACAATCTTCAATACTTGACTCTTCATCTTTGGCGCATATTATTATTGAGACTTTGGGTTCAAATTCGGACCTGTGGACTTTCCGTGAATTGATCAGCAGACCGATGAGCATTATAAAATGCATCAGAAGGTATACCCCAAGTATTAAGTTTACTGTTATTTCCATAAAAAAGTCCCGCAATTAAATTACGGGACCACTTTGTAATTTAAAAATTAATCAATTTATTTTACGACTGCAATTTTTATTGAAGCAGTTTCACTGCAGCCGCCATTGAGTTCTAATACAGCGATGTATATTCCGCTTTGAACTGTTGATATATCCCATGGCACTTCGTTATCAAGTCCCTTATTTGTTGTACCCGCAAGCGTAGTAACAAGTTCACCGGAAAGATCCATTATCTTGATACTAACACCCGTAACATCGCCATTCAGATAGTATCTGATGTTAGTCGATTTACCATATGCCGGGTTGGGCCAGTTGTAAACTTTATCAGAAGGCAAACACGGCAGATTTGATGTAACAGATGAGATGCTGCCTGAACCGTCATTTGTGTGTGCGGAATTCCTGAGGTAGTTTCTCCACAATATTTTAGTATCGTTGTAAGCCCATGGTGTTTTGTAGCCATACAAGTATCCATCTTCTGAATACACCATGATACCAAAGTTACCATTGGTGTTAATAATAGCGGGGGTTGATCTCACCCTACCGCCGGTGTTAATGGGGAAGCCATCGAGTACCTTACCGTTTATGCTGTAAGCATAAACTCTGCCATCACCTGTGCCGAAGATCACTTCGGCGATATTATCGCCGTTTAAATCAGCAACTGCTACCCCACTGGTGATTGAGGTAACATTGGGAATACTGTACGGGAAATTATCCAGCACTACTCCGAATTTATTGATGGCATATATTTTATTATCAGCCGTCAAGATAATTTCCTGCTGTCCATCACCATTAATATCGCAAATGGTTGGTGTTGAATATATAGTTGTGATACCGAGATTATTCGAAAGAATGGTATCACCGCCATTCGCTGCAGGACGAATGATCTTGTTTCCGTTTGAAATCTTAACAGGAGCAGGATCAACATTTGTGCCGAACACAATATTACTTGAAGCAAGGTATTTATCAGCATCAGAAATGAATGAGAATCCGGCAGGGTATGAACCAAAAACAGGGCTGTGGGCCAGCGAAATCACTTTACCTGTTGCAACTGCATCATAACTATAAGATAAACTATCCAGAGAGAACTTTGCTATTCTGCCATCTTGTGTGCCGGCAAGAATGAAGTTACCCTGGTTTGGCTGAGTAAAAGGAACTGATGACAGATTAGGTGAGGTTAACATAGCACCTGCATCAAAGCTCTGAACTAAAGGTGCGCCGGTAGTGGTATCTATTGTAAAACTTATTAAATTGAGTTTGCTGCCTGATACACCTGTTACAAATTTGTTGCTGCCGCCAATATTGTAATTCAGGAAACCAACTGCAAACCCGGATGCGCTGTCTTTCAAAAAACCGTTCGGCATATCAACTCTTATGGGGTTGCCGTTATCGCGGAAGCCGAAAAGAGTATCATTTATGTTAACGAACATCTCATCAAAGGTATTATCGTTAAAATCAAAGCCTATGGGCTGAGAGTTACCGGAGGTATCAATGCCTACATATCTCGGGAAACCGGTAATATTTGCAATATTTCCGCAAACCTGGTAAGTAAAAGTCATTGAGGGACCTATTGCACTGAACCCTGATAAACAAACCCTGGAATTAATGTTAGAATAACTCTTTGAATTGGGGAAAGTAGTCTGGTTGAATTCATTTATATATATATTTGAAGGTCTGTAATGATTTCCGTCATACCAAAAATCAACAAAAAAACCGTCACTAATTATATCGCCTATCGGAGTAGGAACTACGACACCAATATCCTGGGAACCTTTGGCTTCTTCAACATCCACGCCGCGATGATTGATATCTGTGTTAATAGTATTGCTGCCAATTTTTGCCTCAATTACATTTTCATCAATATGCCACACAAGAATACCGCCCTGAAAATTTGCGGTATCGTTCTTTAAACCGGGTACGCTCCAGTCAAGTTCATCAACATCAATAATGCTGCCTTTAAGTTTCCAAATATCTGAACTATTGAAGCCATCTTCATCTTTTGTGAATAACATCGAATCACGAACCCCATTTTGTACATAGTGAATAGTCTGGCCGTTACCGTATGCATCACGGTTACGGTTTTCAACAAGGAAATACTCTTTACCGCTGATAAGGATCTTGTAAACGGATTCATTTCCGTTTACATCCAGCGTAGCTGCTTTGGTTGTATAAGTACCGCCTGTTCCTACTACTATCGGATCAACCCAGCCTAAATACTGCTTTTCCCAAGCAGAAGGCTCAGGTGGGAAAACGCCAAGATAGCTGAAAATAGCCTGACCATCCATTAAACCGAACCTGCCAATTGCAGTTCTTCCGGTTTCGGTGTCAAATAAGTCAGGCAAACCAAGATGGCTGCCGATTGTGGCAACAACTATACCATTCATTCCGAGCTCTAAAAAAACATCTCCAAATGAAGTGTTAATTATGCGGTATTCCTGTTCAGGAAGCATGCAAGAATTATTTATAATGGTGCCTTCATTTGTGTAATAACCCTGCGTTGTATCACCATAAATGGATCTTAATGTGCTAAGCCCCATATAAATTGATGGCAGATCAAGCTCACCAACAAACAAACCCTGAGAAGCCAGGTCAACATCCCTGCCAACTCCAGCATGAAATATTATAAAAGCAGAGTTGTTCGAATTAATACCGGAGAAATCTATTGTGCTATCAGCAGAGCGCCAAACATCATAAAAAAGGTTACCCATTCTGCCTAAATTCTCTGTCCTTCTCGGCGAATATACTTCCATTTCATTCGGCAGATTTCTTACACTCGGCAGCAGAACATAATTTATAATCAGTTTTCCTTTAGATGACTTGAAGTAATAATTCTTAAGGAATTCAAGTTTATTAATGAAATATAAACTATCGTGCGGCGGGGCATCCACTGAATCAGGGTAATTGCTCGATACATCAAACCTGCCGTCACCGGTTGTTTGAGAATTGTTATCAGTTTTAAACTGAACCCTTATAGCATATACATTCAGGGTTTCCGGCACCGCAGAACGGAATAAAACATTACTATAGTAATTTTCATTCTTGGTCTGCGGGTGATAATTCAGCGGATGGCTAAGCTTCAGCTGTTTATCAGCAATTTTACTGTTTAGCAGATTATTAGCCTGTGCGTACACAGTATCTGCATCTGATAAAAATTTAACGGATACCAACAGCAATAAAGCTGTTAGTATCCGCAGATTCATTAGCGAACTTAATATGATCATTTAATTTATTTCTGGGGTTGTTCTTCTATTTTCTTCTCTTCGGGTTTCTTTACAGTTGTTTCAGGCTGACCGAAATTAACTGAAAGCGTGAACCTTAAAGTGTTTGCAAGCGGGTGATTTTCTTCAATTGTATTTATATAACTGAAATCAAACCCGTACATGCTGTACCTAATGCTTGCACCAAGTGTAATGAATTTTCTTTTTCCTCTGTCGGGATCTTCATAGAAGAAACCGCCTCTTAAACCGATAAGCTTAGGATTACCGTACCAATATTCAGCACCTACAGATGACTGGATCGATTTCATAACGTTATCAAGTCCGCCGCCAAAAGATGTAAAAATTCCTTTATAAACAGGATCAGACTCGCCATTTTCTCTTCTTTTTACAAGTAATTTTGCAAAGTCAGCTGTCAAAGTTAAATTATTATATTCACTCTGGTAGATATCATAAGCAAAACCAAGTCTTAAGTTAGTGGGGAGCGGATCAGCCTGATCGTTATCTACGTAAGTAACTTTTGGACCGATATTTGATAAGTTTACACCAAGTCCGAATTTGTTATTGAGAAATTTCATTTTTGTTTTGGAAGGTCTCCACAACATCGAAAGATCAAAGCTGAGGTCATAAGCAGTACCTGTTCCCTGTTCGCCGGCAACGGGATCAACGGCAAGTTTGCTGTAAATAAATCTTGTAACAACTCCAACACCGAGGTCACGGGAAACTTTTGTACCGTATCCAACTGCGAGCGCTCCGTCGAAAGCCTGGTAATTACCTATTTCATTTCCAAATTCATCTGTCTGAATGATCTTACCGATATTGAGATAGGTTATGCTTACACCAAGTGTACCTTTTAATTTTTTCAGGTAATATTTGCCTGCAAGAAAATCATAAAAAAGATCTGATAGCCCTAAACCAGGAAGCCATGGTGAGTGAGTAATTGAAACCTGTGCACCCTTCTGAAATCCTAAACCTGCCGGGTTCCAGAACATTGCTGAAGCATCATTTATCATACCTGTACCGGTTTCACCCATACCTGAATTAAGCGAGTTGGGTCCAATTAACAAGAAAGGGACAGCAGATTCACCCTGCGCAAAAACTCTGCCTGATAGCGCAACCAACACTGCCAGCATGCACATTTTGATTTTAAACATTTAAAGATTCCTCCTGATATATATTATTATTAACTATTTCTACTTTAAAACTGCTAATTTTCCGGTATTTGTAACCGAAAGACCATCAATAGATTCTACCACGATCCTGTAAATATAAACACCATTTCCCAATGTTTCACCGTCCTGATCTTTCCCATCCCAATCTATGACCACAAACTTATCGGAAATATTGGGTTTTTCGATCTCTTTTATCAATCTTCCGGCAACGGTATAAACTTTAATTTTCACATTTACATCAGCAGGATAGTTATGCTGGAATGTGAAAGCAGTGTTATCTCTGAAGGGATTGGGATAATTATAGATATTGGTTACCTGCAGAGTACCTGATGAAGAAACTTCAAAATCAATTGTAGCTTCTGAAGAGTTGTTATAAGTATCCCAGGCCTTAAGTTTCAGAGAATGTCTTCCAACGCTAAGATTAGCGAAGTCATATTCTATTGAGCCCGACTTATAAGTTGTATCGCTGTTATAAAAATTAGTAAGATCGTACTTATTGTTTTCATTGCCATCAAGAACTGCTTCAAGTTTGTGACCCAATGTACCGGTAGTGTTGATACCTGACTCGTCAAAAAGATCAGCAATGAATTTTGAATTTTCATTGACTATATCACCAGTTCTGAAATTTCTGTTATTCATAAACATACTTATCCGGGGACCAACTGAATCTAACTCAGCATTGGGATTTATACCTCCTACTATAAAATTCCTGTTAATTCCCGCGCCATCATACTGATTATTGTAGAAGTAATTTATGAGTCTGCCGGCCTGGTTTTGATATGAAATATCTTTTGGCACTATAAACTCAGCTGTCCACTTACCGTTTTGTACGTTCTTTGTACCCGAATAAATTATACCACCATTCAATCTGAAGTTTTGGGGAGGATTACACTCTAGTGTTGAGGTGTTCCGGTCAACATCATATATTTTCAGGACCAGTTTTCCGTTATAGTCATTCCATATGCTGGAATCGGCACGCAGTACTGAGCCATAAATCTTCACTCTGCTCAGTGCTTTCATTGTATCGCCCGCTAAGCCGCTGATGCTATCAATGTGAGACCTGAATCTGGGCATCTGAACTCTTATCGTAGGATCGCACATCAAAATATACTTAGCATCGTTATCCGAATACTGTATCTGGACTTTAGTATTAAAAATAGCACTACCAAACCTTTTCTGAAGCAGCAAGGTATCACGGGGAATATAAAGATTACTAAATACTACATACATCAATGCTGCATTACTTGAAGCGTAAACGGGGCGTGAAGCGGCAAAAGTACCAATAGCTCCTTTACGGCCGGCCATCATAAATAATTCGCCTGCGCTTACGTTTGAAGGATTATCAAACTTGCTCATATCACAGCTTGCAATAGTAACAAATGGGTACCTGTTGGTGTTGTTGATAAGACTTAATATGTTATCCTTTTCAAGCACATATTCATGCGCCCATACATCTGGGCTTCCATGTCCTGTATAGTGAATATTCAGAACGCCTTCTGTCCAGTATTTAGCAATATCACTGTTAACCTGAGGCTTTCTTCTTCCCTGGGGTGTAATTACTGTTGGATAAGTCGCAAGATATGCTTTTACCTTATCTATGAATGGCGGCGAATACTGCTCTGCCAATGCCTCACATTGCGATAAATGAAAAATACCTTCACATGGCGTTGAAGTGGTGGCTTCGTCATCCGCAACAAAAAACATTCTGTTTTTCCAATAGCCGTTATTTTCACCGTTCTCGTAAGCGTCAATCTTATCAATGTAACCGTTTGCATCAACCAGAGAATTTGCCGGTATTCTGCCTATAGCAAGATCTGGTTTATCAATAAGGCTGCTGCCGCCTACTACATTTACAAAAAAATCATCGGTTGTGAGACCAAGTACCTGGTGAATAACAGGGCTTGTAAGCTCCCAGGCAGGAACATAATTACCGCCCTGGGTTTTAATATTCTTGTAATCAAATCCGCCATCACCAAGTAGGCATACAAATGCTGGTTTTGTTGACCAACTATCATAAGCATATTTAATAAAATCTCTTATTGCCACGGCATCCAAAACACCCCCTGAAAATTCATTGTAGATCTGTTCAGTTGTAACGATCATTGTTTTAAGGTAATCGGGATTTCCGGGTCCACCCTGCTCTCTTTTAGTTTTAAGTCTTTCTGCAGAAGAGATAAAATCTTTATGTGTAATTATAATAAAACTTGCGCCATCTGAAATTCCGTGCAGGTTTTGATTTGAAACACGCGGTGAAATAGCTGTTGGTGTCTTGTAACCATTCTGCCCAACAACAAAATATCTGCTTAAATTTCCGCCATTTTCGGTTTTCTGAAACCTGACGCTGTTGTTGTTAATTGAGATCGGCTGTATCATTTTCAGATCATTGTGAGTCGTAGCGTCAAAAACTCTTATATTTCCGTTTGAGTAGGATGAAACATTATATTCAACCACAGCAAATGTATCCGGGGAATTGAATCTAAGAAAATCTCCTGTTACAGAGTTGAACCTGCGTTTGTAGAGAATCTCGTACCAATCAAGGTATCCTTCAGCTTCGCCGTTTGTGGCGTAGAATGTCGAACGCAGCTTAACCTGCTCGCCATTGGTTTTCTGTGATTGATTCACAATGAAACTTCTTGTATCTGTTGAGATCCATTCATTAAAACCGGCAACAACACAGCTAAGGGGAAGTAAATATTCAGACATATTTGAGAAATCATCTCTCACCTGGAAATAACCTGTATTTGGACACAGTACCCTCATAGCCGGTTTTACCCTGTAAAAGATATCAGAGCCGCCTTCAAGGCCGGTAAGTGTAGTGTTCCATTCAAACGATTGTCCCGGTCTTTTGCTGAAACTAAGCCACAAGTTTCCCTCGCTAATGAGGTTTTCTTCATCAGGCTCGGTGAAAATTTTCTCGGTGAATGAAGAAGGTACAATTGCGGAACCACTGTTTTCTGACTGAGTTAAAGCCATTCTTTTGCCATTATTCGGCGTATTGAAAGCTATCCAATAATAGTTAGAACGTGAATAATAGTTAACCATATGAGTAAAGGTGTTATTCACTGAATCATACTTCCAGTTATTTATTGACCTTCCATAGAACAGAATATAATCTTCATTATTGAATACACCGTCGTTTTCGCCTTCTATATATATTGCATTTTCTTCAAGGTCCTGCGGTCTTCCTTCGGTCAATCTTTCATCCAGCAGATCGCCGCCGTTGCCGTAGATCTTGATAGTTCTGGGATCGATGCCCGAAAGATTTATTCCGGCACCATCAAGGAAACTTTTAGTTATCCTGTATATACCTTCGCTGTTGCCTTCGTTGTTATCCTTTATTTCTATCTTATACCAATCTCCGTTTGAAAGTACACTGTTTGTCACCAATCTTTCTTTGAACGCACTTCTGTATTTTGGATTTACCCAGCCGGCTGCGCTGCTGTAATTAATACCGCTTCCTGAGAGCAGAGAAACTTCTTCTTTGCTTCTTGGGCGGTTTAGCTGAACCGGGGACTCACCGAACGTAATCCTTACTTTTATCCTGGAGTAATACTTCACAGTTTTTGTAACGGGATTATACTGAAAAGGATAAATGACAACATTGCCGGTTACGGCATCCCTTAAGGGACCAACTGAATTCAGGCTTACAAAATTTTCAGGTAAAAACTTATTCTGTGAATACTCATCTGACCTGTTATATGTGTAATACACATTTTCGAAACTCCTAATGTTAGGGTTGAACAATCCAACCTGCGGTATGGGCGCGATATTAACATTCTGTTCCTCTTTTACATCGTAATCCAGGACCTGAACGGTGTTGCCGTTTTCAGATGGTAAGAACACAGAGAAGCTTCTGTATTTCAGGTCAGGACTCCCGCCTAAAGTAATAGGCTTATCAAGACCGTACTGGAATTCGTAAACAGAAAAATTCTCACCGTTAGTATGGATATGCCGGGCAGAAACATCAGCAGGGTAAAACTCAAACTCAATATAATTAGAATTTGAGGAAATGATCTTGTAATCCTGTGAGACTTCACCAAAGAGGTAATTGCTCATATCAGGAGTTTTTCTATCATTAACTGATGTGGTGCTATTGAAAATATCACCACTCTGCGCAAATAAAGTTGCGCCTGTTAATATAACTGAAGCAATCAGGGAATTTTTGAATGATCTCATTCTGGTATATTTAAATTTTTTAAATAAAAAAACCGAAATTGAATAAATAGTTCAATTCGGCTTTATAAAATCCTCTATATAAAAAATTGCTAGCGGTATCCGTATTATAAAACCGAAATTAAAACCTCTAACAATTATTCTATATTTTTTACCCTCTTTTAAAGCAATATATATTGCTAACAAAGAAATGTCAAGACAAAATGTCTCCTAAAAAAGCCGAATTTGAGTAAAAATTGTATATATCTAAACACTCAAAAAGCCCATACCGGTTTCAAAAACATCTGATATTTCAATATTTTCAATTCTGCCGTCAGAAGCCTGAATTGATGCTTTGTTTAAGCCCAAAGGGCCCCATTCATATGCTTTTGTTGGGCCAAATAAGCCAATTACCGGTATATCAAATCCTGAAGCCAGATGCATTATGCCGGTATCATTTGATATAAAGAGCGCTGTTTTGCTGATATTTGCAGCATTTTCCATCAATTTACCGCAAAATACACTGAATTCTATGCCGGAAAATTGTTTTTTTAGAATACTTTTTAGCTCATTTACATATTTCTTATCTGCAGGTCCTTCTGAAATGTAGAAGTAAACATTCTGTTTACTGTTGAACAAATTCATTAATTGTGCAAATTTTTCCGGCGGCCACACATTTTGCTCTTTTGCCGCCCCGGGATGTATGCCAATCACCTTTTTTTGGGAGTCCGGAAAATTCTCTGAAAAAAACTCTTCGGAAGAGCTGATCTGTTCAGTACCAAGCGAAACAGAAATATAGTTCACAGCCGGCTCAATGCCGGCTTGCCGGATAACATCAAGATTCCGGTTCACCTGGTGAACTCTTTTAGAATCCCACAAGAAATCATTTTTAACATTCAGCGTGTAACCTATTTTGTTGGGTTCATAATCTTTCGATCTGACCCCTACCCTTATACCGGCCTTTGAATAATACGCAAGCAAATGATTTGTAGCGGAAAAGATCACTGATGAGGGTACAATAGCCATATCAGGCATAAAATCTGTTAACTGCTTTACTGTTTCGACGAATTTTTCAAATCCATGTTCATATTGAATTACTCTATTAACAGGTGAATTGCTGTTATTTTCAAAGATCTCAGAGAAGCCGGTTGAACGTTTTGTAACCAATATAATTTCCGCGTAGGGAAAATTCTTTCTGACAGAATATATCATCGGTAAAGAGCACAACATATCGCCGAGCTGATGTCTAACAATTATAACGATCTTTTTTATTTTTGCCAGATCTTCATTTGAAAGGGTGATATCTTTTTCAAGAACAAAGCCTTTAAAAACCTTTAGCGCAGAGTCGCCCAGAATTTTTTCTATCTTGCTCAATACAGCCGTACTTAATCTTTTTTAACTTCGCGGAATTCCGCATCCTGTATCATGTTAACATCGTAGGTCTTTTTTTGCCTGCCATTGTTTTCGGACTTTTTTTTCACTTCGTTCGCGGCTGAAACATTTGCAATGATCCTTCGGATAAAAAGGTACGCGAGATACAGCAAAATTGCAATAATTACATACTTCATCTATTGAGCCGCTTTCCTTAATGAAGGGTTGTAATATTTTACAGCACTCAGATCTGACTTAAATATCTCATTAACAAGTTCATCAAAATCTGAAGGATTATTAACGAAATCGGTTTCTTCGCAGTTAACAATCATTATTTTAGTAGCCTTGTAACGCGAAAAGAAATAATTATAAGCTTCATTGAGGCTGCTGATATAATCTTCACTTATTTCTTTTTCTATTTCACGGCTCCGCTTTCTGATATTTGACATCAGCCTTTCAACTGAGGATTGAAGATAGATCACAAGATCAGGTACCATTATTCCTTTATCAAGACCGGTAACGACATGTTCATAAATTTTAAGCTCATCATCGCTAAGGTTCAGGTAAGCGAATATCTTATCCTTTTCAAATATATAATCGCTTATGACGAAGTTCTGGAAGAGCTCCTTCTGATGGACATCCTGGAGCTGCGTGTAACGCTCCAGCAGGAAAAACATCTGTGTCCTGAACGCGTAATCTTCGGGTCTTACATAGAATTTTTCAAGAAAGGGATTATCTTCAAAGTTCTCCAGGATCAATTTAGCGTTCAGTCTCTGGGCAAGCATCTGCGCAATGGAGGTTTTCCCGGCGCCGATGACGCCTTCAACCGCGATATAACTTAAACCTGAATTACCGAAATTATCCACTAAACGCCCTTATTTCTTTTACTTTGCAATTATCTTTACTGCCCTTGTAAAGGTTCAGTACACTTTTTTTGTATGCAGGGTGGATATACTCAGGTATAATATCAACAAGCGGTTTCAGGACAAAATTCCTGCGGTGCAGGAAAGGATGCGGTATTTTTAGCTCTCCGCCTGAAAAAACAATATTTCCGTAGAAGAGGATATCGATATCAATTTCTCTTGGCTGCCATTTGCCCCGCTTTTTTCTTCCGTTAGATCTTTCGGTGTTTTTAACAGTTTTTAAAAGTCCCAAAGGATTCATTCTGCATAAAAAAACCGCTGCGCAGTTATAAAAGCTGTTCTGTCCGGATACGCCCCATGGTTCAGTTTCATATACTGCTGAGACCTTCAGCAGGTTCATGTTCTTATTAAGAGCAATCATTCTTAGTGAACTTTGAATATTCCTGAACCGGTTACCTAAATTTGAACCGAAACCAAGAATAACAAGCTCAGCCATTATTAAACAATATCCTGTTTCTCTGAAATCCTGTATTCAGTATGTTCAACTTCAACATATTCGGTTAATCCACCGAGCGGCGGTGAAGGCTTTCTGACCCTGATGGTCACTTTCTGAACCATATCAAAATTGCCGATTAGCTTCATTGCAATCCTGTAAGCCAGCGCTTCTATGAGATAGAATTTTTCGGATGAAACAACTTCCTTAATGAATCTGTAAGCCAGCTCGTAGTCCAGGGTTTTTTTTAAATTATCTTCAGCTTCGGCTTCAGTTACATCGCATGTCAATTCAGCGTCAATTTCAAACAATCCCCCGCTCATTCTTTCAGAATCAAGCACTCCATGGTGAGCGTAAAACCTGGCATTTTTAATGCGGATAATGGTGTAATTCATTTGAACCTCCCCGTAAAATATTAGTAAGAAGAAAAGTTATTTCCCTTTTTTCTTAACCTGTTTCTTCGCTTTGGATCCGGTGCTTTTTGAAAGATTTGTTTTTTTACCTGCTTTTTTGCTTTTTACGGATGCCTTAATTTTCTTTTTAGCAGCGGCTTTTGGTTTCGCTGATTTCGGTTTCTTAGGTAAAACTTTTGTATTCTTTTTTACTTTTAGTTTTGCCCCGGCTTTTTTGGCTTTGAACTCATCCAAAGCAAGTTTGACCATTGCTCCCATTTCAGCCGGTGATTCAGCAACATATATTCCTGCATCGCGCATAGCGCTTATTTTATCTTCAGCGGTACCTTTGCCTCCGGCTATAATTGCGCCGGCATGACCCATTCTTCTGCCGGGAGGAGCTGTTCTGCCTGCAATGAACCCGATAACGGGTTTTGTCATATACTGCTTAACATATTCAGCGCATGTTTCTTCAGCATTTCCGCCTATCTCACCTATCATAATAACTGCGTCAGTCTCTTTATCTTCATTAAACAGTTTCATCGCGTCAATAAACTGAGTTCCGATTATTGGATCTCCTCCAATGCCAATACAGGTGGATTGTCCGAGTCCAAGCGCTGTAAGCTGCGCAACTGCTTCATAGGTCAATGTTCCGCTTCTGGATATGAGACCCACTCTTCCCGGTAAGTGGATAAAGCCGGGCATAATACCGATCTTACAGAATCCCGGTGTTATGATACCGGGGCAGTTAGGTCCGATCATTCTGATATTTCTGCCTGCCTTATTCAAATCTTCAAGATAGTTTTTAGCTGTAATCATATCTTTGGTAGGGATACCTTCGGTAATAGTAACAATTACTTCAACACCAGAATCAGCCGCTTCAAGTATTGCATCAAGTGCGAAGGCGGGCGGCACAAAAATAACAGAAGTATTCGCGCCGGCCTTTTCGACTGCTTCTTTGCATGTATTAAAAACCGGAACTTTATCATCAAACATGGTGCCGCCTTTACCCGGAGTAACACCGGCAACTACATTTGTACCATACTCTATAATTTGACGTGTATGAAAAGATCCTTCGGAGCCGGTAATACCCTGCACCATTAACCTTGTGTTTTTACCTACTAAAACGCTCATTGTAATATGCTTTCTATATTATAAATTAAATATTTCTTTGTGGGATGTATCCGCGATAGCAGACTAGCAAAAATAAGGATTTAAAAATTATGAAAAAATACCAGAGAATTTGTTGTTCATGGGTTTAAATAAACAAAAAGGCAGCCTAAATTGGCTGCCTTTGAAATAGAATTTGGTTATTTTTTTTAATCTTCCTTAACAGAATTACCCGTTATGACCCATTCACCGTTTTTATTGGCTGTTAAGTTATAAGTTACAGTGAGCGTTTTTGTTACTTCTGTATCTTTGCCATCTTTTTTTACAACTTGAGTTTGTTTGACCTTTGAAACTACACTTGCTTTGTTATCCTTCTGGCTGAGAACTTTTGGTTCTTCAACAATTGTAAATTGTTTGGTGCTCTTATAGCCTGATTTCATTTTATCAACAGGTCGTGAAGGGAAATATTTCTGAGCTTTTTTCATGTTAGCGTCAAAATTACCTGATTCGTTAATTCCGCGCTGAATATATTCGTAATAATCTTTTACTGTAGCTGTCGGATTTTCGAATCTTTTGGTTATTTCTTTCTGGATCTCTTTTTTCTTTTCCTTCTTTTTTTCTGTTTCAATTTTTTTAACAGAATCCTTCTGTACCTGGGTCATATTCTCAGTATTCACGGTTTCAGTTTCGTCCGGCAAATGCGGATTAGTTGAAGTGTTTTCAACCAGTCCTAATTTCTTTTCGCGCTCTTCCAGCTCTATTTCTTTCAGCTTAACCCGAGCTTCGCGGTCGTTAAGTTCTTTTTCTTTGTCAGCAAGTATCTGGAAGCTGGTTTTACTTGTTTCATCCCGTTCTTTTGTGCATCCCGTAATAAAGACCAGTATCGCAAGGACCGCTATATATTTAATGTAGTTACTCATAGTTATTAAAATATTGGTTTATATGATAACCTTAACTGTAAATATAATAGCTAAATAAAGGAATTGCAACCTTATTCACCCAAATATGTGCGTAAAACAAATAAAATTATGAATTTAATTTGATTCGTAAAGAGTTTTGTAGTGCAGAAAAGCGTTAAACAAAGCAATGGCTACATCATTTTGTCCTTTCTCGCTGGAAAGGTAAACTTCATCGTCGGGATCAGAAAGGTAGCCGGTTTCAACAAGAACAGAAGGCATCGAGGCACCGAGCGTGACCCAGTTACCGGCCTGAATTATTCCCCGGGAGATAAGTTCAGTATGGCTGATCATGTTTACTTCTATTATAGATGCCAGATATTCACTGAACCTTGTATAACCTGAGTGGGCAAGACTTGAGAAGATGAAATTATCCAGAGTATCCTTTCCGAACTGGTCAAATACTATCTGGTAATTCTGTTTCATTGTAAATTCTACAGCCTCAGGGAATCTTTCTTTGTTAAGCAGGTAAATTTCAAATCCCTTTTTATCGCTTTCTTCCAGCTTTTTATGGTTAGCGTGAATACTAACAAAAAGTTTAGCCTTATTATTATTGGCTGCAATAGTTCTATCTCTAACATGAGAGAACTCATCCGTAGTGCGAGAATAAATAATTTTAATATAAGGATATTTTTCTTCTATCATCTTACCGAGCTTAATGGTAACAGGCAGAACTATATTTTTTTCCTGTACTCCGGTTTTATCTCCGATCGTACCGGGATCCTTCCCGCCGTGGCCTGCATCAAGATAGATAACATCAAGTTTGCTTTGTGAATACAATGTCAAATGACAAAATCCAAATGCCAAAAGAAGCAAGATATGCTTCAACGAATACTGTGAAATTTGAGCTTTGAAATTTGGCATTTTATTTTACCTGTAGTTTGTGAACTGTACTGCAAAATCCAGCTCTGCGCCGCGCACCAGCGCGATCGCTTGCTGCAGAAGGTCTTTATCACGACTGGATACCCTAACCTGCTCATCCTGTATTGCTGCCTGAACCTTCATTTTGGAATCTTTGATAAGCTTAACAATGAGTTTCGCATTTTCCTTGTTTATACCCTGCTGCACCTCTATTATTTGCCTCACCATATTTCCTCCGGCTTCTTCCTGGGGTTTATATTTCAGTGATTTCAGGGGAATACTGCGCTTAACGAATTTATTCTGAAGCATATCAACTATAGCTTTTGATTTATAGTCATCATCTGCCAGTATAGTAATAGTTTTATCTTTCTGTGAATACTCAATTGTACTCTTTGAGCCTTTGAAGTCATACCTGGAAAGAATTTCTTTCCTGGTCTGATTGATGGCGTTATCAACTTCCTGCCAGTCAATTTCCGATACTATATCAAATGAATAATTATCTGCCATGATTAAACTTTCAATTTTTTATTAATGAAATTGTATTTATATAAATTTTCCTTACCTAAGATCTGCTCAACATGGAATACTTCATTACAATCATCAAACGAAAACATTTCTCCATCTAAAACATACCATTTTTCACGCTGCTCTGCTTTAAGTTTCTTTATGGATGGAAAATAAACTAATGGAACAGAAATATCCCTGCCATCCGCCAACACGACATTCATTTTTCCCCTTATGGGAAAAGTTATTTTTTTTATTAATGGTTTTATTTTTCTCAGACCATCCCTGATTTTATAGTTTTATTGTTCTAATTTTTTGACCTTTTCCAAATTTTTCTATCTGTTCGTTTAGCAATTTAATATTTTCTTTTATCAATTTCTCAATCTTTTTTAATTCAGAATGAGAAAATCCACCTTTTTCAACCACTAGAATTTTTGGCTCAAGCCAGAACTTTGCAGTTCTGCGAAATCTACCCTTTTTGGATTCAATGTGAACATGCTTCCTGTTTTCTGCTAAATCGCTTGAATAGATTAAGAAACATATTGCTTAATAATTAGTAGTTTTGGCACTTTTATTTCCCGTTTTTTGAAAATGCAGTATTCGGCTCGAGTCCTGACATTTGCAGTATGGCATTCCATACTTTTTCATCAACCGGTTGAACCGAAAGTCTGCCTTCTTTCACAATCCTTGAATCACATGTGCGCTTATCATTCTTTATCTGCTCAAGTGTAACCGGGTTAGACAGCCTGCGTTTTGGCTTAATATCAAAAATAAATATTTTGGGATCGCCGGCCTTAGGGTCAACATAAGGATCAGTAGTAATTTCGCAAATTCCCACAACCTGCTTTTCGCCGCCCGTGTGATATATGAATGCAACATCACCTTTGCGCGCGGTTTTGATCTGGAACAATCCACCGGGGCTTGTAACACCATCCCACACAGCTTTTTTATCACGCTCAAGATCTGAGTATGAATAAACTGAGGGTTCTGTTTTAAGTAGGAAATATTTCATTTTGGTTCCTTATCCCCGCGAAAGCGGGGAACTCTATTGATGATTTTAAAAAAAATTCTAATTCTAACACTTTTGAAACAAACTTCTAAAACAAACCAATAAATAACATGTAAATTTAAGAAAAATCAAAAAAGAGATTCCCGCCTACGCGGGAATTGAGAATAGAAGCTACTTTATAGTCAAATTTGCGTACTTCAGTATGATATTCTTCACTCCAACTTTTTCAAAATGAATTGATGCTTTCTTCGCATCTCCCCTGCCGGTAACATCTATAACTTTACCTTTGCCGAAATTATTATGAAAAACCACACTTCCCTTTTTTACTCCAAGATCCTCACGGAAGATATCGTTCAATACATCATCACCGGACTTATTGTTATAGAACTCATACTTAATTGAGCTGCCTTCATCCTGGTGCGCACGGCTTTTATGCCGTGTCATCACGGAGCTTTTCTGGTAATCAAGCTTTGCGGTATCGATCTCATTTATGAAGCGCGACTTCATCTGGTAGCTTACGTTCCCAAAGCGGTAACGCTGCAGCGCATAGGTCATATACAGCTTCTTCATGGCGCGTGTTATGGCAACATAGAAGAGCCTCCGCTCTTCTTCCATTTCTTCCTGCTCCATCATGGAGCTTGAAAGCGGGAATATGCCGTCTTCAAGTCCCGTAATAAACACCACAGGAAACTCCAGTCCTTTGCTTGAGTGAGTCGTCATCAAAGTAACAGCGTTTTTATCTGTATCATACTTATCAATATCAGTAACCAGGCTCACTTCCTGCAGGAATCCTTCAAGTGTAGCGCCTTCGGTGTTATCGGTGTATTCAGAAATACCCGAGAGCAGTTCCTGTACGTTGTACATTCTATCCATGGATTCATCAGTACCGTCATTTCTCAATTCACGCAGTATGCCGATTTCATCAACAATGCTTCTGGCAAGCTCACTGGGTGAAAGTCCCTCTTTAACCTCGTTATATTTTTTGATTATTTCAGCAACGCGTATAAGCTCATTTTCAATCTTAGTTCTGCGTTTGGCTTTATCACCTTCGGCATTTTTATCTTCAAGCATAGCTAGCAGAACTTCGGCAATTGATTTCGCAATTTCCTTTGCCATGGCTTTCAGTTTTTCAACGGTCTGCTCGCCAATGCCATCGCGAAGCTTAAGTATGCGTGTCATTGCTTCATCATCTTTAGGATTCACAAGTACCTTCAGGTATGCGAGCACATCCTTAATTTCTTTGCGCTGGTAGAATTTGACTCCACCGACTATAATATACGGAATAGAATTCGTACGAAGCGCGTCTTCTATCACTCTTGATTGGGCATTGGTCCTGTATAGTATTACAAAATCCTTGAAATTCAGCTTCCTGTGCTGAATTTCATGGAGTATCCATTTTACAACCATCATTCCCTCATCACGGTCGCTGAATACTTCGGCGAGTGTCACTTTATCGCCATCGTGATTATCGGTGAACAGAGTTTTTTTGATCTGGCGTTTATTGTTCTTTATTACCTCATCAGCGAGTGAAAGAATATTTTTTGTTGAGCGGTAATTCTGTTCAAGCTTAAAAACATTGCATTTTTCAAAATCAGATTCAAACTTGAGGATATTTTCAATTTCCGCTCCGCGCCAGCGGTAAATGCTTTGCGCGTCATCGCCAACTACGGATATATTCCCATAACCTTGAGCAAGCATTTTAACTATTTCATACTGCGCGCGGTTAGTATCCTGGTACTCATCCACCAAAATGAATTTGAAGCGGTTCTGGTATTTGGCTAAAACATCCGGATTTGAGCGGAATAATATGATCGGGTTTATCAGCAGGTCATCAAAATCCATTGCGTTATTTTTGATAAGCCTGTTCTGATATTCTCTGTAAACCGGGACTGCGATCTTTTCGAATGGATTTGTTACAGTTCCGATATCATCAGGAAGCACCAGTTTATTTTTAAGACCCTTAATATAGCTGTTCACAGTTTTTGGTTTCGGGTTATCAGTGGAAAATCCCAGTTCTTTCATACATGCTTCAACCACTTTTTCTGAATCATCGTCATCATAAATAGTGAAGTTACGGTCAAACCCGATATGCTGCGCTTCTATTCTTAATATCTTCGCAAACACTGAGTGAAAAGTACCCATCCAGAGATTTTCAGCCGCAGCTCCGGCAAGTTTATGGATACGGTGTTTCATTTCGTTGGCTGCTTTGTTTGTAAAGGTTAAAGCAAGCATTTCAAAGGGATTGATGCCAGATTCAATTAAAAACGCAATTTTATATGTTAAAACCCTGGTTTTTCCGCTGCCTGCCCCTGCAACTATCATACACGGACCTTCTATCTGTTCAACGGCTTTCCTTTGCTCTTCATTGAGCTCACTTGTTAAATTCAATTACTTTTCTGATTTTTATGATTTAGACAGGAATTTTACAAAGATAACTTTTATACGGTCTTAAATCAATTGATTACCAATAATAGCCTTTAACGGCTTTTTTGGCATATAATTTGCTATTGAAAAATGACATATATCATAGAATAATATGAATATTATTGATAATTTTGGATTATGTTTTCTATTATTTTAGGATAAAATCATCGATAAGGTGTAATGACGAAAAAAACAAAAATTAAAACCCTGCAAATACAACCCGAGAAAAATATAGTATTAAATAATACAACAAAGGAGTTCAAAGCATAATGATAGATCTTGCACTTAAGCATGGCTTTAAATTTGAAGACCTGTTTGAATCTGCGAAGCTGAGGGAGCTTACACAGAAGTTTTACACTTATTATCACACGTCTAACCAGTCATCTTTTGAAAAGTTTTCCAGGTACCGTGATGTAAACGGAGAAGGATTTAGTGAGCTTGATACATCAAACATTATTATAGAATCCGCAAGATACCTGGATTCGTTTTTGGTAGATTTTTTCGGAATAAAATTTGAGGCAAACGCATTAAAATATGATAACGAGACCGAGCGGGAAATACTGAAGGTCAGAAGTGATTTCATGATCAAAAAAGTGTTTAAAAAATTTAAGCCCGCGGATCTTGCCTCAATCCGTTTTCCCGATCTCAATTCAAAAGCGGATCTCATGAAGAGCCAGCTCTTCCCGGAATTGCCATGGAAGAGTGACGAGGAAAAGGCAACCGCGTATATGATTCGTACGCTCGATGAGATGGAGCAGCATTTACGCAATCACCTGGAAGTAATGCCGAACGGCTTTATTTTTGATACAAAGTTGTTTGAGCAGGCAAAGGAATATTTCCATAAAACCACTACAATAAACGGACTGAAGACATTTACGGATAACATTACATTAACTGACGTAAAAAATCCGAACGGCACAGTTGAGCAGTTGAGAGTATATGAATTTCTGAAGAATGTAATTGATCTTATTCAGAAGTGGTGCTATGCCCGAATGGTTGATTCTGCGGAAAAACATAAGATAAATGACTGGGCTCTTTTCCACCAGCCAATGAACCTGAATTACAATGACCTCATCCACAACAAAGTGGAAACCGAAGGTATCCCGGAGAAAATATACGGCGAAGAAGAGACATTAAGAAGACGCGACGGATTTAAGCTTACTGACAGCAGGTACGATAACCGCAAAGTAATGGGTGAAGTTGAGTACTGCGTATTCTGCCATGAAAGAGGGAAAGATTCCTGCTCAAAAGGTTTGCTTGATAAAGACGGCACACCGAAGAAAAATCCGCTTGGAATAAAACTTGGCGGCTGTCCGCTTGATGAGAAAATTTCCGAAATGCATACATTGAAATATGAAGGAAGATCTATCGGCGCTTTGGGAATTATTATGATAGATAATCCAATGTGCCCGGGCACGGGTCACCGTATTTGCAACGATTGCATGAAGGCGTGTATTTACCAGAAACAGGACCCTGTAAATATTCCGCAGATAGAGACCAGAACATTAACAGATGTACTTAATCTGCCGTGGGGTTTTGAAATATATTCACTGCTTACAAGATGGAACCCGATAAACGTAAAGAGACCGTACCAATTACCATATAACGGAAAGAATGTTATGGTAGTGGGTATGGGTCCGGCCGGATATACGCTTTCGCAGTACCTGTTAAACGAAGGTTTCGGGGTAATTGGTGTTGACGGCTTAAAAATTGAACATGTGCACCCGGATATTACCGGCGGCAGGGATGAAGACGGAAATTACGTAATACCCAAACCTGTTTATACGTATAAAGAAATTCAGGATGAGCTTGATAAGCGTATATTCCTTGGTTTTGGCGGTGTATCTGAATATGGTATTACCGTAAGATGGGATAAAAACTTTCTGAAGGTTGAGTACCTAACCTTAGCCCGCCGAAAACACTTTAAAGTGTATGACGGAATAAGGTTTGGAGGTACTATAGAGATTGACGATGCATGGAAGCTTGGAATAGACCATATCGCAATTGCGACAGGCGCAGGCAAACCGACAATTGTAAAGATAAAAAATAACCTCATCCGCGGAATCCGCAAAGCATCTGATTTCCTTATGGGTCTTCAGCTTACCGGGGCCGCCAAAAAGGACTCGCTGGCTAACTTAATGCTGCAGCTTCCCGCGGTAGTTATAGGCGGCGGTTTGACGGCGATAGATACTACTACGGAAGCATTCGCATATTACCCTATCCAGGTTGAAAAATTCCTTGACCGCTATGAGGGCTCTGTCGCGGAATTTGGCGAAGAAAAAGTTATGAGCATGTACGATGAGGAAGAAAAAGGGATCGCGAGAACTTTCCTTGAGCACGGAATGGCAATACGCAATGAAAGAAAACGCGCTGCAGAAGCCGGTGAAGAACCGAATTTTGTACCTCTGGTAAGAAGCTGGGGCGGAGTAACATTGTGTTACAGGAAAACCGTGAATGACTCGCCGGCTTACAGGCTGAACCATGAAGAAGTGATAAAATCGCTTGAAGAAGGTATTTATTACTGGGAAAAAATGAGCCCGGTAGAGGCAATACCTAATGAATACGGCGCTGTTAAGGAAATGATATTCCGTAAACAGGGTAAAACCAATGAGGGTAAATATATTGAGCTTGATGAAACAGTGACACTTCCTGCTAAAACGGTCATTGTTGCCGCAGGAACATCACCTAATGTAATTTATGAGCGTGAGCATCCCGGAACATTTGTACTGGATGAATGGAAACAGTTCTTCCAGACGTATAAACTTGGCCCGAAGGGCGAACTTATCAAAACTGAAAAAGGTGAAACCGGATTTTTCACTTCGTATTCCAAAGAGGGAAAATACGTTACGGTGTACGGAGACAATCACCCAGCATACGCAGGGAACGTTGTAAAAGCGATGGCATCCGCAAAAGACGGGTACAAAGAACTGCTTAAAGTCTTCCCGGGTATAATAAATGAAGAGCAGCCAAAAGAAAAAGAAGAAATTTTCACAGAGCTTGTTCAAAAACTGGATAATGAATTCATTGCGGTTGTTGAGGAGATCAACATTTTAACTCCAACCATTATTGAAGTGGTCTTAAAAGCACCGCTGCAGGCAAAAAAATTCCACCCCGGACAATTTTACAGGCTGCAGAATTATGAAACCACAGCCCCTGAAATTGACGGCTCAAGGATGATGATGGAAGGTTTGGCCTTAACAGGCGCATGGGTTGATAAGGAAAAAGGATTACTGAGCCTTATTATTCTTGAAATGTGGGGAAGCTCAAGGCTGTGCCGCCACCTGAAAAAAGGTGAGCGCGTTGTTGTGATGGGACCCACGGGCGAGCCGACTGAAATACCGACCGGTGAAACCGTTCTGCTTGCAGGCGGCGGACTTGGTAATGCTGTGCTTTTTTCAGTAGCAAAAGCTTTAAAAGACGCAGGCAATAAAGTGGTTTACTTTGCAGGCTACAGGAATACAAGCGATGTATTCAAGCGTGATGAAGTTGAAGAAGGCACAGATATGGTTGTATGGTCAAATGATTTCGGTGATACTATTCAGCCTCGCAGGCCGCAGGATAGAGCAATTACCGCGAACATTGTACAGGCTATGATAGCGTATGCTGAGGGCAAGCTTGAACCGAATCCGGGTGATAAACCTTTGTATGACCTGAAACAAATAAACAGGATAATTGCTATAGGCAGTGACAGAATGATGAAAGCTGTACAGGAAGCAAGGTATGGATCATTGAAGCCCTATATAAATCCGGTACATACAGCTATTGCAAGTATTAACTCGCCTATGCAGTGCATGATGAAGGAAGTTTGCGCGCAGTGCCTGCAAAGGCACGTTGACCCTGAAACAGGTAAGGAATCATTTGTATTCACCTGCTTTAACCAGGATCAGCACATGGATAAGGTTGACTTCAATAATCTGAACACGCGCTTAAAGAACAACAGCGTGCTTGAGAAGTTAACCAAGTTCTGGATGGATCATTTGTTTGAAAAAGCAGGCAATGATTTTACAGTGTAACAAAGTATAACTATAATTTGTCATTCCTGCGAAAGCAGGAATCTTAAAAGCCCGGTGCAAGCCGGGCTTTTGTTGTTTACTTAAAATGAAATTGTATATTATATTATAAAATACTAAGTTACTACAACTTAATCTAAATAACTAATGTACAATTTCAAAGAACAAATACTTGAAGACTTAAAATTAATTCAGAATACTTATGGGGAAAATGATAGAAACGTACTAAAAGATGAATATGCTTTCAATTATTGGATCTTAAGTAGAATCTATGATATTGATGAAGAAATCGCATATTCACTAATCACTGAATACAATGATAAGAATATTGATTGTTATGTGCATTTTGAAGAATCTAAAGAACTATTCATCATTCAAAATAAGTATTATGATGAAAAAACTCATTTAGATAGAAAAGAAGTTGCTGATTTTTTAACGACACCATTAACGCATTTAAAAAATAATAGCTATACTAGAAATAAAGAACTACAGAAAATTTTTACCAATGCATACAACGATGACGAATATAAGATTTGGTTTCATTTCTTTATGACAAATGACAATACAAGTGAATCTATTGAGTTATTGATCAAGGACTTTAATCTGAAAATAACAGAATCAGGATGTGCAACAATTAGGGCAAATATGCATTATTTAAGTGATATTGAAACAATTTACTATGGTCAAGCATTTAAAGAAAAACAAAATTTCACTTATATATTAAATACTGTAAATAAAGGAACAATTTTACAAATCCTACCGGAAGAATACCAACTTGAGGGAATGTCAAAGGCTTTTTATATAATGACACCAATTTCTCAAATATTTCAAATGTATAAGGAAGCCAAACAAAAGTCCTACCCTTTATTTGAAGAAAACATACGAGAATATTTAGGTAAGAATAGCGTCAATAACGGAATAATAAATACACTTAAGAACAGCAAGGATAGAAACAATTTTTTTTACTACAATAACGGCATAACAGTAATTTGTGAAAGTGCAAATAAAGATACCAGCAATACTTTAAAACTACTTAAACCTCAAGTAGTCAATGGTTGTCAAACTGTAAATACTATATATGAAGTTTTATCCGATTTTAAAGCAGAAGATTTGAATAAAGAATTTAAATACTCTTATGTTATGGTCAAAGTTTTAGTATTTAACAAAGAGATGGAAATAGAAAAACCAAATTTCTATAGAGACATTGTGAAATATACTAATAGACAGAATGCAATCAATGAAAATGCTTTTGGTGCAAGATTAGATCTTTTCTATAATCTACAGGGTGAGTTCTTGAGACGAGGATTTCTTTTGGAAGTAAAACCTGGCGATAAAATCAAATTTAAGGAAAAATATAATACTAAGATTGCAATTAGCGAATTGCTATTGCAGGCAAACAAATTAAGTAGTTCCATTAATTTAGAGCTGAAAACTTTTCAGGACATTTACGTGCCACTTGAAAAATTATTACAAGTTTATATTGCAATTATGCTAGATGGATATTATGCATATTCGAAAAAGAATCTGATTCTAAAAAATACTAGCGACATATATAAGAATTATTCAACAAAAATTAATGAAAACCTTACAATTGAAAACATGATTAGACTAATATTGATTTATAAAAGAGCAGAAATACAAAGATCAGGGAGCGAGGATAAAAGAACTCCTATTCCTTATTACTTGATAGGATTTATGGGTTACTTCATAAAGGACAAAACGAAACTAAACAAGGTTATACTAAATCTATTCAGTAACAATAAATTGTTTGATGAATTTTACGATTATTTGACAAAACTAACAAACCTTTACAAAAAGAAATATCCCGCTGAATACAATTTCATGATTAAGAAGCAAATCGATATTCATCTATTAGAACAACAAATAGAAACCCTAGACACAATCAGTACAAATCATAACTTAAACAACTTCATAAAAGAATTAAGATTTACGGAAAATATAACATAATTTTGAATTCCAATGTATGCTACCAATGTAAAGAGGCGCAATCATAATGGTATTCAGCTAAGGAATACCGATACGGTTCGTAATTGGTGTTAAATGATGGAAAAAACGCGATTATACCAGTTTGAATAGTGAGCGTATGAAACTATACGCTGTTAAGCGCAGGCAAAAATTTATAGTATCTTTAAAATTTTGATATGCTTATGATACAAATTTCGAAAATTGCGAAAGAACTTGGGGTACAATCTTCTGTAGTACTGTACTTTTTAAAGTCTAAAGGTTTTAATGTTGCAGGGGTAATGTCAAAAGTCGATCAAAAAACATATAATTTTGTTCTTAAACAATTTACAAAAGCTGCAGAAATTATTCCAAGTATTGGCACACCAACTGAAATTAGTTATAAACATAATATTGATGAATTTATAAAAATAATTTCAAAACATGGAATTACAAGTTTATATCATTTTACAGATGAAAGTAATTTAGACTCTATTAAAAGACACAAAGGACTTTATAGTTGGCAAAAGTGTCTTGATAACGGGATAAAAATAAACAAACAAGCATCTAATGAATTGTCTAGGGATTTAGATAAAAAAAAGGGGTTGGAGAATTATGTCCGCTTAAGCTTGACAAAAGATCACCCTATGATGCACGTAGCATTAAGTAATGGTGTAATTGACAAGCCAAAAATACTTAAAATAGACATTGACGTATTATATTGGTTGGAAACAAAATATAGTGACGTGAATGCTGCTGCAAATTACGCAAATATTGGTGGTGAATTAACACATTTGAAAAATATTGATTTTAAAATCATTAAGTCCGGCAAATGGAAAAACGAAGACGAAAAACATAAACTCCAAGCTGAAATTTTAGTAAAAGAACATATTCCCATAAAGTACATAAAAAACATTTAATGGCAGAAAGACCAATTTTTGTTCCTGACTTTGAAGACAATAGATTTTATTTTGAGAAGAATGTGAAGTTTACTTGGTTTTCGGGCTATGCAAATTCACAAAAACAAAAATCTATACAATCGTTACACAATAACGCTAAAATCGAATTTGGTTTAAAAAACATCTTAGAAATTTCTACAAAATCTGAAAGTCCGCTAGGAGTTGCATTAAGTGCGTTCAATTTATTTGTATCTACCAATAAAGTAACCAAAATACCTGTAGAAGCTGCATATCAAAGTAGTAAGGTATTTGAGTTAGGTGGTCCTTATACTGACCTTAGAGATAAACACCCCTATGATATAAAAAAGGATCATAGATTAAGAGAGAGCGGAAATTTGAGGTATTTTAAGTTTAATAGAACAATATGGGAATTAGAACCCAAAACAGCATTTTATGATTGGTTATATATAAAGGCACTAACGGAAAATTCTATGCTTGCTAATAAACTACTTGAATTTGACGCATTTACTGATATAGCATTTAATCCTGAATTTTCATTAAATTGTCAAGCTCGCGCGGCTGCTATATTTGTTTCACTTAAGAGAAAAAAATTATTTAATAAATCTATAATGATAAAAAATAATTTCATAAAACTATATAATAAGAAATCAATTGAAAGTAACGAACAACTGAGATTATTCAATGATTAAAAATCAATAATAGTTTATAGTATATTTTTTAGAAATTTTTCTATCTTTCCAAACACGCCCTAGAATATAATCAATCTTGTTGATGTATTCTGCATGTCCCAATCGATATCTTCTATTAATAATCCTTCTATTCTTTATATCGATCTTATTTCTACCAATCCAGTTTTTAAAACCTTGTGCATGTAAAACTAGATCATTCTTAGAAAAAACGTTAATAATCCTCCCCTTTATAACTTTTAAAATTTTAACCCAATCTTCAGTATCAGTATCTGCAGCACCAGCTAACAGAACTAGATTTTGAACTTTATAATTAGTCCAATTGCTGGAAAGTAATGCTTTTTTTATAACTCTTGCTCCTAATGAAAATCCAATTAAATTAACTTGCATATTTGTTATATTCGGAATCTTTGAAATATGTTTTTTTAGATTTTCTCCAAGTTTAACAGCTCTTTTTAAATAAATGAGAAAATGAAAATATCTAACAAATATAACAAACGGATTTCTTGTTACTACAATATTTGCTATATCATTATGATACGTCCAATTTCCAGACTTCCAACACAGAACATAAACCTTTCCTGCAAGTTTCAATTTATGAACACCATTCACAATTGTTTGGAATTTAACTTCCGTTTCGCAATTATATCCATGAACAAAGACATTAACTATCTTACTTCCGTCATCATGAATTTTTATTAATTTAGCCTGTGGCATTAGACAATGATTAACTAAATAACTGTATTTTAAGGAGCTAAGATAATAATTAATATAGTTTTGTTCAATCATAAAATAGTATGCATTTGTATGAGTACAGGTAAAATAACAATACGGCTAGATTAATGATGAAGAAATACAGTAGACAAGACATACTGCCTAAATATGTTAAATGAAAAGCGGTGTCAGGTTTATTCCTGGCACCACTTTTTTATGCTATATTTAAAAGATCCTTCCTGCCTGAACTGCCGTTACGGCAGGCAGGCGCTTCGCTCAGGATTAAAGTCGTTCAAACTTGGCGGTAAAGTGCCTTAAGAACTCAGGTTCTTCGACTATCTTAATGCCGCGTACATTATCTTTGCCTTCAAACATCTTTTCAAATACTTCGATAACGTACTCAATATGACTCTGCGTGTAAACGCGGCGCGGTATCGCAAGCCTTACAAGCTCATTCGGCGCGGGGATTAGTTTGCCACCAGAATCATACTTACCGAACATAACCGATCCTATTTCAACCGATCGGATGCCGCCTTTAACATAAAGCTCACAAACCATTGCCTGCCCGGGGTATTCAGTAACCGGAATGTGCGGGTAAAATGCGGCCGCATCTATATATACGGCGTGTCCGCCGATTGGATAAATTAACGGCACACCCATTTTATATAATTTCTCGCCAAGGTATGCTGTGCTGCGTATTCTGTATTCCAGGTATGCGGGCTCAAACACTTCCTCCAAGCCTACAGCAATTGCTTCCATGCTGCGGCCGGAGAGTCCTCCGTAAGTTGCAAATCCTTCTGTGATAATAAGCAGGTTCGTGCATTCATCGGCAAGCTTTTTATCTTTCAATGCAAGGAAGCCGCCCATATTAACAAGTCCGTCTTTCTTTAAGCTCATTACTCCGCCATCAGCCAGGGCAAACATTTCCTGTGCTATCTGCTTATACGTTTTGTTCTCAAAACCCGCTTCGCGGTGTTTTATGTAATAAGAGTTTTCGGCAATACGGCAGCAATCAATAAAATAATTTACACCGTACTTCCTGCAGACCTTCTGCACTTCAACGGCATTCGCCATGCTGACAGGCTGTCCTCCGCCGCTGTTATTGGTAACGGTTAAAATAACACCGCCAATATTACCTGCGCCATGCTTTTTGATAAGCTCTTCAAGGGCTTTGGTATCCATGTTACCTTTAAACGGCTTATCAAGCATAGGGTGTTTTGCCTCTTCAACGGGTATATCATAAGCCTCAGCTCCGCTGAATTCTATGTTAGCCCTGGTGGTATCAAAATGGGTATTGCTGATAAATACTTTTCCTTTGCCGCCTAAATGGCTGTAAAGAATTCTTTCAGCTGCCCTGCCCTGATGTGTGGGGAGTATATGTTCGTACCCTGTGAGGTCTTTTATTACTTTTTCCATGCGCAGCCAGCTGCGCGAGCCTGCATAGGCTTCATCGCCATCCATCATAGCCCCCCATTGTTTTGAGCTCATTGCGGATGTTCCGCTATCTGTCAGAAAATCGATCAGCACATGCTCTGATTTCAGCATAAATGGATTGTAGTGCGCTTCCTTAAGGTATTTTACGCGTTCTTCTTCTGTGGTAACGCTGAGCGGTTCAACTTCTTTTATCTTAAAGGGTTCAATTATTGTTCTAAAGCTCATTTTTTCTCCAAATTTTAAAATTTGTTGCAGAGTCCCCAGCGGGGGACTCTCCAAAGACGAGTGATATTCACTATTACAAAATTATTCAAAAATTTCAACTTAAATTATGATTTATGTCATAAAGGAAACAGCGTTTATTGCATGTAATTGAAAATAACTGAAATGCTTGAGCTGATTACGGCAAGCCCCAAAAGGGGCTCCTTCAGAGTGAGACGTCTCTCTACAGTGAATCATATGTTCTATTAATGAGTTTGCTTCGTCACTTCGCTCCTCGCAAAGTTCATCATTTCCTGGTTTTCTTTAAACAATGCCTGCTTTTTTCATCAGTTCAACGCTAATTTCGTGACCTCCATCAAAAATAAATGACTTTGGCTGAAAGCCGGCATTTTTTAGTAATTGAATTTGTGAATCAGGAAAATCGCTTTTGTAGTATGGATCATTTGACGCAAATACCTGGTGAATTTCTGTTTGCCTGAATTCCGGGTAGTCGGCATAATTCAAATCATGTGCCATGCTTCCGCACCAGAATATGGCTTTATTGACTTTTGCCCTGCCCAATGTTAACCATCGTGAAAGTGTAGCTGCGCCCTGCGAGAATCCCAGTGCGTTAATATTAATTTTATTCAACTTCGCTTTAGGTTCAATTTCATCGAAGAAGAGTCTATCCAGGTAGTTCACGTAATCTTTGATATCACTTTCGCGGTCTTCTTTGGTCATCCACGATGCGCCAACATCGCCGTGATCACCTTTTACATAAAGCCTCATTAAGCCTTCAGGGGCATAGAGCAAACTGCCGGAGTTTGCCAGTTCTTCGAACTGCAATATGAATTTGCCGGCAAGCTGGCGGTGGCCGTGCATAACAATCCAGATGTCCTTTGTGTTATCTGTTAATTCACCAAGTGTGTAATATCTTGCTGTTCTTGTTACAGGAATGTGATGTTCTTTAAGCATAGTAAGAAAAACGCATTTCAGAGAAAATACGCGTTAATAGTTTGCAAAATTTTTGTTTTAATCTTTTCTGAAAAACGCGATCGTGAACATGAATACCGCGTAGAAAAGAAACAATAAAAATAATGCCGCGAGTCCGTAAATAATGTATTCGAACATATTATTTGTTTAACGGAGTTACTTTGCAGGAAGAACTTTTCCTGAAACCTCTCCAAATCCTATTCTAAAATCAGGGGCCTGGCAATAACCGTTTATTATGAGAGTATCACCATCGTTAATGAATTTTCTTTCTTCGCCGTCAGGCAGTTTTATAGGATTCTCGCCTCTCCATGTTAATTCCAGCATAGAGCCGTATGAATCTTTTGTTGGCCCGCTTATAGTACCCGATGCCATCATATCGCCGGTTTTGGTATTACAGCCATTCACAGTATGATGCGCCAATTGCTGGCAAATGTTCCAATACATATATTTAAAATTCGAACCGGATATCTTGAACGGTTCATTTTCTTTTTCACTTTTTAAGAACACATCAAGGTTAATATCATATGCCCAATCACCTTTTGAAGCAAGATATTCCATTGGTTTGGGATCCTGTTCGGGTCCTTTGACCCTGAAAGGTTCAAGTGCTTCCATGGTAACTATCCACGGTGAAATTGAAGTAGCAAAGTTCTTCGCCAAGAACGGTCCAAGGGGCTGGTATTCCCAGGTTTGAATATCCCGTGCGCTCCAATCGTTAACAAGTACCATCCCAAAAATATGGTCATAAGTTTTATCAACGGGAATAGCTTCTCCAAGTGAATTTCCGGGTCCGATAAAAAAGCCCATTTCGAGCTCAAAATCCAGTAATTTTGAAGGGCCGAACACAGGATTTTCTTCATTTGCCGGTTTTGTCTGCCCTTTGGGGCGGGTAATATTAGTACCGCTAATTATAATAGAGCTTGCCCTGCCGTGATATCCAATAGGAATGTGCAGCCAGTTAGGCATCAGAGCGTTATCTTTTCCGCGGAACATTATGCCAACATTGGTCGCATGTTCACGGGATGAATAAAAATCGGTGTAGTCTCCAATTTCAGCAGGCAGGCACATTACAACATCTTTCATAGGAGTGAAGACGATCTTCTGCAGCTCTTTATCATCACGCAGCAGGGGATTTTCATCGCTGAGCGCAGTTTGTAAAACCGCGCGAACCTGTTTCCACGCTTCCCTGCCCTGTGCCATAAACGCGTTAAGGTTGGGGCGTGAAAATACTTTCTTTTCACCCAGCACAGTTTTTTTAAAATATCCTTTTTCTTCCAGGATGGAAAGATCAACAACATACTCACCAATTGCAGTGCCGCATACAGGCAAAGAACCAACCTTCAATTTATAAACGCCGTACGGCAGATTCTGTATGGGGAAATGTGAATCAGGTTTTACTTCTATGAACGATCTCATTAAATATACTCCGTAATTTTACAAATTGATTAAAGTAATTCCATTGTTTTAAGATCTTCAATGGGCTCATCAAAGCTGCAGCTTCCATAAGAGAGCATGAAGCGCTCCCTGGAGCCGGTAATTTCATCATTTGAAACTTCTGTATCATTCCATACAAATCCGTTTTCGTTGAAGGTGAATTCATACGGGTCATCTTCGTTGAGCACTTCAAGAAGCTCCGCTTCATCGAGATTGTTTGAATAAGCCATAATACCCGCAGAAAAAACATTCAGAAAGCCATGCATATTGGCTTTAACTCCTTCGTTGAAATGCCTTATTGGGTGATGCAGCCCTGCGGTGCATTTCATGGGTACATCAAATTCACAGCATGTCATTATGGCGAAGGCAATAACTTCGGGTTCAGGAAACGCGGCCGGCTCAGTGCCGCCGGTTCGAAGTTTGAATCCGCAGCCTTTATTTATAGCGCCGATATTTTCAACTGTTCTTATAATCTCCGCTTCATAGTCAGCAGTCAAGTTTGCTTCAAAAAAAACAGGTACCTGTTTGCCGAGGGTATTTTGCAGTCCTTGTGATACATTTTCCATCAGTGAGGTGTACGCGGCATTATCTTCCTGCTTAAAAAGTTCAGCAGGCAAGCGGACCTCAAAAGCATCCACGGAAATATTCGCGCCGTATTTTGCAAGGAAGTCTTTAACATTTGCAATGTCATCATTGAACAGGCCGTTAAATTCGTTGACTGTTTCAGCGCTGGCGCCAAGCACTGAAAGTGAAATTTGTTCTTTTACTTCCATGTCATCCAAAAGAGCGGCAAGCTCAGGTAATCTTTTGGCGGGGATAATGAATTTTCCGAGCATCCATTTATATTCGCCCTGCCGGTAGAACACAAAATTATGGAATGCCTGTCCGAGTTCGAGATTTGTTGGCGGGAAGAGTCCAGCGTAATCGATCATCTTACTAAGAAAATTTCTGAGACTAACTACAGGTTTTATGTGGTTTGTTGTCATTAATTTTAAAAAGTTTCAATTTCAGCGTTAAATTGTAATATTTTAACAGGGATATTCTGCAAACATAACATATATAATAGATAAAAGAAATTGAGTAAAAGGGGCGAACAATACATTTCTGAATTAAAGAGTTTTTTATTTTATGCCTAAGGTTTATCTTTACTGAAAACCAACCAAACATACGGGTAAATTATGTCAGAAAAAGAAAACGATACAATCAGAGAACCTGAGAGCACAACCGGCAGTTTTTTAGATAAAGCCAAGGAAGCGGTCACAAATGTTTCTGAAAAAATTGTGGAAATAAAAGACGATGTTATTGGCGATGAACAAAAAGCCATAATGGATGAGTTCAAGGAAACAAGCATTGGCAAAGTTAAACAGGTGCTTGAAGAAATAAATAACTCACTTGGTCTTATCACAAAATCGGGGTATGAGTTCAAGGGAATTAACGTATCTCTCGGACTTCCGCCCTCTGTATCAACAGCATTTCATTACAAGAAGGATATTCCCGAAGCAGAAAAGACCGCCCTTCTTGATGAATGCAAAGAAAAACGTTTTGTATCAATGATACTGAAATGCCTGTTTAAAGCAGGTGATTTTTACCACTCAATTAAAATGGGCGAATATACCCTTGACGGAGTGAGCATAACACTTGGATTAACCCCCGGGGTAAGCGTTGGGTTCAAACGAAAAGGCGCCTGAACAGAAAATAAAACATAACCGATGAAAAAACTTGCCGCTTTGTTGATGTTTATCTCAATTGTAAATGTGTTTACACAGGAAACAAAACCGCAGCTTTCAGTTTCGATAGATGACCCATCGGTGGAAACAAGCGGCAGCATGAGTTGGATGCAAAGAGATGACGCTCTCCTTGAGGCGCTTGAGAAAAACGGAATAACCGCAGCCCTCTTTGTATGCGGAAAAAGAACAGATAACGCTGAAGGCAAGGTATTGCTGAGCAAGTGGAATGATAGGGGTCATATGATATGTAATCACTCATATTCACACGGTTATTTCCACTCAAAAAAACTTTCACTCGAGGCATTTGCAAATGATTTCCTTAAAGGTGATTCAATGATCAACAGTTACAGCGGCTACTCAAAATTATTCAGGTTTCCATATTTAAAGGAAGGCGATACACCTGAGAAGCGGGATGGTTTCAGGGATATTATGGGCAAATCCGGTTACAGGAACGGATACGTAACAATAGATGCTTCCGACTGGTATATTGATAAGCGGCTTCTGGATACATTAAAGAGCGTTCCGGATATTGATGTTACACCATATAAGGAATATTACATTTCGCACATATACAACAGAGCAATGTACTATGATAGCCTAGCGTTCGCTTTAACGGGCAGACATATAAAACATACTTTGCTTCTTCACCATATTTTTATCAATGCTTCATTTCTGGGGGAACTGTTGATCCACTTTAAAAAGTACGGGTGGGAGCTCATTAACGCCTCAGATGCATTTACAGATGAAATTTACAGCTCTCAGCCTCAAATAATTCCTGCAGGCGAAAGCCTTGTTTGGGCGCTGGCCAAAGAAACCGGAAAATATGAAAGTATGTTAAGATATCCGGGTGAAGATTCAGAATATGAAGCAATGCCGTTAAACGAATTTTTGAAAACATATTACAGATAAATTATATGCCAGCAGATCTAAGCAGAGTAACGAAGAAATATTCCAACGGAGAGGTTACAATAGTGTGGAAGCCTGCTTTATGTATTCATTCGCAGAAATGTTTCAATGGATTGCCGGGAGTTTTCGATCCCGCAAAACGCCCCTGGGTCAACTCTGAAGGCGCAGAAACTGCGCAGATCATTGCACAGGTCAAGGAATGCCCTTCAACAGCATTGAGCTATTACATGAATGCCGAAGGCGAGAAAGAAGAAAACGAGCAGGGAAGCAGCGATATAGTTGTTGAAGCAAAGCAAAACGGTCCGTTGTTTGTTTACGGAAATGTCACCGTTAAAAAGGCAAATGGCACAATAGAAAAGAGGACCAAAGTAACAGCATTTTGCCGCTGCGGTAATTCCAATAATAAACCGTTCTGCGATGGCACTCACAATAAAACAGAATTTAAAGATTAAAAAATGTATTCATACGATACACTTTCAGAAGCGCTGAACGATCTGGAGAAAAGAGGCTACACCCGTGATTTTAATATTGAGTGCGACAGCATTGTCTGCAAATCAATTGAACTTAAGCTTCACCCGGGTGATTTTGAAATTTCGGAGTATTACCGGTTTGAAGGTGAATCTGACCCTGATGATTCAGAGATCGTTTATGCCATTACTTCAAAGGAAGGAATTAAAGGTACCATAGTTAATGGTTATGGTATATATAGTGATGAAATTTCAGACGAAATGCTGAGAAAATTGAAAATAGCAACGTAAACCTGTATAAATATACAATTTACAATAATTTTTGAGATTGTGCAGTTTTGAAGAAGCACCAATGAAACCTTTTCCCTTATATTTGTATCTAAATAACCATAATGCTGTCACTCATCCATTTTCTGTAATTTATAAATTACATTTACCAAACTTAATGAATAATAAAATTTCAATTTTATCAGTCCTCTTTCTTTGTATATTTACAGCTTCAGCAGCAGCGCAAGCAACGACAGGTACAATAAGCGGTACAGTTATTGATAAAACCGACGGTCAGCCTTTAGAATCTGCAGATATAACTCTTTTGTCAGCACATGATTCCACAGTTGTAAAAGGTACAACCACCGATAAAGACGGAAAGTTTTCATTCAGTGATATTCCTTTCGGTACATACTACGTCCGCTCAAACTTTGTTGGTTACAGCACAGTTAATGCAAAAGGGATCGTATTAAGCGCGGAAAATAAACAGGTAACACTTGACCCGCTAAAACTCAGTTCAGGTTCAACAACAACTGAAGAGATACTTGTAGAAACTCAGAAGAGTTTCGTTCAGTTTGATGGCGACAAAAAGGTTTTTAATGTTTCGCAAAATCCAATGAATCAGAGCGGTTCATTGATAGAGCTGCTCAAAAATATTCCCTCCGTTTCAGTTGATGCCGACGGTAACGTTAGTTTAAGAGGCAACACAAATGTAAAGATAACTGTTGACGGCAGGCCTTTCGGGCTTGACGGACAGAACCGCTCACAATTACTCGAGCAGATACCCGCAAACCAGATAGAAAGTATTGAACTTGTTACAAACCCGTCTTCAAAATACGAAGCTGAAGGTGTTTCAGGTATCATAAACATAGTAACCAAAAAGACCAAGGTATTCGGGTACAACGGAAATCTATCTCTCAACGCCGGTTCAAGAGATAAATATAACGGTTCACTCAACCTGAACCTGAAGAGCAACAACACGCAGTTTTTTGCCAACTACAGTTATAACATAAATAACTTTGTGATAACCGGCGGAACTGACAGAATTAACAGTTTGAGTACTACAGAAAATCAGTTCCACCAGAATTATGACGGCAGATCAAGAGTCAAATCACATTTTTTGAAGGGCGGAATGGATTACTTTATAAATCCGCAGAACACGATCGGTCTTTCAGTCACATACCAGAATTCATCACGAGACAGAGGTGAGTTAATTGATTCAAGAGCGTTTGATAAAAGCAATGTTTTAACCTCAAGCTCAATAAATGACTATAATGTCGGTTCTAAAAACAACACATTTGACGCAGCATTAAATCATATATTCAAATTTAAAAATCCCAAACAAACACTTACTACCGATGCGATATATTCGCAGAACAACAACGAAGAAAAGGGATTCACGCAGGAAAATTATATTACACCTTCAAATCAAAACCCGGGATTGATACAGGAATCAAGCAATATCAAAGATAAAGATTTTTCGCTTCAGAGTGATTACGTTCACCCGTTCACCGAAGTTACAAAAATTGAAACAGGTTACAAAGTTCGCCTGAGAGATAAGAAGAATGAATACGCAAACAGTCAATATGACTATAGTTTAAACCAGTATGTTACAAACGCAAATTTGACCAACAATTTTGAGTATAGGGATATAGTAAGCGCAGCTTACGTACAGTTTTCGAGCGCAGAAGGTATTTTCAGCTACACTGCCGGCACAAGAGTTGAACAAACAAATGTTAGAAGCCAGTTGATTCTTAATAATTCTGAAACAAAGAGCAGTTACTTTGATGTTTTTCCAAGCGCAAATATTTCCGCAAAGTTAGGTAAATCAAACGAAATGCAGTTAAGTTACAGCCGTAGAATAAGAAGGCCCGGTATGTGGGAGCTTAATCCCTTCGTAAATGCCACCGACCCGAACAATTATTTTTCAGGTAATCCAAATTTAAAACCTGAATATACAGATTCATACGAGTTGAGCTTCATTCAGTATTTACCGGGTACAAGTTTAACCCCAAGCCTGTTTTACAGGCACACCAAGAATGTGATTTCAAGAACAAGAGAATTCATTGACAGTAATACAACACTTACTACTTTTGCGAATTACAATACATCAAAATCCTTCGGCGCAGAGCTTATTTTCAATTCTCAACCCGTTCCGTTCTGGAATATTAACGGAAGTGTAAGTTATTACAAAACAGAAATAGACGCTTCCAACATTTCTTCTGCATACGTAAATGAAGGAAGCACATGGAGCGGAAGGATATCATCATCTTTGTTTTTGCCATACCAGTTCAGTCTGCAGCTTAATTATTTCTATTCTGGCGATATATTGGCCGCGCAGGCAACAGTGGAGCCGTTCAGCTCATTTGATGCATCTTTAAAAAAGGAATTGTTTAATGGCAGATTGACAACAACCTTAAGAGTGAGTGATATTTTCAATACACTTAAATTTAAGGTGAACATCAATAACGATATGACCTACCGTGAAGAGTTTGAAAGAAAAAGAGATACCCGCGTAATAACTTTCGGCCTAAGCTATAAATTCGGCGAAGCAGATAAGAATCAGCAGCGCAGAAGAAGAGACAGCAACAGGGAAAACCCGGGTAATGACGGATTTGGTTTTTAAACAGTGAAACAAGATCTTAACAAATTATGCATTATTTGCCGCTGCTTATAGCGGCAATTTTGTTTTCTGCCCTGCGGTAATTTTTGAATACTTACATTAATTCCCTTAATTATTATTTTTGTGAATATGAAGATTGAAATAATTTCAGCAGATGATGCCAAGCGCCTTGCGCTGCATAATCTGCATTCTGCTGAAAGCAGAACAGGCAGTCCAAAGAAAAAGCTGCTTGATATTATCACAACGCTTGGATATATCCAGATAGATACGATCTCTATAGTTGAGCGGGCGCACAAGCATGTATTATGGACCAGACTTCCGGAATACAAAAATGAAATGCTTGATGAGCTTATTGATAAGGATAAAAAAGTATTTGAGTTCTGGGATCACGCGGCGGCATATTTGCCGATGAAGTATTTCAGGTATTCGCTGCCCCGAAAAAAAATGTATGCTGAAAAATACAAACACCGGGAAAAGAAAAATAAGAAGTTACTTCAGTTCATACTTGATAGAATTGCCGCAGAGGGTCCGCTGCAATCCCGGGATTTTGAAGAAACCAAAAAGCGCGGCTTGTGGTGGGACTGGAAACCCGCAAAAGAGGGTCTGGAATATCTCTTCCACACGGGAAGGCTGATGGCCAAGGCAAGAAGAAGCTTTCAGAAAGTTTATGACCTGCCTGAAAAAGTGCTTCCGGCAGATATTGATCTTACTTTCCCGGAAGAGGAAGAGCATTCTGAACATTTAATTATGAAATCAATTGCCGCAAACGGCATTTCATCGGAAAAGGAGCTGACTTACCTGAGGCATCATAACCGGGCATCGACAAGGAATGTTCTAAACAGATTACTGGAAGAGAAGAAGATAGTGAGGGTTAAAGTGACTGCCAACGGCAATGAAATCTATTACAGTACAGAAAAAATGCTGAGGGTTCTGAGCCATCCGGAAATCAGTTCTGATGTACATATACTTTCACCTTTTGATAACATCGTAATACAAAGAAAACGTCTGCAGAATTTATTCGGGTTTGATTATTTGATAGAATGTTACGTTCCAGCCGCAAAGAGAAAATTCGGTTACTTCTGTCTGCCGGTACTGTTTGGAGATAAATTTGCAGGCAGGATTGATGCAAAGGCTGACAGGAAAACGGGTGAATTCAGAATTATTAATGAATACCTGGAAAACAACTTCAAGTCTGATGATAAGTTTAAACATCTATATAGAGATAAACTTGCAAAACTCGCGGAATTTTCAGGATGTTCTGAAATTATCAGTTAAGCGGCATTTTTGTGTCAATTTACCTTTATATACATAAAATTTACATAATTTTACAGCAAACCGAATCATTAAAAGTTATATTTGTGTTACTATTATAGTGATAGATATTTAGATATTATAAAACTGAAGACAACATGAAAAAATTTCTAAAAGGGTTTATACTCAAACTGATATTGACAATCGCGGCTGTTTTTGTAATTGGGGCAGTTACCACGCAGTTAAGAGCCCAGGGAAGCGGAATTATATCCGGTTCAGTAATAGATAGCAAAAGCGGCGCACCAATAGAAGGCGCAGATGTTACCATTAACAGGATTAAGGATTCCAGTCTTGTTAAAGGTACTCAAACTGACGCCGCAGGTAAATTCACATTAACAGATGTACCTAATGGCAGATATTATCTTAAGGCAAGTCTGGTAGGGTATAATTATTCTATTGTAAGCGGTATTACAATTAACCCAAACAACTTAAATGTTAATGTTGAGCCTGTAAAGTTATCTACCGGCTCAACAACTACCGAAGAAATTGTGGTAGAAGGTGAAAAGAGTCAGATAGAATTTCACCCGGATAAAAAAGTATTCAATGTAGGGAAAAATATCACAAATCAGGGAAGCTCGGTTATTGACCTGTTGAAAGAAATTCCATCAGTAACCGTTGACCAGGATAATAATATAAGCCTGCGCGGAAGCGAAGGCGTAAAAATAATGATAGACGGCAGACCATCTGGACTTGAAGGAAGTAACCGCGGAGATGTTCTCGAGCAGATATCGGCTACACAGGTAGAAAGTATTGAACTAATAACAAATCCCTCTGCCAAATATGAAGCTGAAGGATCTTCCGGTATTATAAATATAGTCTTAAAGAAAGATGAAAAACGGGGACTTGGTTACAACGGTACACTGGGGCTCAATATGGGAACCCGTGATAAATACAGCGGTCAGTTAAGCTTTAGTCTCAGGAATAACAGATATCATTTATTCGGCAATTACGGTTACAACTCCAGACGTATGATATTCAGCGGCTTTAATGAAAGGTTCAATTTTATCAATTCTGATTCATACTTCACCGAAGAAACCAGCAATGCCCGCGGACATATGCGAGGGCACAGCGCCAAGCTTGGAATAGATATATTTCTGGATCAATACAACACACTTGGACTTTCATTCAATCTGCGGGGCACAAAGCGCAGCAGGTTTGATATAACAGATGATATTGTTTACAACAGCGCAAACATTTTAACATCGCAGTATTTCAATACAACAACTCATGAAGACGACGGATTGAATTACGATATTGCCTTAAATTATACATTAAGACTTAAAAATCCGCAGCAGGTTTTTACTGCCGACCTTTCTTTTTCAAGAGATAAGGACGACGAAATTACCAATACATTTGATACATATATCACCCCTGTTATCCCCGAACCTGTGAACAGGAATGAAAACACCAAAGAAACTGACGATGCATATATTGGCGAGCTGAATTACGTGCATCCTTTCAGCAAAGATGCGAAGCTTGAAACGGGTTACCGCGGAAGTTACAAAAAACGCGATAATGACTATAGTATAGAGAATTTTGGTTATTCAACCAACCAGTATATTACAAACCTGAATTCATCAAACAGGTTCATATACAAAGAGCAGATACACGCTTTATATGGAATTTATACGAATAAATTGGGTAATTTCGGTTTCTCACTTGGTACAAGAATAGAGCAGACTTTTGTAAAAGGAGAACTCATGAATAACGGCCAGACATTTGACAGAAGTTACATTGATATATTTCCAAGTGCCAGTATTTCACAGAAACTAACCAACTACAGTGAAATTCAGTTAAGCTATGCAAGAAGAGTAAACAGACCCAGATCAAGGCAGCTTAACCCATTTGTAACAATAAGCATGATGGGCGGGACTAATTCGCTTTCCCAGGGTAACCCGGATCTTAACCCGGAATTTACAGATGCATTTGAATTGAGTTATATTCAATATCTGCCGTTTGCAACCATAACCCCTACATTCTTCTACAGGCAGACCAAAGACCAGATATCACGCTCACGCACACTTATTGACAGCATTACCACACTTTCAACTTTTGTGAACTATAATAAATCCAAGTTCTACGGCGGCGAGCTGATCTTAAACACAACCCCGGTAAAAATATGGACACTCAATGGAACGTTCAGTTACTATAAAACGGATATAGACGCTTCGAATTTAGGTTCAGGGCTATCAAATAGCGGGTATTCATGGACAGCGCGCGCAATGTCAACATTAGTATTACCCGCGGATATGAGTCTGCAGGTTTCATATTTTTATTCAGGGAAGCAATATAATGCCCAGGGTACGTTTGAGCCTTTTTCAATGCTTGATGCGGCTTTCAAAAAAGACTTTTTCGATAAACGTCTGAGTTTAACATTACGTGTAAGCGATATACTTGATGAGGCAAAATTCAAAGCAAATATCAGCGGAGCAGGATACCTGGAAACATTTGAAAGGAAGAGAGACGCCAGGACATTTTATCTGAATATAAGTTATAAATTCGGGCAGCAGGAAAAGAACAAATTTGAGAAGGGAAAAAAACGCAATAACGATGACAATAACAGTGGTGATGAAGGCATGGAGTATTAAAATCAATTAATAAGTAATGAAATGTAAACTGCAAGCCGGATTGTTTCAATCCGGCTTTTATTATGACCGGAGATATATCTCATGTTATTTTATGATTCTTCTGCCGGAGCCAGAAATGTATTTCAACGAAAACGTGAATTCGTTATTTTAATTTTGAAATTATTGTTCAATCATCAGGAGAAATCAAAATGACACTTCTGGAATTGCTTTACGATAAATCAGACCGGATCCTGCGGGATGCGGCAAACTCTCTTATCAGAGCCGACCTACCGCATTACAAAAAGTTCAAGGATTCAGATATCAAAGCTAGATACAAAAAGCTTCTTTATTCTGTGACAATTTGCGCCGAAAAAAACTCATGTTCAGAACTTTCCTCGTACATGAATCATCTTTCTGATGAAAGATTTTCCATGGGCTTTGAGCCCACAGAAGTGCAGGCTGCCATAAATATTCTTGAAGAAGCTTTATGGAAGAACATTTATGAGCTGGTAGATGGCGATAAACAAAATTCTGCGATGAAACAGATAACCGAAATAATGGGCCGGGCTAAACTTGAATTGATCGGAGAATATGCAATGTTAGAAAGAAGCTGAGCCTTTCCGGATTACCGGTTTATCCATACCATTTGAACTGCCGCTTTACGGCAGTGTTTTGAAGACAAAGCTCAGCTGTTAACATGACAATTCTCTTCGACCAAATCTGAGAAGAATTAAATGTATTTTCCGAAAGAGAAAATAAATTTATATTCTTAAGGAATTATACACTAAATTTGAAAAAGAGGGGTTACATTATGACACTTCTGGAATTGATTCACAACCAACCTGAACTGATAACAAAGGAAGCTACAAACTCTCTTATAAGAGTACAGCTTCCTCATTACAGTAAGTTCCGTCTCGAAGAGATCCAAGTGAAATATTCAAACCTGCTGCTTGCACTCACCAAATGCGTGGAGACTCAAAACTGCAATGACATGATAGGATACATGGACCTGATCTCCGATGAAAGATTCGCATCAGGATTTGAAGTTGAAGAGATCCAAATTGCTTTGAACATATTCGAAGAGGCACTGTGGAAGAACATACGGAAATATGTCGATCCGAAAGACCATTATGCCTCAAAAAAAATGGTTACTACCATTGTAGATAAAGCTAAAGAAGAGCTTTTAAATGAATATGTGACATTAAGCAAAAGCTGATCCAATTTTGAATTTACAGTTCAGTAATTCAAGCTGCCCAATGATCAATGGCAGCTTTTTTATTTACTAATTTCGATCACTTCCATTATATCATTTCATAAGTCATAACAAAAGATTATTTTTGCAATCAATTAAATGAATTAATAATTATATATGAACCATTTTTATTTTAAAGATAACCAATTATACGCTGAGAACTTTTTAGTTGATGAACTTGCGAAGGAATACGGTACGCCGTTATATATATACAGCAAGAACCAGATACTGAAAAATTACAGGGAAATTAACCAGCCGCTGGTAAATTCCAAGCTTGATTTTATCAACTGCTACGCGATCAAGGCAAATTCAAACCCTGAAATCCTTAAGCTGCTCGCAGAAGAAGGCGCGGGCGCGGAAGTTGCTTCGGGAGGAGAGCTTTATCTCGCGCTCAAATTCGGTTACCTTAGGAATAAAATTACGTTCACCGGTGTTGGCAAGACGGATGAAGAGATAGAATACGCGCTGCGTGAGAATATTTTTAATTTTACCGTTGAATCTCTGCAGGAGATAAAAGTAATTTCTGAGATCGCTCATAAGCTTGGAGTAATCGCAAGGATATCTATTCGCGTTAATCCGGATATAGACGCAAAAACACATCCTTATATAACAACCGGGATGAAGGAAAACAAGTTCGGCATAGATAGCAAAGATATCATGGATGTTTTTAAAACAGCAAATGAGCTGCCTAATATTGATCTTATCGGAATTCATTCACATATTGGCTCACAGATAACTGAAGTTAATCCGTATATAGAAGCTGTGAAATACCTGGGGGATCTTATTGAAAAAGTTGAAAAGCTGGGTATTAATATCCGCTATATAAATTTCGGCGGTGGTTTTGGGGTGCAGTATAAAAATATTTTAACTCACCGTTACATCCCCACAGAAGAAGATGAGACCACAAGATACTCACCACTTGGCGAGCATGTGGAATCAGTGTTAAAGATGCTTTCATCATACAACAAAAAACTGGTTATTGAGCCCGGCAGATCATTGGTTGCCAATGCCGGAATACTTGTTGGCAAAGTATTATATACCAAACAGGGCGAATTGAAAAAATTCATAATTACAGATACGGGTATGAACGACCTGATGCGCCCGTGCCTGTACCAGGCATATCACCAGGTTGTGCCAACAGCCCTGAAAGATACCGGATTTGAGACAGTTGATATAGTGGGTCCGGTATGTGAAACATCAGACTTCCTTGCGACAAAGCGCAGCATACAGGTAATGAACCGCGGTGACCGCTTTGCAGTATTAACAACGGGCGCGTATGGGTATTCGCTTTCATCCAATTACAACGCGAGGCTGCGCCCCGCTGAAGTACTGGTTGATGGCGACAAGCATTACCTTATCAGGGAAAGAGAAAAAGTTGAAGAATTGCATATTTAATCCATCCCGGAACGAAACAGAGAGGAGAGAAGGATCCTATAAACCGGGACTCACATGGAAGGTAGTATCAGTGTTATTATTACTGATGATATTACCTCTCACCTCCTATTCACAGAACGTAACCCTGGAATACATTTTCCAGGATACGGCAATTGTTAATCCGCGCCCTTCGCTAAAATTTATACACACTGATTCCAAAAAGATATATTACTACGCCGATGATGATTACAACGGCAAGCTGAGCCTGTTTGATATGAATTATGAAACAGGTGAGAATTACAAATATTCTGATACCAGTGAAACCGCATCTGAATTTGTAGTTTTGCCGAACGGAAACGCAGTAACAATAATTAGTGGAGATGTGTATGTTACCAGAGATTTTGTTAATACCAGAAGTTACACAAAGGATATAAGACTCACTGAAACAGATAACTATGAATATTCACCGCAGGTCATAGGAAATTTTGTGATCTACAGGCGCAGCGGAAATTACTATCTTACAAGGTATGATAGTATCAGGGCAACTTCGAATGAACTTGCAATAACTACGGATGAATCAGACTCCGTTTCTTACCAGGTAATAAATATGACCGATGCATATGCGGGTGATCCTGACTGTGTACTCAGACTTTTTGTCGCAAGGTATGATAACACAACAAAACGCCCTCTGCTTTTTCCTGATTACAACGATAAATTTGTTAAAGCAGAAACCAGAAAACGGGGAATATCGAAAGTCAGGCTGTTTGATATATCGGTTAAACGGGCAGGTAAAGATTCGATATATAAAGTGATCAATGAATTCGTTTACCCTGATAGTCAGCGGTATTCCACAACTTTTGCGCAGTACTCTCCTGATGGCAGCAAACTGCTGCTTGATATTGAAACGATGGACAGGCATCACAGAAAACTTTTTATTTACGATGTTGCATTAAAAGGTGTGCAGGAAATTTATTCAGAATCAGATGACGCATGGTATGAAAGACACTCCAACAGCACAGTGTTTATTGATAACCGGACTGTTATGTTTGAATCCGAAGTATCAGGCTACAATAATCTGCATAAAATAAATACCGATGGCTCCGGTTTTGCATCAATAACTCCGGGGCAATATACAGTGCTCACATCTGTAGTTGACCGGACAGCAGGGAAAATTTACTTCGTTGCCAATGCCGAAGTACCATACAACTACAATATTTATTCAGCTGATATTACAGAAGGCAGCATTTCAAAATTAACCACTGCAGATGGCGATGTTGAAGACCTTAAGTTATCAAGGGACGGCAACTATCTTTTTTATTCACATTCATACATCAATAAACCAAATGAATTATATTCTTTAAAGCTGCAAACCGGTGAAGAAAGGCAGCTGACAAGTACAATATCACCTAAATTCACAGCTATTGAGTGGAGTATGCCTGAGCAGATCACTTTCACAAATGAAGAAGACGGGCAATTGATATACGGATTTGTGTACAAACCAAAGAATTTCAATCCAAAGAAGAAATACCCGCTGATATGTTTTGTTCACGGTGCGGGGTATTTGCAGAATATAACAAACGGCTTTTCACCATACCGCGATAATTTTATGGTGAATACTTTCATAACACAGAATGATTTTGTGGTGCTTGATCTTGATTTCCGCGGCAGCATGGGTTACGGCAAGGATTTCCGAAACAAGACCTACCGCAACCTTGGATACTGGGAAGTATCGGATTATATAAGCGGGATAAATTTCCTTGATGCCAAAGGGTACATTAACCGGGATAAAGTCGGAATTTACGGCGGCAGCTATGGGGGATTTACAACTCTTATGGCAATGTTCAAGCACCCCGAACTGTTTAAGGCAGGAGTATCGCTTCGCGCTGTATCAAACTGGAAAAATTATTATTACAGCAACTACTGGTACACGCTTGCAAGGTTTGGCGATTTGGAAACTGAGGATGTCGCGGAGTATTATGAACAATCCTCACCATACACATTTGCCGAAAATCTACAGGGTCATTTACTTATGACGCACGGCATGCTGGATGATAACGTATTTTTCCAGGATATGGTTCAGCTTACACAAAAGCTTATAGATAACAAAAAGGATTTTGAGGTTATGATATACCCGAAGGAAAATCACGGTTTTTACAGACAGACAAGCTGGCTGGATCAGTACAAACGCATAACCGGCTGGTTTGAGAAGTATTTGAAGTAGCTTTTGATACCAATTCCCTGTTTACCCCTTAGGGGCGAGGCGGTTCGGTTTAAGGATGCTGCTTCTTCGGTTCCAGCGCATAAGCAGCTACTTCTGATTCAAAGCCGCAGGCTTTATGGGAGCCGTCACAGAACGGCTTTTTGCTGCTTTGACCGCAGCGGCAAAGTCCGATGGTTGTCCTTCCAGCCAGGTCATATTTATTCCCGTTGGCATCGTAGATTTCCATATCTTCACAATCAATGCGGTAGCTTGCGTTCTTTGTAACAGTTATTTTTGTTGGCATAGTGTTTCTTTCATTTATTTATAAAAATCGGAGTTCTGTCTTTTACCGGGTCCCAAATTTCTTTAATTTCCTCGTTTGTTACAGCAATGCAGCCATCCGTCCAGTCGTTACCAACGTAATAATCCTCAAGAAATCCTGTGGTGTTCGGCAAACCATGTATCATTATATCACCACCAGGTGAGTAACCGTTCTTCTCAGCATTCATCTTATCTGTTTCATTGGGGTAAGATATCCTGAGAGATAGATGGTATTTGCTGTTCGGGTTTCTTCCGCTTATGGTGTACAAACCCTCGGGAGTTTTTTCATCGCCTTCTTTTTCCTTATGCCCAATCGGGCTATCGCCCAGGGATATACTGTAGGATTTTAAGATTTTTCCCTTATAATATAGCAGCATTTTTCTATCAGCTTTGAATACAACTATTGAATCAGATTCAGTGCCTGACGGAAGTGGGATTTTATTTACAGCTATTTTGGATGGTAAGAAATAAAGATAATACACTGCGCCAGTGGCACATAGCACAATTATGAACAGCGTGAATATTCTTATAAACTTTTTGATTTGATATGATTATTAAATTGATTTCAATTCTTTTAATTCTGCTTCCCAAACTGGAGTTTGGGAAGCAGGAGAATGGAACACAAAGAAAACTGCTAAATTACTTTCTTCCTTCCAATATCTTCTCAACTTCAGCAAGATTTTTACCGGCACGTTTCATTATCACCCCAGCTTCTTTCAAAACAGCAGTTTTATACTTTTCATCGGTTATCTGTCCCATGTTAATTTCAACATTTTTCAATGCTCCCCAGATTCCGGTTTCAAGTGATTTAGCGCCAACGGCAAGATCACTTGCGGAGCTTGCATTTCCAAGTTTTGCAAGCTCGATCATATACGGCCAGCAATCGTCTGCGGTCCTCATTACTCCAAGAGGTACATTTATAGCTTTTTTAAGACCCTCCTGCATAAGCTCCGTGCGAAGCTTTTTCTGCTCATCGGTATCTTTAGGCAATTTCATTGCCGTCATGTAATCTGTGAATGCATTCGTATCGGCATCGATCATCGGGATAAGTTTTTTCATATTTTCATGCAATGGAGCAATGAGTTTTCTCATATCAGCATCAAGATGCTCGAATTTTTTTGTGCCATAGCTCATCCACCCCATCATAGCTCCCAGGCCTGCACCCATTGAAGCTATCAGCGCGGATACACTTCCGCCGCCGGGCGCAGATGTACGCGCTCCGACAAGTTCAACAAAGCTCCTTACGGTCATCGATGCAAGCGGTTCACTTCCGCCTTCGGCTATCATGTATTCAATGATCCTTTTTTCAGGGTTAAACGGTGATACTGAATTGAGGCCAAGTCTTTCAACAACCAGCCTTATCTTTTGCTTTTCATCAACAATGAAAAGATTTTCCTTCTGAATATAGTATTCAGCAGCCATAATCATAGCTTCAAGCGGTATGAGTCCTACCAGCTCACTGCCCGCTGCAGCAAGATTAAGTTCCTTTGCATCCTTAACGCATTCTTCAAATACAATGTGAGGCGGGGTAATGGTGTAGTTATCCAGATTGATAGATACCTGCGCCATGTTATATTCATCAACATACCAGCCAATGGCTTTGATAGCTTTCAGCCTGCCCGGCTCATTGGGTCCCCTGCCCTGCTCGCGGATATTAAGCGCGATGCGGTGTGCCTGTTCCTTGGTACCCAGAATATTTACATTGTACGCAATCAGGAAAAATCTCGCCCCTGTGACCATTGCGCCGAAGCGCGGGTTAAATTCCGCCGGACCGAAATCAGGTTTCCATTCAGGTTTAATTATCCTGTCTTTTATTCCTTCATATTCCCCTTGCCTTATCTGTTTTAAAGCTTTGCGTGCGGGATTTGTTGATGCCTCTTCATACAAATAAACCGGTAAGCCAAGCTCTTCGCCAACACGCTTGCCGAATTTTTTTGAGCACTCCACGCAGTCTTCGGTGGTGACTCCAGCCACAGGCACAAAGGGACAAACATCCACTGCACCCATTCTTGGGTGCGCACCGGAGTGCTTTGTCATATCAATTAATTCATAAGCAGTTTTTGTGAATTGGAATGCCGCTTCAACTACTGAATCAGGATCGCCGACAAATGTAAACACCGTGCGGTTTGTCGATCTGCCCGGATCAACATCAAGCAGTGTAACGCCTTCAACCGCGCGGACAGCATCAGCGCAAGCGTTGATTATTTTTTCATCTCTTCCTTCGGAAATATTGGGAACACATTCAACTATTTTTCTCATATAAATTGCGATAAATTTTGTAAATATAATACAAAGTTAGCATTTATTATTGAATGTTTAAATGTAAGGGATTTTCACATTTATACTGACAATTCACAGTTTTTAGAGGCTTTTTATGTGGTATAATAAAAATCCCGCTATTAAGATCAGCGGGATGAAATTGTGAATGCTATTATGATTTAGTAAGATTTTTTCGCATTCGAAACAATATTTGAATAATATGATATTTATGTGATATTAACTATTGCTTTTTCATTTACTCGGCATCCGGATGGCGGACTACACAAAACTTGCCGTTCGTGATAGTTATCGCACCTGAATTTGACTGGAACGTGCCTTCAAATGTACCTTTAATATCTTCGCCAACTGCGCCGTATTCTGTTACGTTGATATTGACCGTCTGAGCTGCGTATGTATTCAGTACTTTATAGGTCAATGCGCCGGATTGCCATGCGAATGAACCGGTTGTCTTTCCGGGGAATACAAGAGAAAATGAAGCAGTATCCACTCCCGCGGCAGTTATACCTGTGACCTTATCTTTTACTGAATAGTAACCAAGTGCAACAGCAGTCTGCAGCCTTACGTATTTATTATTATACCCTGCGCCTGTTATGACAAAACTGTTCTCGCAATCTGCGGGATTTCCGGCGCATGAGCGAAGGTCACCAAGATTTAATGTTACTGCCGATGGTGGGGTCTGAATAATGGTGTCTATCACCTGACCGCTGTATGAAGTGAACTTCAAACGAGCCTGTTTGTTTGGAGCAACGTAAATTCTGAACGCGCCGGTTTGTGTCGGCATGATTCCCTGGTTTTGGTTATCCCAGAAAACTGAAAGCGTACCGAATATATTATTGTTGTTGCAATCTTTGAATGTTCCGGTTATTACAGGGAAACATGCAAGCTGGCAAAGCGGTACCTGGTAAACCTGGTTCTGTGTTAATGCGGGGATCTGCACCGGAGCGCTTGACATACCAAAGTTCTGAGAAGCTTCAACTGAAATTGTGAAATCAACACCAGTCGGAACGGTTCTCACGTAATTACCAAATTCATCTGTTACTGCAATGGTCTGTCCTACTTTCACCACAACACCGGGGATTGCATTACCCTGGCAATCAACTACTTTACCTTCAACTCTTGTTATGTATCCGGGGAAGTCATTGTTCCAGTCAGTAAAATGATTTACAGTACCTACATATTTATTGCCCTGCTTTGTAGCAACGCCTTCTTCGCGCCAGAGACCGGTGTTTTCATCAAAATACCACAATGGAATTGTAGCCGGCGCCTGTGAAACAAGCGAAGCGGGAATTGTGGTTGTTAATGTGGATGGTTTGCCGCCTGTAACATTAAGCTTTTCGCCGGATGGTGATTCCATTTCTACTTTCATTATACCATAGGAAAATAAGACTGCGTCACTGGAGTCACTTCTTCTTGCCATCATATCGCCGCCTGCAACTGTTTCTGTGAATTTGACATCTGTGGGATCCATATACACCACTGACATGTTTACCTGTCCGTCATAAGTTGAGCCATCACCCTTTACAACTGAGCCTGCCTGAATTTCAACCATCGAACCATTGTTAAGATTTGCGGTTCCGCCTGAAGTTGAGTTAATTGTATGCGTTACAGATTTCGGCATCATTGTGAGTTTTAATACGGTTGCGCCCTGTTTTGGCACTTCGCCGCGAGTTGCTGTGAAGTAACCCATTTTTTCCGCTTTAACAAACAGTCTGTTTGCGGGTACGGTAATATCGGTAAACATAAATTCACCGTTTGCGCCGGAAGTTTTGGTTTGCCCGTGCGCGGTAACAGTTACGCCGGAAATTGGCTCGTTGTTTTCATTGACAACAATACCGGAAATTGTGGTTGTTGTGTTACCGCCATTGTTGTTGGGATTGTTTGGAGTGATGCTGCCATCTTCGCTGCAGCCTATGGCTGCAATCAGAATAATGAGAAGATTGGCTAAGAGTACGATCTTTAATATTTTGTTCATTTTGATTGTGGTTGCTAGTTAGTTAGTTAATCACTTATGAACAAAGATATAATTACAGAACCACAGGGCAAAAGCTAATTTGCCCATAAATTAAAAGCCGAAGGCTGTATTATATTGATGTTGTAAGCGGAAAGTGCCGGAAATAGCAGATTTTTAGATGATTTTAAGGTTTTTGAATGCTTAAGAAGCCCTTATAATTTAAGGTGTATGGCATTTAACCGTAGATGACTTCACCCCTTTTTATGACTGCTTCGGCTTGATTTATGCCGAAATGATAGAGCAGATCGTTGTAATTGGGCGTATCAAAAATTACCATATCAGCCTGCTTGCCGGTTTCAATGCTGCCAACATTATGAGATATCCCAAGCGCAGCGGCGGCATTAATAGTTACAGCGTTAATTACTTCTTCTACGTTCATTTTGAGCATGTGAACTGCCATGCTCATTGAAAGCTGGATATTTTCACTCATAGCGCTGCCGGGATTAAAATCAGTTGCAATGGCAACGGGAATTTTACTTTCTATCATTTTGCGCGCAGGCGCGTAAGGGATATCAAGAAAATATGATACTGCGGGAAACACAACAGCAATTATACCGGAATTAATCAGCGCTTTGATATCGGATGGTTTCATGACTTCGAGGTGATCGACTGAAATCGCGCCGCACTCAATGGCGGCTTCAATGCCGCCAATGGAATAAAACTGGTTTGTGTGAAGTTTGGGCACTAAACCGAATTTTATTCCCTGCATAAATATTTTTTTTGTATCAGCCACAGAAAAATAATTCTTTTCGCAGAAGGCATCTATAAAATTAGCAAGATCACGTTTTGCAATTTGCGGAATCATCTCATAGAGTATTTCCTCAAGATATTCTGATCTGGTTTTATCTTTGGGATAAGCATGCGCTCCGAGGAAAGTGGAATAAATATCCACAGGGAGCTCACTATTGAGTTCACTTATAACCTCAAGCATTTTCAATTCGCTTGCGGTATCGAGTCCGTAGCCTGATTTAGCTTCAATGGTGGTAACGCCAAAACTAACAGAAGAGATTATTCTTTTCAGGGCAAGCTCAATAAGCTCCGCTTTGGATGCCTTGCGCGTAGCTTTAACGGTGCTTATGATCCCGCCGCCTGCCCTGGCAATTTGCTCATAAGTGCTGCCTTTGATGCGCATAGAAAATTCATCAGCGCGGCTGCCTGCGAAAACGAGGTGTGTATGTGAATCGATAAACCCGGGCAGCACGCACTTTCCGCGCGCGTCTATCTTTTTCATTTTGCCCGATTTAAAGCGCGCCGGCAATTTATTGCCTATCCATTTTATTCTGCCGCCATCAGTGTAGATGCTGGTATTTTTCAGCAGTCCAATTTCAGACTGGAATTTACCTGCTTTGAATTTTCTGCCCTTGGTATGGCAGGTTACAACCTGCGATGCGTTTTCTATGAGTAAGCTCATTGTGTTGAAGTATAGTTATACAAATATAACTTAAAGTAGAAAAATAAAAGAAATAATAAAAAAACCCCGCTAAAAGCGGGGTTTGAATCTTACATTTTTGTCAGTCCTGCCAGGGCGGGACTTCTGATTATGAAAGTTTTATGATTTTTCTATCCCGCCAGGGCGGGATTTCTGTTCAAATAGCTACCGCTATTTGACCATCAACATCCTTTTGGTATCAACAAAGTCGTTGGTAACGAGTTTGTAGAAATACACGCCTGATGAGATTGAAGAGCCGTCAAAATCGACTTCGTACCTGCCGGCTTTTAACTCACCGTTGACTAATGTTTCTACTACCCTGCCCAAAATATCATACACCTGAATTTTGGCATTTGTGTTTTTGGCAATATCGAATTTAATTTTGGTAACCGGGTTAAACGGGTTTGGATAGTTTGTATATAGCTTAAACACGTTCGGAATTTCGTTTGATATTGGTTCAATGCCAACAATACCAACTGTGTACTGGAATGCGGTTGAAGGTGCTGTTGTTCCCGGGGGATTTATTCCGCTGCCGCCTGAAGGTAATGTTGAAATTTTTGATGTCGGTAATGCGATATCCTGTGCCGCAAAGTAATACTGTACATAAGTACCGTTAGAACTGCCGGGGATAACAAATGAAAATGTATCCAGGTTTGAAGCTGAATAATTTACCGGTGAATACGCCGTCCAGTTAACGCCGTTATCTGTGCTCTTTCTGTAATATAAAAGCGGCGCCTGGTTCGTCCAGTTTCTTATAATACCGTTATCGGTAATTTTAGCTTTCATTGTAAAAGCTGTATTCAGGTTTGTTGATGTGAATGGCTGCGTATGCAATATTAAAGGAGCAGTGTTATCAAGCTTACGGGCTGAATCAACTGAAAGCGAAGCGTCAATGATTCCCCAGCCCATTTGGTTATTAGGTGAGTTAGTATTGCTTGCGAATTTTTTTAATATTCCCGTTACCTGCAGCGGTGTGAGATCTTTATTGGCAGAAAGCATCAGCGCGCAGACACCTGAGGTGAGCGGACATGAAAATGATGTTCCGCTGCCTGATGTATAATTGTTGCCTGTTGTGGATGCGTAATAATTGTTGCTGCCCATTGCCATAACATCGGGCTTAATTCTCGGTGGTACGCTTGTTGTGGGACCAATGGAGCTGAAGCTTGATCTTGTTCCTGTTGATGTTACTGAACCTACGGTTAAAACGCTGTCTCCGTCAGCGGGTCCGCCAAGTGTATTGTTTGCACCTGTGCCGTTGTTACCGGCGGAGTTACTTACGACAATTCCTTTATTCACCGCAAGATCTGCGGCTATGGTGATTGGCAATGTATTGCCGTTCATATCCTGCCATGTATAGCTTGTGTATGGTGAATCAAATTCCAGGTAGCCCAGCGAGCTTGTAATAATATCTGCGCCAAGGCTATCAGCCCAGTGAGCGGCAGCTATCCAGTTATCCATTTCAGCGGGTACTTCGTTGGGGTCAACTTCGGTTCTGCCAAGAATGAAGGTAGAGCCGTATGCGGGTCCGACCATTTTGCCGGGTTTATAACCGCCTACAAGGCACAACGTAGCAGTACCGTGTGAGTGACCTGTAAGCGAAGGTGTATGATTCTGGAAATCGTAGGTGGTCTGGATCTTCATTGGATAGGTTGTGAACGCTTCGTGTGTGAGGTTTGAAAATCCCGCGTCAAAGCTTGCGATCATTATACCCTGTCCCCTGATCCCCTGGTTATGGACTGTGTTAACTTTTATCTGTGTTATTTGTGTGATGGCGTTACCGGTTCCGTAGGTCAAAGTATCGGCCAGCGGGTCATCGGTTGGATTTATGAACACAGGGCTTAGATCAGTAGATATTTCAGGTTCATTTTCAATAATAGAAAATCTTTCAACAAGCTCAATGCCTCTGACAAAATCCATATTTGCCAGGGTGTTGATCTGCTCACGGTTTACTTCAACGCTCATGCAGTTAAGCCATTTAATCAGGTGCCTTACTTTTATAACATTTGAGGCAACAGAGCTTACATAATTTCCGTAGAGAGGAATATCGGTGTAATCAAGAAGGCCGCCCTGAGGCTTAACTTTTGATCTTCTATCCAGTGACCTCTGCGAAACAATTGAAAGCGGGTCATTAAGCTTAGCCATTGCATTGGGACCCTTATCTGCCAGGTAAACCCAAACAACGAAAGTGCTGTTTGCAGGTTCATCAACAGCTTTAGAAAGCATGTTGCCTATTTTGTTTTCGGTTGACTTAAATGAAAAGAATGAAAGGGATAAAAATGAAACCAGCAGTAAAAACAGGAAGTACCTCTTCATGATATTATTGTGTAGTTTAAGTTCAGTTTATTCTGTAAGTTATTTAAATATACAACAATAAAAAAGAGAAAATAGTCCCAAAAATTAATAATTCCGGTTAGGTTAAAAACGTTATATAATGAATAAATTACAGTGCTTTATACCCTATACCCTGCTTATTTCATTGCAATAAAAACGGAATTTCAGTAATTTTGTAAATTACAACAAATTAAAACCAACCGAATGGCTAAAGGCTTAAACATTCTGTATTGCACCAGTGAAGTTATGCCCTACAGCAAAACCGGCGGCTTAGCTGATGTATCCAATTCATTGCCGCAGGAGCTCAACGCAGCGGGTCATGCTGTAAGGATAATTACTCCCAAATACGGCTCTCTTGATGAAAGAAGGCTGAGAATATACGAAATTAAGCGCCTTACTAATATAGAAGTACCAATTGGAGATAAGATAGCGATCTGTAATATCAAATCTTCTTTTATAGTATCACCTAAAGGCAAGGTACAGGTTTTTTTAATTGAAAATGAAGAGTATTTCGGAAAATCCAGTCCTTATGTAGATGAAAAAACAGGCAAAGATTACCCGGATAACGACGAGCGCTTTATTTTCTTTAACCGCGCGGTTGTGCAGGTACTGGGTCTTCTTGGCTGGCAGCCTGATGTTATCCATTGTAACGACTGGCAAACAGGTTTGATCCCGGCTTACATAAAAACGATTTACGCCAAGGATCCACTGCTTCAGAATGTAAAAAGCATATTCACAATTCATAATATTGCGTTCCAGGGTTTGTTCCCTTATTCATCTTTTTTGAAAAGCGGACTTCCTGAGAATATCTATAATGAAGAAGGCGTTGAGTATTACGATAAGTTCAGCATGCTGAAAACCGGTTTGGTTTACAGCGATGCCATTACGACAGTAAGCGAAAACTACGCCAAGGAAATTGCGACTACGCATGAATACGGAATGGGCTTTGAGGGCCTGCTTAAGAAACGCAAAAAAGATCTTTACGGCATATTGAACGGCGTTGATTATACGGTATGGAATCCCGAACGCGACAGCATTATACCGTTCCGCTATACATCAAAAGAACTTCCTTTAAAGCGCGAAGATAAAAAGGCGCTTTGCAAGCACTTTGATCTTGAATACAATGCAGAGACTCCCGTAATAGGAATTATCTCAAGGCTATCGGATCAGAAGGGCTTTGATATCATACAGAAGGCTATGCCTGAACTTATGAAAGAAGATGTTTACTTCGTTCTGCTTGGTTCGGGAGATAAGACATTTCAGAAATTCTTTGAAGGCGTGAAGAAAAAATTCCCCAAAAAAGTCGGAGTTCATTTCGGCTTTTCAGAAGAGCTGGCGCATTTGATAGAAGCCGGAAGCGATATGTTTTTGATGCCATCTAAATATGAGCCTTGCGGACTGAACCAGATGTACAGCCTGAAATACGGGACAATTCCGATAGTAAGGGCTACAGGCGGTTTGGCTGATACCATAACGGAGTATAAGAACGGCAAAGGTAACGGCTTTGTATTTGAGAAATACGATGCGGCTGAACTGATGAAGACAATTAAACGCGCGCTGAAACTTTTCACAAACCGGGAAGAATGGATAAAGCTGATAAGGATTGCAATGGCATGTGATTATTCATGGGAGATTTCAGCAAAAAAATATGTTGACCTGTACCGCTCAATAATGAAAAAAGGTTAACAACAACTTTAATGCATTAGATCAATTTTTATCCGGGACAGACAGTAATGCCTGTCCTGCTTTTTTTTGAACAGCACATTTCAGAATATTTAACTGACTATTTCATTTGAACAAGGCTCTGTTTATAGATAGAGACGGCACAATTGTTAAAGAAGTGAAGGGCAAAACCCCTGAAACTTTAGGTTACCTGCTTACTGTTGAAGATTTAGAGCTCATAGAGGGCTCAGCCGAGGCGATAGCCCGGGCAAGAAAATCAGGATACAAGATCATCGTCATAACTAACCAATCAGCGGTAGCGCGGGGCTGGCTTACCATTGCAGAGCTGGACCGCATAAATCAGAAAATGTATTCGCTGCTTCTTGAAGCGGATCCTGAAGCTGCAATAGACGCCCTATATTACTCACCCTATCATAAAGATGGCAGCGTAAAAGAATATTCCATTGAGCATGATTCCCGCAAACCAAATACCGGCATGATTATGCAGGCACAAAAAGAGCACAATATAGAGCTTAAGGGTTCTTATATGATCGGAGATTCGTATTCAGATATGCAGACAGGCATAAATGCGGGTTTAATCAACATTTTAGTTGAAACAGGATACGGAAAAACAGCACAGAGGAAATGTCTTGATGAAAAAGTAAAAATTGACTTTATTGCATCTAATTTATTTGATGCGGTACAATATATTGCAAAAACAGGCGAAAATAAGCAATAACCGGTTTATTGGTGAACATTTTTTTGTCTAAAATTATCCGAAAATTCAGAATTTAGATGACAAGTAAAAAACTTATAGCAGCTCTCTTCAGTCTTTTAACCATAGTAACCCTTTCGGTATATACTATTGGATGCGCGGATGATCCATCTTCGCTGGGATTAAATTTTATTCCCCCCGGTGATACCACAGGGATAAGAGTATTTGATTCATACATTGATACCATGCCGATCAATTCGGTGAACCACAGGTACTATGTTAACACTTCGGGTTCAACAAACCTGCTGGTTGGCAAGAGCGGCAGTTTTGAATCCAGGGGCCTGATAAAATTCGGCGACTTCGGCGATACGCGCGACAGCGCCACCGTTGTATCCGCCAAGCTGTATCTAAAATATAAAAATTATTATTTCCCTTCAACGCAGTCAGATTCACTGGGGCAAATTGGTTTTGATGTTTACCTGATAAACGACTCACTTAATTTTGAGACAATAACAAACGATTCAGTCAATTCCAATTCATTCGGAACTGTATCCAAGGGTTCCTTCACCGGCACACCAACTGCCGATACACAGGAAGTTGAAATTAACCTTGACCCTTTAATGGTGAAGGACTGGCTTGAGTACGCGGCTGACCCCAATTATTCAGTAAAGAATAACGGGATAGTACTCTCACCAAACGGATCTTCTGCGAGCATAAAGGGATTTTATTCAACAAATAACGATGCGGCGGTTGAACCTAAACTTGTTGTAATATATACAAAGAATAATGATACAGATACGCTTACCACAACATCATCAGAAACGATATCGCTTTCAACGGCAAGTTTTGCGCCATCAACAGAAACATTCAGCCTGCAGGCGGGGGTTAGTTTTGTTCAGCAGATGATTTTTGATCTGAGCAGAATACCTTCAACTGCAACAATAAATGACGTACAGTTATTTTTAACGCTTGATTCGTTAAGCTCTAATTTTTCAAATCAAAGCAGCTTTTCGATATTGGGACAGTTCATAAATGATTCGGCGGGTTTGAAATCAGACCTCTTCGCATTTACGGGCACTTCATCGGGCAGCAGCCAGTATATGATGAGGTTAGTCGCAAACGGCGCGCCTTCGCCATTTGCAAGATGGCTATCGGGCCAAGCGAATTACGGGTTGTTATTGTTTGCCGGTAACCAGACTGTAAATCTTGACAGGTATGTATTCTATAAAGAAACTGCCGGTGACCCGTTAAAAAGACCCAGAGTAATAATTAAATATACACCGAGGGTCGGGCCATGATAAAGAAAATTAAACTAATGAAAAATATCTCATCAGCAGGTTTATTCCTGAAGCTCTTCTTCGCAATTCTTGTATTTACCGGAAGTACTTTTGCGCAGGTAGATAAGAACGGCGGCTCAATTTATTCAATTTTCGGGCTGGGAGATCTCAGCTATTCATCAAGCAACCGGACAGACGGTATGGGCATAATGGGTATAGCGCTGTACGGCGAGTATACCAATTCAAACAATCCCGCAGCGTGGACACGCATACCTACAACAATTTTTACATCCAAGTTCAACCTTGAAAACATAAGATCATCCGATGGTATCAACACATCAAAAAGAACCTACGGCAACTTCGAAGGATTTGATCTTTCAATACCGCTTAACAAAGGCAACGGATGGATATTTAATCTTGGGATAAACAACTACAGCAACGTTAACTATGATACATATTTTAACGGAACAGTTGACGGCGAAGATTATACGCAAACTTACAGCGGTAACGGCGGGTTGAATAAATTCAACCTTGGATTTTCTTATGTTATCTTCAGGTATTTAAGTTTTGGCGCGCAGTTCAATTACGCCTTCGGCAATATCAACAAAACGGTTAACATAGATTTTACAAATACTGCATTGTTTGATACCAAAAATGTAACTTCAGATAATATCAGAGGTATCTTTTTTAATACCGGACTAATATTCCACGGTTTCGGAAAATTATTCAACAGTAAAAAGCTTGATAACATGACGCTTGGCGTCTTTGTATCAACCCCCACAGAATTAAAATCAGACCTCACCGGAAAATACAACCGTTCCACCACAATTACAGATTCAATAACTATCAGCGAAGGCAAACTTAAGATACCGCTGGCATTTGGTGTCGGGTTATCCAATACATTCAAAAACGGATTAACCGTAGCAGGAGACCTTTACTACCAGAAATGGGATGATTATACAGTTTACGGAACACATCCCGCAGAAATTAAGAACAGTATGAGAGTCGGGGTTGGACTTGAATATACAGCTTCAAGAAAGCAGGAAGATCCTTTCTTTAAACGGGTATCTTACAGGCTTGGCGGAAGTTATACCGCAGATTACCTTAAGCTGAACGGTGAAAACCTGAATATTATGAGTGTAAGCGCGGGCTTATCGTTACCCATAGGGAATTACAACTCTCTTGACCTGTATGCGAAATATAATATAAGAGGCAAAGAAACCAAAGGACTTATCAAGGATGAAGTATTCAGGTTCGGCGCATCGGTAAAGATCGGCGAGCTGTGGTTCTTAAGACCCTCGGATGAATTCTGAGAACCTTTTGGCGAAAATTTTGATTTACCAAACTAAATATTATCTATAAACAAATTCTACACCTTCTAAACACTAAATTATTATGACTCACCTACAGGATTTCGATCCGCAGATATACAGTGCGATAAGGCACGAGCTTGAAAGACAAAATAACAAACTTGAACTGATAGCCTCCGAGAACTTCACAAGTATCCCGGTAATGCAGGCAATGGGTTCGGTAATGACGAACAAATACGCCGAAGGCTATCCGGGTAAAAGGTACTATGGCGGCTGTGAATATGTTGATATAGCTGAAAACGTGGCACGTGACCGCGCCAAGGAATTATTCGGCGCAGAATACGCCAATGTTCAGCCTCATTCAGGTTCACAGGCAAATATGGCAGTTTACTTTGTGCTGGTTAAACCCGGCGATAAAGTAATGGGTATGGATCTTTCTCACGGTGGACATTTAACACACGGTTCACCGGTAAATTTTTCGGGGAAGCTTTATAACTTCACGCAGTACGGTATAAATCCGGATACTGAAATGCTCGACTACGACATGATAGAAAAGGTAGTTTTAGAGCAGAAGCCAAAGATGATCACTGTAGGCGCAAGCGCGTATTCAAGAAATATAGATTACAAAAAATTCAGAGAGATAGCAGATAAGGTAAACGCATTTCTGCTGGCAGATATTGCACATCCTGCAGGATTAATAGCTAAAGGATTATTGAAGGATCCAATTCCCCACTGCCATGTAGTTACAACTACTACGCATAAGACTTTGCGCGGCCCAAGGGGCGGTTTAATTTTGATGGGCAAGGATTTTGAAAATCCGTTCGGCTTGACTGCGCCGAAATCAGGCAGAACCAAAATGATGAGCGAACTTCTTGATTCAATGGTAATACCCGGTATCCAGGGCGGACCTTTGATGCATGTAATTGCTGCAAAAGCAGTTGCTTTCAAAGAAGCGCTTGAAGGTGATTTCAAAAAATACGCTGAACAGGTAATTAAGAACGCGCAGGCGCTTTCGAACAAACTTACTTCATACGGATTCAAGATCATTTCAGGGGGAACAGATAACCATTTAATGCTTATTGACCTGCGCAACAAAAATATGACAGGCAAACAGGCACAGGAACTGCTGGATTCAGTTGGTATGACATGCAATAAGAACGCTGTGCCTTTTGATGATAAGAGCCCGTTAATTACCAGCGGAATAAGGCTTGGCACGCCGGCGTTAACAACACGCGGAATGAAGGAAAAAGAAATGGAATCAATTGCGGATATGATAAACGACGTGATCACAGCACCTGAAAGTGACGATGTGAAAAAAAGCACAGCTAAAAAAATTGATGATATAACATCAGAGTTTCCGCTTTACCCGGAACTTTTCACCTGGTAAAATTACATTAAGCATGATACTATCATTTATTGATGACAGTTTTAAACCTGAAACTTCTTCTGCGCTAAGCGGAGAAGAAAAGGAAGTATCGGGATCAACTGATAAAATATTCACAAATAAAGAATTTATTTCACAAAAGGAAAGCTCAGCAAGACAATTGCCGGAAGTAACCTATAATAATGATAATGATACCACTGCAGATGAAATGTATAAATTGATAATGAAGAGGATCGAAAAGGAACGATTTGAAAGGGAATTAATAATCCGCAACAGGTAGTATATGGCAGAAAACGATGTATTGCCGGAAGATTCCCAGCCCGGCGAAATGGGGTTCTGGGAACATCTTGAAGAGCTTAGATGGAGACTGATAAAAGCTGTAATAGGAGTTGTGCTTGGAGGAATTATTGCAGCGATATTTATTGATTACATAATGAATGATTTTCTTCTGGCCCCTGCTACAAAAACAACTCCGCCGCTGGAATTGATTAACCTGAAGCCATACGGTCAGCTTGTTCTATATTTCGAAGTAATACTGGTATGCGGGGTAATTTTGAGTATCCCAAACCTGTTCTACCAGCTGTGGAAATTCATAGAGCCGGGGCTTCTTCCGGGTGAAAGGAGATATATTTCATCTATAGTAATTTTCTCCTCAGTTTGTTTCCTTGGCGGTATTTCTTTCGCATATTTTGTGATGCTTCCAACGGCTTTGAAGTTCTTTGCGGAATTCGGCACACAGGCAATTACCAACAATATAGCGGTAGATGAATATTTCAGCTTCGTGATATCTGTAATGCTTGCCGCGGGAATAGTTTTTGAACTGCCGATGATATCATTTTTTCTTTCGAAGATAGGGATACTCACTCCAAAGTTCATGCGGAGATACAGGAAGCACGCAATAATCATAATACTTATACTGGCGGGTATATTAACACCTAGTCCGGATATAACTAGCCAGCTTTTGCTGGGTATTCCGCTTGTGATCTTGTATGAAATAAGTATTATAATCTCTAAACTTTCACAGCCAAAACCAAGTTAATAAGTTAGTTGGTAAAGAACTTAGCCGGTAAGCAGGTTAGCAGTTGAATAAAGTAAATGATGTATAAAGTAATGGTTAAATAATGGATCTTGATCTGAAAAAAATATCACGGCCTGTAGAAAATGAGCTGGATGAATTCAAAATTCATTTCAGGGAAGCGATACGCTCAAAGGTAGCGCTTGTTGACCTGGTGAGCAAATACATTCTCAGGCAAAAGGGAAAAAAGATCAGGCCAATACTTGTAATGCTTTCAGCGAAGCTTTGCGGCGATGTCTCAAAAAGGACATTCACCGCAGCCACCCTTGTAGAGATGCTGCATACGGCAACGCTGATACATGATGACGTAGTTGATGACGCCAAAACCAGGCGCGGACTTGCCTCCATAAACGCAGTATGGAAGAACAAAATTGCCGTGTTGATGGGTGATTTCATGCTTTCACGCGGGCTTTTGCTTGCGCTTGAAAATGATGAATGCGGGTTTCTGAAAATCACATCCCGCGCTGTTAAGCGTATGAGCGAAGGTGAACTGCTGCAGATCCAGAAGAACAGGAAATTTGATGTTAACGAAGAGACCTATTTCAGGATAATTTCAGATAAAACCGCTTCGCTTATAAACGCTTGCTGTGAGCTTGGCGCCGCAAGTACCTCAAAGGATAAAAATGAAGTGAAGCTTATGGGTGAGTTCGGTGAGAATTTGGGGATAGCATTCCAGTTAAGGGATGACCTGCTTGATTACATTGGCAAGAAAAAAATAATGGGTAAATCCGCCGGCAGCGACCTGAAGGAAAAAAAATTCACACTGCCTTTGATACACTCGCTTAACAATGCGACAAAAAAGGAAGCAAAGGATATTGTAAGCCTTGTGAAGAACGGCTCTTACAGCAAAAGCAGAAGTATAGTTATGGATTTCATAAAAGAGCATAACGGTATAGAATATACAATAGATAAAACCACTGAATACTGCGCGACCGCGAAGAATAATCTTCAGTCGTTTAAACCTTCCGAAACAAAAGAGACTATGATAAAATTCGTTGATTTTATCAGCGAGAGAGTCAACTAAGAGTCTTAAACTGAATATTTCCTACAGTAACCTTTCAAGCCATCTGGAAAAAAACAGGTCATAAACATAGTACTTGCCATTTTCGAAATATAACATTTCCTTTTCTATTAATGATTTAATTGAATTATTAATTGAGCTGGGAGCTGTTAAACCATGCTTCTTTATAAATGACATTGAAGTGACGGATTTGATCCCTCTTTCCTTTGCAATTGCCTTAAGTAATTCCCACTGAAGTAAAGGCATCAGATTTTTGTACTCGTTATAAATGCCTTCGTTTTCATCCATTATTTCATTTATGGTTTCGGTAACGCTTTTTTCGGTTATGACGTTTTTGTAACCTGAATATAGTTTGTTGCAGAAATACTGCACGTAATACGTATAACAATTTGTAAAATCCAGAATTTCCCCAATAACTGGTTCAAGAATTTTAATATTGTATTCCCTGAAGTTGTTTTCAATGAACGAAGTATATTCGGATTGTTTAATATTATTCAGTAGCAGCATTTCTGTACTCTGGTAAAATGGCCGTGAACTTCCGGTAAACATTGACTGCATTATATGTTTTTTACTGCCGGAGTAAATAAAACTTACATTTTGCATTGTCTGAATCTCGCTTCTAAGAATTGCCTCAACGTTACTTTCAGGATATTCCGTGATCTGTTGAAATTCATCAAGCGCTATCACAATTTTTTCTTTCTGTGATTTAATTCTCAGATAATCAAATATCTCCTTCAACGAAGGCAATAAACTCTCACTTCTTTCTACAGCAAATTCAAGCAGTGGCTCCCCTGTATATTTATCTGCAGTTACCCTGGGCCTGATATTTTTGAAGATCTCCATAGTTTGTTTGAAGAACTTTTCCGGTTTGGATTCCAACTTTCGAAGTACTGCATTAGAAAAAACCTTGACAAAATCATTGATGTTTTGTGTTTGATAAATATCACAATACACAGCAGCCGTCTTTTTACTGTTTTCCAGCTTTTTAAAGAGATGGAATATTAAACCTGTTTTTCCCATCCTCCTGAGCGAATACAATGTAACATTTCTGCCATTATTTACGGCGGAAATTAACTTCGCAGTTTCCTCCCGGCGATCGCAGAATTCCTTTTCAGACCTGTAACCTGTGATTATGAACGGATTTTCAAGTTTCATATAATAATAACATCATTTGTGAAAGTTTTCGTATTTCCCGTTTCGGCTTTTACGAAACGTAAAATACGAAAAAATCACCAAATTTCAAAATAAATAAATATTTTGTCATTGAGTTGATAGAAATATAGGGTTAAATTGCATTTATATGTCCCAAAAAATAACAGCAATTATAGGAAGACCGAACGTTGGCAAATCTTCATTATTCAACCGCCTTACCGGTAAAAAGAATGCCATAGTTCATGATATGCCCGGCGTAACCCGGGACAGGAATTACGGCGAGGTTGAATGGAACGGGAAGAAGTTCTTCCTTATTGATACCGGAGGCTATGTACCGGGAAGTAAAGATAAATTTGAAGCGGCAATCAGAGAACAGGTAAAAATTTCTATTGATGAAGCTGATATAATTCTGTTTGTTGTTGACGCGAAATCAGGCATTTCGCCGCTTGACCTTGAAATTGCGAAGCTGCTTCGACGGGAAGTCAACCGTGAAGAGAACAGCCACAAGAAAGTTTTGCTTGTGATAAACAAGGTTGATAGCGCAAAGGATGAGATAAGTAAAACGGAATTTTACAGACTTGGCCTGGGAGAACCTGTTGAAGTTTCAGCGATAGTTGGCAGAAGAACGGGTGACCTGCTGGATAGTATAACTGAAGATATTCCTATTGAGAGCAATGAAGATGAAAATAATACCATTAAATTTTCTATCATAGGCAGGCCCAATGTAGGAAAATCATCACTTTCAAACGCTCTAACACAATCAAACCGTAATATTGTTACCGATATACCGGGTACTACAAGAGATTCCGTTGATACAATCATAAAGTACCACGGACAGGATATAACATTGATCGATACTGCGGGATTGCGTAAAAAATCCAGGATCAAGCGGGCTGAGAGCCTTGAGTATTTTTCTGCACTCAGGACTCACAGAAGCATTGAAAGATGTGATGTTGCGATAATTGTAATTGACGCAACAACAATAATCAGTAAGCTTTCAAAATACGCTGATCCTAAAATGGCGATATTTAAACTGAGCAAAGAGGATGTAGAGATAATCATAAAGGCCGCCGAGCTAAAAAAGGGAATATTAATAGTAATAAACAAATGGGATCTAATAGAAAAGGATACTCAAACAGCTAAGATCTTCGAAGAGAAAGTTAAGGAACATTTAACCACATTTGATTACCTGCCGTTTATTTTTACATCGGCCATTACAAAGCAGAGAGTATCAAAGATAATTGAATCTGCCCTGGAAGTATACAATGAAAGGGCCCGGGAAATCAAGACCAGCGCGCTGAATGATAAGCTTCTGCCTTATATAAAACAAACACCTCCGCGGTCAAAATCTCATAAAGAGCTTAAGATCAATTACATCACACAGCTGAAACACTCCCCTCCGGTTATCGGGTTCTTCTGTAACCTTCCGAGTGAAATCGAAGTCAATTACAAAAGATTTTTGGAGCATAAGATAAGAGATGAATTCGGTTTTACAGGCGTACCATTGACGCTGGTATTTAAAGCTAAGAATAAGCCACGCGAAGAGCAGTAAATTAGTTTCTTAAATTTTAGTATCACAGACAGGAATGTCTGTGCTACCGATAAAATATATAAATCAGTTTATTACAATTTCATTCTGTAATTCATCATCGTTATCCGCGCCGGCTCTTGTTGGGAACTCCCGGGAGAGCACTTCTCCCATTTCATTAATCAGAGCCAGTACTCCGGAGGAATAATTTTTATTCCGGAACTCTTCCTTCAATTTCTCTTCCATTGTATTCCATGTTTCATCGGGAATCTTCGCATAGATACCCTCATCGGCAATGATATCAAAATAATGCTCTTCAAAGATCAAAAATATCAACACACCTGTCCGCTCTTTGGTTTTGAATACTTCGAGCCTTTCAAAATCCTTCATGGCAAGCTCATGGTTGGAATACAGTTTTTCCAGCAGAGATTTTTTATTTCTGAAACTGAGCACAATTTCGCCAACCGTATTTCTTTCAACGGCATCCGCGGCTGATTGAATATCCCTCAGCTCATCTTCAGAAAAATAGTTATTTATCCACTGCTTATTACTCATGTATTTGTGTTTTCTGATATTTGATATTTATTACTTGATGTTTGAAAATTACCAGGACCCGCTTGATCCTCCGCCTCCGAATGAACCTCCGCCGCCTGAAAATCCGCCGCTGCTCCAGCCGCTTGAACTGCCCGAAGACCATCCACTTCCGCTTCCTCCACCTCCTGTATACCACCAGTTACTGCCCTTCTTACCCTTGTTCCGCCCAAAGATCCTGGATACTAATGGCATAAAAAACACGAAGAAAAAGATCACAAGGAATATTATTACAGGGAATGGAACGCAGCAAATTCCGCCAAGAGGGCCCTCTTCATCTGATTCATTATCGGCGGTGTACTCACCTTTGGTAGCCTGAATGATCGCATCCACGCCGGCGTTTATGCCTTCAAAAAAGTTACCTTTTTTGAATTGCGGAGTTATTTCCTTTCGGATAATCTGGCTTGATAGGGCATCTGTAAGTGCGCCTTCAAGTCCATAGCCGACTTCAATCCTTAACTTCCTGTCATTTTTGGCAATATAAAGCAGAACACCGTTATTTTTGCCTTTTTGCCCAATACCATTTTGTTCGGCAAGTTCATATGAGCGGTCTTCAACGGAATTGCCATCCAGGGAGGGTTCCATCCATACCACAAGCTGATTTGAAGTTTCCTTTTCAAATGCAGCAAGTTTTGATTCCAGTGATTTTAATTGTGATGAGGTAAGTGTTCCGGTTTTATCTGTAACATAGTTCTTAACCTGATCCTGAGATGCAATTGATTTTGATCTCTGCGCGTACACAATCTGCGCAAAAAGAAGTATTATCAAAATTACCTGTAGATATTTAGCCGGTTTCAGATCCATAGCTCCAAATTTATCAGTATTAGCTAAATATTAAAACATAATAAAAAAGCCCCGAAAATATTCGGGGCTAAAGCAAAAAAAAATAATCGCATCACTTAATCATCAGCATTTTCTTGGTCTGCCTGTAATTCCCGGCTTCAAGGGTGTAAAAATATATCCCACTGGATAATTTTGAGGCGTCAAAAGTAACAACATAAGCTCCGGCCTGTTTCATTTCATCAACAATGTTAGAAACTTCATTTCCCAGTATATCGTAAATTTTCAGTTTCACCATTTCAGCTTTTGGTAATAAAAATTTTATATTTGTTGATGGATTGAAAGGATTTGGATAATTTTGACTGAGATCATACTCGCCCGGTACTTCCCCGCCTTCGTTATTTATACCAATAATACCCTGATTTTCAACAGCTGTTACAAACATGTTCACGGCAACAGAATAGTATATATCCGTTAAACCTGAGGGCCATTTTATAATTATCGTATCAATTACCTGAGCGTTACCCAGACCCAGTTCCACATTAAGGCTGTTTTGCGCGTTGTAACCGGTTTGTCCGGAAATCTCGCGGGTTTGTTTTACACGCACACCGTTAATGAGAGCAGATGTTATAACTCTTGTACCGATAGCGGAGCGGTTAGAAATTACCCCTTTGCAGTAAATGTTTATCCAGTTATTCGGCGATCCGTTATTTCTGAAGAGGAAGTTGTTCTGTTGAACAGGCTGATTGCCGTTGGCAACATAGAGATCAATATCACCATCAAGATCGTAATCACCCCAGGCGGAGCCGTTCGATCTCCCTCCGCTGTTAACAATATCTCCTGTTGTTATCTTTGTGAATGTGCCGCTGCCATTGTTGTTATACAAAAATTCATTCTGGTCATTATCGTTTGATACAAAGAGATCAAGATCGCCGTCATTATCATAGTCTCCCCAAGCCGAGCCGACCGATGCTCCGCCATCATTTACAATTTCACCCGCTGTAATTTTCGTGAATGTTCCGCCTCCTTCATTTCTGTACAGGGAATTGTTTTCGGTGAAATAGTTAGTTACAAAGAGGTCAAGATCGCCATCGTTATCATAATCACCCCAGCTTGCGCCGGTTGAATTACCGCCATCATTTACAATTACACCTGTTGTAACTTTTGTAAAGCTTCCATCACCGTTATTTCTGTACAAAAAGTTGTTTTCACCGGCTGAAAAACTGGCATTGGCTACAAATACATCCTGCCAGCCGTCATTATCGTAATCACCCCATGCGCAGGTAATTGAATTGCCGCCATCATTTACAATCGCTCCTGCAGTAATTTTTGTAAAGGTGCCATCGCCGCTGCCTTTGTATAAAAAATTATTACGGTTAAAATTGGCAGTGTATAGATCAAGTTTGCCGTCTTTATCGTAATCAACGGAACTGCATCCCCAGGAATTGCCAATTTCATTCACAAAAGCTCCCGTTGTAATTTTTGTAAAAGCGCCATCACCATTATTGGTATAAAAAGTATTAAACTGACTTGCTGATGAGCCGCCGTTAACTATAAATATATCCGGGTAGCCGTCGTTATTGAAATCACCAATGGCTGCGCCATATGAAAAGCCGCCATCATTTACCAATATACCTGCGGTAATTTTTGTAAAATTACCGCTGCCGTCATTCCTGAACAGAATGTTATTCTGATTGGTAATATTGGCGGCGAACATATCCAACAATCCATCATTGTTGTAATCAAACCAGTAAACGCCTTCTGTATAAGATGCGTCATTTACAATTGCTCCGGCAGTAACTTTGGTAAAAGTCACCTGTGCGTATGCTTCACCAATTAAAAAAATCAGTGCTGTAAGCAGTAAAATCTTTTTCATATTTCTGCAGAAATAATTTATTAAATACATTTTTTGGATGCAGTTATGGAGAGGGACGGCAATGTTTATGAGCGTTCAAATATAGAGAAATTAAATAAATAAGGAAATAGTATTAATAATTAATACTCATCCATACTCTTAATTTCAAGCTGCTCGAGTTTATACTTGTAAATAGAATTAACAAACAGTACCGCTATTTTCAGGTTGTTTATGAGCGGAATGTTGTAATCAATAGCTTTGCGGCGCATTATGTAGCCATCACGCATTGATTTATGCTCATGCTTCATGGATTGTGTGTTAATTACCAGGTCAAATTTCTTTTTTTCAAGCATTGAAAGTATGTTAGGGTTCTTCTTCTCATTGATCTTGTACACCAGCTTTGATTTTACCTTATGTTCTTTAAGCAAAGCATGAGTATTTGTGGTAGCAAAAATAGTGAAACCCATTTCGTTCAGTTTTCTTGCACTGTCCAGGAATTCAATTTTATCTTCGAGATCACCAAGTGTTAACAGTATGTTTTGTTTTGGCAGCCTGAAACCGGTTGAGAGCAATGATTTCAGGAAAGCCTCTTCCATTGATTCACCAAAGCAGGCAACTTCACCGGTTGAGGACATTTCAACCCCTAAGATAGGATCAGCGCCGCTTAAGCGGCTGAAGGAAAATTGCGGGGCTTTTACTACTATATGATCAAGATCAAGAGTTTTATAGTCGCCCTTAATATCATGCCCTAAAATTGATTTTACCGCAAAATCGATAAAATTGTAATTTGTAGCTTTTGATATAAAGGGGAACGAGCGGCTCGCTCTTAAGTTACATTCAATAACCTTTACTTTATTTTCCTTGGCAAGATACTGTATGTTAAAGGGACCCGTTATTTTTAATTCTTTAACGATCGCTTTGGTAATTCTTTTTATCTGGTGTACTGTTTCAAAATAAAGCTTCTGCGGGGGAATCGCAAGCGTTGCATCGCCGGAGTGGACTCCCGCGTTCTCAACATGTTCGCTTATCGCGTAAATAATAAGCTCGCCATTCTGACCCACGCCATCAATTTCAATTTCTTTTGCGCCTTCTTCAAACTTGGATATAACCACAGGAAAATCTTTTGATATCTGGGCATGTTCCTTGATATACTCTTCCAGTGAGCGGTCATCGTTGCAGACCTTCATTGCGGTGCCGGAAAGCACATAAGAGGGTCTGATAAGAACCGGGTAACCTATCTGATTCGAAAACTTTTTCGCCTGCTTTAAGTCAGCCAGCTCCTGCCACACGGGCTGATCTATTTCAAGCCTGTCTAATATAGAAGAAAACTTATTCCTGTCTTCGCATTTATCAATTGAGTGCGGTGATGTTCCAAGTATCCATGCGTTATTTTCGTGGAGCTTTAACGCAAGGTTGTTTGGTATCTGCCCGCCCATAGAAATAATTATGCCAAGCGGCTTTTCAAACTCATAAATATCCAGAACGCGCTCAAGGCTTAACTCTTCAAAATACAATTTATCGCAGATATCATAATCGGTACTTACGGTTTCAGGGTTATAATTCACCATTACAACTTTGTAGCCAAGTTTGCGCAGAATTTTAGCGGTGGTTACGCAGCACCAGTCAAATTCAACTGATGAGCCTATTTTGTAGGGCCCCGAACCGAGTATCATTATCTTTTTCTTATCAGTCTCTTTGGTTTCTTCAACATCATTGGTATCACCGTGATATGTTGAGTACAGGTAGTTGGTTTCTGCGGGATACTCCGCGGCAAGCGTATCTATCTGTTTAAAAACGGGTAGCACACCAAGTGACTTCCTGATTTTCCTTATTTCATCTTCATCGGTTCCCACAAGCAAGCCAATTTGCTTATCAGAATAGCCCAGTTTTTTTGCTTCCAGCAGAAAATCAGCGGTAATATTTTCTTTAGTAGTTGCAAGTTTTCTGAAGTTATCGATATTTCTAATCTGGTAAAGGAACCATTTATCGATGCTGGACATATTATGAACTTCATCAACGGTGTAACCATCGCGCAGGGCGCGTGAAATTGCGAACAGCCTGCGGGGTGTTGGAGTGATAATATCCTGTTTTATTGTCTGGGTTTTGGAGGTGTTGAGCACCAGTCCGAACTTTCCTACCTGCAGCATTCTGATAGCTTTTTGCAGCACCTCGGGGAAACTTCTGCCGATAGCCATTACCTCGCCCACGGATTTCATCTTGCTGCCGATTTCTTCTTCTACCCTTGGAAATTTGGCAAGGTCCCATCTTGGGATCTTGAGCGCAACGTAATCCAATGCAGGCTCAAAACATGAATATGTTTTTTTTGTGATAGAATTTTCAAGTTCGGTAAGTTTGTACCCAAGTGAAAGCTTGGCTGCAATATAAGCCAGCGGGTAACCTGTAACTTTTGAGGCGAGCGCGGATGAACGCGAAAGCCTTGCGTTAACTTCAATTACGCGGTAATCAAATTCACCTGTTTCACTCACAGACTTTGGATTAAGCGCAAACTGAATATTGCACTCACCCATTATTTTAAAATGCCTTATAGTTTTTATTGATATATCACGCAGCTGGTGATACTCAGCGTTTGATAGGGTCTGCGAAGGCGCTATTACAATACTTTCACCTGTATGCACGCCCAGCGGGTCGAAGTTTTCCATGTTGCATACGGTTATGCAGTTATCTGCGGAATCACGCACTACTTCGTACTCAATTTCTTTCCAACCGCGCAGATCTTCTTCTATTAATACCTGGGGTGAATATGAAAAAGCTTCCTGAAGAGCTTTGGTGATCTCTTTTTCGTTGTTGGCGAAACCTGAACCTAAGCCGCCTAATGTGAATCCAGCTCTTAATATAACGGGGTAACCAACTTCTTTGGCAGCTTTCAAACCTTCTTTAACGCTGCGCACAGCTTTGCTGATTGGTGTGCGTACTTTTATTTTATTCAGCTCTTTTACAAAAAGCTCTCTGTCTTCGGTCTTGTTAATTGAATCAACCTGGGTGCCAAGCACCTGCACATTATATTTTTTCAGAATGCCAAGCCGGTTGAGCTCAAGTCCGCAGTTAAGCGCTGTCTGTCCACCAAAACCAAGCAAAATACCTTCGGGATTTTCTTTCTTAATTATCTGTTCAACAAAATAAGGATTAACCGGCAAGAGGTAAACTTTATCAGCCAGATCGATATCAGTCTGCACTGTTGCGATATTAGGATTTACCAGAATGACGGTTTTGCCTTCTTCTTTAAGCGCTTTGATCGCCTGCGAGCCCGAATAATCAAACTCACCGGCTTCGCCTATTTTAAGCGCGCCTGAACCAAGTAATAATATTTTTTTTATTTCTGTCAATATTTTTTTCTGAAGGACAAGGGGCTCGAGCTCCTTGTTCATAATTTTTATAACATCTCAATGAATTTATCAAACAGCCAGCCTGTATCGTTCGGACCCGGTGACGATTCAGGGTGGAACTGCACGGCAAAGAATGGCTTTGAATTATGCTTAACGCCTTCGTTGGTGCCATCGTTGTTATTAATGAACCACTCTTGCCAATCCTGCGGCAATGTTTTAGTATCAACCGCGTAGCCATGATTTTGGGAAGTAATATAACAGTGACCCCCAACTTCAATGCAGGGCTGATTTTGTGAACGATGTCCGAATTTTAGTTTGTATGTATCGGCTCCGGCAGAGAGTCCTAAAATCTGGCTGCCCAGGCAAATGCCGAAGATCGGTTTATTCAGGCTGAAAGATCTTTTCAAATTATCTATGGTTGCTGTGCACATCTTGGGGTCACCCGGACCGTTTGAGACGAATATTCCGTCAAACTCGTATTCTGATTTCATGGGGTCATACCCAAGCGGCACGCGGATAACTTCAGCGCCGCGGTTTACGAAGTTGCGTATTATGTTATTTTTAACACCGCAATCAATCAGCAGTATTTTTTTGGGATTTTTATTTTTTTTGGGTGAATAGACTACAGGCTCTCTAACTCCAACCATACCGGCCAGATCTGTTTCATTGGGGTCAATTATTTCCGCGGTGTCTTCCGACCCCGGCAGTTCAGTTGTTATTTTACCAAGCATTACACCTGTGGTTCTGAGTGTTTTGGTTAGCTCGCGGGTATCAATTCCGTAAATGCCTGGTATATCATTTTCCTGCAGCCATGTGTGAAGTGAGCCTGCCGCATCAAAATGGCTGTACTCAAAGCTGTAATTGGAAATTATCATTCCCCTTACCTGGATCCTACCCGATTCAAACCCGTTTTGTATGGTTTTTGCTGAATCGTCTCTTTCGAAATGCGGAATTCCGTAATTGCCGATCAAGGGATATGTAAAAACAAGTATTTGCCCCGAATACGAAGGATCCGTGAGTGATTCCGGGTAACCGGTCATTCCTGTGGTAAATACCACTTCCCCATCGGAATTGCCGTATTTTCCGAAACTATATCCCGTGAAGGTTTTACCGTTAGCTAAACGAAGATATACTTTTTGTTTTTGTTTCAATTTTTGTTGATTTACTAGCCGCGAGTTACTATTAGTGGCTATTAGGTTAGATACGAATATACCAAAAAAAAGTATATGAAAAAGTTTATTAATTTATCCCTAAATTATAAACAGTTATTATTGCAGAACATAAAAATATTACCTTATATTTTCGATGTATATTTTCAGAGGAAATATTTTTGTATTTTTGTGAATATGTGGCTGATAAAAAATTTTATTGTGATCCTTTATTCTCTTCTGGTAGCCATACTATCTATATTGATCTGCCCATTCGATTACCGCAATAAACTCTCAAATCCCTTAATGAAAGTTTGGACTAACGTTGTTCTTTTCATTTACGGCATAAAGGTTAATGTTACAGGCTCAGAAAATATAGACCCATCAAAGGGCAAGATTTACATTTCTAACCACGCAAGTTACATGGATATTTTCGTTCAGCTTGCGAAGCTGCCTGATAATGTACGGATGATATATAAGAAGGAAATAAACCGCGTGCCCATCCTGGGCTGGGCGATGTACTGTGCAGGATTTGTAGCGCTGAACCGTGATAAAGTCCGTGAGGCGATGAAGTCACTTGATAAAGCCGCTGAAAGAGTAAGAAGCGGACTCTCGGTTGTGATATACCCTGAAGGCACAAGGACGCCGGACGGCAAAGTAGGTGAATTCAAAAAGGGTATGTTCTTTCTTGCTGATAAATCAAAGGCTGAAATAATTCCCGTTTCATTACAGGGAACATTTGAGATAATGCCGATAGGCTCTTCAAGGGTTAAACCGGGAGTTGTGAATATGGTTATTGGTAAACCAATTCAGTACCGGAAAGATAAAGAACTGCTTGGCGAGATACGTGATACAGTGATTAAGAATTTAGGATCACCGCAATAATAGCAGCACAGATATTTCTCTCTGTGGATATTGCTTTAAAGAATTTGAATAGAATACTATAAATCACTCATTGTAAGATTTTATAAAAAGATAAGTTGTTGAGGCAGTTTAAATGAAACACAGACAAGAAAGTCTGTGCTACTAAAAGGCAATAATATGTCAGTAACAATAAAAGATGTAGAAAAAATTGCGAAGCTTGCGAAGCTGAAATTCACCGAAGAAGAGAAAACAAAGCTTCAGGGTGAAATGAACGAGGTATTGGGATATATTGATACAATAAATCAGATACCCGGACTTGAAGACGTTAAGCCGCTTGAGAATATCAACGATACTGAAAATGTTTTCAGGGAAGACGTTTCGGAAGTATGCTTAACGAAAGAGGAAGCTTTGAAAAACGCACCGGAAAAGACCGAGAATTTCTTTAAGGTACCAAAAGTACTTGATAAATAATTTACAAAGTGAAAAGGCAAAAGGCAAAAAGCAAAAATAATCCAGTAGTCATAGGAGTCATACCCGCGAGATATGGCTCAACCCGCCTGCCTGCAAAAGCCCTTGCAATGATACACGGAAAACCAATGATCCGGCATGTTTACGAGAGATGCCTTAAATCTAAACTGCTGAGCGAAGTTCTGGTCGCAACTGATGATAAGCGGATTTTTGATGCTGTGATTAATTTTGGCGGAAATGCTGTAATGACATCAAAATCTCACAAAAGCGGCACAGATAGAATCGGCGAAGCGGTACGGAATATTAAATGTGATATTGTGGTAAATATCCAGGGCGATGAGCCGATGATAGCGCCGCGAAATATTGATAAAGCGATTGAACCGTTGATTAAGGATAGGAATATAAATGTTTCAACATTATGTTTTAAGATTTCCGATAGTAAAGAAATATATAACCCGAATGTTGTTAAGGTAGTAATGGATTCAGAAGGCAATGCTTTATATTTTTCAAGGAGTGTAATTCCATTTAACAGAGATAACACTAAAGCAGAATATTTCAAGCATATAGGTCTATATGTTTACAGAAAAGATTACCTGATGAAGCTTATAAAGATGAAGCCATCAAGACTGGAGCTGACAGAAAAGCTTGAACAGCTCCGCGTATTGGAATCAGGCGAAAAGATCAGGGTAATAAAAACAAATACAGATTCTCATTCAGTTGATACAAAAGCAGATTTGGCAAACATTAGAAAACTATTATAACCATAATATAACTTGAAAAACGTAAAATACATTTTTTTAACAGGCGGGGTTGTTTCTTCTTTGGGCAAAGGTATTGCCGCCTCATCGCTTGGCTTGCTGCTTAAATCAAGAGGTCTAAGGGTAACCATACAGAAGTTTGACCCGTACATAAATGTTGATCCGGGCACAATGAGTCCGTACCAGCATGGTGAAGTATTTGTGACCGAAGACGGCGCAGAAAGTGACCTTGACCTGGGTCATTACGAGCGATTTATGGATATGGATATGTCCAAGGCGAACAATACTACAACAGGACAGGTATATTACGAAGTAATATCGCGCGAAAGGCGCGGTGATTATCTTGGCGCGACTGTTCAGGTGGTTCCCCACATTACAGATGAGATAAAGCGCCGCATGATGAAGCTTGGTGATTCAAAAAAATACGATGTAATTATTACGGAAATAGGCGGCACGGTGGGTGATATTGAATCACTGCCGTTCCTTGAGGCCATGAGGCAGCTTATGCTGAAGGTTGGCAGGGAAAATTCGCTTTCGATACACTTAACATATGTACCGTTCATTGAAGCAGCCGGTGAAATCAAAACCAAGCCAACACAGCACAGCGTTAAAACACTGCTTGAAATTGGCATTCAGCCTGATATACTTGTAATACGCAGTCACAACAGTATTTCAAGGGAAATTAAGGATAAAATAGCTTTGTTCTGCAATGTTCAGCCAAATTGCGTAGTATCGGCAAAGGATGTTTCTACAATTTACCAGGTGCCACTTGAATTATTGCGCGAAGGACTGGATGAAATAGTTGTAGAAAAACTGCATATAAAAAATGGCAAGACGAATGTTTCGAAATGGAAAAAACTTGTAAGCAGGATCAATAATCCGAAGAACGCAGTAACGGTTGGTATTTGCGGCAAATATAATATGGTGCCGGATGCGTATAAGAGCATACTGGAATCATTTGTACATGCGGGAGCTGAAAATGAAGTAAAAGTAAATATTAAATGGATATCCGCGCAGGACCTGGAGAAAGATAAAAACACAGGAAAATATCTAAGCGGCATTGACGGATTGTTAGTTCCATACGGTTTCGGCGAGCGCGGTACGGAAGGAAAGATCCGCGCGATAAAATATGTACGTGAAAATAAAATTCCGTTCTTTGGAATATGCTTCGGCATGCAGCTTGCTGTTGTAGAGTTCGCCCGCAACGTATTGAGACTTAAGGATGCCAACAGCGCTGAAATTAAGGAAACGAAAAATAATGTTATTGACCTGATGGAAGAGCAAAAGGGTATCACTGAAAAAGGCGGTACAATGAGGCTAGGCTCATACGCATGTACGGTAAAACGCGGCACCAAAACTTACGCAACATACAAAGCGGTAAATATTCACGAGCGTCACCGCCACAGGTATGAGTTCAACAACAGATTCAGAAAACAATTTGAAGACGCGGGAATGATATTTTCGGGGATAAATCCGGATAAGGACCTGGTTGAAATTATTGAAATACCAAATCATCCGTGGTTTATAGCGTGTCAGTTCCACCCTGAATTAAAATCCAGGGCTACCAAGGCTCACCCGTTATTCAGAGAGTTCATTAATGCGTGTCTGAAGCATAAACGGAGAAGGAAATGATGTGTGATATCAGGTTTACAGAGGAATAATAAAAAAACCCGGTATAACCGGGTTTTTTTTGTAACCAAAAAATACATTGAAGAATTAATTCAAATCAATCCCTAATAATTCATCTATATGATAAACTTCATCACTATCTTCAAAATCCAGACTTATACCACCTGAAATATGGTAAGCTTTCTTTTGTGAAGGGCTGAGTTTTTTTATTTCAGGAAACTTGTTTACGGGTATAGAAAGAATTCTGCCGCCATGCAGGTGTATCCGCATAGTAACTTTATCAAAATCTACTTTGATCATTCCTTGCAATACATTGGAGTTTACCCAACTTACATACTTGATTTCTTTACATCCTGGCCATCGCCTTCATACTTAGAAGGACATTTGGTAAGTACTTCTGTTGCGTGAAAATTACCGTCTTTCATTTTGCCTTTGGCAACAACACTTTCAGCCATTTTGAAGTTGTTGGGTTCTGCTCCATCGAGCACTACCTTCATTTCAACATTACTTTCATCTTTCATATAGAAAGTGAATTTATTGGTTGATGCGTCAAACTTAGCGTCTTTTTCTTTGACCCATGTACCTTTTACCTGGGTTTTTTTGTGTGTTTCCGATGCATGCTGAAAGTTAGCATACTCAACCTTTGTATCAACAAAAGCGAAGAAACCAACCACAATGAAGACTACGATTATTATGGCACCTATTAGGTAACGTTTATTCATGATATTAATTAATTAATTTTATAAATTCTGCTGTTGTTAAACTATACTGCTTGATAGTGGATATTAAATCTTTCAACTATGTTTTCCGGTTCTATTATTAAAGGGTTAGCATTATCAGGAACAGGTCTCGTGAACGGAAGTTTCATATCAACTGATACTTCTATATAACCTTCGACTGCTTCGATCAGCATATTTTTTGCTTCCTCAACAGTATCACCCTGTGATGCAACATCAAGATCAAGGCACAAGGAACTGTATCCGCCGTCTTCTTCTTTAATAATAAGCGAGTTAAATTCCAGAATTATATCATCCATAAGAATTACTCCTTTTCGATTTTCTTAATTTTTTTATCCAGTGAAAGCATATAGAGGAAAACACCCAGCCATAAAATAAGTGTTACGCCGAGTACAACGTAATTCTGGTTTTGCGCGAAAAAATCCATTAGCTGCTCTCCTTTAAATTCAGTTTAGCAATTCTGACCCTGAGGTTCAGCATCCATACATACAGGCCGGTGAAACCTGCGAGTGATGAGAGAAAAACGATAAGCATGTTCGTATCCATTTTTACTTTACCACTTGAATTCACAATGGGATCAGGGTGAAGTGAATCAACTATCCTTGGAAAAATAAATATAAAGAAAGGTACTGTGATCCCCGCTAAAATAGAATACACCGATGAAAGCTTGGCGCGCTGTTCCTCAGATTCCACCGCGCTGCGAAGCGCGAAGTACGCGCCGTAAACCAATATAAGAACAAAGATAGAGGTTTGCCTCGGGTCCCAGTTCCAGAAGGCGCCCCATTCAAACTTAGCCCAAACCGCGCCGGTTACCGTTGCCAATATAGCAAATATCAATCCCAGTGCGGCAGATGATGCCGCTTTGTAATCGTATAATATATCACGCTTGCGAATATATTGCGCGCCGTAAACAAGCGCCATTACAAACGCAACTGTACTTACCCAGGCTGTGGGAACGTGAAAATAAAGTATCCTTGCGCGCTCGCCCATATTACCAACTGCGGGTATTGGCGCAACAATAGCGAAGCAAATTACAGCCGTAAGCCAGATAAATAAACCGTATTTTAATAATTTATCCATTTGTTAAGTTAAATTTTCTACTGTATCATCGTCATCAAGGAATTCAACTCCCCTGACACGTTTTACATCACGTCTTTGTTCAACATTTTTCCTTATACTGTTCATTAACTCCGCCGGGTTAGGAATTGCCTTCAGAAGGAAATTTCCGGAAGTTTTATCAGAAGTAGTTAAAGCAACATTACCCAGCTTAAAAAGTCTCTGCCAGAACGGTTCATACATATCAACATCTCTTACCCTGTATAATTCCATCGCCTCGGTCTTTTTGGAAAATATTCCCGTTGTGTAAAAAATCCTTTCGGTAGTTACTTTGTATTTGTGATTTTTTACGACCAGCCACTTAACGAAAATATATGCTAAAGGAATAAGCACAAGAACCGCAGCTAAAGGAAAGAATAAAAGACTGAGCACAATAATTCCCAAAGAAATGATGCCCATTGAAACAAATATCCCAAAGTTAAGTACTTGAGATTGAGAGCCTTCCCATACAATTTGTTCCTGTGTTTCGCTCATAAATTAACGTTTAATCATTAATTTCACAATTTAATGTGTAAAAATAGCGATTAATACTTTTATAAAAAATAATATTAGTCATACTTTTTTGTGACGAATGTCATTAAAACTGAGTTAAATGATACTATACTAATTCAATTGTAAAAGTGTTAATTATTTAAGAATTTACGCTAATGAAAATAGCATTTTTATCACCATTTTACCCGTTTAGAGGGGGGATTGCGCAATTTGGCGACTCACTTTACCTTGCGCTTGCCCAAAACAACGAAGTGAAGGCTTTCACTTTCACCCGCCAGTACCCGAAGGTGCTCTTCCCGGGTAAAACGCAGTATGTATCAGAAAGCGACCTAAACAGGAATATTCCAGTAACACGTGTGCTGGATAGTATTAATCCGTTTACGTGGAATAAAACAGCTAAAGAGATTATCAAATTCAAACCTGATATTGTATTGATAAGTTACTGGATGCCTTTCTTCGCCCCGGCTTTCGGCAAGATAGCTGGTTTGCTTAAAAGTAACGGGATCAAAATAATCGGGCTAATGCACAATGTTATTGCCCATGAAAAAAGATTTGGCGACGAAGCATTAACGAAATATTTTTTCAACAAGTGCGATGGTTTTGTATTGCTCAATAAATCATCTGAAAAGGATCTGCTGGAATTGAAACCGGATGCAAAGTATATAATTCACTCTCATCCGCTTTACGATCACTATGGAAGTAAAATAGAACAAAACAAAGCCAAAGAGAATCTTGGTATTCCTTTGGATAAAAAGGTAATATTATTTTTTGGGTTCATACGTGATTATAAGGGCTTGGATCTGTTGATAGAATCAATGAAGAACTTGGATGACGACTATATACTGCTGATTGCCGGCGAGGTTTACGGTGATTTCAAAAAATACGATGAGCTTATAGACAGATTAAAACTGCGGAGCAGAATAAACCTGCAGGTTAGATATATACCGGAAACTGAAATCCCCGTGTTTTTTTCAGCGGCTGATGTTTGTGTGCTCCCCTACCGCACGGCTACGCAGAGCGGCATTGTTGGCATAGCTTATCATTTCGATCTGCCGGTCATTGTGACAGATGTTGGCGGGCTTGCAGAGATGGTGGAAGAAAATAAAACAGGGTTGATAATTGGGAAAAGCGGTTCAGCAGATTTGACAGAAGCCATCAGTACATATTTTAACGATAATCTCGTGAGCAAATTCGTACCTTTTATTGCAGAATATAAAACACAAAATTCATGGAATGGGCTTGCAGACGTGATTACACGTCTCTCCACAAAATTGTAATTTCCAAATTATTACCCTTCATTTCTTACCAATTTTCAGTAATCAATTGGGATAATTTTCTGTTGTTTATGTATGTCAACATCATTATATTAAATTAAATCAACCAAAATAATTTTAAAAATTTATGAAATATTTACTTTTTGCTGTAATTTTTTGTGTCTTAGGAACAATTTCTCTTCACGCGGAAGATAATAATTATGTACCCGGCGAAATAATAGTGATGCTGAAGGCCGGTGAAAATGTTAACAAACTTTCCAATTCATTTGGGTTTATGGGTATGGTTGTAAAAGAACCGGTTGTTGAATATATGAATATATGGCTGTACAAGTTTGATAACAACAGGATAAGCGCTCAAACAATGCTGAATGAAGTAAAAAAACATCCTTCAGTAAGTGTTGCGCAGTTTAACCATTATGTAACTGAAAGATCAGTTACGCCAAACGATACACGCTTTGGCGAAATGTGGGGATTGAACAATACAGGTCAATCCGGCGGAACGGTTGACGCGGATATTGACGCACCAGAAGCCTGGGAACTTTCCACAGGCGGTTTAACTGCTGCAGGCGATACAATTGCTTCAGCGGTAATTGATGGCGGATTTTATCTTAATCATACAGATATGAACTTCTGGAAAAACTGGTATGAAATTGCAGGAAACGGAATTGACGATGATTCAAACGGTTATGTAGATGACGTTAACGGATGGAATGCTTACAATAACAACGGAAACGTTACGGCAAGCGGAACCCACGGAACTCATGTATCGGGTACAATTGGCGCACGCGGAAATAATAATCTTGGTGTTACAGGCGTTAACTGGAACATAAAAGTAGTTGCGATCCAGGGCTCATCGGGAACGGAATCTATCGTATTGAGAGCTTACGGTTATGCTCTGAAGTTAAGGAGAATGTATAACCAGACAAACGGAGTAAAGGGTGCATTCATCGTTTCAACCAATTCCTCGTTCGGGGTTGATTACGGTCAGCCGGCTAATTACCCGCTGTGGTGCGCTTTTTACGATTCATTAGGCAGCGCAGGAATTTTGAGCGCATGCGCAACCGCAAACCTGAATATAAATGTTGACGTACAGGGTGATATACCTACGTCATGTCCGAGTGATTTTATGGTTGCGGTTACAAACACAACAAACACAGATGCAAAGAATTCAGGCGCAGCATATGGTTTGACTACTATTGATCTCGGCGCGCCGGGAACAAACGTACTTTCAACAACCACAGCCAGCAATTACGGCACATCTACCGGCACATCAATGGCAACACCGCATGTTGCGGGAGCGATCGCATTCATGTATTCTGTGGCTCCGCTTTCGTGGATCCAGCAGTACAAAGTAACGCCCGGGCCGTATGCACTGGAAGTAAAACAAAAAATTATGCAGGGTGTAGATATTAAGCCCTCAATGATAAATACAGTATCAAAGGGTAGATTAAATCTTTATAACAGCGCAATATTGATGCAGAATCTTGTAAGCGTTGGTAACCAGACAAATGAGATACCTGCACTTTTCAGGCTTTACCAGAACTATCCAAATCCGTTCAATCCTTCAACAGTTCTCGCATTTGATATGCCAAAAGAAGGATTTGCTTCACTGAAGATCTACAATTCAATTGGGCAGGAAGTAGCAGTGTTGATAGAGGGTATTGTTAAAGCAGGTTCACACCAGAAAGTATTTAACGCTTCAGCGCTGCCAAGCGGAATATACTTCTATAAGTTTATGACAGATGGTTTCAGCGACGTTAGAAAAATGTCACTGATAAAATAAGGTCAATTAACAAAAATTCATAAACCCGGAAATTTCATTCCGGGTTTTTTATTTCTAAAAGAATCCATTTGTTTTGATAATTTTTCTTGTTAATTTTGATAGTATAATTTTAGCAGCACAAGCGGAGGTAATTGCGGGTTAATGTAATACTCTTTTCAAAAGGGTCTTTATGTTTACCCGTATTTTTTTTGATCCCCTATGTTACTTATTCAATCAATTATTACACTGAATTTGAATCAAAAAATTCTGAAATTGCACCTTAGATCAGCGTTATAAATTCTAAAAAATCAGGGTTTATATGAATAATTTTAATAAATTTGCTTTAGCGTTATTTATACTATTTAACGTATTTTCCATCTATGCTCAACAGGAAGCTTTTACAATCACCGAAGGCGGCCAAAGCACTATATGCGGAAGAATTGTAATTGTTGACGCTATCTGGATGCAGGAAGGTTACATACACTGTGATATTTCAATACTTAAGAAGCAATACTCTAAGCCTGTAACAGGCGGATATAAAACAGGTGATGAGATCACAATTACAAGTGAACCCGGATGTACATATTATATAAATTCAATTACCAAGACCGGGGATGTAAAAAGTAAAGGTTCGGTAACACTTTCAAAGACTCCCCCTGAAAACGGCATAGAAATTTTTAAAGATAAACTGATTCAGGAAGAGAACAATACATACCGCATAGGCGATTACAGCTGGTTTGTATCCGCCATCAGAAATGAAAACGGCGGCCCAACTGCTTATATTTCTATAACACGGAATACTGCGGAAACAGATAACCTTATCCTTGTAAGCGGTTCTGTTGTTTGGATGGGAGACAGGTTGTATAAGGTAGAAACTGTAACCGCACGTTCAGAATTTATCAAGACCGACCCTGAAAGGATATATGAACCGCTGCCCGGTAAGATCGAATACAAAGCATTGAGTGAATTCCTGAATGAAAGATAAGCTCAATATATTCTGGTTCAGAAGGGATCTGCGGCTTGAAGATAACGCAGGTCTGTATAACGCTTTAAAAGCCGGATTGCCGGTTATGCCGTTATTCATATTTGATACCGATATACTTGACAAACTGGAAAACCAAGCAGATGCCAGGGTAGAGTTCATATTCAACGCACTTATTGAATTAGATTCAGAACTCAGGCAATACGGTTCAGCACTGTTAACCCTTGCCGGCAGGCCGGCAGAGTTGTGGAAGGAAATTATTAAGAAGTATGATATTTCTGAGGTGTTTACAAACCGCGACTATGAACCCTACGCTATCAACAGGGATATAGAAGTTGAATCGATCCTTAAAGAAAGCGGAATAAAGTTCAATACGTTTAAAGACCAGGTAATTTTTGAAATGAACGAGGTTGTAAAACCTGACGGTAAGCCTTACTCTATATATACACCCTACAGCAATAAATGGCGCGAGAATCTTGGGGGAAGTGATATCCCGGATTACAAGATCAATCCCGGAATGAACTTTCACCAATTCAGCAGTAAATTACTTACACCGGAAGAAACAGGATTTAAAACGAATGGTATAGATTACCCAACAAAAAAAGTTCGTGAAGATATCATCAAGAATTATGACAAGACCCGTGATATACCATCAATTGAAGGTACATCCCGTCTGAGCGTACATTTGAGATTCGGCACGGTGAGTCCCCGTATGCTTGTGAAACAAGCAATGAAACTGAATGATGTATGGCTTAAGGAATTGATTTGGCGTGAATTTTTTATGATGATACTTTATCACTACCCGCATTCCGCAGTATCTTCATTCAAGCCTGAGTATGAAAGGATAGAATGGAGAAATAATGAAGAAGAGTTTGAGGCATGGTGCAATGGATCCACCGGCTATCCGATAGTAGATGCGGGAATGCGTGAGCTGAATGCCACGGGGTTTATGCATAACAGGGTTAGAATGATAACTGCGAGCTTTTTATGTAAAGATCTTCTCATTGACTGGCGCTGGGGAGAGCGGTATTTTGCTGAAAAACTTCTGGATTACGAGTTATCTTCAAATGTTGGTAACTGGCAGTGGGCTGCGGGAACCGGCTGCGATGCAGCCCCGTATTTCAGGATCTTCAATCCCGCGTCGCAGCAGCAGAAATTTGACCCTGAGCTAACGTACATCAATAAATGGGTTCCGGAATACGGAAATTTTGGTTACGCAAACCCTATTGTTGATCATAAAGCAGCCAGAGAGCGTACACTGAAAGCTTATAAAGAAGCATTGAAAAAGCAGGCATAAACCATTGATTTACAAATTATTTATTATTGTTTTTACAGTAATTTACGATAATAGTTAATAATCAAGTATTTTTTCAGAAACTTATACTGAATAACAACAAGTTAAGCTAATACACACACTATATAACATAAAAACAAAGGACTAAATGGAAAGTAAAGCACTTTACTGGATCTTATTTAATGTATTTGTTCTGCTGATGCTCGCATTGGATCTGGGAGTATTTAACAGGAAAGCGCATGAAGTAAAAATTAAGGAGGCATTGATATGGAGCGGCGTCTGGATAATGCTTGCACTTGCTTTCAATTTGGTTCTGTATTATTTCTACGCGCCGCCTGAGGGCGTTACAAGGGCTGAGTCAGCATTGCAGTTTTTGACAGGTTACGTGATTGAAAAATCATTGAGCGTTGATAACATCTTTGTATTCGTGCTTATCTTCACATATTTCAAAGTACCGGCAATATACCAGCACAAGGTTTTGTTCTGGGGAATTTTGGGCGCATTGATAATGCGGGCAATATTCATTTTTGCCGGCGTAGCTCTTATCAACCAGTTTGCGTGGATAATTTATGTGTTCGGCGGCTTCCTGGTGTTTACGGGAATAAAGCTTCTGATACAGAAAGATAAGGAGGTTCACCCTGAAAAGAATCCACTCATCAGGCTCTTCAAGAGATTTTTCAGGGTAACAGAAAGCTATGAGGGCGGTAAATTTTTCACAATGCAAAACTCCCGCAGGGTGGCAACTCCGCTCTTCATTGTGTTAATTATGATCGAAACAACTGACCTGATTTTTGCGGTAGATTCGATCCCTGCAATATTGGCGGTTACACAGGATCCGTTCATAGTTTACAGTTCTAATGTATTTGCAATTCTTGGATTGCGCTCATTATACTTCGCGCTTGCGGGATTAGTTAAGCTTTTCAAATACCTGCAATATGGATTGGCTGCCATTCTAATACTGGTTGGCGCTAAAATGATACTTAACCACTATTATACCGCCAAGATAATTTCAACGGAGTTATCACTCATATTAATAGTTTCTATACTGGCTGCTTCGGTGATCGTTTCATTGTTTAAACGGGATCTGAATAGTGCCTGAGGAAAGCTGACTGACCGGGCGAAACATTTAGCAGGAATTAGGTATTTATTTTTAATAAATTTAATCATTAATTGCAGGCAGCAATTGAATAATTATTATTAGTTTAATTATGGATCCCAAAATTCTTCTGGTTTTAGTACCGGTTCTGGTAGTGCCATGGATCGTGTTATATTTTGTACTCATTGCTTCCAATAAGAAAGTAGTTTCAAACTATAGGAAATTAAACGATAAATATCAGTTAGATACGGACCTCTCCAAAAAAGTGGGAATGAAGACACATCCGTGCGCCGAAGGCATTTACCGTAGCAGACAGGTGAAAATTGAAAGTGTGGTAAGAGATTCAGTTGACGGGAACAAGGTCATACCGCATACAGTCTTAACCGTAGATTGCGCTAACACAGATAACTTCCATTTTAAAGTAGTTAAAAGGAACAAGAAGAACACGCAGAACTACAGCGCAGGTTCAACATTAGTAGATGACAGCGAGTTTGATGATAAATTCATAATAACAACAAATAACCCCGGCAAAGTTAAAAGGATATTTGATTTCAATACCAAGTTCAAGCTGGACCAGGTATCAGCGCTTGGATTCAGCGGATTAATAGCACTTGAAGGCAACAGGCTTATTTATATGGAGCCTGAACTTCTTGCAAGCGATGATTCATTAATGAGAATTGAGCTGATGATGCATGAATTTTGTGATATAGCGGAAGTAATGCGTTATAACTGAGTCAATAAAAAAACTCCTTCAGTCTTAGGACCAAAGGAGTTGATTTGGGGTAAAACATATATAAAAGGATGCCATGTAGTCTCTATCTTGCCTTCTTCATATCTCCTCTAATCATTACATATAGTAAAGCCATCGAATCCCTGGAAACATTAACTAACCAAACTTTTACATCGGGCAAATCTATTTGATCAAGATCATTTTTTTTGTTTCGGTAAATGAATTACCGCTTCCGTAACCTTCAGTGTTTATCCGGTAGAAGTATGTGCCTGAAGCCAGCATTGAAGCATCAAATCCGGCTTCATAAGTACCTGCATTTTGCGAAGCGTTAACAACTTCGCTAACTTTATTACCTAAAATATCGTAAACAGTAAGTTTCACAATTGAAGCGGAAGTTATACTGTATCTTATCTTTGTAACCGGATTAAACGGATTGGGGTAGTTCTGCCGCAGTTCAAACTTTCCGGGTGTGTTATTGCTGATAGTTGTAATTCCCGTTAAGGGCCCGAAAGTTCCGTCAAATTTTATATTCTGCGCGTAGATCCCTCCGCCATCGAGTCTTTTATCCTGCCAGCATAAAATGCTGTTACCGTTCGTTAAATTGATAACTGAGTTAATTCTTATCTTTGAGCTTGTTATACTGCTTGCTGTAACTATATTACCCGGCCATAGATACGCGCCTGATGGACCAAGCATTGAAGCCCTGATAATATTATTTCCAGAAGGAGCTGACTGGTTAAAACAAATGATCGCTGAAGTATCTCTTGTCATGACGGTATATAACCCAACCTGATCGGTACCAAGAGATTGAACAGCAACGCCATCGCCCCATTGCCTTACGCCGGATGAATTGATCTTCTGGGCGTAGAAGCCCCATTGTGTCTGACCGCTGTTCGCTTCCTGCCAGGCTACGTAAGTTTCACCGGTTGCCTGCATATAAGCGGCAACAGGCGCAAAGTGATTGTTTGTTGTATTACCTGAAACTGCCGTGCCGTTCACAGGAAACTGAATTGCGCCGGCGGAATTTTTCCTTTGAATGTAGCCTGTCGTTAAATTAACCGCATTCCTGTCATCATGCCAGCAGTAAACCGCACCGCTATTTCCATCAGAAAACAAACGGGGTGTGTAAAATCCCGATACCCTGCCAAGCGAGTACACAGTATCCTGTGTCGCATTCCAGACCCTTGCGCCGGCTGAAGAAACTTTCTGGCTGTATATCCTGTAGTTGGCGGGACTGATAAATGAGCCGGTATAACCGGAAAACATCACTATAACGCTTCCGTTATCAGAAGGAACAATTGCGGGCCAGTCATAATTTTCAGTGGTTCCGCTTGTCCAAATTACCGGTGAAGTGCCCCACTGCTTAACGCCTGCGGCATTTATTTTCTGAAACGCAAGCTTCTGTGGGCCTGAGCCGATTCTCCAGAAGAAAACATAATTGCCGTCAGATGTTTGAACGACTTTTGGATTTGGCTGAAAGGAATTCACGGAGTCAGAAAGCGCAATGCCATTGGCTCCCCACATTTGAGTACCCGCGGGACTTATCATATACGCAAACGGATTTATCTGTCCGCCGCTTCTTATATCTGTGAATGTCAGAATACAATTATTATTGTTATCAGCTATCATATCCCAATCAACCAGTGATGAATTCTGCGGATTGCCGCTGATCAATATTCCGCCGGCAGCAAACTGCGGATTTCCGTTAACATCGAGCTTCTGCAGATACACGGCGTAGCTTCCGCCGCGGCTATCAAACCAGGAATAATAGGTTGAGCCATCCGGGCATAGCGCCAGTTTCTGAACTGACTGCTCACCTGCTTCATCGCTAACCAAAGTATTAACTGCCGTATTCGGATTCCACTGCGCAATTGAACTGTATGCGGAAACTAAAAAGAGCATCAGGGAAAAAAATCTGTTAAATGTAAATTTCATGCGTTAAATTAGTTAATTAATAAGGAACATCTATAAAAATACTTTTACGTATAAATACAATCAAATAGAATATCACCCATAATTACCCACCACTACAAGATACTTATTGTTATATTTGCAGGATAATTTAAGAATATTTCAATGAAAGTTACCCACCAACAAAAGCAATCAAAATTTATCGAAATTTTCTTCAGTTTTGATGAAAAAGAGAAGAAAAACTTCATAAAATTCGCAGTAAGCACATACTTTAGCAGTAAAAGGAACCATAAACCAATGCTTAACAGGTTATTAAAATTCGCAAAGGATCGTAACAGAAGCAGTGAAAATGGAATCAGCGATTTACTGCAAAAAGAGCTGAAGTTAAGTAAAAGGGCTTTATGGAACAGATTTTGGGAGTTAACAAAAATTGCTGAAAGTTACCTGTTGGTTCAAAATACAGCCGGCAAAAGCCTGCTGAGGAATAATATACTGCTGGAGGAATATTCAAAACGGAAAATGTATGAACTCCTCAGACTGCAGCTAACACCCGCTAAAAACGCGGTTAAAAAGGAAAAGATCGAAACGGATACATATTTTGAAGTACACAGTCTGTACCGTAAGGTTAGCGCTTTTTTTTCTGAGCAGAATAATTATCCTGAGTCCGCGGTATTTTATAAACTTCAATCTGAATACTGGCTTCTTCATTTTTTGATAGTACTTTTTAAACAGCTTCTCGATACTGAGCTTCAGAAAAAGAACAATATAGATGTATCGTCTGAGCTTTCGGATAAACTGCTTGACTGCATCGATAAAGAGAAACTGCTTTCTATTGTAAAAAAGAATCTGCCTGTTGTATCAATTCCCGCAGAAATTTATTACCTGCTGTACTGGTCTTTTAAGGAAACAGATGGTTCTGAATTTTATTATTCCGCGCGTGATATGTTCCTTAAAAACGGGGAAATGTTCGCAATCGATTACAAAAATGAGGTTTATCAGTATTTAAGGAATTACTGCATAGATAAGACGAATAAAGGAGAATTCAGCTATTACAAAGAGATCTTTGAACTGAATAACAGCATAATAAGCGAAGGGCTTTTTAAAGATCTTAATGTGGTTAATTCCCAGACGAATAATTTCAGGAATTTTATATTTGCCGCATTGAGATTGAACGAATTTGAATGGGTTAAAACTTTCATTGGCGAACACTCAAAAGAACTGCCGGAAGAAATGCGCGAAGATGAAGTAAATCTGAACACAGGCATACTGAAAGTTTACGAAAAAGAATTTGATAACGCTCTGAACTTTCTTAAAAAAGTGAGAAGGAAAAGGTACCTTCAGTACCTTGATACAAGCGTATATAAACTTATAATATTTTATGAAATTTCTGATATAGAAAATTCATATTCAGAAACAGCAAGGCTGAAGGATTATATCAGGAAGCACAAAGATATTCCCGCATATTTAAAAGCCGGTTATCAGAAATTCATAAAGATCTATGGCGACTTGCTGAAACTGAAACTGAACTACGACAGGACAGAAAATGAGTTCTTTATTGAACAGATGAAACCCATCAAAAACGTGGGGCTCGGCAGCTGGCTTTATGAAAAAGGTACTGAGCTGCTGGGAAAGTAGCTTAGGTTAAGCGGCATCTTACCCTAAAAAAACTACATTTAATTTTACCCAATAAATTAGTAAATTTGCTGATACACTCCGAAAATATACAATAAAAATAAATATATATTCAAGAAAGGATATTAAATGTCTGGAAATACTCCAATTACAGTAGCATATGGCGATGGTATAGGACCCGAAATAATGCAGGCAACACTTGATATAATTCAGGCTGCCGGCGCAAAATTAGATATTGAAGTAATTGAAATAGGCGAAAAAGTCTATGGAAAGGGAATAGCCGAGGGTATTGAACCGACTGCATGGGATTCATTACTCAGGACAAAAGTTTTCCTTAAGGCGCCAATAACAACACCGCAGGGCGGCGGCTTTAAGAGCCTTAATGTAGCCACCAGGAAAACTCTTGGCCTATACGCTAACGTGCGCCCGTGTGTTTCTTACGCGCCGTATATTCAGACAAAACATCCCGTAATGGATGTAGTTATAATGAGAGAAAACGAAGAGGATCTTTATGCCGGCATAGAATACAAACAGACGGACCAGGTAATGCAGGGCTTGAAACTTATTTCTTCGCCGGGTTCTGAGAAGATAATCCGCTACGCTTTTGAATACGCTAAGGCAAACGGCAGAAAAAAAGTTACATGCTTTATGAAAGATAACATCATGAAGTTCACAGACGGACTTTTCCATAAGATATTTGATGAAGTTGGAAAAGAGTATCCTGATATTGAAAAAGACAGCTGGATAGTAGATATTGGCGCAGCGAAACTTGCCACTACCCCGGAGGATTTTGATGTTGTTGTAATGGAAAATCTGTACGGCGATATATTATCTGATGTAACAGCGCAGATGACAGGTTCAGTTGGCCTTGCAGGTTCAGCGAACATAGGCGATAAATGCGCAATGTTCGAGGCGATACACGGTTCAGCGCCGAGGCGCGCGGGACAGAACGCCGCAAACCCTTCAGGGCTGCTGCTTGGCGCGGTGCTTATGCTTGCGCATATCAACCAGTCTGAGGTTGCTACAAAAGTTCATAACGCATGGCTTAAAACCCTGGAAGACGGAGTGAACACATACGATATATACAGGGAAGGCGTAAGTAAAGAAAAAGTTGGAACCAAGGAATTCGCGCAGGCAGTTATTGCAAGGCTTGGGCAGAAACCTTCAACCTTAAAACCGGTCGAGTACCATGATTTTGAAGTGAAAATGCAGCCGCATTATGACTACAGAAAAATAAAAAAAGCGAAAAAAGATCTTGTTGGAGTTGATGTGTTTTTACACTGGACAGAAGGCACAGCCGAAGAGCTTGGCAATAAACTGAAAGATATTGCTGTTGAGGGCCTGAAACTTACGGCAATTACAAACAGGGGTGTGAAAGTTTACCCGGGCGGATTGAAAGAAACTTTCTGCGTGGATCACTGGAGGTGCAGATTCGAGGCAGATGGAACTACAACACATGATAAATTAATAGCTCAGCTGGAAAAATTCCGCGCTGAAGGATATGATTTTATCAAAACCGAAAATCTTTACACCTTTGACGGTGAAAATGGGTTTTCATCATAACAAGTTAAACTGATCATTTTAAACGGCTCTTCAATATTATTATTGATGAGCCGTTTTTATTTATTATGAAGATTAAAATTAAAACCAAAGTTGAGCAGGATTTCAGGAGCGTCTTCCAAGCCTTTGATATTAAACTGTTTATGAAACTTAAACCGCCTTTTGTTGGTTTAAATGTAATAAGATTTGATGGCTGCAAAAAGAACGATATTGTTGATGTTGAAATTAATATCCTGGGATTTAAACAAAGGTGGGTATCTGTAATAACAGATAACGGTGAAAGCGCAAGTGAGGTATATTTTGTTGATGAAGGTAAGGATTTACCAAAGCCTCTAAAAGACTGGAAACATAGACACATAATTGAAAAATCTGTTGATAGTAGCATAATTATTGATGATATTACGTACAGTTCCGGTAATTTTTTGATGGATTTATTGCTGTTTCCGGCATTTTTTCTGCAATTTTATTACAGAAAGCCGGTTTACAGATCCTATTTTAGAAAACTAAACTAATTTTATGGTAATAAGCTATAAAACCAACGCTAAGATCGAAGCGCATGAGCTTTCAGAGCTGTTTAAAGCTTCGGGCATAAAACGCCCGGTTGAGGACCTGAACAGGGTAAAGAACATGATAGAAAATTCCAATCTCACAGTCACAGCCTGGGATGGCGAAAAGCTGGTTGGAATAGCCCGGGCTTTGAGTGATTTCAGTTATTGCTGCTATCTTTCAGATCTTGCGGTTGATAAAGAATACCAGAACCAGGGAATTGGCCATGAACTGGTAAATGAAGTGCAGAAACTTATCGGGGATGAATCTAACCTTGTATTGCTTTCAGCGCCTGAGGCAATGGAGTATTATCCTAAGATCGGCTTTGAAAAAGCCGGGAACGCATACATTATTTACCGTAAAAAGTAACCTCAGATTATAGCTTGTTAATTTTATCATTCATTTGGTAAATTTGTAACATGGATGATAAAGAAATTCAGAATTTAAGAAGGCAGTATTCAAAAAGCACCTTATCGGCAAGCAGCGTAAGCAAAGACCCTTTCAAACAATTTGAAAAATGGTTTCAGGAAGTATTGAACTCCGGTTTTCTGGAGCCCAATGCAATGACGCTGGCAACTTCATCAAAGAACGGAAGGCCAACGGCAAGAGTTGTACTTTTAAAAGGCGTACATGATGGCGGTTTTGTGTTCTATACAAATTACAAAAGCAAAAAAGGAAAAGATATCGAAGAGAATCCTTTCGGGTGTTTGCTGTTCTTTTGGGATAAACTCGAACGCCAGGTGAGGATCGAAGGAAAAATAGAAAAAGTTTCACAGCAGGAAAGTGAAGAGTATTTCAATACACGACCTTACAAAAGCAGGGTTGGCGCATGGGCATCAAAGCAAAGCACGGTAATAGAAAGCAGGTCAGTTATTGTAAAAGAATTCCTTAAGTACATGATGAAATTCAAAACACACGTTCCCCTGCCTGATGTTTGGGGTGGTTACAGGCTGATACCTGACTCGTTCGAGTTCTGGCAGGGCAGACCCAACAGGCTGCATGACAGGGTGAGATACACAAAGAACAAAAGCGGCTGGAAGATCGAAAGATTAGCGCCCTGAGCCGACAGATTTCATTCTGTTAATTTTTTCACTTCGTCCACTATCCATAGTTTATAAGCGAAGTACTCATCCTTTTCAAGATCTATGTATAATTCTTCCGCGGCAGCTTTATCTTCCTTATACCTCACATTATTCAGCTGGTTTGTATATTTAATGAATTTAAGATACTGAGATTTCCTCATATCAGTCATAAATTTATTGTTCTGTACGGTCTTTTTGAAAGTATCAAGCAAAGATTGCAGCGGCAGAGTCCAGACCAAACCGTAATAGATCCTTGATTGCAGAATCCTGAGATCCATTTTGAGGTAAACTTCCTCGGGTTTGCTTCTGGCCAGGCTTTCAAGCGCTTTCTCGTAATTTCCCTCTTCATTTTCGAGGAAAGCGAGTCCGTAGTAATAGTACGCTTCCCTGGAAGATTCGTGAATTTCATCTTTGTAATCCATTATGAAATTTCTGAGCCACTCAAATTTTTTAAGCTTTGAAGCGGTTACCACCATGCTTGAAAAGAATGAATTCGGCATATAGCCGTGGATCTGGTAAGTATTTTTTTTGAGCTCAAGCTCATAAATATTAAAAGACTCCTCAAGATATTTAAGTTTGCCCATTCTCAGGCATCTAACACAGTAATTTTCCATGTTAATGTAGAAATCTCCAATTGATTCACCCAATTCATCTTCATGCTTAATTATCATTTCCTTGAGCTTATGATAATTTTCCTCATCTTCAGGCTTTACAAACAGCATTATAACCCTGTAGTAAATTACGATCAGGGGGGCATTTTGAAAGTGTTCTATGTTGAAGTTCAAAAGAATATTTTCAAAAACGGCTGTATCAACCTTTACGTTGTAAAGATACATGGTATTAAGAGTGATGGCGTAATATTTCAAAACACTGAAGAGATAGAAGTTTGTTATATTATCACTAAAGAGCTGAATATTATCTCTGGTGAGATATTTTTCATATTTACCCATATAAATTTCAGCCAGGTAGCTCAGTTTGTGTTCAGCAAAGAGGTATCTATTTCTGTAATAACTATTATCTTTTACTTTTAGCTCATCTAGTTCTTTATTTGCCGCATCAATGATCTTTTCATAATCCTTGAAAAGCTTCCTGCTGAAGAGCTCTTCGAGCAGAATTTCTTTGTGTCTGAATTTATCACTGTTAAACCTGCTGTGTGCAAGGAATTTTTCCACCAGTTCGTACAGGTAGTACATCAGCAGCCTGAGAGTGCTATCTTTAAAAGGTTTCCCAGGAAATAACTTAGCAAAGATCTTTTCTTTTCCAATCTTCAGAGGTTCAAATTCAGGATAATTTTTTTTGATAAGCTCAAAAAGCTTTATCACATTTACATTCTTGTTAAAGAACGGGGATGAGACGAATTCAGAGAATTCTTTCATTTCTCTTGGCGAAAACGTTTTCAATGCTTCTATCAGGCTGCTTTTGTTCAATTTATCATTTCTCCTGTTTTACTTAAAAGCCAGATTCTTTCAAGGGTATTGGGTGAATTTTCTATTTCTTCATTAAGCTTTCCAATATCTTTTAGTGAATTCTTCTCTTTGATCTTTACAAGTCTTGTATAGAATCTCAGAAAATTCAGAATTCTTTTAAACCGTTCTTCAGAAAGGGAACCTTTGTTGTTATTCAGAAAGTGTCTGTATGAATCTATCTGGTACGCGGATTGTGCAAGCATTCCAAGCTCGTAGTATATTTTCAGGGTAAGATCTCTGACAGGCAGTTTATATTGTATATGTTTAATTGACCTGATATTATTTATATACCAAAGAGCTTTTTCAAAGTCATTTTTACTGAAGTACAGCCTGGAGTAAGAGTAGTTAACAACAACATCAGTATTTTCAGGTGAGAGCATATCTTTATACTGCTCGGTAAACCGCTCTGCCCATTCAAATTCTTTAACTGCCAATGCTGAACTCACTATATTGGCAAACATCAGGTCATCAAAGTATATGTGTTCTGCTGCCGCATACAGTTTCTGCTCAAGGCAAATTTTGTAAAGATCAAATCGTTCCTTTGAGTACCCGGTCTTATTTTGGTAACCCATGTAAACACAATAACTTTGTAATACGTTATGCAGGCTGTAGAGATCACTTTTTGAAAGTTTTTCAAAACTGGATACAAAGATATTTTTCAGAATTGTGTAATGTTCTTCCTTTTTTTCCTTTATCAGCAATACTTCATAAAGATGCAGTTTGATCTTCAGCTTTTCCTTAAAATAAGTATCCTTATTCAGCAGGTAATCCATAATATGCTCAATAAAATCGTAGTTTTGCTCAATCTGTTCATACATATTCTTATCAAGCATAAACCGGTAATGATTTAACGCTTTAGATAAGTAATAACTTGTCAGTTCATCATCTATATAAGTAATAGTATTTGTGGTGTAATTCTTAAAATCCTTTTGTTTGAATTTTGTCCAGTCCATATAAATTTCTTTCTGGTTCTGGAGCTCATATTTTTTAAAGAAATATTCAGGGTCATGGAAAGTTATCGCATTGATATCTTCTTCAATTTCGTTGTAATATTTAAGAAAAACTTTTTCAAGTTTCCTCTCATTTAGTTCTTTCAGCAGGTTCAAACCGCGGTTCAGGTCATCTTTTCTGAAATTTATATATGCAAGGTAGTCTTCGGCAAGTTTACCCAGGTTATAAATGACAGTTCGTAAAAAACCGTCATTGTACTTTTTTCCATCGAACAGGCTCTTAAATACTATCTCTTTATCCAGTCTTTTATCTTTGAAATCAGGGTAGAACTTTTTCAGGTACTCATATAATTGTTTTACATGAATATTCTTATTGAAGAAAGGTGATTTGACAAATTCTCCGAACTCTTTGAATTCTCTGGGATTAAATTTGCTCAGCATTCCGAGAAGTGTATTACTAATCATTGATATTTTCGGGAAATTTGAAACAATATATCACACTTTTTTCCCATATAAAATACATTTTTAACGCCATTTTTACAATTTTCGGCATTTTTTCACTTTAAAAAGAGCTTTCAATTTAAAACAAGTTCAATTACAATTCTAAAACGTAATTTAACGAACAATCAGGTTTCGTTTTCCAGAGTTATATCATTTGTAAATAAGTATGTTAAAAGAAGAGCCGTGAATTTTGAGAAAGATCATTTGGCAAAAAACACCAACAAGTGAGATTTCATTTCTTTGCCGGGCGGAATTTTTAGGAATATATTTGTATCAAAAGAAAACAAAACTAATTTTACGAAAATGAAAAAACTGTTCCTGATATTATTGCTTTGCGGAACTGTTACATCACAATCCATGCTATTTGAAGCTCCGCATTTCAGCAGCTCGCAATCAGAGGGCAATAAGAAAAATATAAGCGAAGTAACGATACCTGAAGGAAACAATTTAATACCCCATGCCCTTGAACGAACCTCTTCGGTGGTACCTGCAGGATATTACCTGGGACAGTATCCCCCAAACAAGATCGATCAATTAACGAACATATATTTCAGCTTGCCCGCTGCGCAGCACGTTCGGCTTGTGATTATGAATATTCTTGGGCAGGAAATTGATGTTGTTATAAACAGCGAGCTGGCTGCCGGAACATACAAACTCAGCTGTGACGCATCATCTCTTTCAGCAGGGGTTTATGTGTGCAGAATGGGTTCAGCTGATTTCACTGATTCACGTAAAATGCTCCTGTGGAATTAGAAACAATAATACTGCAAAGCCGCGCCCAAAAGTAATAATTTTGGCAAAAAAGCAGTGTTTTCGCTTAATTCTATTGCAGAAAGGTATATAAACTCAAAACAAAGTAAAAAAACTTTCAAAAAATTATCACTTAAAACATCAAACCAATAATTTCCAAGCATAACTCGCAATATTAACACATGTTTAAGCGTTAAAATACAATTTCAAATATTGCTTGATGAGAAGCAGCAAGTAAACAAATTTAAAATCATTTCTTTGTATAGCTTTGTAAACAAAGGTATTTTTGTATCAAGTAAAATTTTTAAAAAACATATAAGAAAGGATTTACAAAATGTTCGGATTCGGAAAAAAAATAGAAAAGGACCCAAAGAAAGCACTTGATAACGCAGATAAAGCGATCAATTCAGGTGTTTCAGGGTTTTTAACAAAAACATTTATGGGTCAGGATTTTGTAGACCAGACAAATGCTTCATTGAACATGGCAAAAAACTACACTGATACCAGCAACCTGAACCAGACAGGTATGGGCGGCACAGCTGAAGTATTAAGCATTGAAGATACAGGCGCACTGATCAATTTCAACCCCGTAGTGAGAATGAAATTAAGGATAACACCTCAGTTCGGACCCGTATTTGAGTCAACATCAGAAACAGCTGTATCTAAGATCGCAATTCCCAGGGTTGGCGATAAGATCAACATAAAATACAACCCGGCAAATACATCACAGGTTTTGGTTGTATAAAATTTCAAAACAATACAGGAGGAATTCTAAAAAATGAGGTTCACAAAAATAGCTTTACTTTTAATCGCAGTAATGGCAGTATTTTCAGGTTGCGGCAGGATAAAACAGATCCAGCAGATCACAGATAAATTCTCAGGTGACAGGTTATATTTCTGCGAAAAATATGTCACAAAGGAAATTGGCGAAGATACAAAATTTAAGGCCGGGAAAATTACTGTAATGGTAAAACTCCAGAATCCGATCGGTGAAAAAGAAGTTGATATCAACGTTACAGATGCCGCTACAGGCAAAGCCGTTGAAACTTTCCCGTTCACTGTTCAGCCAAGCTGGGATTATATTCACTTTGATGATGTAGAATTCAAAGATAAAGGCAAGTATAAAGTAAGCTGCCTGAAGAAAAACGGTGATGTTATCTGCACCGGTGAAGTAGAGATTATTTAAGCTGTAACTTCAATAATACATATGCTCAGCCGGGGGCAGCCGGCTTGAGCATAATTTTTCAGTGGGAGCTTCAGGATTCACTTGGGTATCTGACCTTTAATTAATTTTTTTGCTGATGGGACAAACAGGAAGAATAAGTATCGAAAAATATGCCGAGCTTTGCGCCAAAATGGGTGATATTATTAATGATAACGAAGCATGTGTTAAAATTGCAGAAAGTTCAGGCTACAGCAGGGCTGAATGGAATTCAGCTCACACAAGGTGGCAGAAAAGAATTACTGACCCTGAAGATATGGGCAAAACAGCATCAAAATTTGTAGAATGCTGGCAGGATGAAGTTAATAAGCTGCGCACAAATGGAGACTCTGCCGGAAACAGCCTGAAAGACAGGTAAAAATGCAAAGTATGTTATAAATTTTGAATTTGCTCTAAATTTGAGTGTTTTTTCAAAGAATCACCCCCCAATAAGCCGCCAATGAAAATTGCGGCTTTTTTATTTAATACACTAAACCAATACCCGTTCAAGTTCATCAAATATGTAACAAATGAACATTAAAACAGTTAAATTATGAAATTAACGGCAATATTTAAGATAAGCCTTTTGGCAATAATATTTATGGGTAAACTAACTTTGGCAGATGACGCAAGACTGCTATTTGAAAAAACCATTTCCACGCAATCAGGTAAAGAACTGATAACCAGCCTTGTCGCAGGAGGAATAGAAATTTCTACCTGGGATAAAAGCGAGGTAAACATCAAAGTGTTTGGCAATGATGAAGCACAGGAAAAGATCATTTTTTCAGCTGAGGAAACTTCAACCGGCGTTAAGGTTGAAGGTAAACAAAAAGATAAAAACAACTTCAGAAATCTGACGATCAGAGTTGAAATAACTGTTCCCAAAAATTATGATCTGAAGCTCTACAGCAGCGGAGGAAATTTAACCGTAAAGGATATTACCGGTAAAATTGAAACAAATACATCAGGGGGGAATATCAGCATAGATAATTCCAGGGGAAACCTTGAAGCATATACGGCAGGGGGTAACGTAGCGATATCGGTTTCCAAAGGCGATGTTAAAGTATCAACATCCGGCGGCAAGATAACAGTGGATGATTTTGACGGCAACGTGGATGTTTCTACCGCGGGCGGCGATATAGTACTTAACGGAAAGAACGGCAGGATAGACGCTTCAACTGCCGGAGGCAGTATTAAGCTTGATTATGAAGGCAAAAATATGGGCATAGATATGAGCACTCTTGGCGGGAATATAACGGCAACACTGCCGGGAGATTTTGACGCAGATGCAGATATTGGTACTCTTGCAGGAAAGATAAACTGTGACTTTGCAAAGGTACAGAAGGAAAATCATGTTTCATCTTTTGTAAGAGCAAAGTTCAATAACGGCGGAGAAACATTTAAATGCACCACTTCAGCCGGAAATATTACAGTGAATAAAAGGTAGTTTCACTATCATCAGCAGCAGCAGAAATATTTTCATTCAGCCGGGCAGAATTTCTGCCCGGTTTTTTTTGAGGCACAGTGAAACAATTTAGAGGTTTTTTTCCTTTAAAAGAGTATAAGAACCGGAATTCCGTTTAAAAAACATTGTTTCATTGTTTAGTTAAACAATTTAGCATAATTTGCCACTATTGAAGAAATTATTAGCACTAATACTATTTTCACTTTCAACAGCAGTATTTGCGCAGCAAAAACTGCTTGTACCCATGGATGTTTACTCGCAAACTGACCATCTAAAAGCATATGGAATAGCCTACCGTCATTTGCTTGGGGGTAAGGAGCTTGACTGGCTACTCAATTACAGGGGCGGCTCTTTTATGTATGATTACACCGCAGAAATTGCCGCGGAATGTGTTGCTAAAAATGTGAGCTATGAGCTGCTTTCAGGCACACAAGCAGCGCAGCTTTATGCAGAAGTGCAGGATGAGAACAATAATATGGATATTGTAAGACTGGAAAAGGTCGCGAAGATAGCTGTATATGTTCCGCCTAACGCGTTACCCTGGGATGACGCTGTTCAGCTTGCGCTGGATTATGTTGAAATTCCTTACGATAAAGTTTGGGATGAAGAAGTACTGAACGGTAAACTGAAGGATTACGATTGGATACATCTGCATCATGAAGATTTTACGGGTCAGTACGGCAAATTCTTTGCCGCCTTCGGCTCTTCTGCGTGGTATTTAACCCAGAAGCAGACCAATGAAGATATGGCAAAAAAAATGGGCTTCGGGAAAGTATCTGAGCTTAAACTTGCGGTGGTAAAGAAATTAAGAGAGTATGTATCGGGCGGCGGGTTCTTATTCACAATGTGTTCAGGCACTACAACCCCTGATATCGCGCTTGCTTCGCAATACACTGATATATGCGATGTAATGTATGATGGAGACCCGGTAGATCCCAACGCGAACAGCAAACTCGATTATTCTGAGTGCATGGTATTTCACAATTTCCAGATACAATTGAATCCGTATGTTTATGAGTATTCTGATATTGATATAACCGATGCTGAATTAATGGCGGGTCAATACAATGATTACTTCACCCTGTTTGATTTTTCCGCTAAAATAGACCCGGTGCCAACAATGCTTATACAGTGCCATACGGCAGCAATTAAGGGTTTCCTTGGACAGGAGTCGGGCTTCAGGGAGGAGTTGATCAAGCCAAGCATGACTATTTTGGCTAAGAACGAAGGGACTAACTGGGTGCGATATGTACACGGCAATTTTGGTCGAGGCACATTTACATTATATGGCGGCCATGACCCGGAAGATTACCAGCATGCAGTTGGCGATCCTAAAACGGACCTGGCTGAGCACAAAAATTCACCCGGTTACAGACTTATTCTAAATAACGTACTTTTCCCTGCGGCAAAGAAGAAGAAGATGAAGACTTAAATATCTTCCTGAACTGGAGTTGGGGAAGCTATCCAAGATCATGATAAAAAAAAGCAGAGTATTGACTCTGCTTTTTTAGTTTAGAAAAAACGAATTGATCTACTTCAATTCTTTTTTGCTGCCTTTATTCTTTTTGCCTTTGTGTTTTTTATTTTTGTGTTTTTCTTTCATTTCCTTTTTGTGGGTTTCCCAAAGCTGCTGCTGGTTTGCGTCAAGTACTGAATTGATCTGAGTTTTCCCGGCTTCACGAATGGCTTTCATCTTATCTCTTCTTGCGGTTTTATCCTGGTCGTTCTTTGATGATTCCCAAACCGATTTCATTTCTTTTGACTGCGAGAGTACTATATCGTAGATCTGTTTGTGCTGGTCATCTGTAAGCGATAGCTTTTCTTTCATTTTATCAGCTCGTTTTTGGGCGCGTTCTTCGGGGGTTTTGCGCTGCTTCTTTTCACTTTTATCCTGCTGTGAATACGTATTGCTTACTGAAAACAAAAGCGCTGCCAGAAGTAAAACCAGGCTTAACAAATTAAACTTGGCGATACCCCTGTTTAAAATTTGAGTTTTATTCATGTATTTTTTGTAATTTAGATTAATATAAAAGACTTTAAGTGTCTCTTGTAGAATAAGACAAATAAACTCACAAAAAAGTTTAACCTAAAAGGCTGCATTTACATTCATTTACATTTGTAACAACGTTAATCTCTGTAACAGATAGACTTATACGGACAGTATTTACAATGGTCTGTATCTTTTGTTTGGGTAAACGGGGTTTCTTTATCAAATATTTTGATCAATAACTGCTCTAAATTCATTTCAAATAGTTCTTTCTTTTGAGGGGTAATTGGTTCTTCTTCAAACCAGAAAATTCCTCCGGATATTTTCTTTAAAGGATAAATACCGACACATAATTTTGAATTTTTTTCTGTATGCAAAAACAGCGAGGCGTAAAACAGCTGCTGAAAGTTCTCTTTGAATTTTATATCACTGAAAATCTTTTCAATATGCTCTGCATCAGAAACCTTTGAAGATTGCCGCGCTGTATCTACAGTACCGGTTTTATAATCGATGATCCGGGTAATACCATCTTTAATTTCAACTCTATCAAGCCTTCCGTAAAGATTTACCTCATACGCAACACCGCCTGCTGTTATGGTTACTGTTTTTTTCGCGTCATTTTCAAGCTGATGTATTTTGAAAGGAGCCCGGGCTTTATCGTTCATCAGAACATTAACGATAAGTTTTTTTATCACGCTTTTATAAAGCAGGTTTTTTCCACGGGTAAGCTTAGAAAACTCACTGTATTCTGATAGTTCGCTGCAGGCTTGTTTCCACAGGTCATCATATGCGCTGCTTAAATAATTAATTTTACCCTCAACAATTTCGGGTGATAGTTCTTTGCCAACATCATCCCTGTAAATTATATCCATGAGCTGGTGAAAAATATTGCCGAAGGCGGCCGCCGAAAAATATTCTTCAACCTCATCCTCTTCTTTCAGCCCGGCGGCCTTTTTGAAATAGAATTGAAGCGGGCAGTTTATGTATGTGCTGAGTGTAGTTGACGAGAACTGCTTTTGGTTCTTCAGAATATCAAGTACTTCCTGAGTTTTGTGGATTGTGATCTCTTTCCTTTTGGGAAGTTCGATATCACCTTCAAGCAGCAGGCTTTGGAAGCTTATGTTATCATTTGCCGGGGCAAGTTCATCTTCAAGCTGCATAATGAACCGGCTCTTTTCGCCTGATGAAATTACCCCTGTTTCTGTGTTATATATTAAGGTCACATTTTTTGCCTTCTGCAGAAGCCTGTAGAAATAATACGCATAGTCAGCTTCGGTATCCTCGCTTACAGGCAATTTGAATGCCCGCTTGAGCGCGTAGGGTATGAATGAGGAAGTATTCATTTCAGCCGGCAGTATTCCTTCATTTACGGAGAGAATGAATACATTTTCAAAATCAAGCGACCTGGCTTCCAGCATACCCATTATTTGCAGACCCGCAAGCGGTTCTCCCGAAAACGGGACCTTTATCCTCTTAGCGTTTTCCAGAAGAATATTCCAGAAAGTTTCCTTTTCAATTTCCGCAGTATATTTATCCAGAATATCTTTAATGCGGTTAAGTTCAATGGATGCTTTATTCAGGAATTCCCTTTCGTAAACAGTTGAATGACCGCTTCGGGCAGAAATTGCCGGTAATTTTTCCATAACAACTGAAAGATTGCTGAAAGCTTCACCGGCAGTATCTGCTGACCTGAAAATAGACGCGGCTATTTCCGGTGATCCGTTGAGCATGCTTTCGATGTACTTAGATGATGCGTAGATTACATTACGTTTATTAATATCATTAACCGCTTCAGCAATCGCGGCAGGCGCAGTTTCTCTGATATAAGGATGAAGCAGCACACTTATGATATCTTTGTGATAGAATTGCGCTGAAGCCCCCGCTCCTTTACAGTTAACATCCAGATCCTTCAGCGCTTCCAGCAAACTGAATAGCAGAGAATTCTTAAATGAATAACCCATTGTAATATTTATGGCTTCGATATTACCCGGTATAGAGCGCAGCACGGGCAGCAGCAGGCTGTCATCAGGCAAGATGACCGCAGTTTTGCCGGCACTCTCTTTATTAATGCCTGCAAGCTCACTGCCAAGTACCTTGGCTTGAGAAACTTCAAGGGGTGAGCCTATAACTTTAATGTTCATACCTTTTTCCGCCAGCGTGTTCCCTATCCATTTTGGCTCACTAATCCCCAGGTTCACAAAATTTTCTCTAAGGAATCTGCCAGATTCCTGAAGTTTGTCATCAATGTAATACTTGTCGGCATCCCAATAGATCTCAGCCTTGCCGGCACTAAGCAGACCCCTGAAGATTCCTTCTTCGCATCTATTCAACTGGTTAAATCCGGCAAATACAATTTGTGCAAATCCTGATTGGAATGTGTTTGCTTTAACTTTTTCATGAAGTCTTCTGTAAGCCATACCTTCATAGCAAATATTATTCGCCAAAAGGCGGTCACGGAACTTATGATATACCTTCCCGAGAATTTCCCATGTTTTTATGAATTCATCCTGAAGCCCTGTTATATCCTTTTCAGAAAAGCTGTTCCAGAACCTGTAAAATTCATCAAGATCAGAAACGCTGAACTCGAAATCTTCTTCGACCTTTTTATGTTCTTTCAGTATCCTGAAAAGGTAATTCGCATCGGCGAGGTTCTTATCAATTTCATCAAAATCGCGCAGGATAATTTCTCCCCATGGATAGAACTTATCAAATGTAACATCAGCCGCAAACTCCTTGTAAACTTCATAAAGTTCAAAAATGAGCGTTAGGTCATCAGCAATCAGGAGTTCGGAGTTTTCCCTGATGAATTCGCTTATTCCGCAGGTAACCGGCGCCCACACGGGCGCAGCGATCCTTTCGGATATGTATTTTTTAAAATAAAGCCCCGCCCTGCGTGATGGAAAAACTATCTGCAGCCCGGAAATTTCATTACCGTGTTTTTGGTGCAGCTCACCAGCCAGTATTTTTAAAAAAGGTCTCAATTACAGTTTAATTTAGCTATGATCATACTACTTCTTCAATTTGCAAATCGTTTAGATAGAACAAATTCATTTTTATTTGTTTAAAGCCCATTTCTGACAGGATATCACGATATGTTTTGACCTGCTCAATATGTTCCGGATTTCTTTTGCCTGATTTAAAATCAACTATCACTGCCCTGTCAGAATCGATAAGTACTTTATCGGGTCTGTAGATACTGCCATCGGGCAGAATTATCTCCCTTTCATTCATAACATTTTGAGGATCAAACCACTTCTTCACCTTATCATTGGCTAGAATATTTCTTAATTCTGCCTCTATTTCAGGTATCTGTTTCTCTGTTATGAGTCCAGTAACAACTAACTTCCGGGCAGCCATTTGAATGCTTTCATCTGCTGAGCTATTCAGAAATGATAGCGCCTTATGTAAAATTATTCCCCGGTTTTTTAGTTCATTCAGCCGGGTTTTGGTTTCAGGCACAAAATTTTCAAATTCCGGTTTTAAAATTAACTTGTTAACAATGTTACCTGAAGTCATTGCGCCAATTTTATATCCATTATACCCGGAGCCTGTTTCAGTCTTTTCGTTCACAACTTCCGGTGACCCGCTTTCATAGTTATAATTTTGCGTATCAAAACCTTGGGAAAGCACAGGGCTGCCTGTTAACGAGCGGTAAATAACCTGTCCCGCGTTTAATGACTCCCTGCCTTTTTGTGGAATACCAATAAACAACTTCTCTTCTGCGCGTGTAAAGGCGACATACATTAAATTCAGATTATCGAGGTAAGTTTGGGCGGCTTCCTCGTTGTAATCGCGGGCAAAGTATGAATCTCTAAGCGCGCTCGAGGCCTTAACAAAGTATGCAGAGAGAGTATCAAACGGCGGAGTATCTGAAGAAACCCACAGCATATTGCGGTTCGCATTCAGGCCGAATTCCCAATTCGCAAATGGTATAAAAACCACAGGGGCCTGCAGCCCTTTTGCTTTGTGTATGGTCATAACACGTATTGCGTCTTCGCCGGCGGGCACAATGATGGTATTTTCATGTTTGTTCTCTTCCCACCAGTTAATGAATCCGTAAACATCGCTGTTCTTTTCACCGGAATATTTCTTGAGGACATCAAGAAATCTGATGAGGTACGTATCGGCGGTATCGCCGAGACCGAACATCATAACCAGTTCCTCGGCAAGATCGTATATTCCCAAGCCGGAAAGTCTGCTGCTCACTTCAATATCATTGGGGTTTTGGAAAAAGTCACCGGGAATGAATTTCCTGAAAAGTGATCTGCTGATATCCTTTTTCAGATGATCTGTAAATAGTTCATTCAGATCCACGTTTTCATTACGGATGTAAACCAGGAAATTATATAATATCTCAGCCCTGGCTATGAGATTGTTACTTTCTACAATGAACTTAAAAATATTGATAAGTAACCTTACTTTAGGTGAATTGGTAAGCAGCAGTGAATCACTGGAAACAACCCTTAGGCGCGCATCTATCAATGCGTGCGCCGCTTCAACGGCATCAGCGTTATTCCGTACCAGCACCATCATATCGCTTTGCCGGCAGCCTTTCTGCAGCAGGTGTTTCATATTTGAGATCATCGATTCAACAGAAAACTCACGGGAAGTAACATCGCTTTCTTCATCGCCCTTAAAGAACTTGATATTCACATACCCGCCATCTGAAGAGCCTGCGGCACTTTGGATAATATCTTTGTACGATCTTGTAATAAGCTCAGCGAAGTCTTCAGGGGCTTCGGCTGCGCAAATTCCGGACGCGGTGCTGAAGAAATTATTATTAAACTCAATGATCCTTTTTTTGCTTCTGTAATTAACATCAAGGTTGTGTTCTTTGATAACTTCTCCAAACCCCGAAAGATCGCGCCGCACTTCTTCAAGCAGCAGTTTCATGTTGCCGTTGCGCCAGCGGTATATGGATTGCTTTACATCGCCTACTATCAGCGAAGCGTTATTTTCACTCAATGAATTTTCTATGAGGGGTAAAAAATTCCGCCACTGAAATGTTGAGGTATCCTGAAATTCATCAATAAGGAAATTTCTGTAAAAACTGCCGACCTTTTCATAAATAAACGGGCTGGCATCACCGGAAATAACATTCAGCAGCAGGTTATTTATATCAGATATGAGCAATACATTATTATCATCCCTGTATTTTTTAAGTTTACCGGTAAGATCTTTGAAGATGCCTGTAATATAAATGGTTTTTATGAGCTGGGAGGCCGTGTTGTACTTAACGTAATTATTATCGTAGGCAGCAACTGCCTGCCGCAGCAGATCAAACAATCCTGCTTCAGCCGCGGGTCTTAGGGCCGGCTTTGAATTTTTACCGAACCACTTATTTATATCCGCAGCAGCATCGCGGGCTCTTTGACCGGGTTCATATTTGCCAATTACTATATTATTGAGAAGGTAATTCATGAACCCCGCTTTCTTGTAGGGAAAGTCATCTATTACGAGGCTGTAAAGATCCAGCAAATTTCCCGCTTCAGCGGCAAATTGTTTCATTCTGCCTTCAAAATCATTCTTGATGGCAAACAGGGTACCGATAAATTCTTTTAGTTTTACCCTCCCGCCCTTATCATCCGCAGAACCCGCTTTTAGCATGTATCTTTCAGAAAAGATCTCGCGCGCAAGTTCTTTTATCTTAAGATCAATTTTCCAGCCTTTCTCATCATCAATGCTGTAATAAATAAAATCTTCGAGGAAGCCTGTCAGTTCTTCATCAATGCCCGCGTCGTCAAGCAGTTTATCGGTTATTTTTTCGAGAACTGCCTGCTGGTCAAGCTCTATGTTATACCCAAGCTGAAGTTTAAGCTCCCGCGCAAAAGACCTTATTACCCTGTGAAAGAAACTATCTATGGTTGAAACGGAAAAGTAAGAATATTTATGAAGTATGTTTTTCAGAACGTGCGCTGAAGCAGTTTCGATGTTACCCTTAACACCCTCATTTATGAGTGTTTGTTTCAGTCCTTCCGCTTTGCCGCGTGAAAGCTCAGTAAGCGCTTCAACTATCCTTGATTTCATTTCCGCGGCAGATTTATTGGTAAAGGTTACCGCAAGCACGTTTTTAAACGACTCAGTATCATTTAAAACCAGTTTAAGGTATTCTTTAACCAGCGTATAGGTTTTACCTGATCCTGCCGAGGATCTGTATATGAGGAAATTATTCATTTTGTGAATTAAAGATATAAAAATGTAATTTCTAAAAACATGGGCAAAGAAAATATACCGCAGCGGGAACGCTGTATGCGCTGTACACGCTGTATGCGCTGTATCAGCTCTTCAGATGTTTTGCAAGGAATGATTCCATAGCCCTGTAAAAATCAAACTTATTCTCCTGATTCTGAAAACCATGCCCTTCATTATCTTTTACCATATATGGAACGTCGATTCCCCTCTTTTTCAATGCCTCAACCATTTGATCAGATTCGTTTATATTGACCCTTGGATCCATTTTACCCTGTGCTATAAATAGCGGAGCTTTCATTTTATCCACATGGAATACAGGTGAATTCGATTCGAGCAGCTCTTTATCATTTTCAGGATGTCCTACCATTTCGTACAGCATTTCCAGGTACGGTTTCCAGTATGCAGGTATTGAATGCATGAACGTGAAGAGATTGCTGACACCGACGTAATCTACGCCTGCGGCATACAGATCAGGAGTGTACGCAAGACCCGCAAGTACAGCATAGCCGCCGTAACTTCCTCCATAAATCGCAATGCGTTTGGGGTCAGCTATGCCTTGACCGATCAGCCAATTCACCCCGTCTGTGATATCATCCTGCATAGTTTTTCCCCATTGCTTGAAGGAAGAATGCCAGAATTTTCTGCCGTATCCAACTGAACCGCGAAAATTCATTTGCAAAACGGCGTAACCGCGGTTCGCGAGAAATTGTACTTCAGGATTAAAGCCCCAGTAATCTCTTGCCCATGGGCCCCCGTGCGGATTAATTACAACAGGCAGATTCTTGTGCTCTATGCCATTGGGCAAAGATAAATAACCGTTTATCTGCAATCCGTCTCTGCTTGTATAGGTAACGGGTTTCATCTGCGCCATTTCATCTTCATTTATCCATGGGCTAACATCGGCAATTTTTGTGAGTTCATCCGTTATTTTATCATAGATATAATTCGCGCCAAGAGAGCGGTCGCTGTATGTGCGGATAATGAATTTTTCTTCATTGTCATCTTTATCCGCTATAATTATTTCATATTTGCCCAGATCCTTTTCAAGCCTTGCATATATCTTTTCTGTTTCCTCATCAAGGTACACCCTTTCACGTTTCCATGTATTGAAAGTAACAGCTGTTATCACTTTACGTTTCCTGCTGTATCCAAGCGAATATACATCCACATCGGGATGTTCATAAATGACTTCAAGTTCAGCGGCGTTTTTGATATCATATTTAATGATAGCATTCTTATCTCTGCCAATATTACTTGAAACATACAGGTATTTATTATCAAATGTAAAAAAGAGCGGGGTCAAACTTTCCTTAAAATTTGTGGTGTTAACAGTTTGCCACTCCTCTTTTTCATCTTCCCTGTACAACAGGCTTGTATTTACGCCATCGGCAGTAATAGCGGCGTGTATCCTCCCGTTATGATCTGTAACCCAACCGGAAATATTCCCCGGGTTTTGGGCAGCCAAAACCATATCACCGGTTTCAAAATTCAGCCGGTACACGTCAAAAACTTCGGGTTTACGCCTGTTCATTTCGATCAGAATTTCCGTATCATAATCTTCAAGTTCATCAATTAGATTCGCTCTTACTCCATCAAACGGTGTGAGATCTATGTTTGCGCGGTTGTTTATATTCACCGAAAAAAAGTGGAAATTTTCATCACCCGCGTTATCTCTCAGGTAAATGATGATATTATCATTACCCCAAAAGTATCCGCTAATATCACGCTCTTTGACATCGGTGAGCCTTTCGGCTTTATCATTGCCAATTTCCTGAACAAAAATGTTCAATCTTTCATTATATGGCGCAAGATAGGAAATGTATTTACCGTTTGGTGATATGAGGTAGCTTGTCTTTTCAGGATTTTTGAAGAAATCTTCTAAAGGGATAAGCCTGCTGTGTGGAGCTGATTTTTGTGAGTTTTTCATGAATTCTTAAGATTTTTATCAGTTAGTAATTGTTAACAAACTTAAGGAATTCTGCAATTATTAAGAAGTTAAAATTAAGTGTACTAAATTGAGCGTTGAAATGTGCTGCAATAATGTATTTCATGGTATTTACTTAGAATAATAATTAATTTCCGCACTCTAAAACTTTCATTCAAAAGCTAAAAAAGTGAAACAACTAATCAGATCAAAACCAGAGAAGGGCAGCGCAGGTGATTCACTTAAGAACAGTAACCTGGTACAATTGCTGAAGATATTTTCAAGGGAAGAAAAAACTGAATTCGGCAAGTTTGTTCACTCCCCTTTGAACCCAAGAAATGAAACTGCCAGATTTTACGACTGCCTGAAAAAATATTTCCCAAATTTTGAAGACATAAATTTTAAAAGGCAAACGGTGTTTGCTGAATTATACCCGGGGAAGAAATTCAGTGATGATGTAATAAGGAGAAATGCCAGCAACCTGCTGAAACTGGCTGAAGATTTTATCGCCTTCAGGGAATTGAAAGAAGATCAGATTGCATTCAGCAATTTGGTAACAGATTACTACCTGAGAAAGGATCCCGGAAATCTTTTTCTCCGCAAGGCGGGCAAAGCCCGGCTGCTTCTGGATGAAAATCCGCAGCGCAATGAAAATTATTATTACAGACTTGAACAGCTGAATACATCCATTGCCTATTATTACTCAAAAGAAGACGCGACAAGAAAAAAGTTCGATAACACACCTGAGAGGATTGAACAAACATGGCAATTTGCTATTCATGCGCTGCTATCCGTTTACGGCGCCGCTGTAAATGATATGCTTTACTTCAATAAAGAATACGATATCGAACTTCTGAAACCGCTCATGAATATATACAAAAGCAAAGCATTCAAAAGGAATAATACTACTGAAGTTCTGTATTATTGCATTAAACTGAGCACAGATGGCAGGAATGATGAAACATTTTACAGGCTGCTGGAACTGCTTGAGGAAAGCTCATCGTTGTTCAGCAAAGCTGAGCTTTTCGGTTTTTATATTAGTTTGCATAATTACGCCTATGAAAGAAGCCTTGACCCCAAGAACGAGATATGGGATATTGAGTTCAAAATAGCAGAAAGAATGCTTGAGCTGGGGCTGATAACTGAAAACGGAAAGATCACATCTGAATGGTTCGTAAATACATTTATTAAAGCGATCAGGGCCTCAAAACTTGAATTTGCCGAAAATTTCATAGAAGATTACCGTGAAATGCTGCCGAAGACAGAGCGTGAGAATGTTGTAAACACTTCGCGGGCTGAGCTGGCTTTTACCAGGAAAGATTATGTGAAGGCGCTGGAATATCTTGCAAAAGTAAAGTTCAACAATACCTGGGATAAATTAAGGGTAAACCATATGTATGTAAAGATACATTACGAGATGAACAATCCTGAATCATTTTATTACATTACTGATAGTTTTAAACATTTCCTCAAAGATGAACCTTCAATAAACGATTTCATCAAAAAGACTTTCGGTAATTTTCTGAATTACACAATACAGGTATTCAAAATGAGATCAGGAGAGGAAAAACCCGCAGGAGTTAACCTGAGGAAGAAGATACTGAACTCCCAAATTTCAGGTAACAAATGGCTGCTGGAAAAATTAAATGAACTTACAGGCAAATGAACTTACAGGTGAATGAACTTACAGGTGAATAAACTTACCGTAAATGAGAATTACCGTTTATCAGAATTATTTGAATTTTTTCAGGAACGGATGGTAATCTCCTTTAATTCCCACCGGCGTTGAGGTCCTTATTTCATATACCGCTTTAATTGAAGGCATCGCTTCATCGATCCTGAAACCGTTACCGTTGAGTATTTCTGTGTAGCTGTTGGTATGCAGATCGGTAAATCCTTCTGAAAACTCGATCTCTTCCCCGTTCATTGTAATTGATCTGAAAGTTTTGTCACCTTCCTTAAGGTCATTCTTATCGATTGAAAGAAACCACTTTACATTCGCGTTTTCGAGCTCAAGTAATCCTGCAGCTTTATCTTCTTTGTAATAATGCAGGATGTTTGATTGAGGCGCGCCGAAGATCCATGTTAACATGTCAAAAAAATGAATACCGATATTTGTTGCTATGCCGCCGGATTTCAGCATATCGCCCTTCCATGAGTAATGATACCATTTACCGCGCGGCGTAATATAGGTTAAAACTATATCGTATTTCTTTTTGCTTTTTGCCTGTTCAATTTTTTTCTTGAGCTCAATGATAGATGGATGCAATCTAAGCTGCAGAATTGTGTAAACGTTCTTACCTGTTTCCTTTTCAAGTGACCTCAATGCGTCAGCGTTCCACGGGTTGAGCACAAGCGGCTTTTCACAAATGGCGTTCGCATCGGCTCTAAGTGCAAACCTGATATGAGCATCATGCAGGTAGTTAGGCGAACAAATACTGACATAGTGAATGCGTTTATTCTCGCCATCCCTGCGCAGCTTTTCGCAATGGCGGTCAAATCTTTCAAATTCAGTAAAAAAAGCCGCCTCGGGGAAGTATGAGTCTATTATTCCCACAGAATCATTGGGGTCTAATATAGCCAGCAGGCTTTGGTCATTATCCCTGATTGCGCGTAAATGTCTTGGAGCCACAAAGCCTCCGGCGCCTATTAAAGCAAAATTATTTTTTGTCATATGTTCAGTATAGTAAACACGAAAATAACAAAAATATAGAAATAGAAGTATGTAAAATAAATTAGATAATTCCGCGCGGAATATTGAGAGAATTACAAAACGTAAATATTATTTTGTATATTTTGTTATATTTGTAGAAATATTATACACTTGCAGAAAGTCAAAAAAACTGAAATAGCGTATATAAAAGGAGTTGGCCCCAAGCGCGCCGAAGCCTTTGCGAAACTGGGGTTAAAGTACTCCACTGATCTTATTTCTGTGTATCCAAGAATGCACCTGGTAAACACAACTATTGGTTCCCTGAGAAACTACCACGACCAGAATGTAATAATTCGCGGAAGGATAATTGATAAACGCATGCCTTTCAAACCTAACCACCCAACCAGGATAAAGATATCGGATGATACCGGTTACATTGAATCGCTGATGTGGGGCAATACATTCTACAGGGAAAAACAATTTAAGATAGGTGATGAATACATCTTCTGGGGTAAAGTAGTATATAACGCCTATGAAAGAAACGTCAAGTTTGATATGCGTGACCATAAGAAACTTGAAGCAGGTGATGATGAAATGATGAAATACCCGTTAATACCTGTATATATTTTATCGGAAGAACTCAGGAAAACATGGATAAAGCCGCTGACACTGACAAAAATCATTTTCAACGCGCTCAAAATTTCATCTGAGGGCATAAACGAAGTTTTAAATGAACCGGTGCGAATAGCGAATGACCTGCTTGACCACAGGCAGGCGGTTTTAAGGATGCACTATCCCCGCTCAATTGAAGATATTGAACTCACCAGGCAAACCCTTGCCTTTGAAGAGTTGTTTTACTTACAGCTGGTTATGGCATTGAAAAGGCGCTCAATTGAAACCGCAAAAAAAGGAATTCACTTTGAAAAGGTCGGCGGTAATTTTGAAAAACTCTTTAATGAACACCTTGGATTTGAGTTAACCGGCGCTCAAAAAAGAGTGATCAAAGAAATTGTATCAGATATGCGCTCCGGCAAACCAATGAACAGGCTTTTGCAGGGAGATGTAGGCAGCGGAAAAACGATAGTAGCGGTATTTTGTTTTTTGGTAGCCGCAGAAAACGGATACCAATCAGCGTTTATGTGTCCCACAGAAATTCTTGCCGAACAGCATTTTAAGACCCTGAAGAATTATTTTGATAAGCTTGGGCTGAATGCCGTTCTGCTAACGGGCGGGCAAAAGAAGAAGCAGCGTGAAGAAGTGCTGGAATCGATCCGCTGCGGCAGAGCGCAGGTAATTGTAGGTACTCACGCGCTGATCCAGAGCTCTGTTGAATTCAGATCACTTGGGTTTGCGGTAATAGATGAGCAGCATAAGTTCGGGGTAATGCAGCGCGCCAAACTTCTTGCCAAAGGCAGCAATCCGGATGTGCTTGTTATGACAGCAACTCCAATACCCAGAACGCTTTCTCTGACAGTTTACGGCGATCTTGATGTATCTGTTATTGATGAACTGCCTAAGAACCGGAAAAATATAAAAACCGCGCTGCGCGGTGAAACTGACAGGTTAAAAGTTTATAAGTTCATACGGGATGAAATTAACAGCGGCAGGCAGGCTTATATAGTGTATCCCATAATAGAAGAATCCGAAAAACTTGACCTGAAATCCGCTGTGAAACATTTTGATATCCTGAAAAATGATGTTTTCCCTGATCTGAATTTGGGACTTGTACACGGCAAGATGAAATGGCAGGATATTGACAGTACGATTGAGGCATTCAAAGATAAGGCGCTGCAGATGCTGGTATCAACAACGGTTATTGAAGTTGGCATTGATATACCCAACGCAACCATAATGTTAATAGAAGAAGCGCAGCGCTTCGGGCTTTCTCAGCTGCATCAGCTTCGCGGAAGGGTCGGCAGAGGCGCAGAGCAATCTTATTGCATACTTATGGCTGAGTCATCCGGGGAAATATCTGCTGAGCGCCTTAAGATCATGACAGAAACCAATGATGGATTCAGGATCTCAGAAACTGATCTTAAGCTGCGGGGACCGGGTGAATTTTTCGGTATCAGGCAATCGGGTGATCTCAAGTTCACTGCAGCCGATCTTGTGAAAGATATGCCTTTAGTAGAAAAAGCACGTGAATCTGCTTTTAAGGTCGTCAGTGAAGATCCGCATCTAAGAAGTTATGAAAATTCTACAATCCGCGAGCACTTTCTTACCAACTACAGGGAATCAATGGAACTGATCAAAATTGCATAGTAATTATAAATTTTAAACTATACTAATAATGTCCAATAGAGTAAAACCGCTGATAATCCTGATAATTCTTGCATGTATTTTCTGGCTTGAAATGTTTGTTTTAAAAACTTTCAATTTCTGGCTTGAAATGACAATTGCAGCTTCGCTGCTGGCAGGACTTGGACTGTATTTTAATCACAAAAACGGTGAAGCAATAAACTACAGGCTTTGTTACTTTGAACCAAAATATATAGTCATCGGAATTCTTTCCGCAGCGCTGCTGTATATTGTCTTTTATACCGGAGATATTGTTTCTAAGGTTATCCTTCCTTTCGCCGATAGGCAGGTTGTAGGTGTATATAACAATAAATCTCTCCTGGATCCTGCCATAATAGGACTTCTGCTGCTGTTCATTATAGGGCCAGCAGAAGAGATCTTCTGGCGCGGCTTTGTACAGGATACACTTGCTGAAAAATTCGGGGATAATAAAGGCTGGATAGCGGCATCAATAATTTACGGGGCGGTACATATTGTCGCAATGAATTTTATGCTTTTCATGGCAGCGTTAATTTGCGGTCTCTTCTGGGGATGGATCTTTAAAAAATACAGGTCTGTGTGGCCGGGAATAATTTCACATGCTTTGTGGGATCTGACTATTTTTGTCCTTCTGCCGGTCAGATAAAACTTCTGTTAACAAAAAAAAGGGAGTCAAAGACTCCCTTTTTGCTGCACGAACAGAAATTTATTATCTAATGAATTCAACCATTGCGCTTGCAACAGTGTTTTTCTTGCTGTCAAGCAGGAAGCATCTGTATATGCCTGGTGAATCAACTCTTAAGTCACTTGATTCAAAATATATATATTTCATATCTGCTGATACATCAAAATCTACTTTTTTGTAATAATCAAAGCTATAACCATTGTATTTATCAAACTGTATTGAGCAGTCTTTTAATCCTAATGCGTAGTCACATTTAACCATTACTGTAACAGGACCGGTGTAGAACCTATCGCTGATGGAAACTTCACCTGAAGAACCGTATTTTTCGCAGAAATACAGAACAGGACCGTTCTGAGCTTTTAACTCAGCGGTCAATCCTAAAACAAACATTAAAGCAAAAACCCCTAAAAACAATTTAAATTTAGTCATTTTGACCCTTTCTATTTATTAATAAAACTGAATAATATTTATACAATTTAATAAAAAAAATGTTTCAAATAATATGCATATATTTGGTAAAAAACATACTTTTATTTTTTGAATTTGCAAGAAATAAAGTTAAATATATGTATTATAATATCTTATTATATAACCAAAACTCCCAAACTATATGAAAATTTCAATCATATAAATTGTTGTTTCAAATTTATATATTTGAAAGTACGATGAACTATATAAATCAAAAATTCAACAAAAACTCACAAAGGACAGAGTTTTTAATACCTTTGCTGAATATTCTTTCTGATTCAGTTTCAATAGTTGGAGCCTTCGTACTTTCGTATTATATAAGATTTTATTTTCCCCCGTTTGTGGAAATGGTACCTTTTAACGGTGCAATCCCGCCCTTAAGCGGATATATTATTCTGGCCTTAATAGTCCTTCCGGTTTGGCTCCTTATTTTCCAGTCCAGGAAAATGTTCCGTCCAAAACGTATAATATTTATTTTTGATGAATTCTTCCTGATCTCAAGGCTTGTTACCTTTGGTATAGTATTTTCATTTGGGTTGATATTTTTCTACAGGGTTTTTCCTTATTCAAGGGTTGTATTTCTCCTGGTTTGGTTAAGCTCAATAATATTCATAACCATTGGAAGGTACATTGTTCTTAAGTATGAAAAAAATCTATATAACCGGGGCAAAGGTCTTAAGGATACAATTCTTGCAGGAAGCAATCAAACTGCATATGATATTTATGATAAGTTCTCTGCTCACAAATATGCCGGTTTTAATATCATAGGATTTGTCGAAGAGCATCCCGGAGAATCAAAAGGATTGTTACCGGGGAACCTGAAACTGGGAACCTACAATGATCTGACAGATCTTGTTCAGAAGCTTAATATTGAAGCTGTACTTGTAACAATACCTTCAACTGAACATGAAAAGCTTTTTGAAATGATGAAAAACAGTGAAGGTGAAAATGTTGAGTTTCTCATGGTTCCTGATTTCCTGGAGGTAATAACTTCATCGGTCCGTGTTCAGGAAATTGACGGAATACCTTTCCTTAAAATTAAAAGTATTCCAATGAATGTTTGGAACAGGATACTTAAGCGGGCATTTGATTTTTCCTTTGCTCTCGGGGTAATGCTACTTACATCGCCGCTTTTCATTATACTGGCCCTGGCGGTTAAGTTTTCCTCAAAGGGACCCATTTTTTACAAACAGGAGCGCCTGAGCATGACAGGCAAAAAATTTGACATGATCAAATTCCGCTCAATGGTAGTTGATGCAGAAAAAAACACAGGCGCAGTTTATGTTAAAAAGGGTGATTCAAGATATACACCAATAGGTGAAATGCTCAGAAAATATTCACTGGATGAGCTTCCGCAATTTCTGAATGTACTTAAAGGCGATATGAGCATTGTGGGGCCAAGACCTGAAAGAGAATACTTTATAAACCTTTTTAAAAGCAAAATACCCAAGTATCTTGACAGACACCGTATAAAATGCGGAATAACAGGCTGGGCACAGGTAAACGGCTTAAGGGGAAGTGATTCTTCAATTGAAAAAAGGATTGAATACGATATTTATTACATAGAACACTGGTCAATAGTTTTTGATCTTAAAATAATCATCAAAACCATAAAGGAAATGTTCTTTTCAAAGGCGGCTTATTAATATATGATAGAAGTAATACTTTTTTACGCTCATGCCGTATTCTTTGTTTACATATTTGCAAAAAACTATGTAGAGCAGAATACTACAAGCGCATTTTTAAGTACAATTTTTGTGATTATTATCTTTACTGTGGGGTGGACCTTTTCAGCGTTTGTTATAGGGTTCTTCATTCCCGATGACGGTGTGACAAGAATACTCACAAAAGCGGCATTTTCACTGGGGCTGCTGACTTTGCTTGAGTTGATCTTTTATAAATTTTACTTTGCTAAAAGCACGGTAAGAAAACAAATGGTATAAAATATTCAATTCATCAATGCCGCAACATCACGGGGAAGAATACTTATCATGATCTTTCTTACCTGCATCCCTGATTTCACCGAGTAAATGCCCAAAACCGCTTCGCCTTCAACACCTTTTGATCTAAGCTTTGCACTGCTGCCATCAATACCCGTAAGCTCAATCAGGTTTTTTCCATCTTCTATAACAAAGTAAACTTCCAGTTCGCTAAACGGAACTTTGAAGCCAAGAATATTGGTTCTGTAAACTTCGATCATCATTTCAGAGTGTAAACTTGCTTTCAATACTTCAGGTGTTTGCTGAATCTTTATATCACTTGAAGTAAAAATAATCCTATCCGCGGCAAGTATCAGCAGAATTACAGCAAGGATCCATACCAGTTTTTTATACATACAAGATCGGGTTGAAGTTTGCTGCTTTTGTTCTAATCGTCGCCAAATTTCAGTTTCACATTTTTGGGAAGCTCAATTTTGCTATCCGAATTTTGCGGTTTAGCCGTTTTTTCCGCTTTCTTTTCTGTGCTTAACCGCTTGATGATAGTTTCATCAACATTTTTGGCCTGAACAATATCCTCTTCAACAATTTTGCTTGAATCCGGATCTGTAACCAGCAAATTAAGCATAGGTGTTTTCTGGAAATCATCGGATTGCACTATACTTACGTGTTCAAATTCTTCAAACAGGCTTCTTTGTCCCGGCGTTTTTTTCTGCCTGAAGGCGGGCATTTTGGTTTTTATCCTGAACTCTTCCTTATCTTCTGTGAGAACCGTATTTTCTTCCGTTTCTGAAAACAGCTTTATCTCATCATCTGTTCTTCCGGTCATATCAAGCTTTTCAGAGCTTTCCCTGGCTTTTTGTTTTTTCTTCAGTTCATCATATTTACCTGTCCTATAGAGATTTTCACGGGTAGAATTTATCTTCCCTATCAGAATTTCTTCATCAGTAACAAGCGAGCGGTTATCCTTCACTTTAAACTCTCCTGCGATCATCATATCTGAAAAGTTTTGTGAAGTGAGATTATCAATAATAAAATCGCATACGCCCTGAAATGTAAATTCTTCCGGGAAGAACTGGAACCGCAGATCGGTCAGATCTATGAAAGCAAGATCAGCAGACTTGTTGATATCAATGCTGTAGCTGTTATCCGAATCAGGCTCCCTGTTAAAATAAAGTGAATGCGGTGTTCGCGTAACTGAATTCAGCAGCTCTGTGCTGGAAAGATTCAGTTCACGGTATTTATTCCTGAATAATCTCAGATCTTTCAGGATATCTTCACCCAGCCATCCGGTAGCAATTGAGTAGTTTATTCCGTGACCTATAAAATCATCTATAGGAAAGTACCTTGATGTGAAGTAATTCAGGTCCCTCGGGCAAATAATCACGTTTGCCCTCTTATCCTTGATAATTTTCATATCATTGTAATCAAGGTACAATGGATTAATTAAAGTAGTATGTGAATCAATCAGTCCGTACTCATCAAAGAGAGATATTACAGATTTGTGGAAATTCTGCCTGAATTGATCGGTGATATCTTTGTTTACTGCAACCTCCAGAAAGATATCACACAAATTATGATTCTTAAGTTCAGTTATTCCTGAAATATCATATACTGTTAACTGGTTTTCCTGGGTAATGTAAAAGGAGGGATTGAGATACTTGTAATCCCTAACAGTATTTGAATCCTGTTTGATAGGATAACAGACCGAAACGCTTTGACCGGTAGTATTCATGGCCTTGGTAATTGGCGCGAGGTGATTTGTATCCTTGCGAAGCGAGAATTCGTTCAGGAAGGCAACCCCTGAGCGCAAAGCCCTGTTGAAAGAATATTCGTAGATATTCAGCAAGTCTGCCTGAATTCCTTCACCGGCAAGCTCCTGGTATAGATAGTTAAAAATCAGGTCAGTGCATAGATCCTCATCAGCTTTTTCATAATGCCGCCGCTTAAGCAGGTAATGCAGCAGGCTTCCTTCAGAGCGCAGGCATGAATTCACCATAGGCGGCATGATTATCTTGCGTGAGCAATCAACAATTTCCGCTGAATCCCTGTGAAGCTCTATCCATTTATCTACTTTTGCCTTACCTTTGGCTGTTGAATCCGCCATATCGGTGATCTTGGTATCATTCAGCAGCAATGAGTACCTTCCGAAATCGTTATTCCGGTTAAAAGTTATAACGTATGCATCTTTCAGTATTTTCAAAGGTCCTCTATTACAAATTTTTCGTCAATGATGTATTTACTTTTGTTAAGAGTATTTATTCCGCCTGCATATAAAGCGTATTCAAAACCTTCTCTTACGCTTGCGGCGCCAAACTCACCATTTACGTTTACAGCCACAAAGCCCACCTGATAATCGTGATCACGGTTCTTATGCGAGAGCAGGTTAAGCTTGATCACCCGTTTGACTGCATATTCACATGCTTCCTGTGGAGACATTCCCCTGCCCATCATTTCGACCACAAGGAAGCTGCCGCATGCTCTGACGCATTCCTCGCCGCGTCCGGTTGAAGCGGCACCGCCAACTTCACCATCTACATATAAACCCGCGCCGATAATTGGTGAATCACCCACTCTTCCGTGCAGTTTCCACGCTGTGCCGCTGGTTGTGCAGGAAGCAGAGATATGACCATCCTTATCTATAGCTACCATTCCAATTGTATCGTGGTTGCCGTCATCATTTATTCCCAGTCCGTTTGTTTTCTTGACTTTATACTCGTCCGTGTGGAATTCCTGTGACCTGCCGTAACGGCCGTTTTTCCACTCAATATACTTTTTGATCGATCCTTCGGTGTGCAGAATATCCGGCTGAAAGCCGTTTGTGATAGCAAAGTTGTACGCGCCTTCGCCTGCAAGGCTAACATGCTCGGTATTTTCCAGTATTAGCCTGGCAACGGAAACGGGATTTTTGATGTGTTCAACACAAATAACCGAACCTATCCTTGCTTTCCAGTCCATAATAGCGGCATCAAGTGTAACCCTGCCTTCGGCATCAGGCAGGCCGCCATAACCTACGCTCAGTACATTGGGGTCATCTTCGGCTACTCTAACGCCCTGCTCAACAGCATCAAGTGAGCTGCCACCCGAATTCAGTATTTCATTGGCTTTTTCATTGGCTGCCATGCCGTGTTTCCATGTAGATATTACGAGTTGTTCCATAGCTACAAATATAATTAAAAGGTACGTATATATAAAGAAACAGGTTGATATTACACAAATTATAATTTTGGGATATCTACTATTGCACAATTCAAATTTAAATGCTAAATTTATAACGGAAATACGTTAATTATCCCCCATTTAAATGAGAAATTTACTACTGCTGCTAACAGCATTCATAACGCTTTGCCTTGGCGAAGCTTCGCTTCAAAGCGGATCTTATACACGCGTAGATTTTATGTTAACTCTTTCAGACGGCATAAAACTGGACTGTACAAAATTAATACCCAACGGCACGCCGCCTGCCGGAGGCTGGCCGGTTGCAATCATTACACACGGGTACGGACTTTCAAAATTCATTGAGCTTCCAAGCGCAGAGGAATTCGCAAATGATAATTATTACTCTTTTGTTTACAGCATGCGCGGACAGGGTGTCTCGGAGGGACTTTCCAATTTTATTAGCACCACAGAAGCCAATGACCTTAAAGAAGTAGTGCAGTACATTAAAAATGATGCCAATACAAATGATAACAAGATCTTTATTCACGGGGGATCGCAGGGCGGTATTATTCCTTTCATGGCTGCATGTACAGGTTTAAATGTTAAAACTATTATCACTGATCTTGCATCACCCACTGCGGGTTCAAACTGGATTGAGAACGGCGGAATAAAAATGACATTCCTGTGGACATCCGGATACCCTTCAAACATTGTCAGGTATAATCCGCTGGTAAGCAGATTTAAGCCGTGGATCTATGCGAATACAAAAGAAAAATGGGATAGCCTGAATTACTACCTGCCAATTAACCGTGATTTTATAGGAGAGGTTGGTAACTGCCAGATACCCGTTTTAGTGCAGAATGCATGGCAGGATAAATTTTTCAACACGCTTGGAATGATCCAAAGCGCTTATATATTGCCATACAACAATATCAAAATGTATTTCGGGGCAATGGATGGACATGGCAGCGACCTTGTAATGGCGGAAGAAACATACAAAGACCAGGTTATACTTGACTGGCTGGACTATCACCTGCACGGCGTACAAAATAATATAATGAATGTTAATAATAAGTTCACATATGCCGCAAGCAGGTTCCCTGCAAACGAAAGCCAATGGAGCTGGAACAGGTACAATTCACCTACATGGCCCCCTGCCGGAACAGAAAACGTGAAGTTATATTTTCACCCTTCAAACCAGCTGCAGGTTTACGGATATGGAGGATCGCAAACCAGTGTGAATTTTACAAATGATGTACTTGACCCGAATGTTACCATGGAATATCTTGTAAATACAGAGTTCCGGGGACCCTTGTTTGACGCAAAATTTCATAAGGAAGAGATATTTTTTGATACTCCGGCATTGCTTCAGGATGCTGTAATGGCGGGAACGCCGTACGCTTATCTTTACTATTCATCCACGGCAAATGAAATTTGCCAGTACAATATGCAGATCTACGCAGTAAGACCCAACGGCAACGAAAAGCTTGTTACCAGGATAAACTGGACTGACAGGGATTATACCGCAAACCAGGTGAAACAGAAATATGTTAACGGGCAGGCATACTCCCATGTTTTCCGGGCTGGAGAAAAAATAAGGGTAAAATTGACCAATCTGGATAATGTACCGTTATATGATTTCAACGGGGATACAACAGATACATTCTTAAGAACAAACCCGTTCATGCTTCCTTCGCTGAAGGCGGGGGCAAACAAAGTTTACATTAATAATAATTCCAAGTCATACATTGAGCTTCCATTGATGAATTTTGTTATCGGTATTCAGCAAATTTCCGCTGAAGTACCGCAGCAATTCAACCTTGGACAAAATTATCCCAACCCGTTCAATCCGGTAACCAAGATAAGATTTTCAGTACCCAATACCGGCAAGAATAATTTCGTAAAAATAGCTGTATATGATGTAACGGGCAAATTGGTAACCACGCTAGTTGACGAAAATTTTTCGGCGGGTTCATATGAAGTGGATTTCAACGGTTCGAATTATTCAACAGGGGTTTACTTCTACAGAATGACAACAAATGAATTTTCAGAAGTTAAAAAGATGATATTGGTAAAATAACTTAAAGGTAAAATGAAAAAATATGTTGTTTTGCTTGGTATCTCGTTCCTTCTGGGTTTTCTTGTTCTGCCGGAAAGTCAAGATGAACTCACTGTAACCGAAGGAACAAACAATGTTCCTTCCATTGTGATAACCGGTACAGAGATCATCAGTTCAATAAACGCCGTTAAAATTACATATAATTTAAGCGATGCAGAAAATGAACCCTGCCGTATAAGTTTGAGAGTTTCAAATGATAGCGGCAAAACCTTTTTGTTCCCCGCTGATTCAGTCAGCGGAGATTTAGGCTATCCTGTTCAAACCGGCACAGGGAAACAGGTGTATTGGTATTACGGGTCCCTTCCGCTGGGTTACAAAGTTAAGCTTGTTGCAGATGATATGGCAAATGTTGATATACAGCAGCTTGTTAACCAGGTGGATAGCGCAAACTTAAGGAGCAACATGCAGTTCATCACCGGTATCAGACACAGAACAGCCGGTTCAGTACAATTGCAGCGGGTTAAGGATTCCATAAACAACCGTTTCAACCGGTACAATCTGCAGACATCTATACAAAGCTTCGACTTTTCGGGATACAATGCCCAGAATTTTTCGGGCAGGCTGCCGGGCACAACCAGGGAAGATACAACTTACATTGTATGCGGACATTTTGAGACAACCAGCACAAGTCCGGGGGCCGATGATAACGGAACCGCAGTTGCGGCATTTCTTGAAATATCAAGGATACTTTCTAATTACAAATTCAGAAATACAATAAAGTTCATAGGTTTTGATCTTGAAGAATCAGGGTTAGTGGGAAGCTCAAGGTATGTTTCGCAGGGGATTCCGCCTTATGAAAAAATAGCCGGAGTGTTTGATTTTGAGATGATTGGTTACTATTGTGACCAGCCCAACTGCCAGCAGATACCAACCGGATTTTGTACGCTGTTTCCATATTTATGCGATAGCATCAACTCTCAGCAAGGCAGAGGAAATTTTTTGATAAATACCGCGAATGTTAATTCAAATCCTCTAAGGTATGCTTTTGATAGCTGCGCCCGCATTTACACTCCGCAGCTCAGAGTGCTCTCACTTGCAACACCCGGAAATGGCCAGTCAACTCCTGATCTCAGAAGAAGCGACCATGCTCCTTTCTGGGATGCAGGTTATAAAGCACTGATGCTTACGGATGGGGCAAATTTCAGGAATCCAAATTACCACACCGTTAATGATACTCTGGGCTCTATTAATTTTGATTTCTTTACCAACAATGTGAAGGCAGCTCTTGCGACTGTGGCAAGTCTTGCGGGAATTCAGCACAGTTCATATGATGTAAGCGGATTTTTGAATGTAATTGGTATTTCACAGATCTCCTCAGAAATACCCGGGCAGTTCTCACTTGGGCAAAATTATCCGAATCCTTTCAACCCGAAAACCAGGATCAGATTTTCGGTACCTTCTTCAGGAAAGAATGAAGTTCTTAAGATCGCAGTTTATGATATTAACGGCAGATTAGTATCTGCTATTGCGGAGGGAAAATTCTCACCCGGAGTTTATGAAACTGAATTCGACGGCTCGAAATACTCATCAGGTGTATATTTCTACAGAATGGTTACAAAAAATTACACTGAAGTAAGAAAACTGATACTTATGAAATAATTTTCGTTGATTCACTTCTTGCTAATATTTTATTTTATATGCAGTTAAAAGAGTATCTGCTGTATTTTGCTAACTATTAAGCGTTACTATTTTTGAGAAAAAAGCTAGCTCTAATAAAAATTTAAACCTTGTTATGTATAACAATTTATTGTTAAATTCTTTAAATTTTTATAACAAATTACTTTTTACTAACTTTATAAATTAACAAAAAATGAAAAAACTTATCATTTTGCTTTTGATTTCAGTTGTAACACCATTATTAGTATTTTCACAGGGAACTGATAAATTAAATCATATCAGAACCCCAATTGGACCAAACAGTTTAATTGGCGGTGAACCACCGGTACCGTTTTTAGCAAACTTCGGTCCGGAATCCTTTGAAAGCCCAACATTTCCACCCGCAGGCTGGACAAAATTAAATCCAATCGGCGGAACAGGCTGGGACAGGATCACAAACGGAACAAACGTTCCGGGATGGGGTACAGCAGTTGTTGGTTCAACACCTCCGGGCGGCGGAACAGCAATGACTTATGCAACTTATACCAATGGCGGAACATCGGCAAACGATATGTGGCTTATTACTCCCCAGATCATGAATATCAGCCTTAATGATTCTTTGATCTTCTGGATAAAAAAATTCCCAGGTATTGAATATGCTGATAACGTTGATGTTAAAATTTCAACAACAAACAACTCAACACCTGCATCATTCAGCTTAACAGTAGCTACATTCGTATTTCCAGGTGCAAATGATACTGCATGGCAGAGAAAAGCTTACAGGCTTGGCAGTGTTTCAGGTCTTACCGACGGCGCAAACATTTATGTTGGATTCAGAGAGCATGTTGCAAACAACTTAAATGATGGTGATGTTATTGGTCTTGATCTTATCAGTTTAGTAGGTTCAACTGTTGGTATTAATCAGAATGGGACAGAAATTCCTGCGAAATATAATCTTTCACAGAACTATCCAAACCCGTTCAATCCTTCAACAAAGATCAATTTCAGCCTTCCTAAATCAGGAAACGTTAAACTGGCTGTTTATGATATGATCGGCAATGAAGTATCTGTATTAACAAACGGTAATTTAGCTGCCGGAAACTATACCGCTGATTTCAACGCTTCAAAGCTTTCAAGCGGCGTATATTTCTATAAGCTTACAACAGATGAATTCTCATCAACAAAAAGAATGATGTTGATTAAATAACGAAGTTATTTATGAAACCTTGTTTCTAAGGCTGGTTAAATAACGAAGTTATTTAAAAAGTAACAATATATATTTAAGAAGGCGGGTAATTCCCGCCTTTTTTATTCAGAACCTGATATTCACAGCGCAATAATAACTTCCCTGTTCAAATATTCTATCGCTGCCTTTACTTAAAATATCATCAAGCAAAGTATTTATTACAATATTCTTAAGCAAAAAGCCGGTGATCGATCTAATCATATTGCCTGCAGGCATAAGGTGCTTTATGGAATTATCTATAACCAAAATAGCTGCGCTTTGAATTGCCATCAGCTTAAAATGTTCTTTTACCGCTTTAATGGGAATGAAGTAGCTGGAATTGTGTACTGCGTAAACACTGAGGAAATCAAATGGCTTAATGAACATATCGGGGGTAAAGTTAACAATGGCGTAGCGGTCCCAGAATCCGCCAAACCGGATGTTCTGCCTGAAAGATGATACAATATTGAAAGTTCGTTCTTCTTTAAGAGTTTTGCTCTTTTGCAGAAGATCGAATGAATAGCGGTAAAGCTCCGCGCTCTTATTTTTTATTTCAGTTTCCCGCAGGGATTCAATTCGTGATGACTCAACGCTTATCAGACTCCTTGAGCTGTTATTCTTTGCTTTTTCAGTTTCCTTGATCACCTGAATTTTATCCTGGGCAAAGAAGAGTGGAATAAAACAGTAAGCAGCCAACAGTATTGCAATAACATGTTTAGTCATTTGATTATACTGTTAAATGTTGAGAAGAATTTTAATAAAATGAGAAAATTGGATAATAAAATCAAGGGTTATTTTATTAAACAAAGAAGCCTTCAGGTGAGAAGTGTTTTAGAAGAAGTACTATATGTGAAAGATATCTAAAATTTTTCAAGATTCCTGCCTGCGCAGGAATGACAATATAATAAAACCGCCGGGTTTACAGCCCCGGCGAGTGCAGAAAATTCAAAGTATCAATCGAAACAGCGTTTCGATCTACAAAATTATAAATATGAAAACTCAGTTTGGATACCGTAAAACTTCTTGAGAAGTTCATATATCAGGTAACTGGAGTCACCAAAGCCATATGTATAATTGTATTTGGATTGGTGTACCTTACGGTAATCGATCGCTTCCGTGAGGAAGCTTGTGATTTCCGGTTTATCGATAGGCAGAAGCTTCGCGTTCTTTTTCAATACTTCGGGGCGTTCAGTCGTTTTCCGCAACACTCCGCACGGCACATTGAAGAATAGTGATTCTTCCTGCAGCCCGCCTGAATCAGTCAAAATACAGCCTGCATTTTTAACATAGCCCAGCATTTCAAAGTAATCGTGAATGGGACTCATTATCTTCAATTTTTCATGGGGATTGCCTGCCATCACTTCATCAAAGCTGCGCTGAATCAGCGGATTTGGATGCATTAAATGGAGTATTTCGCTGTAACCCGATACATCGTTCATTACAGTATTCAGTACTCTGGCATAATCTGAAACATAGCCCCAATTTTCTCTGCGGTGAAAGGTACTCAATATATAATTCTTTTCAGCGGGTTCTTTTATTTTCTTTTCTTTTATGAGCGTGAATATAGCGTCATTGATTGTGTTACCAATTACAAAAACATTTTCGGGCTTTATGCCCTCTCTAATCAGGTTATCCCGGTTAATGCCCTTTGGCGCAAAATGCAGTGTGGTCATTCTTGCAACAGCTTCGCGCATGAATTCTTCGGGGAACGGATTCAGCTTATCGTATGTACGCAAGCCGGCTTCTGCGTGGAAGACAGGTATCTGGTTCAGGAAGCCCCACAGCGCGCCTGAGAAGGCGGAAGCGGTATCACCCTGTACAATTATTCCGTGGAGATTCTTTTTTGTAACCGGAGAGTTTTCTCCAAACTTTTCGTTAAAATCAGTCAGCAGGTGCGCAATAAGCTCATTGAGGTCACTTGAGCGGTTTGGTTTTTCCGCTGCTGTGATATCGGGGTGAATACCTATTTTGGTTAAAATATCCCCTGAAATTTTCTGCTGCGCTGTATTATAGAGCAGCGGGTAAAATTCATCGGATTTCTTGAGGATCCTGTATAAAACGAACAGTTTTATGATCTCGGGTCTTGTGCCGAAAATTATTACAATGACCTTTTTCCCTTTCATTTCTTCGGGATTTAAACCAACATTTATGCCGCCAACATTTATATTTTCTGCCATATTATTCCTTTTTCAGATAACAAAGATAACTAACTGAAATTTAAGATAAAACGAAGATTTATACCGTTTTACCGTGAGAATTTGTAAAAATTTTCAATGTAAAAAGGAGCCATATAGGCTCCTTAAATAAAAAATACTGAACAGAATTTAGTTTGAAGTTTCGCTACTTCAACAGCACCATCTTTTTGCTATCCACAAATTTATTGCCATTGGATTCTTCGGCTTCTATGCGGTAGAAATAAACTCCACTTGCATAGTTTGATGCATTGAAGTCAACAATATATGAACCCGCAGTTTTGAGTTCGCTGTTCACAAGGCGTTTTACTTCCCTGCCGAGAATATCATAAATTACGATCTTTACCTTTGAATCTTTCGGCAAGTCATAATTTATTTTTGTTACAGGATTAAACGGATTTGGATAATTCTGCGATAACCTGAATACCAATGGAATATTTTTCGGTTCATTGCCTTTACTACTGGTATTTGAACCAAATACTTTCCTTATATCTTCTGTGACTATCCTGACATGCTCAGTTATGCTCTTGGGTCTATTGGTTTTGATAACCTGTTTGAGTGTTAACATTTGCGATAGCTCTTTTGATGCATTCACATCACCTTGTCCAGATCTATCTTCCAGAGATTTGATCTTCCTGTCATCTTCAGTTTTAGATATTTCTATCGCAGTATTTATCGATTTACGGATATCCTGCCTTTGCTCCTTTGTAAACGGTGATCTATCGTCATCATTTGCTTCTCTTTGGAGTGCATTGACTGCGTCAATGCTGCTTTCCGTTTCCAAATCCGCACTGCTGTAAGCGCCGCCTTGTCCCTGAATCAACAATGAAGTCGCCATATAATCCCATCTTGCAATGAGTCCCTCGTAGCTGTATGGATTCTGGTTTATTATCTGCTGGAATCCTGCCAATGCCTGTGAGTATTCACGCATCCTTACTTTACATTTCAATATGTAATAATTAGCGCGTTTGACAAGTGAAACATTGCCGGAATTATTCAGTATCAGATTTTCATAATAAATTTTAAGTTCATTCACTGCGTTGTATGATGTATCACTAGCTACAGTTGATAAGAACAGCTTTGATACAGCATTCAGGCTTTGGATGCTATCAGGATATGTATTGATAAGATCAAGACATTTTGTACTCGCCTGTGAGTAGTTGCGGTAACGCATTAGGACGCTGATGGAATCGTAGCGTTGTTTAGCAGTGGTTATTACATACACACCCCGACTGCCTTCGGCAGTCACCCCTCTCGAGAGGGGAATTAGTTTATTACTTCCGCCACTTCCTGAACCTTCGTTGTAAATTGTGTCGTAAATGCCATCACCCAGGTTAATCGCAAAGCCGTCTCCGCCATCATTTGCATCACAGCCTGATAAATATGGCGTAAAGTTAAATGTTATCTGTGTACCCTGAAATCCTGTGGTTACCATGTTATACGGCGGGTCAACAGGTGATGAGTTCAGTTTAAAGCAGTTGTTTTTTTCATCGTAGCTGACTGCTGTGAACATCGGGAAATAACCGTATAAATGCTTTGATGTTTGGTCATCGGTTATGTTAAATATATTCTGACCGCCATCAAGCAGGAATACGGAACCATCAACAACAATGTTGTTTGCGGCTGTGCCTGAATTTGAGAGATCATTCAAACCGCCGAGCGTTTTACTGCCGGCATTATTCATTTTAAGCTCACTGCCGACTGCGGCAAAGATTCCAATAGCGTTATTTACTGTTGATGATATTGTATTGGATTTTATATCAACCTGTGAAGTCAAAGCGTTTATACCGATAAAATTATCAGTGATAGAATTACCTTTTATAGCGCCTCCTGTGATCCCGCTTAGAAATATTGCAGTATTTCCTTCATTGAATGTATTGTTTTCAATTATTAACGGAGTTGTTTCACCTGCATAAGATGAAATATTGACGGTTGGTATTGTTGAACCCGACGAATTAAAAGTATTTGCGCCAATGTAAATATTGCTTAAGCTAATTTCATTATTGGGATCACTATAGAAAACAGCATTAACACCGCCTTTGAGTGAACTGTTAGTATTAAATGTACAATTTCTTATATCTACAACGGGACAATCAATTATATTAACAGCGTAAGTTGTATCGTTGGCAAGTCCGGTAAATGTTGCGCCATAAATTTTTACTTCGCAATTTGTGAAGCTATGACCGCGCCACGAACCGCCCGGCACTGCATCGCTTGATATATTCTGCGGAGCTGATGTATTCTGGTCACCCACTGTAAACACGCCGCCATTCATTACAAACTTAGAGCTATCGTTAAAATGTATTGTTGTGTTTGCGCCGATTGTTATGTTGTGGCCGTTATTGTAAACGGGCGCTTCGCAGGTAAAGGATTCGCCTGAGATGTTTTCTTCACCGGCAAGAATTCCGCCTGCTTTAACGGTGGGAATCATTTTGTATAGTTTCCCTTCACCAGGATCAAACCAATTGAGATCAGCATAAGGATTAAGATTCGTATTAAAATTAACAGGAATTATTTCATTAGTAGCAACATCAACAATATTCCAGTTACTAAATGACTGAAATTCAACTGCATCATGTTTAAAAAACACCCTGATATATCTTTCACCATCGTTATGCGTTACATCCTGTTTCGGTGCGCATCTCCTGTTTACTATCATAAAATAATTATCCGGGTCATCCAAACTTTCTTTAAAAGTAGCAACCTGCAAATATCTGTCTTCAAAGCACTCATATCTTAGATTTGGAGGTGTCGGAGCATCTGTAGTATCCGGTGCATCAAGATCGCATATCGGATGATCATTTCCTCTAACATAGCTTACAACATCAGCAAAATATGAATTTGCAAGCAAATCATTTCTTTCAAGTCTGTATATGTACGAGTGCCTGTTTGTATTATCAAAGCTCATCAATGTTGGACCCCATGCTTTTAATCTTGTATTCATGTCAATTATTTTTTGCCACTTATTCTGTCCGTAAACATTTTCCGTTCTTGCGTCATAGGTTACCGAATGCGGATTATCAATCCAATCAAATGGATTAGGGGTATTACAAGGCAAAGGCTCTGTTAGTCCTCTTGCGTAAGTCAATCCGGCGTTTGTACTTGGTAAACATCCCCATGCTTCATACCAAAAATGTAAAATGCCTCTTGCACCATAAGTTACAGCAAGATTTGCCATGAGATCCATTTCTTCATTGGTCGGCTCCCTTAATTTATGACCTGGTTGAAACCAAAGATGAGTTTGAAAGATATTAATAAATGGTATGTTTGCCAATTTAGAAAGTGAATCAGCTCTGGCAGTATTCATCCTGTAAGACCAATATTGGTGCTGCTTAGTATCAAAATGAGCCTGGAGTGTGTCTTCATATGCGGATACGGGAACACTGTGAGTCAACATACCTGTTTGCCAGTTGTAAGTTTGATTTCCGCATAAAGTGACAGGTATTGGATTCTGTTCAAATGCATTACCGCCTGCATCATACCCGCTTAGCGGATAGGCACCCATAAATACTTCTGTGGAGCCAACGCTGTCTATCAAATATCTTTTTACATGCTCTACGCCAACAAAATTATCAAACTCATTACCCCAAGAGCTAAATGGTGCAACTGTATTATAAAGCGTGTAATTTAGGTCACACATTAAGCCAATATTTGGATTGACATCACGCAGTTTACGGCTTACATAGGCCATACAGGGTAAATTATTGAACTCAAATTCTTCGATGTAAAATTTTAGCGGCGAATTGTTATGAGTTGCTATTTCTTCTGCTTCCCATTCTAGCCAGCTTTCATATTCTGCATCATTACCCTTTAGTAATCTATCAGCAACATCATTATCCACCCTCACATAATCTATCCACATATCGCAGTTGCCATACCAGTATACTTTAAAATCTGCTTTACATTCTCCATTAGGCACCCAGAAAAACTTATTACGGGGGTTGAAATTTATTGCTTCTGTCTGGCTAAAAGTTAAATCTGAATCATTAGGTGTCAGAAAATTAAATCCTTCTTCTTTATATTTACCGTCATAATCACCGTTCTGATCTTTAAAGTTTCTTGCTCTTATTATTGTGCTTTTTATTAAATTATTATCATAGTTAATAACATCAATCCTGCAAATTGGTTCATCGGAATGATTATCTATATAATTTTTATCTGCTCTTATTTTTGGCTTTACAATCCATGAATAACTTTTGTCACCTTCCCATCTCACGCTCATATTTACCTGTTCGTGATTTGATTTTAACCCGCTCACTACCCAGCCTGCTCCGCCATCGGTTTGGTTATTATTCACTTCACAATATCTAACCCAGCTGTTACTGCCGTAACTCTGGTTGTCATCGTATTCATCTATTCCCACCTGGTGATTAGAGTATGAATAAAACCACAGATCTGGGTTAAGGTTAGTGGATTCACACTGGTAATCACTTCGCTGTCCGAACGCAAGCCGGGTTACTTTTGGCCTTTCCATAAGGGTTCTCATATTACTGCCAAAATTATTATCCAAAATACCCTGCACATCTGACCTGTAAACATTAATATCAGCATCCAAATAATCATTTGATGTCCATCCCTTTATAAGGAATTGACCGTTATCTAACCCGCCATCTATGTACCTGTGCCATAGATTAAAGCCAAGGGTATCGGTAAGTTTGCTGTAGTCTGTTTGCCAGCCGTTTGTCATTGCCCCAATTAAGAAGTCTGCGGAAATATTATTATGTGCCGGCGCAGGTGGTTTAGCGTTTAAGTTAATAACATTTACATTACTTGATGCTTCCTTTGTAAAATTTGATTCGTTTCTGTAAACAAATGCAAGCGTTAACAGCCCAAGCAAAACAGCTAAAGTTAGTTTTGTTTTTCTGCCTGAGGCAGATTTCATTACATTCAACATGGTTAAAAAGGATTTAAGTTACCGGTTAAATAAGTTTAACCGGCTGAATCTTTTTTTGAAACATAGTTTGAAAATAACTCTTATTTACCCAACTACTGAAATTATACAATATCAGTATTTTAATTATATTGAAGGCTGCTAACTCAGACTGAAAACCGCCATTGACAGGTACTATTTATTATTTTATCAGTATCATTTTTTTTGTGTCTATAAACTCACCATCAATAATTAATGAATAAAAATATATACCCGAAGACAGAAATTTTCCGATAAAATCAGCTTGATATTCGCCTGCCTGAAGTTTTTCATCGACCATTATTTGTATTTCCCTTCCTGTGATATCATACGCTATCAATTTCACATTTGCAGATCTTTTTAAGCTGAACGGTATTATAGTTTTTGGATTGAAAGGGTTTGGGTAATTCTGTTTAAGCTCAAATTCTTTTGGTATGTTATTGCTTATTTGTTGAATACCCAGATAAAATGTTGTATCCCCGCCGTTTGTTGTGTGAACGCCACCCTGATTAGTAACATTATAACCCCAGCCATTTAATCTATTAGTAAAATTGACTAATGGAAACTGAGAAATCTTGTATGAAGTATCGGGTAATTGAAAATGCCAAGTATCTCCTCCATTTGATGTAAAATATAAAATCCCCCTGTTACCATTTCCGGGGAAGAACTTGAATCCTCCACCTGCCCACAAAGTATCACTGTTAATATTTGAAAATGTTTTGACATCAACTACTAAATTATTCCCGGTTGGTATAAATTGTTCTATCCAGTTAAAACCTCCATCAGTTGTTTTACCCATAATCCAACCACCACTACTTCCTGCTTTCCATCCTGTTAAGCTGTCAATAAAATATAAATCTTTAAAAGAACCAGTACCTGTTCCGCTAACAATATTCCAGGTAAGTCCCCCATCTGTTGTTTTTCTCAACTGTGAAGATGATGTGTTGCTTACAAATCCAATCCTTGCATTGAACATATAAATTCTATCGGGATTATTTGGTGCCAGGTTTACCTGCGTCCAGCTCGCACCACCGTTCGTAGTACGGAATACTCCGCCGAATGCGCCTTCACTGTTTACCAAAAATATAGTATCTTCACTTACTACAGCCATATCATTTGGGAATATACTTGCAGGTATGATTATTGTCCAGTTCTCTCCCGAATTTGTAGTTTTATACAATTTATTGTTGCCAGCACAAACAAAACCGGTATTCGCATCTAAAAATTGAATCCTGTTAAAGTTGTTATAACCATTTTGCTTTACAACCCAGTTGTCACCACCGTTGATTGTCTTTATTATACTGCTGTCAGAAACAGCAAAGCCTAACAAACTATCAACAAAAACCAAGTCTCGTATCTGTCCTCCTGTAGGAACAGGTAAAAACTGCTGGTACCAGTTGCCTGCCGGATTATGCGGAAATGCCAATGCTACTATAAATATAAATATAGCAGAATAAAAAAGAATATCTGTTAATCTCTTTAGTAGTTTATCGGGCAATTTCCTATTGTTCTCAGGGTTCAGAACCATAATTTTGTTTACAGTAAAATTAATGAATTATTTCAACAATATCATCTTCTTAGTTTCTGCATATAATTGCTTCGATTTATCATCTGTAACTTCAATCCTGTAAAAATATACTCCTGAAGCATATCCAAAACCGCTGAAGTCAACTTCATATGTTCCGGCATTCTGTTTTTGGTTTACCAGTACCACAATTTCTCTGCCCGTAATATCAAAAATAATTAGTTTCACATTTGACGTTTCACGTTTCACGTTTGACATTATGCTGTATTTGATAATCGTTTTTGGATTAAACGGGTTGGGATAATTTTGAAATAACATAAAATCTTTTGGAACTTGAGAAGATAACTGTTGTAAACCTACTAAAAATGTTGTGTCTCCGCCATTTGTTGTGTGGATCAACACAGGATAGCCAGCAGAACCATAAGTCCAACCAGTATTTTTGTTTAGGTATTGTATTTTACCAAACGAAAAAATTCCAAACGAAGTATCAGGCACCTGAAACAACCAATTATTTCCACCATTAGTAGTTCTATACAGCATGCCTCTGAATTTTCCACCACCATAGAAAACTTGTCCACCTGCACCCCAAAGGGTATCTTTATTCAATACATTAAACTTATTTATATTAGAGGTTAATATTATCCCCCCTGCCGGTAGTATTTGATTTGTCCAGTTTAATCCGCCATCTGTAGTTTTTTTCATGCTTGCAGGCGGTGTTGGATCTGATTTCCAGCCGGTTAGACTATCTATAAAATAAATGTCAGAATATACTCCACCCGGTATCGTAAACCAGTTTATACCGCTGTTAGTGGTTTTATATAGCAGATTAGAGCTTCGTGTCATGAAGCCTATTCTGCCGTTGTACATATAAACATGGTCAGGGTTTGGCGCGGGACCCGCATCGTACTGCCTATCCCAGTTTATACCCTTATTGGTTGACCTGAATAAACCCCCATCAAAAGGAATATCATCTGCAAACCAGATCGTGTCTTCATTCAGTACATGTAAGCCTATTGTATTTGTACCTGAGGGCAATGTTAAACTCGTCCAGTTCAATCCGCTGTTTGTGGTTTTAAGCAATCTGTTACCGCCAACAAAGCCGGTATCTTTATTTAAAAATTGTACTTTGTTAAATGGTCTTATGGAAGATGTATATTGCCTGTAAACAATACTCCAGTTATCACCTGAGTTGGTTGATCTTAGGATGTAGTTCGTATCATTGGTTGAACTTAATCTTGTAACGGCAAATCCATTCAGGCTATCAATAAAAGTAATGTCAGAAATTACCCTTCCGTTCAAGTTAGGAAAGAACTGCTGATACCATGTGCCATTAGGCATATTTACGGGCACAGCAAAGCCAAGCAATAAAATTGTTGTAAATAATACGGTAAGCGTTACTTTAAGCAGCTTTTTCAAATTGTTAGGAATTTGATTAGTTAAAAATAATTTTTTTATATATTTAAATCAATCCCTGACTACAGACCGCATAATTATCAGGATCTTCATAAAGCAGATCATTAGTTATCCCAACCCAGCCGGATTGGTAACTTGCGTAGCGGTGCCACAGGTTAATATTTAGGTCACGCATATTTGTGTAATCCATTTCATCGCCGCAGCTCATAGCGCTTACAATAAACTGGTCGCCACCTGGCGCAGGCGGGGTGAATTTTGTCTCTGTTGGCGGACTGTAAAAATTATAAATTATTATGGGTGAGGTAAGCAGGATAAAAAAGAGGATCAGGTTCCTTTTTATTATTGATTTTTTCATTTCTTTAGTGATTTAGGTTTAGTTAATAGTTTACACAGAAGCATTTTATTTAAGCTTCCAGGTTGTAGACCCCCTACACGCGTGAAATGTTTTTTGAAAAAGAGTTACTTAACTAAAATCCCCGATAAATCGGGATTTCTGATTAAATGACTATCGTCATTTAATCATCAACATTTTCTTTGTCTCGCTGAAGACCTCCTTTCCTGTTTGAACTGTTATTTTATAAAAATATACTCCCGAAGCATATCCGTTACCACTAAAATCAATTTCATAAGTTCCGGCATTCTGTTTTTGATTTACGAGTACTGTTACAACTCTACCCTGTATATCATAAACTATGAGTTTCACATTTGACGTTTCACGTTTGACGCTGTATTTGATATTTGTTTTTGGGTTGAACGGATTCGGATAATTCTGAAATAACATAAAATCTTTTGGGACTTGAGAAGATACCTGTTGTAAACCTACTAAAAATGTTGTATCTCCGCCATTTATAGTGTGTATATTACTACATATATTAGAATTGTTTATTATTCCAAAACCCCATCCTATTGTTTTATTCAAAAATTGAACCTTGTAGTATCCGGCAATCCCATAAGAAGTATCTGTGATCTGGAAGACCCAATTTGATCCGCTATTTGTAGACCTATATAAAATTCCTCTTACTCTTCCGCCACCATAGAATACCCCTCCCCCCGAACCAAATAATGTATCTTTATTAATAACAGAAATACTTTGAATAGCCGAACTTAATATAATACCACCGGTAGGCATTGGCTGATTTATCCAGTTTAAACCTCCATCTGTAGTTTTACTCAAAGTAGCGTTTGAATTTGCTTTCCATCCCGTCAGGCTATCAATAAATTTTATATCCTGCCAAACTCCTCCCGGTATTGTAAACCAGTTTACACCGCTGTTGGTGGTTTTATACAGCAGGTTAGAGCTTCGTGTCATGAAGCCTATTCTGCCGTTGTACATATAAACATGGTCAGGGTTTGGCGCCGGACCAGCATCGTACTGCCTTTCCCAGTTTATACCTTTATTGGTTGATCTGAATAAACCGCCGTCAAATGGTATATCATCTGCAAACCAGATCGTGTCTTCATTCAGTACATGTAAGCCTATTGTGTTTGTACCTGAGGGCAAAGTTAAACTCGTCCAGTTCAATCCGCTGTTTGTGGTTTTAAGTAACCTATTACCGCCAACAAAACCGGTATCTTTATTTAAAAATTGTACTTTATTAAATGGTCTGATCGAAGATGTATATTGTCTGTAAACAATATTCCAGTTATCACCAGAGTTGGTTGACTTTAGGATGTAGTTTGTATCATTGGCTGAACTAAATCTTGTAACCGCAAAACCATTCAGGCTATCAATGAAAGTAATATCAGAAATTACCCTTCCATTCAAGTTAGGGAAGAACTGCTGATACCATGTGCCATTAGACATATTTACGGGCACAGCAAAGCCAAGCAATAAAATTGTTGTAAAACCTAATGCAAGCGTTATTTTAAGCAGCTTTTTCAAATTGTTAGGAATTTGATTAGTTAAAAATAATAGAATTTTTTAGTAATTACAAATAAATAGGGCGACCTATATTCAGACCGCCCCTGTGTACCATGGTATAAAATTTTTAAACTAAGTGATCAATAGTGATCAGTTGATTCCCATACAACTTTGTTCTTCATGTTCATAAATACTTTCATAGCCCTGAACGTTGCGAAGAAGTTTATCAGGTTATCAAAGTTCAGCCTTATCAAGCTGAAGAAGGCGTACTTCAAGCCATACCAGCTATATGTAAAAATGAACCGGTGCGCAAGGCGCCATACCATGAAGAAGAAACATGCCCACAGGAAGAACCATAACGCTGTGTTCTGTTCAACCGCTGATTCAAACACTCTGATACCCAAACCGAAACCAAGCAGGTAAAGTAAAAACAGCGCGAACACAAGATTACTTAACAGTACCATAAAGTTACTGAATATGGTTTTCCTATCGCGCATAAGGAAATATTTTGTTTTTAAATTGCCGCCCCATTTATGCATCTTCCAGTTCTGGAAGCAGATTCCTGCTGTCCATCTGGAGCGCTGCTTAACAGCAGCCCAGAATGTATTGGGGAAGTATTCACCCGTAGCAACACGGCTGTTTGGATTATTTTTATCTATTAGTAAATTTATGTAGGCAGTTTTGTAGCCCATCTTAAAGAGCCTTAAGCCTAATTCATAATCTTCTGTTAAATTAGCTTCATTGAATACCTGCGGGTAATGCGCGTCTAAGTTCATGAATATCTCGCGGCGGAACGACATACCGGTTCCCGCAAACGGAATAAATACCTTTAGCGCCTGCCTTACCACAAGATCTTTTGAATGCACTTCCGCGAACGCGTCGCAATAGGTTCTGTGAATGAACTTACCTCTATCATCCTTGATAGGTACAACAGGTATCTGAACAGCATCAACACCCTGGTGCATGATAAGATAGTTATCTATCTTTAATGTTAACGGATGAATGAAATCTTCGCTATCGTGAATGGAAATGATATCAAAGTTCTTACCGTTATCCTTTTCAAATCTTTTTATTGATTCATACACATTGTTTAAGTTATCAGCTTTGGTTGTAGGACCATCATGTGAATTTACGCAAATAACAACTTTGTTGTTCTTTTGCGCAATACGCTTAACAACCTCAAGCGTCTTGGTATCGTTGGGGTAAATTCCCACAAAGATAGTGAAGTTGGAGTACCTCATTTTGCTCAGAGCGTAGGTGAGCGTTCTGCCGATAACTTTATATTCGCGCCATGCGCAGATAACAAGAGCAATATTGTTCTCACCGGCTGCCAAAACTTCATCTACCTTAGGCAGGCTCCTGTTATATTTCCAGCGGTTGAACCAGTAAAGCAGGTCAACCATGACATCATCAATACCGCTTATTATCAGCAGGATTGAACAGATCCAGAGTAATACTGTGAAAACTTCTTGCATATAGTTCTATTTATTCTTTATTAATATTATTATTCACAAACAAATTCAATAAACTGTTTTTATCACATTTCAAGGAAAAAGTTCAGAATGAATCCTGCTTTTACCTGGAATGAGTTTTTCTTTTCGCCAAAGAAATATACCTTGTAGGTTGGTTCAACAAAAATGACGGGTCCCACAAGCATATTCGGTTTAAATCTGATACCCGTACCGATTTCAAAATAATTATTGTAATCAACTTTCCTGCCGTCAAACTGACCTGATTGGAACAGGTAATTTTCAAAGTAAGAATAACCTTTCATGCTGAACCTTAAAGCCTGGGTCAGTATTCCCTGTAAGAAAGCATTTTTATACTTGTAATCATACATTGCGGCATAATATATATCCAGGTAAAGGCTGGTATTGGGATCGCTTGATTTGGTACGTTTAAATACGGGCTCGCCAAACCTGTAAAAATAAACCAGCATTGGTTTAAAGTTTATCTTGTTTGAATCAAGATCAATTTGCCTTGTGTAACCAATCCTGCCTTCAAAATAGAGGTTCTTAAAGAAATAATATCTTAAGAAGAAACCTAACTCAACAAATCTATCGTTGTAAATAAGTGCTTTGCTTGATTTCGAATCGGCATAAACATCCAGATAGGGTCCCACAAAAAAGCCGGGGCCGACCCCAAAATGAAGATGACCTATAAAATTCGCTATATAATTTTCCTGGTATGAATCGTAAAAGTTATGGAAATAAACATCAATATATTTCTTTCCTGACTTAGTAACTTTTTCTTTTAATTTGAATGAACCGATTCCGGAAGCTGATATTTTTTTAAAGGGATTTAAACCGGTTTTTCTATCGTTAACAGATGAAACTGCAGAAGGATATTTACTATCGCTGCTATTCTTTAATTTTAAAGAAAGATCTAATTTTTCAATATCAAATTTGGAACTTGTTTTTTCCTGGTAACTAACCGGGTTAACAAACTCCTGAGAATATGAAACATAGAAATTTACAGCAAAAATCAAGAAAATTGGGAGTAATCTCTTCAACATAATTTTTTTTAAGTGATTGTAAAATAGCTTCTTAATTAAAGTGTTACTTTATTACCAAGCCATTAATGCTTAATATTTAATTGCGCATACCCCCGGCTACAATAATAATCAATTTTTTCCTAAAAACAAACTGCTTTTTCATTTGGGGATACTAAATTAGGATATATCGCTACTGTTCTCAATACCCTTGTTACGGTATATATGCCGAAAACAGGTTAATTATTATCGTGTGTTTTGCCTGCGAATTGCTAAAATTCAATAAAAATCATATTTTTGTAGATGAATACAATAACATTTGCCATAGAATCATCCTGTGATGAAACTTCAACAGCCGTGCTGAGTAACGGAAATGTTATTTCTAATGTTGTTTCTTCTCAATATTTTCACAAAAAATACGGCGGCATAGTACCTGAGCTTGCTTCAAGGGCGCATGTTCAGCTTATAGATGAAATTGCGATGCGATGCCTGGATGATTCAGGCTTAACACGAAAAGATATATCACTTGTCGCCGCTACAATGGGTCCGGGTTTGATAGGCTCTCTGCTTGTGGGATACAATTACGCAAAGGGCTTTGCTCTATCTCTGGGTCTTCCGTTCATTGGAATTGACCACATTGAATCGCATCTATATTCTTGTTTTATAGGCAAAGAAGAAATTGAATTCCCTTTCATTGCATTGGTAGTATCAGGCGGGCATACTATTTTGTTTCTGGCGGAAAGTTATTCTTCATACAAGGTATTGGGCATTACCCACGATGATGCCGCCGGCGAAGCTTATGATAAAGTAGCGAAGATGCTTGGGCTTGAATATCCCGGCGGCCCGTTGATAGATAAACTTGCCCAAACCGGCGATCCCGGTTTCCATAAATTCCCAAAGTCAAACATCAAAGGTAAACCATACGATTTTTCCTTCAGCGGAATAAAGACATCAGTGTTATATTACCTGAAAAAGAATTTTTCTGAAGATATATCACAGCTTCCGTTGAATGATATCGCTGCATCTTTCCAGGCAGCTGTGACAGGCTCTCTGATAGAAAAAACAATTAAAGCGGCGAAGGATCACAATATCAAAATAATAGCTGTTTCGGGGGGAGTTTCTGCCAACAGCGGCCTGAGAGACGGTTTCAGGGAATACGAAAAAAAAGGATATAGAATTTACTTTCCCGAAAAGATATATTCCACTGATAACGCTGCAATGATAGGATTCAACGCGTTTCTGAAGTTCAGCCACGGTTCAATTTCACAAACTGAAAAAGCTATCCTGCAAAACGCATACGCAAGATTCAGCTATGGAAAATCAAATTAACTAATGCCGGAAAAAAAACAACATCGCGCGGTAATAGAAGTTGACGAACAGCTATTAAGTGATATCTCAGACCTGATCGAAAGCGGCTCTGACGTACTTCTTGCCAATATACTTGCTGATATTTACCCGGCTGATATTGCCCTGATAATAGATAACCTTGAAGTTAAAGAGGGATTAAGACTTTTTAAGCTGTTAAATGATGAAATACAGGCCGAAGTAATAATTGAGCTTGGTGACCATCACCGTGACTTCATTCTCGAAAATCTTTCAAGCGGCGAAATCAGTGAATTTGTGGGTGAGATGGATTCCGATGACGCTACAGATATCATCGGCGATCTTGAAGATGATAAAGCCGAAGATGTGCTTGGGCAGATGGAAGATGAGGATTCCAGCGAAGTAAAAGAGCTGTTAAATTACCACGAGCACAGTGCCGGCGGTATAATGCAGAAGGAATTTGTGGTAGTGAAGGCAACGGATTCCATAAACCGCGCAGTAGAGATCATCCGCGAAGAAGCCCCGGATAACGAACATCTTTACCATGTCTGGGTCACCGATGCAGCCGGTAAACTGCAGGGAATTGTTTCTCTGAAAAAGATCATAGTTGCTTTAAATACTCCTTCGGTCATTATGGCTGATATAATGTCTGATGAAGTTATCTCGGTTGATGTTGATACAGATAGAGAAGAAGTTGCCGCAGTTATGCGGAAATATGATGTTGTATCAGTTCCTGTAACTGATAAAGACTACAGGGTTGTAGGCAAAATATCATTTGATGATATAGCCGAGATCATGGAAGAAGAATTTACAGAAGATGTCGCCAAGATCGTCGGTTCGGATGCGGAAGAGCTTGCCAGCAAATCACCATTCCAGATAGCATGGCTTCGCCTGCCGTGGGTGCTTATAACTTTAGGAATACAGTTCTTAGCTGGCGTGGTTATTAATTATTACGATGAAACCCTGGCGAAGGTACTTCTGCTCACATCTTTTATGCCAATAATTTCGGCGATATCCGGCAACACGGGATTGCAAGCTTCGGCTATGACGGTGCGTGCGCTTTCAACCGGCGGAATCACACTCAGCAGGTGGGTCGAGCCCGTGAGGCGCTCATTGCAGATTAGCCTGATAATTGGTTCTATTTGCGGACTGATAATCGGGTTTATTGGAGCTTTCTGGTTCGGTAAAGCCGTGTTCGGACTTGTTGTTGGCATTTCAATGTTAATTTCAATTAACATTTCCGCGTTTGTTGGTACTACAACTCCCCTGCTTTCCAAAAAGCTGGGTTTTGATCCAGCAATAACCGTGGGACCGTTTGAAACCGCATTCCAGGATGTAGTTGGTATTACGGTATTTTTAACTCTTGCTACATTTTCACTGAAATGGTTAATGTAAAATAATTTTATTCTATCAGGAAATATACGAAATATCTATCGCCTGCTGATATTGTGACACAGGCAATGCTGCTGGTGTTAACTTTGATCTATTTCTATTTCAATTTTAAGATCGGTTACTGGCTGGTTCTTGCAATAGTGAACCTGATCCTCGTTTGGGTGATATACCGTATTGTTACCAAATACGAAACCCTGGCTGAAAAATACGGAGAGAACAGGTTAAGCAATTCATCTCCTTTAAAAATGCTGCGCTACTGGTATGGTGTTGCCGCAATTCTTTTCATCTTCAAACAAGTATATATAATCGGGTATGCTCTTAAGCCTATGGATTGGGACCCGGTTTTTATGCGGCTTGATTTCGCGCTGTTTGGCGTGAATCCGACGCAATGGGCGTTCAGGTTTGAAAATCCTTTCCTTACGGAATTTCTGCAGGTAGTTTACGTATATTATTATCCTATGATAGTAGTTTTCGGGCTGGAGTTGTATTTGTGGAACAGGTTTAAGGAGTTTAAATATACTATTTTTATTCTGTTCTTCAGTTTTTTCGCAAGTTACATACTGTACTTAATTTTCCCTGCAAACGGACCAAGATTTCATTTGCATGATTTCCATGCGATAAGCACTGAAATGCCCGGAATATTTTTAACAGAACCGATCAGGGCTTTCCTTAATATGGGTGAATCAATCCCGGCGGGAGTGCCGAATCCGCAGGATTTTGTTCAGCGGGACGCGATGCCAAGCCTGCATACAATCACAGCATTTCTGATAATGTACCTCTCGTGGAAATTTAGATCAAAGTCATTTTACTTCTACATGCCATATTTCTTGTGTATGGTGGCGGCTACGATATATTTAAGGTATCACTATGTTGTGGATATTGCAGGAGGTTTGATAATGTGCGTAATAACAATTATCATCGGAATGTTTGTTTACCGCAATAAGGATATTCTCACATCTAAAAATACCTGAAGACGATACTTTTGGTGTTATTGCCTGCGAAAGATTTTATCCGCTTTACGACTCCGCTTTCTCCGTTTAAAATATAAAGAGTGTTACCTCCGGTAAATGATTCACTGGTTAGATATAATTCATTAGTTGTTGATTCAAAGGCGGCAGTTCTGATAAATAGATCCGATACCGCATCCATGATCCTTGTAAAAGTCAGCGTTCCTGATTCTGCTTTTACCAGCCATACTTCCCTGTTATCGGCAATTGCGTAAAAGCTGTTTTGAGTCTTAAATATAAGTTCACTTATCCCTGTAAACATTGTGGGTAAAGGAAAAGAATCTGTGGTAGTAAGAGAACCGGGATCTACTCTGTATATATTCTTGTTATTATTTGTCAAGATAAAAATTCCGTTTACGTTATATATTGCACTAACAGGAACTGACGGGTAAAACAACTTGGTTACGCTGTAATTAATTTCATCAATAAAAGCCGCAGAAGGCTCATTATTCAATGTCATTCTTGTTACAATATATTTATTAAACCCATAGAGTACATTTGCGGGGTTACTGCCAACTTCAACTGTATCCTTTATGATATTGAAATCAAGATCAAGCACCGTAACATTTGTACTACCGGAATTAACAACGACGATCCTGTTGTTATTGATAGCAAATCCATCAGGAGAATTACCAAATCTAAGTGAATCTTCAATACTGTTGTTAAGCGGATCTATCTTATAAATCGTTCCGTTATTCCCCGGTATGCCAAGCGTGGTGATATAAAGTCTTCTGTCTGAATTAAGCTTCATTTCCCCCGGATTTACATTTAATTTTACACCCGGATTGTTTGAAGTAAACACAAAATCTGTCACGGAATCCTTAACAGCATCATAATACGCGTAATCTGTGCTTGTGGCCGGGGAGTAATAAAGTATATAAGCGCCCGCCAGGGCATTTCCGCCATTACTTGTTACTGTCGGTCCGTTTGAATCATTACATGCATTAATTATTAAAGCGAGGGTTACTGTAAGTATTATTGAAAAAGTGATATTTTTACTCATAACTATAAGATTTCATTTAATGTTATTTGCTATTTGGCATTTATCATTTGAAATTTGACATTAGTATTCAATTCCTTTCCTCGCCTGAATTCCCTTATCAAAATAATGTTTAACTTTTCTGTTTTCTGTTATAAGGTCAACCTTTTCTTCAAGTCCCTCAAACAACTTGTGGCCCGTCATAACAAGCTCAAACCTGCGATTTTTATCATAAAGATCAAGTATATCAAGTACATCTTTTTCTTCTATTAAATGATAATTTGCGGCTGCAACAAACTCATCAAGTACCAAAACATTCTGTTTGCCGTTAACTATCAGGTCGCGTACAATTGCTAAACCTCTTTTGGCTTCCTCAAAATCCTCTTCGGCATTTTTGAAGCGGAAAGTGCCGTCTTCGTTCATTCTTTCGCAGCCGCTTGAGTGAAGCTCGACGTGGTAACCAAGTTCCTTCAGTTTAAAAAATATCCTGCGCTCAAAATAATGCTCTTTAGCCTGGTCATGTCCTTTATCAAACTCAACAATTGCAACACTCATACCTGCGCCAAGGGCGCGGAAAGCGAGCCCCATAGCTGCCGTGGTTTTACCTTTGCCGTACCCGTAATATAAATGAGATTGATGTTTTTCTTCGTCGGGTAATTGTTCATATTCAGCCAAGACCTTCTGTACCTTCTCGCGGTACTTTTTGCCCCCTGCTTTTTTTGCTTCTTCCAGTGTGACTTTCTTCTTATCCATAACCGGGTTACTTATCGATCTTAAAATCTATTTCAATCCTGAAATCCCCAAGATCAAGCTGTCTGTAAGTAACCTTCGCCATATCAAGCATTTTTTTCGAGGCGCGTACGCTATCGGTATCTTTGTATTTATCTGAAAGATAAATTATTTCTTTTATACCTGATTGGATTATGAGCTTTGTGCATTCATTACATGGGAATAATGCCACATAAACCCTTGAACCATGCAGATCCTTTGTGGAATTCAGTATCGCGTTAGCCTCAGCGTGCACAACGTAGGGATATTTGGTATCATTGTTATCCTCTGATGTTTTGCCCCAGGGAAGCTGGTCATCATCACAGCCTATCGGGAACCCGTTGTAACCAATACCAACAATTTTGTTGTATTGGTTCACAATACAGGCACCTACCTGTGTACTGGGATCCTTGCTCCGCTTAGCTGAAAGCAATGCGATCCCCATAAAATACTCATCCCACGAAATGTAATCTTTTCTTTTCATGTCCTCGTCATTCCCTGTTCACCCTTTTGGGGCGTAGGCGGGAATCTTCACCTTTATTTTGTCATTCCTGCGAAGGCAGGAATCTTCATCAATTGAAGTTAATAATTCTAATTATACATACTTCTTCAATTCAGCATTCATCTCATCAAGCGAGCCGTCATTCATAATAAGATAATCAGTATAGGCAATCGGACCTCCTTTATCAAGCTTCTCAATCTCACTTATATCACGGCTTTTTGATTCCTCATTAGTCAGCGGTCTGAAGGGTCTTTTAAGCAGCCTTTCATAACGCAGATCCTTAGTAGTATAAATTGTTATCAGCTTAAATGATTCACCAAACTTATCTTTTAATATCTTAAACTCTTCCCATGAATACAGGCTTTCTATGACAACATTACTGTGCTTCATAAACTCTTCAATTACCGGCAGCGACTTCACTGCCATTGCACCCATACCAAACTCTCTGCGCAGATTTTCTCTTGTCGCGCGTTCATTGGCTTCGTTCACTTCAAGTCCCAGCCGCTTCATCTCATTCATAACAACCTCGCCAAAGTAAACACGCCTGTAGCCGCTTTCAACGAAGAATTTCACCGCTTCGCTTTTGCCTGAGCCGCACATACCAACAACCGCAATAATTTTATTCAATTAAACACCTCTTTTGAAGGAATGGAAATTTATTCAATCACAGGTTCAAATTCCGTTTCACCTGTTTTAAGCATTAACTCAATGTATGGATGACAAAACTGGCAATTATTGCCGAATTCAATATACTCTTTAAGTTCATTGATGCTCTTTAATCCATACTTATCCGCAGTCTTTTTCATATCAGAAAACAATACATCGGAACATACGCATTTGGTAACCATAAATCAGTTTAGACCGTAATTCTTATTTTATCTTCTTTAAAATCTTTTTGGCGTTTCTTCTACCATGAATAATTGTAAGGACTTCAACAATATCATCTAATATATTATAAATCACCCTGTACTCGTTAATGAATATCTCACGAATATTCTCTTTCATCAGCTCAGGGACTATTCTTCCTCTGTTTGAAAATGCTTTGAGGCTTTCACCTGCTTCAAATATTGAATCCGCAAACACATAAGCGTAAAATTTTGAATCTTTGCTTATATACTCACAAATTGCATCAATATCTTTAAAAGATTGCTCAGTCCAAACTACTTTCTTATCCATCTTTTCAGTTTCAACTTCATTTGATCAGTGCTGTAAGTCTTACCAGCCATTGCGTCAGTCAGTCCTTTTTCAATCTTTTGTAATACATACAAATGATACTGGATATCCTCATATGTACAATCATCTGGCATTTCTTTCAAAAGTTTTGAAGCACTCCTTTTAGGATTCAGTGTTTTTGATTTTATTATAGACATAATACAGTAATTTAAATTACTTCTTTTTCAGTTCTCTCATATCCCAGTATTGGAGCAAGCCATCTTTCAATTTCTTCAACAGGCATATTCTTACGGGATGCGTATTCTTCGACCTGGTCACGGGATATTTTGCCTACATTAAAGTATTTTGATTCCGGGTGTGAAAAATATAACCCGCTCACTGATGAAGCGGGATACATAGCGAAGCTTTCTGTTAATTTAATACCGGTATTCTCTTCGGCTTCAAGCAGATCGAATATCAACTGCTTTTCCGTGTGGTCAGGCTGTGCGGGGTAACCCGGCGCGGGCCTTATGCCATGATATTTTTCGGCAATAATCTCCTCGTTGCTTAGATTTTCGTTCTTGGCATATCCCCAGAATTCCTTTCGCACCAGCTCATGCATCAGCTCAGCGAACGCCTCGGCAAGCCTATCGGCAATTGCCTTGGTCATAATGCTGTTGTAATCATCGTGTTCCTTCGCGAATTTTTCAAGCAGCGCTTCTATTCCAATCCCGGTTGTAACCGCAAAGCAGCCCATGTAATCATTTGCGCCGGATTCCTTTGGCGCCACAAGATCGCTTAATGCATAATAAGGATCATCATTTGTTTTTTCCGCCTGCTGCCTAAGTGTATGCAGGGTAGCTGCGACTTCTTTTCTTTTCTCGTTTGAATAAAGTTCAATATCATCACCAACTGAATTAGCGGGATACAGCCCAATCACAGCCTTAGCCTTAAGCCACTTATTTGCTATAATATCATCAAGCAACTTATTGGCATCATCGTAAATTTTCTTCGCTTCGCTTCCGTAATTCTTATCATCAAAAATTGCCGGGTACTTACCTTTCAACTCCCATGTTAAAAAGAACGGTGTCCAGTCAATCTTTTCGCGAATCTTATCCAGCGGGAAATCATCAAAAACTTTGTTTCCTGTGAATGTTGGTTTAGTGAATACGGTTTCCTGCCAGTTTATCTTCAATCCTTTTTCACGGGCGTCTGCGATTTTCAGGAATTTTTTATTATCTTTTCTGCCTTTATGAGATATCCTCATGCGCTCATATTCCTGCTTAACCGCGCCAACAAATCCCTCGCGGTTATCTTTGTTCATCAGGCTTCCGGCAACGGTTACGCTTCTCGAGGCATCAAGCACGTGTACAGTTGGATTGGAATAATTTGGCGCTATCTTAACAGCAGCGTGAATTTTTGATGTAGTAGCTCCGCCGATCAAGAGCGGTACAACAAATCCCTGGCGCTCCATTTCTTTGGCAACGTGAACCATCTCATCAAGCGAGGGGGTTATAAGTCCGCTTAGACCAATTATATCAACATTCTTTTCTTTTGCAATCTGTAGAATTTTTTCGGCTGGAACCATCACACCAAGATCGATAACTTCATAATTATTGCAGCCAAGCACAACACCAACAATATTTTTACCTATATCATGCACATCACCTTTAACAGTCGCGAGCAGTATCCTGCCATTGATGCTTGATGCGCCTGCGGCTTTAGCCGCTTCGATATACGGCGTTAAATACGCCACCGATTTTTTCATTACCCTTGCGCTTTTTACAACCTGCGGAAGGAACATTTTTCCCGCGCCAAAAAGATCACCAACAACATTCATGCCATCCATCAACGGTCCCTCAATAACATCAAGCGGCTGCGGGTATTTTTGACGGGCTTCTTCGGTATCAGCATCAATATATTCAACAATGCCCTTAATTAGCGCATGTTTTAATCTCTCTTCAACCGGCGCGTTGCGCCATGCGTTATCATGCTCAATTACTTTACCTTTGGTTTTGATGGTATCCGCAAACTGTACCAGCCTTTCTGTGGCATCATCCCTTCGGTTCAGGAGTACATCTTCAACCAGTTCCAGCAGGTCTTTGGGAATTTCATCGTACACTTCTATCATACCCGCGTTCACAATACCCATGTCCATTCCCGCTTTGATAGCGTGATACAGAAAAGCTGAGTGCATCGCTTCTCTGACAACATTATTTCCGCGGAATGAAAATGAGATATTGCTAACACCCCCGCTGACCTTTGCAAGCGGCAGGTTCTCTTTTATCCATTTGGTTGCGTTGATGTAGTCAACAGCATAATTATTATGTTCGTCAATTCCCGTTGCTACAGTAAGTATGTTAGGATCAAAAATAATATCCTGAGGCGGGAAGCCTACTTTTTTCGTTAATATATCATAACATCTTTTGCAGATGGCAATCCTTCTTTCGTAACTATCAGCCTGCCCGTTCTCATCAAATGCCATAATTATTACAGCCGCACCGTAAAGTTTAACTTTGCGGGCGTGCTCAATAAACTTTTCTTCGCCTTCTTTTAAGCTTATAGAATTTACTATTCCTTTACCCTGCAGGCATTTTAAGCCCGCTTCAATTATCTCCCATTTGGATGAATCAAGCATCACAGGTACTCTGGCAATATCAGGCTCAACGGCAACAAGCTTCAGGAATTTTTCCATAGCAGCTACACCGTCTATCATACCCTCATCCATGTTAATATCTATCACCTGCGCGCCGCTTTCAACCTGCTGCAAAGCAACGCTTAACGCTTCTTCGTAATTTTCTTCACGTATCAGCTTTGCGAATTTTGCCGAACCTGTGATATTGGTGCGTTCGCCAATATTAACAAAATTTGTTTGCGGGGTAACGTTCAGCGCTTCGAGTCCGCTTAGTCTTAAATACGGATGTACTTCAGGAATCTTCCTTGGCGGAATATCCTTTAATAACGTGGTTATTTGTCTAATGTGATCCGGTGTCGTTCCGCAGCATCCGCCAACAAGATTTAAGAATCCGCTTTTGGCAAAATCAAGTAACAGCTCCGCTGTTTCTTTGGGAAGCTCATCATACTCGCCAAATTCATTCGGCAGCCCCGCATTAGGGTATGCGCTTAAATATACATTCGCTTTTTCAGAAAGCTCTTCTATATAAGGGCGCATTTCCTTCGCGCCAAGTGAGCAGTTCAGGCCAACACTCATTAATCCCGCATGGCTTATCGAATTCCAGAACGCTTCAACAGTCTGACCCGAGAGCGTCCTCCCGCTGAGATCTGTAATGGTACCTGATACCATTACAGGCAGTTTCCTGCCAATGGTATCAAAATGCTCATTGATAGCGAAGAGTGCCGCCTTGCAGTTTAATGTATCAAACACTGTTTCAACCAGCAGAATATCAACGCCGCCATCAATTAATCCCCTAACCTGTTCAAGATATGAATCCTTGATCTGGTCAAATGTTACTGCTCTGAAGCCCGGATCGTTTACATCAGGTGAGAGCGAAAGAGTTTTGTTCATGGGTCCGATAGCCCCCGCAACAAAGCGGGGTTTACCGGGTGTTTTAGCTGTGAATTTATCAGCGGCAATTCTTGCCAGCTTCGCTGATTCAAAATTTATCTCATAAACAGCATCTTCAGTATGATAGTCGCCCTGGGATATTGAAGTGGAATTGAACGTATTAGTGCCCACAATATCACTACCTGCATCAAGATACTCCTCATAAATTTCAGAAATTATCTTTTGCTGTGTGATATTTAAAATATCGTTATTGCCTTTCAGGTCATAGGGATGGTCTCTGAATCTTTCCCCCCTGAAATCAGCTTCGCTGAGCATACGCCTTTGGATCATCGTGCCGCGGGGGCCATCAAGGAATACTATTCGTTTCTTTAATTCTTCAAATAATCGCGATATCATAAATTGAGTTTTATTTCCTGATCTTTGCTTCTTTTAATTCCGCAGTGCCAACAAACCTTGTAACAAGTTCATATATACCGAACATTGCTGTTACATAGAAGAGATCACCGCCGAGTGAATTGCGGAAGAATGGAATTGCCATCGTGTAACACTCAATAAGTCCTTTGAAATTCATTTCATAGAACATACCGCTTAGCCAAACACCAAAGTTTGTTACAAGAAAGAAAACTATTGAAGAAACAAGTGTTGTACCTGCAATATATCCGGCTTTGCCGAGACCCTGTTTGGATTCAATTCTTTTCTTAAGCCAAAGACCAATAAAAGCGACGAGCGCGAATGCACCGTAAACCCATTCAATACCCGCATAAAAGCCGATGAAGATATCGCTTAAGAGCATTGCCGCAATTGGCAGTATAAATGCGTATTTTTTATCCATGTAAACGGCCGCAAAAAGCGCAATAGCCGCAACAGGCGCAAAGTTCATTGGATGAGGAATGAGTCTTGAAAAGGCTGCGAATAATATTAATACAGCCGCTATAATAAAGTTTGTCATTTTAGAGTTATTCATTGTTGATTTCTCCTTTGAGATTATAATTATTTTTCTGTTTTCCAAATGCTTCTAAAATCAAAATTGATCCTGCATTTCCCAAGATCAAAGGTAAAAGAACCGTTGTTTTCTTCTGTCACATTTTTATATTTTCCGCTTTCGAGAACAAAAATCTCTGCTGTTGAACTTTCAATATCTATTATTACATAATATTTTACTCCGTGATGCTGATAAATTATGTATTTTGCCTCTTTATCTTTTCCTGCAGTCGATGGAGATAATATTTCAAAAATTAATTCCGGGGTGGTTTCTATGTAATCACCTGTAACCGGCTTGCAAACAACAGAGTTATCAGGGCAAAACACATTGTTATCGTGTTCATCGTTTATCCTCCAGTCCAGCGCAATAAACGCCTGGCACTCACTGCAATTTTTCAACAGCTCATTCAGTTGTATTCCAATATTAGCTGAAACAAGCTGGTGTTTCTTTGTAGGTGAAGGACTCATTGAGTATGGAACACCATCAATTAACTCCCATTTACCTTCCCATGCAAGGTAATCTTCGAATTTGTAATTCGGACGGAACTCAATTCTTAGTTTTTCCAATTTATTCGTTTTATGCTAAGTGAATTTCAGTATTTAATACTTAATTCAAATTTATAATTCCTGAGCGGCATCGGGTAACCCGGCAGCACAGAATAATCTTCATTCAGAATATTATTAACTATGAATCTTACGCCTGTTTCAAACCCTGAAAACCTGAATCCTGCCCCGATATTCCCCTCCAATACATCATACCTGGGAATAAACTGAGTGTTTTCAAAGTTTGAATACCTTCTGGTTGAAAAATTATAAAACAGGCTAAAAGATACATATTTTAATAATTTACTTGTAGTCAAATAATTCAACATAATTGTGCCTTTTACCATCTCTTTTGGCAGGTAAATCAGTTGTTTACCATAAGTTGGATCACCCGGGAAATCTTCGCTCTTTTTGATTGCGCTTCCAAAGCTGTAGTTCAGCCCCAAATTGGCAATAAAAGATTTACTTAGTTTGAATTCACTTCTCAAGCTTGCATCTATACCTTCAGAAAGAACTTTCTGGATATTCTGCGGCCGCCATATTGTACCCGAAACCGGGCTCCACACTATTCTATCCTTTGTGTTTATATAATAGTATGAAACCTCAAAATGATTCAGGGCGGCTAAATTAAACTTATAGTATAGCCCCGCATCAAAACTCAAAGACCGTTCAGGTTTGAGATCTATGTTGCCGGCATTTTTCCAATACAATTCATTAAAAGTAGGCGCGCTGAAATTATTGCCAACTGAAGATTTCAGGTGAAGATCCGTTTTGCCAAACGGCTTAAAATTCAGACCGAGCTTTCCGGTAATTACATTGTGATCAGATATGCCGGAGTAATGATCGTATCTTGCACTCGGATAAATTGTTAAATCCGAACCGTTTGAAATATTAAAGATATATTTTGATACAATAAACACTGAAGCCTGAGTGGATCCCGCATCTTCGGTTTCGTTGCTTTTCATATCATCAAGGTTGAGCTCAACACCGGACTCAATACTAATGATTTCCGATGGCAAGAAGCTATACGTACTTGAAGCAGTAACCCTGCGAAGCTTATAGAAACTGTTTATTTCGGTAGTAAGATTAAATGTTGCAGGATCATAATATTTCTGAAGTTGATACATGTGAGAAAGATCAGTTTTTGAAAAAACTTTGGTTGAAATCTTTTTATCATATAAAAAACCTGTCATAAATATTTTATCTTCCTGTCTTGCCAAACCTGTTGAGTATCCCAGAAATACACCGGGTACACCGCGTTCAAATGAAGAGTACCGCGCAAAGTATTTCATCGACATATCATCTTTCTCGGAATATTTAATATCAAAGTTCAATGCCTGAGTGTTAAAATCAGAGTTCTCTCTTTCATATTCAACAATATTCAATCCATTTTTGAAATTAAACCTGAATCCGTTACCTGCTCTTTCATCAGATGCCGAAATGTTATAAGAAAGCTTTTGGGCTAAACCTAATTTGAAGTTCTGCGAAAGCTTCCCGTAAAATTTCCTGTAACCGTATGAGCCGGTTTCACCTTTAACATTAAAGCTAAGCGGTTTATCGGAACCGCGCGTTGTAATGATATTTATGACACCGCCAATTGCATCACTGCCGTATAGAGCTGATGAACCGCCTTTGGAAATTTCGATGCGCTCAATATCTTCAAGGTCAAACAGCGAAAGATCATATTGTGCATTTTGCCTGCTGTTCAGTCTCATGCCATCGATCAGCACAAGCGTATGTTCACTTTGCGTAGCGTTGAGTGATATTGTTTTGGTGCCGGAATTGAATCCGTAATCTTTAATAAACACCGCGTCACTCAGGCTCAGGGCATCAGGCAGCCTGCTGCCGTTGATTCGCTGCAGCAACTCACTGCCAATAACCTGTAACTTATTGGGTGCTTCGGAGTTTTTCATTTTCAGACGGTTTGATTCCACAACAATTTCATCAGTCACAACACTATCCTGCCCTGAAGAATTGTTCTCCTGGGCAGGAATAATTGTTATGAAAATAGAAAGTACAACTAGTATTTTAATGACATTTCTCAAACGTTTAAGATCCCGAAGAAGTTGAACCCATCTTAAAAATAACTCTTCTTGGACCCACTCCTGTAGTGAAAGTTCTTTCCATTGTGCCTGTTGAGCTGTAAATATACAAACAACCTTCTACACTGAAATTTTTAGCATCAAGAACATAATGTCTTCCATTCAAAACATCAATGTTGTAACCATAAAAAAAGGCAGGCGACCCGGGATTTGCAATAAATGTCGTTACCGTTCTGCTTGTAAGGTCCAGTTTATCGATATTATTTGAAGCTGATATAAAATATATAGCATTGTTATATATAGCAAGGTCTCTATCAAATCCGTTTGGCAAATTAAAAGAATCAAGCTTATTGTTTGTTGAGGGATCAATTTTATAGATCATACCACCGCCGCCCTGACAGCCAACGTAAATTTCAAGCTTGTTGTTTTCTTGTGTGCTTATTATTGATGTCGGGTCTTTTCGCAGAGTTATACTTTGAATTATCATATTTGTATTTGGGTCAATTACTGAAATTGTCGAATCGGCATTACCTCCAAAAGCACTTGTATTGCAAACAAATATCTTTGCATTGCAAAATAAAATCTCCTGTGGATATACGCCGACGCTAATATCCTGAATTACAGTCAGATTTGAAAGATCCATTACCGAAACTTTGCTTGCCGGCCCGTTAGTTATGTAACCTTTCATTCCTGCAATTGCAATTGCATATGGGTTAACACCAAATGCTGAAGAAGTGAATTTGACTCCACCGTTAGAGTCCAATTGACTGAGCCTTCCGGGTCCGCCAAAAGCCCCTTGCTCAACCAGGTAAAGATCATTGTTAAATAATTCAAGCCCGTTTGGATATGATAGATTTCCATTATAGATATTCTGGTAGAAAGTATCATTCGTAGCCGAGTAAAATGATAACCTGCTGTTTGAAGGACTAGTACCTTCAGACAAAATATAAGCACCATTTGTGACCGGTACCAAAAGCGGATTGATAATATCCTCATCGCCGCAGCCATTGAGTGATGCTAAAATAAAAAACGAGGTGATAAAAAGAAGTGAAGCGAAGATCAACTTTTTCATATTTTCTCCCGATGAAAAAAGTTTAGTTATTAAAATTGGTTGTATATAAAAAAACAAACTCCCTGTACCTAAATGACCCAATGAAGTGAAAGAAAATACATTGTCATATAGAAACAGGGAGTCCCAATTGTTAATAACATGTAATCTTTGCCCTCGAAGATCATTTAAAATATTTCCGGCAGGTCTCCTGGCTTAAAAGCAATTTCCGGTAAAGTCTTCCCATCAATAAAAATTGAAAGTGACAAAAACATAACCGGTCTTCTTTATTACAGTTGCGGGGACAGCCCAGGATTATTCAATATATGCAGCAAAAATCACCTGGTTCCCTATTATTCACTGTTTAAATTAAGTGAACCGAAAAAAATATCCGTTAAAAACGGAGTATTACAAAGAACTGTTTTACAATAATAATGATATATGTTTTAATATTAAAGTTACGACTTACTACTCAAGTCACCTCCCGTGTCAAAGCCAGGTCTGCGACTTAACAAGGGGAAGTTTAGGTGAGGTTTGTTTGGCAGATCAACTTAGTAAGACCCCCTCGCCCTAAAGGGCACTCCCCCTTGGAAAGGGGGAGACTTGGTTAAGGTCGTTTATCTACCCAATTTCTAAATTTCTTATCATTTTATATTTTACGATATTTATAGCTGAATATACAGGAGATTTTCGCTTTCAATATACCGAAACTAATGAAATTTGAAGAGATAGAGCTCTCGGGCTTTGGAAAGTACCCTAAGGCAAAATGCAAAGTAACGCGTCCGCCCGGGATATTTGATATTAACGAGCTGCTCAAAAGTGATTCCGTTATACCACGCGGCCTTGGCCGCAGCTACGGCGATGCTTCATTGAATGAAAATGGAGTAGTAGCCGAAACAGCTTTAATGAACAGGTTTATATCATTTGATGAATCTGCAGGTATTGTCAGATGTGAAGCCGGTGTTACTTACAAAGACCTGCTGGATACTTTTGTTATCCGCGGATGGTTCCCCGCTGTTACACCGGGAACCAAATATGTTACAATGGGCGGAGCTATCGCAAGCGATGTGCATGGTAAGAATCACCATAAGGTGGGTTCAATTTCAAGTTTTGTAAGAAGCTTCAGGATACTTGCCGCATCGGGAGAGATAATTGACTGTTCCAGGGAAAACAACAGCGATCTTTTCTGGGCTACAGTGGGCGGAATGGGTTTAACAGGGTTCATACTGGAGTGTGAGATCCAGCTTAAAAAAATCACTTCGCCATATATCTACAATAAAGCGATCAAGCTTGGCAACCTTGATACTTTGTTTGATAAAATAGAAGAGTTCAGCGATAACTATCATTATTCAGTCGCATGGATAGATGTAGTTGCAAAGGGCAGCAGCTACGGAAGAGGAATTTTACTTCTGGGAAACAACGCTGAGCTTGACGAACTTCCTGAAAAACTTAAGAAGAGATCTCAGGTGAAGTATATAGAAAAGAAAATAGCCGTACCCTTTGAGATTCCCTTTAATGCCTTAAACAAAATGACCGTCAGCCTGTTTAACGCGGGAATTTATATGACGGCGCGTAACACTGAAGACTACCAGCATTATGATAAATATTTCTACCCGCTTGATTTTGTGCTGGACTGGAACCATATTTACAGTAAAAGCGGGCTGATACAATACCAGCTTAACGTGCCGCTTGAAAAGGGTAAAGAATCAATAGATAAAGTTCTCAAAAAAGTGGTATCTTACGGCGGTGGTTCATTTCTTGCGGTGATAAAAAAAATGGGCAACCAGGAAGGAATTCTGTCGTTCCCGTTTGAAGGATACACGCTTTCAATGGATTTCCCCGTGAAAAAAGGTACCATAGAAATGTGCCGAGAGCTTGATAAGATAGTTATGGAGTACGGTGGAAGAACTTATTTAACCAAGGATTCTATACTGGATGAAATAACTTTTAAACAAATGTACAGCGGTTTATGGGAAAAATGGATGGAAACAAAAATGAAATATGACCCTGAAAACAAGTTCACTTCAAACCTTGGGAGGAGAATAGGCTTATGTCATTACTGATACTTGGAGCAAATTCACTTATAGCTCAGGCTGCGGCATCGCATTTTGCCGAAGCGGGCCATGAAATTATTTTCGGCGGGAGGAAACAGGATGAACCGGAAAAATTCGCAAATGATTTTGCCATAAGGTACAAATGCAAAACCCGGGCGGAATATATTGACGCACTGGACTATGCTTCTCATAAGAAATTTGTTGAAGAAGTACTGGCAAAAACCCCTGATCTTGAATATGTTTTAATAGTATTCGGTTACTTAGGGACTCAGGAAAAGGCACAAAGTGATTTTACGGAAGCACACAGGATTATTGATACAAATTTTACAGGTGTGGTATCGGTATGTGAGCTTTTCGCGGCGGAGTTTGAATCGGTTAAGCGAGGCAATATTGCCGTAATTTCATCTGTTGCCGGTGATAGAGGCAGACAAAGTAATTATATGTACGGCTCCGCCAAAGGCGGTTTGACTGTGTATCTTTCGGGATTACGTAACCGCTTATTTAAAAGCGGTGTGAATGTACTGACGATTAAACCCGGTTTTGTAAATACCCCAATGACCTACGGCATGCCATTACCAAAACCACTGGTCGCATCACCTGAAAAAGTGGGCAAAGATATTCACAAAGCCATGGTAAAACGGAAAAGTGTTATATACACGCCTTTTTTCTGGCGTTGGATAATGTTAATTATCACTTCTATTCCTGAATTCATGTTCAAGAAATTAAAATTATAATTTTTTTTTATAGTAGCACAGACATTCCTGTCTGTGTATATTCAATGGTATCAGGTTATTAACTGACACGTGAACGAAGTTCACAAAAATTTTTATTAAATCATAATCTTCAAAGGGGAAGAACATATGACACGCGGACCAATTTCACAATTCATGGAAAAGCACTACCTTCACTTCAATTCCGCGGCAATGATGGATGCCGCCAAAGCTTATGAAACTCATCTTGCCGAAGGCGGTAAAATGATGATAACACTTGCAGGCGCAATGAGCACCGGCGAGCTTGGAATATCACTGGCTGAAATGATACGCAATGATAAAGTGCAGATAATCTCCTGCACGGGCGCGAATCTTGAAGAGGATCTTATGAATCTCGTGGCGCACTCACATTACAAACGCGTGCCAAACTACCGCGACTTAACCCCAAAAGAGGAATGGGCGCTGCTCGAAAAAGGATTGAACCGTGTAACAGATACTTGTATCCCCGAAGAGGAAGCTTTCCGAAGATTGCAAAAACATGTATATGAATTGTGGAAAGACGCAGAGTCAAAAGGAGAGCGTTACTTTCCGCATGAATATATGTATAAAATGATATTAAGCGGTGTACTTGAGCAGTATTATGAAATCGATCCGAAAAATTCATGGATGATAGCTGCAGCTGAAAAAAATCTGCCGATTATAGTGCCCGGCTGGGAAGATTCCACAATGGGTAATATATTCGCTTCATACTGCATAAAAGGTGAGTTAAAACCTTCCACTATGAAATCCGGGATAGAGTACATGGTAACTCTGAGCGAGTGGTACAGGAAGAATTCAGGCGGCAAGGGAGTAGGTTTCTTCCAGATAGGCGGCGGTATAGCCGGTGATTTCCCCATTTGCGTTGTGCCAATGATGTACCAGGATCTGGAATGGCACGATGTGCCGTTCTGGAGCTACTTCTGCCAGATATCTGATTCCACAACAAGCTATGGTTCATATTCCGGAGCTGTGCCTAACGAGAAGATCACTTGGGGCAAACTTGATATTAATACCCCTAAATTCATAGTTGAAAGTGACGCAACAATTGTAGCCCCGCTTATGTTCGCATGGCTTTTGGGTTGGTAAAGCGTGATAAGCTTAGAATAATTTTGACCGGAATTTAAATTGATCAGTTTAGGTTCCGGTTTTTAAATGCGCTTTATGATTGATTTTTATCAAAGCTAAGGGTAAGCTGCTCATCAATAATAATCAGAAAGGTTGACCAAAAACCACTATGCCTTGGGTTATTTCTACTTGAAAGAAAGATCAACCTTTTCTGAATGATAAAACTGAATTGACCCAAATTTGCGTTATTCAGTAAATTATTACAATTCAGATATTAAAGACTTGATAATATGGAATATTTATATAAGACTGTTTTAGTCTTATATATTGGGAATTACACGTAATATTTCAGCTAAGTTTGTATATTTATATTATAAAAATGAAAATTTTCGCATAATCTGATTGGAAAAAAACAAACGCACCGGAAACACTCTATTGATAGTATGGCTGATCTGCTATGAACTTTTTGTTCTGGGCTTCATGGAAGCATATAAGTACTGGCTGAATTCTTCTTACTCCACAATGTTTTCAAGAAATTTCCTTTCCCACTTTTTCTCAAACTTCAGCATTCTGTACACCGGGAATCTGTTCTGGATCACGATATGCCTGATTTCTATAATCGCGGTAATTAATATCGCAATGCAATCAACTAAAGTGAACAAAAACGCGCTGCGTACACTTGTAATTTTTTCTGTCATATCGCTTGCGCTTATCGCTTTCGCGGTTTTCCAGGGAAGAATACCCCGCGAGACATTTTACGAAAACCTGGTCACACTTTCTCAGAAAGGTGTTCAGACAATTTCGCTTTCTATATTCGCCGTTATGCACCTGTTCATTGCTGTATCAGCATGTGTAATTTCATTTTCTGTATTGATGAAATTTTACATATTCAGAAGTATATGGGTCACACTTTTCATAATGGCTGCGGCTTACGGTATCGTTTTCCTTTTCGCCTACAACTACACGGATGATTATCAAACCCTAAAGAGCACCAAAAAGACAGTGGATGCGGGAACAGTACTGGGCGCAGCTGTCTGGGGCGGCAACCGCCCTTCCCCCGTTCTCAGGGAAAGAATAAACAAGGGATATGAGCTGTATTCGGCAGGTACCATCAAAAATATTATCTTAACCGGCGGCGGCGCCCCGGGGGAGATGACTGAAGCGGAAGTATCAAAAAACGAGCTTCTGAAAAAGGGTGTTGCCGAAAGAAATATCTACATAGAGAACAAATCTAATTCTACACTTGAGCAGATCCAGTATCTCAACAATAATCTTTACAAAAAGAACAACTGGAAAGATATTGTAATTATCAGCGATAATTTTCATCTGCTTAGGACAAAACAGATATGCAAATTCTTCGGTATCAATGCATATACAGTTGCCTCAGAAACTCCTCTTTCAACTGAATCATCATTTAACTTCTGCGTAAAGGAAAGTTTCGCAGTAATTTTGTTCTGGTTATTTGGTATAGGATAAATTATCTTTGTACTTATGGCATTAACAAGAAGACATTTACGCGAAAAATCACTGCAGGTATTGTACGCATATAAGCTTACCGGAGATCCCATTGACCAGGTGAAGCAGCAGCAGCTGGAGGAGCTTGATAAGAAGGACGACAGAAAATTCTGCGAAGAACTTATTAAGAACACTATAGAAAACGATGAAAAGTACGAAGCAATAATTACAGCAACTGTTGATAACTGGGATATGGAACGCATTGCTTTGATCGATTCTATCATAATAAAAATGTGCCTTACTGAATTCTTTCACTTTGAGGATATTCCTCCTAAGGTATCAATCAACGAATCAATTGATATTGCCAAGGATTTCAGCACAAGGAATTCCGGTAAATTTGTAAACGGTGTTTTGGACGCCATACTGGAAAAACTTCAGGCTGAAAAACTCATCTCCAAAAAGGGCAAAGGGCTTATTAGCGGCAAAAGACACTCCGTAACTTGATCATCCCGAAATAAAAAACATAAATTCCAATGTCAGTTCCTTCATCCAAGAACAAATGGCTTACCAAAGATGTATTCAACTGGTCTCTGTTTGATTTTGCAAACTCCACGTTTGCAACAATAATTGTAGCGTTCGTTTACGCGATATATTTCAAAAAGGTTGTTGCGCTAAATGAGCCGGTAGCTGATTTTTACTGGTCGGCTGCGATAAATATCTCAATGATAATTGTCGCGGTATTGAGTCCCATACTCGGCGCAGCCAGCGATCACTTCAGCAGCAAGAAAAAATACCTGTTCTTCTTTACATTCCTTTGTATTATTTCAACCGCATTTTTATACTTCATCACCGAAGGAATGGTGCTTTGGGGCATGATTCTTTTTATTCTTGCAAATATCGGCTTCCAGGCGGGGCTTGGATTCTACGATGCTTTCATAAAAGAAATATCAGAGCACAAGAATTACAACAGAGTATCATCGTTGGGGTATGCAGTAGGATATTTAGGCTCTTTGGCTTCTTTGGCGGCGGTAATTGTGCTGCAGGATACTCCCAGGCTCACGTTTCTTGCATGCGCAGGAATGTTCCTTTTGTTTTCTCTGCCAATATTCTTGTTTGTAAAAGAAAAAAAGAAGGAGGCTGAGGTTCAGCCGGGTAACTTCGTTAAGATCGGCTTTAAACGCACAATTGAAACACTTAAACATATTAAAAATTTCAGGAATATAAAGTTATTCCTTATTTCATACTTTTTGTATATAGATGGAGTTAATACAATAATATTCTTTTCGGCAAATTTTGCCCAAACAACTCTAAATTTTTCGATTGCCGACCTGATTTTATTCTTCATAATAGTACAGGTGACAGCTCTACTGGGCTCATTTTTATTCGGATGGATAGCAGATAAAACAAGTACGAAGAAGACACTCATATTTATAATACTAAGCTGGGCAGTCTTAACATTAATGGTATTTTTTGCAAATGATAAAACTACATTTTTGGTAATTGGAGCTTTTGCGGGAACATTCCTTGGCTCATCACAGGCATTATCGCGGAGCTTTTTCGGTAAGCTGATTCCTGATGAAAAGAAAACTGAGTTCTACGGATTCTACAGTTTGTTTGAAAAAACATCAACCATTCTGGGACCTCTGACATTCGGTTTGGTTTCCTGGCTTACAGGCAACCAGAGATATGCTGTACTTTCGATCATAGTTTTTTTTGTTGCGGGATTTTTACTTTTTAGAAAGGTAAAAGAAAACCCCGACCCGGTTTTACCGGACGGGGTTTGATAAGCTGATCGGTATATAGATGACTTATTTTTTGCCTATGAAGAACGTTGCCCCTACATAAATCTGCAGGTACATCATGTTCCTGTCTTTTGAAAGATTCGGACTTAATGCCACATCTTCCTTATCATTGATATAAAGTTTGTTTACTTCTGTGGATTGCTTTGAATCCTTTAACAGCAAGTTTGGCAGTTTATACTTTACGCCGAACGATACGCCAAAATTCTTAGTAAGCCTTCCGTTAACACCTGCACCGAGACCAAGACCAAGTCTTGGAGCGTTTTTGTATGTATAAGAAACTTCCTGTCCTGTGCTGTTGGGTGTTTGTTTATATGTACCGAAGATCATATTCAAACCGAAATCAAAATTGGTGTATGGTGTCCATTTGGTTTTATTGTAAAATGCATATTCAAAACCAACTGCTGCCGAAAAGTTATGAAGATACATCTTTGATTTTCCCGGAGTAGTTGTAGCCACTGCAGGATCATTTGGCCATTGTGTTAAAACGTTGCCAGGTATATAAGCAGTGTTATTATCATTGGCAAGGAAAAGATCATATCCCAATGTCATATATGGCCGTATCTTTCCCTTTTTATCTGTAACCAGTTTAAAATAGATCTGGCTTCCGAAACCGGTTTTTACGCCGTAATTCTTAAAAGTGAACTGCTCACCCATCTCACCGCTCATATTTGGCAGAGGTTGTGAGTATGAAAAATTCCACTCAATAATAAAGGCAGCGGATTTTTTCCAGTAACTTGTGGTTTTAGTTTTCACTTGAGATTGCAGCGAGCCTACAACGATCACTGAAACTAAGATCAACAAAATAGTAAATTTTGTTATTTTCATTTTTTTCTCTCCTTTTTTTGTTTGATTCCCCTTTTGAATATGCTAAATTAACAGAATTTTAATTGAAAAACAAACAGAAACACCCTAAATAAAAAAACCCCGTTTTAACGGGGTTTTGGGGAAAGCACTATTGTGTAACTGAATTTACTTTATCAGCATCATTTTCTTAACATCTGTAAATGAACCGTTTGAATTGGTTACGGTCATTTTGTAGAAGTATGCGCCAGTTGCAAGACTTGATGCATCGAAATCATATTTATATGTTCCAACGGTCATATCCTGGTTAACGAGTGTTGAGACTTCTTCGCCAAGCAGGTTATATACCTTCAATGTTACAAATCCACTCTGCGGCAGCTCAAACTTAATGTTTGTTACCGGGTTGAACGGGTTAGGATAGTTCTGGCTCAAAGTGAAATCATTAGGAACATTCGAAGATATCTGCTGAATTCCGATAGTGTAACCTCTGGGGTTAAATACTGCCCAGCCGCTTGTCCAGTTGGATGTGCCAAATGCGCCGCGGAAAGTTACATTATCGAAGCCTGCAAGATTCGGGTTAGAAAAATCAGCGCCTGATAGAGCAGGTGAACCGCCTACCGGCATCCATTTATCTACTGTACCATCGCCTGCATCGGGGTAAACTGCAAACGGATCGGTCAACTGAACTGATGAAGCTGTTCCGAAAATTGTGTTGTTATAAGAGCCTGTCCCTAACCAAGCTTGTGTGCTGAATGATTCAAATCCCGAGGGAACTGATGCGGTATCGCCCAGTTTTACGTTACCACCTAATATTGTATTCCTTATCTGAAGCGTATCTCCTGAAGCTCCTCTTATACTTGGACCGTCCAGTCGAATACCAACTCTCCATCCCATAATAATTGAGTTATAGATACTGATCTGTGAAGCCCTTCTTAAGTGACCGCCTCTGCCCCAAAGTGAATTAAGGGTTAATCCTGTGCTTGAAAAAGGACCTACAACTGTCATGTTGCTGAATATAGGCTTTGTTCTTGGTGAGTTGTATGTACCTGATGAGGGTGAATTTGTATTATTATCTGATTCAAACCCATTTGATGTTGAAACGTCATATATTCCGGAATCCCTGACACTTAGTCCATACTGGATCTTTCCTCTGAACCCGTTATCAGTATCCCAATCGTCATCAACAGGTTTGTATGAGATCAGATATTTGCAGTTTACATTTCCGCCAAACCATTCAAAAGAATCATCACCGTTATAGCTTACCATGATATATTCAATAACTGTCTTTGAGCCAACACCACCCATTGTTAAACCGTTAATTTCATTTCCTGAGACACCTGTTAAGTTAACACCTGAAAATTCGATTCTCACATATCTCAGTACACCTGATGAATCATCATCAATTCTTGGCTGTCCGCCGTAAATAGGACCTAAACCTGCTCCAAAACCTTCTATTTCCGCAGAGTCAGAGCCTGAAGCCGTGTTGATGCCAGAACGGCCTAATATGATAATTCCGCCCCAGTCGCCCGGGTTTCTGTTACCTGCTGGTTTTTCACTTGTGAATACAATAGGCTGGTTAGCTGATCCGTTAGCGAATATTTTACCGCCTCTTTCAACTATCAATGTTCCTTTAGATTCAAAATCACCTAATATAATTGTTCCCGGCTGAATAATCAGCGTAGCTCCATTTTTAACATTGTTGTTTCCTTTCATCAAATATCTTGTTGATGCATTAAGCGTAGTATTTGATGTGATACTTGCTGAATTCAATGTCGTCGAATCGATCGGCTGCGCGTACAATGATGAATACATGCCAATCATCATACAAGCCAGAATAAGTAGCTTAGTTACCTTCATTTTTTCTCCCTTTTATTGGATTTATATTTTAATTAGAATTTATAACCTAAAGAAATTGTATAGTTGATACCTGTTTTAACTCGTTTTACTACTTTTTCAACCAGTTCTGTTGATGAAGAATTCTGAGTAACATCCTGGGTAAAAAGAAGGTCTTCATTTAGCAGGTCTTTTGCTGAAAACTTAACTTCAAAGTTTCTAAATAGCCTTTGGGTTGCGCTAAGATCCAGCATATTTCGTCCCTTTTCATAAACATTCTGAAATCCCACCCTGCCAACTTCAGAGATCTTATCGCCTGAACGGTTAAAGGAAATGTTAATGCTTGTTCCCAGATCGCTGTTATCATAGTAAAGACCGGTATTAATTGTATAAGGCGCCTGCCCCTGCATTCTTCTTTCCTGTTCATTTCCTGCCGATGAAGTTCCTTCAAGATTTACCTTCGAATTTATCACTGTCAAGTTAACGTTAAATGAGAAGTCTTTTAAGAATTTGTTAATAAATCCCAAGTTCTTCCTGGCTTCAATTTCAAACCCGTAGTTAACAGCTCCGCTTTCTGCATTGGCAAATGTATAAGAAGGTACAGGGGCTAATATAGTTGGAACAATTACTCTTTCTATAGGCTGATCAAAATGTTTGTAAAACAGGCTTACCGCGAGGATTTCACCTGCATTGGGATAATGCTCCAGCCTCAGATCGTAATTCTGTATTAAACTCGATTTGAGATCAGGGTTACCCGAAAAATCTCCGTCAGTCACAAAATCAACGAAACCAAATGGCGCAAGCTCTCTCAGCTCGGGTCTTGAAACTGTTTGCGAGAATGATCCTCTTATGTTCGTTTTATCGTTCAGCGCATAAGTCAGGTTAAAAGAAGGCAGGTAATCATTGGTTTTGAGATTAACATCAACCGGAACCGCAACAACCGGCGATGTTCTGTCAAAGCCCTGCAGCAGCTGTTCGCTGTATTCAAATCTTAAGCCTGTTACAAACCTGAATTTCCCAAAAGGAATATCAGTGGTTAGATAAGCTGCATAAAGATTTTCCTGGGCGTTATACGAATCGGAAAAGCTTGTTACTTCTTTGTAATTGATCTTCATTGAATCAATGTTACTGGGTCCGTACAGCTCCTCAAGCGGAGCCGTTAAATCAACATAAGCCTGCGGCGCAAGGAACGGATCGAAGCTTCTTGCTTTGAAATTCCTGTTTGTACCAAGAACAAAACCGCCGATCTCCAGTTTTGAAGCCGGGTCTTTTTTTCTGAACTTCGCCAAATCGAATTCCGCGTCAATTCCAAGATTCCTGTTGATATCAAGCAGGGTCGAAAAGAACCTGTTGCCAACATTGGCATTCGCTATTGTAGTAATAGGGACAATATACGGGTCATCACTGAATCTTTCTTTCCTGTAATAAGCTCTCTTCATATCCGGTTCATTCCTGTTCGATTCAGAATAAGATGCCCTCCAGGTAACATTCAGGTTTCTGAGAGAACTGATAAAATGACTTCCGGAGAGTGTAGTTGAAAACAGTTTCCTTTCTGTGAAAGATGTTCTGTACATTTTTCTGTCTTCATCGCCTGCAGAAAAAACTATTGCCCTCCAGCCTTCCATGTATTCTGTTTCATCTTCAGAACTTATAGAATATGTATTCTTGAAGCTGAATTTATTGTTATCGCCTATTTTATAGCTTAAGTTAAGAATTCCACCGTTGCTTACAGAGTATTCAGAAGCCTGACCGTTGGTTTTTATGATCTGTGTTGTATCACCGTTATACTCATTTCTTTCAATGATCTTATTGGAAAAAGAATTTTTGTAAGAATACCCGAAGATATAACCAAACTGGTTTTTAAGCAGATTTGCCTGCCCGCCGAAAGATAAACTGAATCCGCCGTTTAAAGGCGCTTTTACATTATTCTGCTCCCAGCTATCAGCAAACAGCTTGCCGTAATTGTTCTGGCCCGAAAATGGAGTATTGGGGAATGCAGAGGGAAGCTGCCTTGAGCCGTCATCTAATCCTGAATTATAGAATAACCACTTCTTCTGGCCGGCATTGTAGGTAAGGAAGTCGCCTTTGGTAGATGTTTCAGTTGTAATTCCTCCCTGGGTTGAAAAATTGATCGTAAACCTGTCAGGGAAATCCTTGGTTTGAAGCTGAACAAGCCCCCCTGAGAAGTTACCCGGCATATCCGCTGTGAATGATTTGGAAATTATTATGTTATCCAGCAGCATTGATGGGAATATATCAAATGAAAACGCTTTCTTATCGGGATCTGTGCTTGGAAGTAAAATTCCGTTCAGTGTAGTATTATTGTATCTTTCACTTGTTCCTCTTACGAAAACAAACTTATCATTTACTATGTTAACGCCAATAACTCTTTTTAATACATCTGATGCGAGGGCATCGGGTGTTCTTTTTATCTGCTGGCTTGAAATACCATCCTGGATGCTTTCAGATTTTTGCTGCATAAGCAGAAGCGCAGCTTCGTTATTCTGGATCCTGGTCGCCTCTATGACAACTGTATCGGTTAAAGCGCCCTCGGGCTGAAGTACAAAATCAACATTAACTACTTCCCCCGATTTAACGCTTACCTTAACAGACTGTGAAACGTAGCCCACATATGAGGCTCTAAGGTTCACTTCCCCTGAGGCAATGTTATCGAAAGCGAAGTTTCCATCAAGATCAGAAGCCGTCCCTTTGTTTATGGTTTCTATCTTAACCACAGCGTCCGGCAGCACGCTGCCGTTTGCGCCATCTAAAACTCTCCCTACGATCTTGCTGTTCTGGGCAAGTATATTTGAGCTTAGCGCAAATATCAATAAGGCGGGAATAAGTATGTACTTTATCTTCATTTTGTTTGTATAATTTCTTTTAAATTTATTGTAATTATACAAAAATTGCTAAATTGGATTAACCTTGTATGAGGGGATTGTTTGGTTATAATTAAGAGAAATTCCAAAAAATTGAAGTTTTTGAATTTTGCTTAATACTTATCTAACAGAAACCGGGATATCTTAATATCCGGAAACTAAATTCCCTAACAAAAGAAAAGGGCTGTTTCATCAGAAACAGCCCCTTCGAATGTTACATTAATATTAAAATCTAAATGATCTTACTCAGATCAACATCTTTATATTTGCCATCCCTGAAATATATAAGCAGCTTTTTGAATTCCTCTGTTTTAACATACCCCGGTACATTTTTCATCGGGTAACTGTCATAACTGAAAGTAATGAGCTTTCCGTCAGGTTCAAGAAATATTGTTGTCGGAAAACTGAATACATCAAAAAAGTAAGAAAGCTCCTCTTCGGTGTACTGCCTGCCATTGTACGTAAGTTTATTCTTTCCTTCAGCATTAAGCTTAACAAGAATGAAATTCTCGTCGAGTAATTTTCTCACTTCAGTATCGCTGTAAGCTTCGGCATCCATTTTTTTACACCATCCGCACCAATCCGTGTAAACATCCACTACAACGCGCTTATTTTCAGAGGCGGCTTTTTTCAGCGCATCTTCAAAATCATTTTGCGCAAATAAATTTGCGCTAAGTATCAAAACGGCAAGAATCACAAAAACCCTGAATTTGAACAATTTGTTTTTCCTTCTAATTTAACAACACTAATTAAACGGTGAATCCGGCCGATTTAGTTCCTCTTCACCTATGCAACCGCATAAATTCCATTAATTTACCATATATGATCGCCGCATCAAGCTCCTTCATGCATTTGTGTGAATTTGGACATTCAGTGATCTGTGTCAAATTACAGCCCAGGCAGCTTAAAGACTCATTTTTGAGCACGATTGAATTTTTGTTTAATGGTCCCTGTAAATGCGAATTTGTGGGTCCAAAAATCGCTGCAGTATTTGTTCCGGTTATCCATGAAAAGTGCATCGGACCTGTATCGTTGGTAACAAAAAGGTTACACTTTTTTATAAGCGCAGCCATGTATTTAAGGTTTACTTCGGGTATCAGCACGGCGTTTTCTCCGATAGCGCTTCTGATCTTTTCGGCAGTTTCTTTTTCTTTATCGTAACCCCAGAAGAGCAGTATGCGGCTATCCTTCGGGAACATCTTCCCAAGTTCGATCCATTTTTCAGGATACCATACCTTAGTAGGCCATGTACCGCTGGGGTTAAATCCAATGACCTCTCTGCCGTTTAATCCGGCCGAGTTGAAAAACATATCGGCAAATTCTGTGTGAACGCCGTTAAGATAAATTTTCGGTGTGTTTGAAATTACTTCAAGTCCCAGGGCGCGCACTGCATCGAGATTGAATTCTACATTATGCACTTCACCGCCGCGCGGCTTCACTCTGATATTGTAAGCCAGGGCGCGCCAGCCAAAGCGGAATCCAACTCTGTACTTCGCGTCACTGTTGAAGGTAATTATCGCGGTACGCGGATTTCCAAAGAGATCAATAATCAGTTCATACTTTTGATCATGTATATTCCGGATCAGGCAGTAGGAACTATCACCTTTACCAATATCATAAGTTAAAACCCTGTTCAGGTACGGATTGCCCATTAACACTTCGCGGCAATAACTTTGGGTCAAATAATTAATTTCAGCCTCCGGAAAGTGGTGCCGCATGTTTTCAATGACAGGGGTTGAAAGCAATACATCGCCTATTGCTCCCTGTTTAATGATAAGTATTTTATTTACCCTGTTTTTATCGAACTGCAATTTTTCTACACCCGCGCCGGCGGGCAGCCTTTGAATTATTTAATTAAATATACTTTTACACATGCTCCAGAATTATGAAGTTGTTCTCCACCGGTTCTGCGCTGCTTAACATTGCGTATTTTTCCTTCTCACTGAATTCGCAAATATCATACAGCCTGCATTTGCCGCAAAGCGGCTTTTGTGCCCTGCAGATCTTTCTGCCAAACCTTATCAGCAAAGTGTGAAACAGGAATTTTTTACCATCAGGAATTTTATCCTTTACCTGTTCAAATGTTTTAACAGGCGTAACAGCTTTAACTATCCCAAGCCTGTTAATAATGCGGTGAACGTGTGTATCAACAGGGAACACATCCCTTCCAAGGCTGAATGCAAGCATGCATGAAATTGTCTTTACACCAATACCCTTATACTGAAGCAAATCCTTATATACTTCATCGTTACTCATTTTATCCAGGTATTTGAGGCTAAGCTCGCCGTGTTTTTGCTTCAATTGCTTGAGCAGGTTCTTTATAGCCGCTGATTTCTGATTGGTTAATCCACATACCCTCACGGCGTTTCTAATCTTTGATATCGGCGCGTTCAAAACTTCTTCCCACGTGCCAATATTATTCTTCAGATTCTGAAAGGCAATATAGCTGGTTTTATCTGTGGTATTTTGCGAAAGCATTGTAGCAATAAGTATATCAAGCGGATCGGCTTTGGAAGGTTTTGGCTCGAGCCCGGGAAACTCTGCCTGCAAAAGCGATATTATCGTATTAATTTTATCCACGAAAGAAGGTATTTTGAAAAATGCCAAGGTATGAAAATATTTTTTGAGAATTTTACTATATGCCTTCGGCTCACTGCAATGGCAGTATGGCGCTTAGAGTGACAGGATCATTCAGAACTTAATATCCAATTGCAGAGAAAAGCGGTTTTTGAGATCACCCATAACTTCATCATTACCTGAGCCGGTAGATTTCGCGCCATCGATTATTGTTTCGGCGTATTTTGCTGAGAGCTCAAGGAACTTATAAGGTCTGTATTTTACCATCAGGTACCACCTTCTGCCTTTGCCGTACAAGCCCTGGTTAGAAACTACACCGTTTAGTTCGTTTTCATATTCATAGATTCTTGAGTCGTATGAGTCTGTCTGAAAAATAATAAATCTTCCGTCAAGCACTATATCTCTTACCGGCACTAGCCTGAAATCAGAAAAGAACATCAGACCTTTTTGCGAGGTGCTGTATCCCTGGTAATCTACAAACACATATTCAAACCTGCTGCGCACCCTGAAGGTTTTAAAAATATCATAATCAAACTGCAGCCTGTAATTTGTCTGGCCCCTATCGTAGATCTTTTCTTCAGTAAGTCCGTTTGATGTAAATATCTTAGTTACATCCTCTTTGATCTCGTTCTTATACTTTGTGTATAGAGTTAAATTGCGGCTTACATTCCACTGAGTATATGTCATGAAATCTCTGCCGGATGTTGGCACCGGATTGTAAAATGTTGCATATGGAAATTTATACTGGTCATAATACGCGTTAATTACAGCAAGTTTACCAATTTTGAAACGGATGCCGGAATATATGCCAAATTCATTCTGCGATACGCCGCTTTGCTCGCCAAAACCATAGGAATGAAGGCTGATGAAATTCTTGGGATAATTCCTAACCATAAAAACAACATCAGCAATTTTATAGAACAGGAATTTAACACCTGTAACGCCTCCAACAATATCGGTGTAACTTCTTGTCCACTCCCCAAAAACGTTTACGTTTTTGAAGACTATGTCATAATCAACGCCCAAAGCGTTTGATTTAGATCCTGAAAAATCGTAAAGACCCTTATACTCAAACGGTTTGCTGTATTCGCTGTTATAATAGGTCAACCCGATCTTTGTTGTCCCGAAAAATTTTGATTCATAAAATAACCTGCCGCCATACAATTTTTCTCTGCCGGCGTTTTTCCGGTTGATCTCTGATTGTGTTCTGTGATAACCATCAATATAGTCACTCGAAAGCTGGTTAAGTGTAGTATCAATTGAAGCGTCTATGCTGTTGTTTGAAAAGAACCCGAAGAGGCTGATATCGCCAACGGATGTAGGCAGTTTTAATTTACCGGCGACGCCGCGGAAATACTGAACTTCGTTTACGGAGTTGTAGGAATCAATGCCATCGCCCTTTTTCTTCATGCCTGAAACCGCATCACTGCTTTTTGAAAATGAATAAGAGCCCCAGAGAGTAATACCCTGTCCGAATTCTAGTGTATAGTCACCAACAAGCAGTTGATTGAGAATCAAACCCGATTTCATTTCGGCGAAACCGCCAACGTGATCGGCCCAGTTAAGCTCACCCGGATCTTTTTCAGCCAGTAAACTGCCTGTAAAAATGTACCCTGCGTTCGCGTATTTTGCAATTAGGCGGGTATAAAATTTAGGCCGCGGACCCAGGTATCTTACAGGCGGCAGGTATCCCCTGCTTGGCTGAAGGTCATTGCTGAAGCGCGTACGCATTTCAAAATTGATCCTGTTGAAAAATCCTTTTTTATTATCGCGCAGCTTCTGAATTACACCGAATTCATCTTTTACGAAATCTACTGTCGAGCTTTTTACTATAACAAATTTCTTTATCTTTTCATATGTATCGTCATCCATACCTTCAACATATCTAAGCTCCGCTATGGTATAGAACTTTATGTTCTTAACCCTGTATTGCAGAATTTTGGTAGCAATAATAGCATCAACATAGGGTATCTTTTGCAGATCATTGGAACTTGCAGAATTCAGATCAACAGGGTTGGCTTCAAGCTGCAAGAGCTGCTCAAGCAGTTTAGAATCTTCAGCATCCTCAGTCTGACTTTCCAGCAGGTTTTCAATATCTCCGCTTTCGCGGGCATCCACAGTATCACCTGTTACTTTTACGCTGTCAATAAGCTGCCGCGTGGAATCACTTTGCGCGAAACCGGCTGAAATTCCCAATAAAATGAGAAATAACGGAATTATGTATTTTAAGTAATTAAGCAATATTTCTTTTGGATAATTTATAAATATAGAGAAAAATTTTCAAAGGTTATAAGGATATATTAGCCCATAAATATAGCAACTGAAGAGCCTGTATAGACGCGCCGCTGGCGCGTCTCTGCGGATAGATATTGCAATTTCTGTGGTGTTAATAAAATCCCCCATCGCAGTTATATCGTTTTTCATTCTCCGTCCCAAGTTTCTACTTGGGACGGAATGTGTAAACGAAGCTAATGCTTCGCCTCATCATCAGGCAGAAGCATGGTCATTACATAAAAAAACCGGCAGGTGTTATAAACCTGCCGGGTTATATGCGTTCCCAAACCGGAGCTTGGGAACAAGAAATACATTCCCATCACAGTGTTTGAGGACGGGAATAATATACTACTTCACCAGTATCATTTTTTTGGTCTGCATAAAATCCCCCGCAACCAGTGTATAGAAATATATTCCGCTCGAAAGTCCTGTGCCGTCAAGATCAACATTATAACTGCCGGCACTCATAAATCCATCTGTATGAACCTGAACAAGCTGTCCGGATGAATTGTACACCTTTAGGCTGACAAAACCATCCTTAGGAATTGAAAATTGTATATTGGTGGTTGGATTAAACGGATTTGGATAATTTTGTGATAAAGAATATGTTTCAGGGACTTCATTATTATTGGTAGAAATTCCAACCATACCGGTAACACTTTGTTTGGCACCCTGCTCTACCGCTGCGAAGAAAAGCGAAGAGGAATCTTTGTAAACTATGATATTTACATTACAGTTAGCCGCAACCCATGCAGGGTCGAGTGTAACGCTGATATTTCTATTTATTATCTGGTTCTGATTCCATGCGCCGGAATTAATGTTCTCTCCGTTTTCGCCATTTATCACTATTCTTGCGATATCATGGTGCACATAATCGTTGTGATAACCCGCCGTTCCGCATGAAGCATAAAAATTCTGCGGGTAAACAACGTTATCTTCCGTTAGAACATAAACTATCTTATACTGCCCGCTGAGATTTTCGTTTGCCATTGTACGAACCGTGGCAGTGTACTCTCTTGTACCTGAATTATAGTTTGTGGCAGTTACGTTAACATCGATCTTGCTGTTTGGTACAGAGTTATACCTGTTAGCCGCATAGGAAACCCACATACCCGAAGTTATATACGGGTATGGCGCGCCGTTATTGCCGGGGTGATTGGTTCTATCGAAAATTCCGGTTGGGTAAGCTGAAAATCCGAGCATTGAACGTATTGCGTTGCCCTGGAAATTCTGCCAGGGATCTGAGCTTGCGCCGTGATACGCAATTACAATAGTGTTTGGATATGTTAAGAGGATCTGGTCAGCCGCCTGGTGACCGCAAGGGCAGTAGCCGCACCATGTACCTGTGCAGAATTCTAGCACCATTCTGCGCGGCTCTGAATTTGATTTGTTTATTCCAAGGGCAATTAAAAAAAATGCCAGAAGTAAAAAAAACTTCTTATTCATAACAACCTCCGAATTATATTAAATAAAAAGCGGGGCAATATGCCCCGCTTTAGTTTGAAAAGAAAACTTAAATCGACCCGCTTGAACGGGGTATTATTTTTATAAAATGATTACTTAACCAGCATCATTTTTTTTGTTTCTACAAAATTGTTTGTCTTCAATGTATAGAAATAAATACCACTTGAAAGACTTGTTCCGTCAAAAGCTGCGTTATAAACGCCGGCTTTCAAAAACTCATCAACATAAGTTGCAACTTCCTGCCCCATTGAATTGTAGATCTTCAAGCTAACATGCTGGTCTGCAGGAATTGAAAAATTTATGTTTGTTGTTGGGTTAAAGGGATTCGGGTAGTTCTGGCTCAAACTGTATTCTTCTGCGATCTGGTTCTGGTTCTGAATACCAACAGTATTAGTAACTGTTGTCTTATATGACTGCTGAATAAGCTGATCAGTGTGTACTGCTCCGCCTCCTTTGAATACTATAATGTTAATTTTGCTGTTTCCTTCCAAAATACCTGCATCAAGAACGTAATTCAAAGGAACAGTAACAGAATTTCCCTGTGTCCAGTCGTCGGTGGTATTTAACAACTGGCCTGCTGCGGGTGTTACAAGACCTCTTGATACATTATGATGAACATAGTTTGATGAACCCGGACAGGAAGCATTACCTGTTTGCTGATATACTAAATTATCTTCGGTAATGATAATGTTCATATAATAACTGCCGGCCAAATTCGTTAAAGCCGTTATTACTATATCGCCGGTTATCGTTCTGGAACCTGCATTATAAGATTTGTTGTTGAGCTGGATACTTACGCCGGGCTGAACTGTCATTGACTGTACAACAACCCTGTTGTTCCAGCCTGAATTTGAAATGATCCCGGTCCTTCTGCCAACAACGCCTGTTGGATAACTTGAAGCTCCAAAAAGCTGGATCATTGGTAATCCGGTTGCTGTCCATGGATCGTTACTTGGACCGTGATATGCAAGAATTACTGTGTTTGGATAATTGGTGAGTATGTTTTCAACAATTGCGTGACTGCAGGGACACCATTGGCACCATGTACCGGTAAAGTACTCTACTGCTGTGTTAAAACCTGTTTGCGCGGAAGTGGTGGGTTTAAAACCAACCAAGGCGATGAGGGCAAATACAATAAGTAAATGCTTTTTCATTTTAATATCCTCTCTCGTGAATATGTAAAATTTATTAAATTTAGTAAACTTGTGACTCAAAAAGTAATTTATTTTGATTAAATTTTCAAGTCTAATCTAAACTTAATCCGAAACTAATTTGCTTAGAAAATGTTGTTTAAGGGCTGAATTTAATGGTTTATTTCAGGAGCACCATTTTCCGTGTTTCACGGTAGCCTTCGGTTCGCAGCATATAATAGTAAACCCCGCTTGGCAGGTTACTGCCATCGAAATCAATTTCGTAACTGCCGGGTAGTAATTCAGAATTCAAAAGCAGAATTGTAACCTTCCCGGTTACATCATAAACTGTCAGGATCATTTTTGCTTTTTCACCTCTGCCTTTTGACTTCACTTCAAAATTAATTTTCGTTGCAGGATTAAACGGATTAGGATAATTTTGCCCGAGCGAAAATTGTTCGGGTTCAGATTGACTCGTCTGAATTATTCCAATCGGGAACCCGGGGCCACCGCCGTTTGTGGTTTTCAAAATAGTGCCGTAACCACCTACAACCCAGCCGGTATTTTCATCCAGCATTTCAACAGAGTAAAGGGTTTCATCGGTTAATGTTACGGTCGAATCCCAATTTACACCATTACTGGTTGATCTGTATATCATTCCGTTGCTGCCGGCTATGTAACCTGTAGTGTTATTTACAAATTCCAGAGAATAAAAAGTGAAGCCAAGTGAAAGATAAAAATTGTTCGTCCAGTTGAGTCCCGCATTAGTTGTTGACATGAACATACCGCAGCACCCTGAAGCATATCCGGTGTTATCATTAATGAAGTCAACTGTCAACAATGGGTTTACTTCACCATGTGTATAAGGTACCCAGCTATTTCCGCCGTTAGTTGTTTTGACAATATAACTATCTGAACCTGTAGCATAATAATAATTTTCATCAATTATTTTTGCAGAAAGAAAATCAACTTCCCAAATAATGTTAGCAATTGAAAACCAGTTGAGCCCGGAATCCGTTGTCTTCAAAAGTGTTTTGCCGTAGCCTGTGACAATTCCTGTTAAGGAATTGTAAAAGTTGATAGATGTCAGGTTCTTGATTGTACCTGAGCTTTGGCTTTCCCAGTTACTGCCTGCATTTGTGGTTCTAAATATCTTTCCGCTATCGCTGCAGATAAATCCTGTGTTGTTATCTGTAAATGTTATTGACTGATGATCGCCTGGCAGGTTTGTTTTGACCCAGTTTGCACCGGCATTGGTGGTTTTTAAAATGGTGTTGTAGCCGCATGTGTAACCGGTATTCGCATCAGTAAACTTCACTGATTTAAGCGGGTAGTTTGTGCCTGAATTTTGCGCATACCACTGAGCATGAACAGTATTAGTAAATACTATCAGAAAAATTAATATCGCAAATTTAACAGTTGTGTTCATATGCTCTAAAGATAACTATATTAAAATTCTCATAAAATTGATAAATAACATAATTACTTCAACAAAGTAATTTTTATTGATTTAATCATGTCATTATGATTGAGCCTGCAGAAATAAACTCCGCTTGGCAGTTCACTGCCGTTAAAATCTACTGAATACTTTCCCGGCTTCAGGATGCCTTCATGAAGAGTTTTTACGAGCCTTCCGTTAACATCGAAAACTTCAAGGAACACACCCCGCCCGGCAAAACCGGTCACCCCTCTCAAGAGGGGAATTTGGAAATTGATTCTGGTTACCGGATTAAACGGATTTGGATAATTTTGGTACAGCATAAAATCCTGCGGCACTTCGTTTGAAGTGGGTACTATACCTATTGGCTCGCTGTACTTAATGGTAGCAATATCATAGTCGCTAAGGCTGTCAAAACTTATTCCGGTTACAAAAATGCTGCCGCGGTTATCAGCAATAACCGTGTAAATAAAATCTTCAGAGTTTTCTATTTGGCTGTATTCAGTTAGCCACTCAAGATCGCCCAGGTAATTATACTTAAGAAGCGCGTACTGCAGGTGGTAATCATGTTTATCCGTTGAGCCTCCTACAAAAACATTCCCCATGTTATCAACCGATACCGCGGTTCCGTAATCTATTCCCCTGCCTGTTCCGTTGTATCTTTTTTCCCAGAGCAAAAAGGCTGTCGGGTCTATCTTCATTGTAAAAATATCTTCACTTCCCAGCGTATCGTAATTTCTTGAGCTTCCGGTTATAAAGATATTGTTTGCGCTGTCGCAGGTGATATCGTAGGGTATATCCTGGTTATTGCCGGTGCCGTTATAGAAGTACTGCATAATAAGCGCGGAGCTTGTATCAAAGCGGTATGCCGCGTAATCAAGTCCACCGGGTGAATTATACACTGCCGCGGCCACAACAAGCTTGTTATCAGGTGAAAGTATCATTTTTACGGGCATATCATTACCAAAAGCAGAGCCGCTGAAAGTATTTTGCCACCTCAGGTTGAAGGCAGGGTCATACTTTAACATCAGCAGGTCGTTTACTCCGCCCACAGCGTTAGATGAAGCCAGAACGTAAATGCTGCCGCTGTTATCACAGCAAACAGAAACGGGGGTTTCGCTGCTTGATGAGGTTTTGTTATAAAAAGCGCTTCCAAGCAATTCACCCCCTTGAGAATACTTTAAAGTTACAATGGAATTTGTTCCATTAGCCCGCCGAACTGAGCCGCAGGTATAGATATTTCCAAAGTTATCGGCAGAAATGCTTAACCCGAATCCCTGGTTATAGGCGGGCGGCAAAAATATTTTTTGCCATAAAATATCCCCCTGTGGGTTCAGCTTTAACGTGATAATTTTAAGCACACCATTGGTATCGCCGGTAAATCCGGTTATATATGAATTTCCATCCGCATCAAGATATGCGGCTTTGCATTCATCCAGAATATTTCCGTGGCCGTTAAAAAAGCTCTGCCACATTACGCTGCCTGAAGATGAATATTTAACAGCCGCAATATCAGAGAATGAACCCGTTTGGCTTACATTGCCGTAAACAATTACATTGCCCTGGTTATCCATTTTCATTGTGGTAACAATATCAAACCTGTTGGCAGAACCATTAAATCGGTTAACCCATTCTGTTACAACCTGCCCATAGCAATGTGTAACGGAAAAAAACACCGTGCAAATTAAAATTTTGAGTAATTTTATCATTCCGCAATAAATTTAGCAATTTTGCCATTAGAATTAAATACCATTGCAAACTTCCGGGTAAATGTTTAGCTGATAAACTACTAATTAAAATTATTGGTTTTTACTATGTTATTTTAGGTTTTGTATTTGTATCTTTAGTTTCATTTAGAGGAGACCAAATGAAAAAAATACTTACATTCCTTATCTTCATGTTATTTGGAATATCGCTCTCATACTCTCAAAATTCCATACATACCGGCAATGATCATACAGGTTGTTTCCCTGGGGGATTGGATAAACACTTATCCGGCTTCAATTTTACAATACAAGGCAGCAGTAATAAACTTCGCGGCGGCGCTGATTTCAACGGTGCAATGGTTCACAAAACACCCGAGCCCGGGCAGTTTCTGCGTGTACTGATATTATATGTCCGCTTTCCCGATGACAATCTGGGGGGTAACGTAATGGGAGGTTATGCGGTATGGAATGACCCGCTTATGCCTAAGCCGGTGAATCCCTATACATCCAACGGCAGATTTATTGATACAGCCGAGGTTCCGCCGACAAAAAATTTTACAGAAAGATATACAGAATATACAATCTCTGATTATTTTTCTGAGATGTCTCTGGGTACATTTGATGTCATTGGCGATGAATACTCAATTATGCTTCCGCAAACATCCGTAGAGTACAGAGAACTTGGTTACAGCTGCTCACAAATTAATGCTATTGCCATTAAGCAGGCAGAGCAGCAGTATAACCTTGATATGAGAAGGTATAATAACTGGTCATTTACACCCTTTGGTTGGCAATGGACACCGGGCGGCGGCGATAATACCGCAGATATGATAGTAATGGTTTACAGGCATGCACCTGAATACCCGGCAGTTAACTGGTTCATAAACGCTTCCATCCCGGTTTCGGGAATTTCTGACCTGGGTCTTGCTTCAACATTTGTACTGGATAGTACCTTTATAACCGGCAACAGCGGCGTTACATGTTTAAGTTTACTGCAGAATTATTCCAAGATGACACAGATCATGCTTCACGAAATGAGTCACAGGTACTTTTTTAATCACTATGAGATCGGTTTAATGACAGGTGTTGAACACTCAAGTTTTAACTATTCACCTTTTGAAAGAACTTACATCGGCTACATTGATCCTCCCCTTGTAAGATATCCCTATCAGGGCGTTAGCGAAACATTCACATTGGGAGATTATGTTCATACCGGCGATTTGCTTGCAATTGAACTGCCTGAATCGAATGAATTGTATTATATAGCGAACCACCAGAAAAGATCCATGTACGATGGAATTTCAAGAGGCAGCACAAAGTGCTGGGAAATTAACAAAGTTCAGCAGGACCCATACTGCCCGGAAGGCAAGGGTCTGTATATTTATCACCAGATGCACCCTTCAAGATGCAATGAATTCAAGGATGTTTACCTTGTTCAGGCAGATGGCAAATATGACTGGTATATAGATAGAATGGTGCCCTATTTTGACCCTTTCTACAATTTTGAAATTCCGCTCTACGAGAAGCTAGAAGGAAACACCCGCGGAAGATCTGAATTCCACCAGAGACTTGATTCCATACTTCCCAATATGCAGGAAGTAACCGACGATCCATGCTCTGATAAAACCGATGATTATTTTGTAACATATGACTGGCTCGGCGATGGTAAGGATGCGTTCAATATGGGATATGATGAAATTTTAAGTCCGTACAGCAATCCACCCTCAAACACCTGTAACGGTACAGCTTCGGGTTTAACAATGAAATTGCTCGGGCAGGATTCACTTACCGGTGCGATAACATTCAGGCTTTATTACAATGACGCGGCTGCGCTTTCGGATCTGCCGCCTGCCAAACCTAAGAATTTGAAAGTTACAAAGAATATTACCGAACCTGTTTCAGGCAAATTTTTTCCGGAGTTAAAATGGGATAAAAATCGCGAACCCGATTTTTTGGGCAAACCGGGCATACAGGGAATCTATAATATATACCGCGGTATTTTTACTGCATGTTCTCCGGATTCAATGCCGCAATTTTTGCTGGTTGGCAGCGTACCCGCAGATTCAAACACATTTATTGATAGCTCCATAGCATTATATCCTGAAGGCGGCGGTTCGGTTGGATGTGCAGATCTCTTCCGCAGCCTTAACTACCGCATAGAAGCTGTGGATATAACAGGACTTGCATCGCTTCATTCAGATAGGGCAATAATTAACGGTTACACTCAATGGTGCGATGATTCTGTGTTAACAGGTATTTCACACAATCAGCTGCCTGTAAAGTTCTCTGTCTTCAACTATCCAAATCCGTTTAACCCCTCAACTAAAATAAGTTATTCACTGCCGCGAGACGCTTTTGTAACGCTGAAAATTTACAGTATTACCGGCCAGGAAGTTTACCGCGCGGTAAACAATGAATTCAGATTAGCCGGACATTACAGCGTGAATTTTGACGGGACAAATCTTCCTTCGGGGGTTTACTTCTATGTTTACCGGGCAGGCGATTTCACTGAATCCAAAAAAATGGTACTTGTTAAGTAAAGAAAAAATACGAGACGTGCCTGTTACACGTTTGTACAGATTTCTTAAACCTACCGGGATTTACAGTCGTTGATGATATTGAGTAAAGTCAAGCTATTTTATCAAGGGAATGTAGGTCTGAGCAGAGTCGAAGACCACGTATTTCTGCCCTTCGACTCCTCTCAGGGCGACAACCATTTTCTTAAACCTGCCAGGTTTTTAAAACCTGGTAGGTGTTGTTTTTGTTATCGTGCCATTTTTGGGGAATAAAAAAAGGCGTTCATAAATTGAACGCCTTTTTGTTTTACTAAAAAGATTAAATTACTTTACCAAAACCATACGCTTAACGCTTGAGTAGCTGCCTGCGTCTATTCTGTAGAAGTACACTCCCGATGCGTAAATTGACGCATTGAAGTCTATTTCATAGAACCCGGCTTTCAGATCCCCGTTGTAAAGCACGGCAACTTCGTTGCCAAGTATATCGTAAACCCTTACCTGTGTATTTGATTGCTCAGGCAGATCGAATTTTATTTTGGTAACAGGGTTAAACGGATTCGGGAAATTCTGGTGCAGCTGATAAACCTTCGGTACACCGTTATTCAGGTTCTGAATGCCGATCGGCGGAATTGTATCAAACACCGCTGACTGTACAGTTACATTGCTCATACTTGTAATAGTACCATTTGGATCTGTACCTGAATATGAACCGTTGCCTGTTCCGTTCCATCTTTGGAAGTAGTAATCTTTGCCGTTGTAAGTCAACTGCAAAGGAGTGGGCGAGAAGTTTACTGTTGAAGCCGTATCATAAAATAAATTTCCGCCGTTAATTGTAACAGGTAAGCCCGCAGGTGATATCTGTGTGATGAGTTTGAACTGTGTTTTATAATTGCATGTATAGCTTGAAACATTAGTAGAAACATTTATTGTATGGCTTGAATCACCGTTATTGCTCCAGCTTTGGAACAAATATCTTGTTGATCCGAAGATCTGCGGTGATAAAGCAGTCAAAGTATGAGCTGAATTTACATCCCAGTTAAATAAAGCGGAGCCGGTAAATGTTGTTCCGTCAACCTTATACTGCAAATTGAAGCGGTTTGCATTCACAAATACCAGGTTCTTGCCAACCAGGTAAGTAACAGATGTTTTATGAACTTTTCCGTTGGTATTGGTACCGGTTATTATTATCCTGTAATCGCCGGCCGGTACAGCTGATGTTGAACTGACATCAACATTGAAGGCAGCAGGGAATGTGCTTACAGTGCTGCCACCCGGAAAATTAACTGAGATGCCCGCATTAGAAGGCTCTACTGTTGCAGATAAAGTAACAGGAGAATTATAGCCTGCGCTTACTACAGGTATCTGTACTTCATATTGAGCGCTTTGGCTTTGTCCCTGAAGCACTGATTTGTACGGGCTGTTTGGTATCAATGTAAAGTTCTCAGTCTTTTTACCTGCATTAAGTATCTCCTGTCCCTGCTGAACGAAGACAATAGGCATTACCTGCGACTGGTTCCAGATTGGATCTTTATAAAAAGTTCTCTCCAGATAAATTGTCGTTCCCGGATATAAAGTTACCTGCTGACCTGTTCCGCCATTGTTCATTCTTCTCATTACATCGTAAAAATCGGTTTCACCGTTTGTTCCCGGAGGAGAAGTAAAATGAATATGTCTTTCCTGAACGGAAAAGTGAACATACGCAGTTGTGTTCTGCATATATACTTCGCAATATATTCTGGCTTTTACCTTTATGCTGTCACCGAATGTACTATCTGTTAAGATAACTGTAATGGGGCTTAGTAGATTTGTTCTCGTGTTGAATTGAGAAGTCAAACCTCCGGTGGTATATGGTGAAAGTAAACTTATGATCCCATCCATACGCGCCTGGGGAATAGAGTTTACACCGTAAAAATTCCTTCTGGCATTGTTATCACCGGGATTATAGAGATAGTAGCCATCATTTCCCGGCGCAGGCCAGTTCATGTGGTATGCAATACCTACGATCTTATCCGCATCAAGACCGTTTATGAAGGCTTCCATAGTTGGGTTATTTGAGGCACATGGTCCGCAGGTCCAGCTGGTGAATCTTTCGACAAACACCATTCTATCACCGGCAAACGTATTTACCAGCAATGATAAAAAGAGGAACAAAGTAAATAACTTTTTCATTTTTATAACTGTTTAATTTGAATTTGATATATAATTCATTAAAAATAAACATACTTATATTTTATATCAAGTGAGTTGTTTCTGTAAATTTCACTATTTTGGTTACTTTCAATTAAAGGGTTGATTTTTCATAAATATCCTTATAAAATTGTGGAATTTAAAATAAAAAAGGGCAAAACCGGTAGAAAAATGAAGAAAAAACTCAGTTTAAAAAAAGTAAAAACAACACACAGCAAAAAAGATGATAAAGTAATGGTCACCAGGTTTTCTGTTTCGCCGGCTGAGCTAAAAAAGGGCGATAAGGTTACAATAAAAATGACCATACGGAATGTTTCGGAAAAATTACTGAAACACATCCCCTGGCAAATAGTAAAGAACAAAAAGATATTATGCCACGGCGTGAGAAATGAAGTGCCTTCCGGCGATAGCTTTACAGTTTCAGTTTCATGGACAGCGATAAAAGGAAATCATTTTTTCTATGGAGATGCTGACCCAAAGAATATTTTGAAAGAGCCAAAAATAAAACAATTCAATAACCTTCCTCAGGGCGCTGATAGAAGAGTAAAATAATATAAAACAATTCCTGAAAATTTCTGAATATGAGCGAACATAATATTTCTTTTGGAACAAGATTGCGTTACAAATTTGATAACCTTATGGCTAAGGGTCCCATAGCGCTGATAGGCTGGCTGGGCATTCTTTCTTTGGTGCTGGTTGTAACAGCGGCACTGATACTAACAATTACGGGCCTTACCCAGGATGACGGCGAAACTATGAACTTTGTTGAAGCCGCATGGAAAAGCCTGATGAGAACCCTTGACCCCGGAACAATGGGCGGCGATACAGGTTGGGGCTTCAGGGTGATTATGCTTGGTGTAACGCTTGGCGGTATCTTTATTGTATCAACGCTTATTGGTGTACTGGCATCGGGTATATCAAACAAACTTGATGAGCTGCGCAAAGGGCACTCTTTTGTTGTAGAAAAGGACCACACTCTGATCCTTGGCTGGTCAGAAAAGATATTCCCTATAATTTCTGAGCTGCTAATTGCCAATGAAAACCAGCGGAACCCTGTAATTGTAATACTTGGCCACAAAGATAAAGTTGAAATGGAAGACGAGGTAAAGCTCCGCATTCCGGATATGAAGAACACACGGATCATTTGCAGAAGCGGCAGCACAATAGATATGAACGATCTTGAAATAGTAAATCCGCATGATTCACGTTCAATTATAATTTTGTCACCCGAAGGCAGCGACCCTGATATAAGCGTAATTAAAACTATACTTGCGTTAACCAACAACCCGAACAGGAGAAAAGAACCATACCACATTGTAGCAGAAATTAGCGATAACCATAATAAAGGCGTTGCAGAAATGATAGCCTCCGGTGAGGTAACGCTTGTTCACACCGAAGACCTGATCTCAAGGGTTATCGCGCAGTCATGCAGGCAATCAGGCTTAAGCGTTGTTTACACAGAGCTGCTTGATTTTGATGGCGATGAGATCTATTTCCAGAGTGAACCTGCATTAAAAGGAAAGAGTTTTAAAGATGCTGTTATGAGCTATGAGGATTCGGCAATTATAGGCATAAAGAAAAGTGATGGTGTTGCTGTTATCAATCCACCGATGGATACGGTTTTTAACTCCGGTGATAAGGTAATAGCTATTTCAAAAGATGATGACACTATCAATCTGAATGGCAGATCGACTCCGGAGCTTGATCCCGGCGCAATTACTTCGGGTAAACCGGTTACAGCGGATGTTGAACATACGCTTATTCTTGGGTGGAATTCTAAGGCTTGCAGCATTGCCAAAGAACTTGATAACTACCTGAGCAGCGGCTCAACACTGAAAATTGTAGCTGAAGGTGAAGGAATTGAAAATAAAACTGCACAGCTTAAAGGCGAGCTCAGAAACCAGACAATTGAACTTTTAACAGGTAACATAAGCGACCGCGCATTGCTGGACTCTCTTGGACTGGAAAAATTTAATCACATAATATTATTATGTTATTCAGATTCAATGCCTGAGCAGGAAGCCGATTCAAAATCGCTGATCACTCTTCTTCATTTACGTAATATTGAAGAAAAAACGGGACATGATTTCACCATTGTAAGCGAAATGATGGATATCCGCAACAAAGAACTGGCAGAAGTTACAGAAGCTGATGATTTCATCATTAGCAATAAGCTTATCAGCTTAATGCTTTCTCAGCTTTCTGAAAATAAAGATCTGAAAGCTGTGTTCGATGACCTGTTCGATGCTGACGGTTCTGAAATCTACGTAAAACCCGTTACCGAATATGTAAAAGCAGGGGTTCCTGTAAACTTCTATACTTTGTGTGAATCAGCAGCGCGCAAAGGTGAAACCGCTATTGGGTACAGACTGAATGAATATTCACATAACGTAAATAAAGCCTACGGCGTTGTTGTGAATCCAAAAAAATCAGAAAAGGTGACTTTTACCGATAAAGATAAGCTGATTGTTCTGGCTGAGGATTAAAATATGAACATCAGCGAACTTCATTTATTCACAGGATCGGTATCCTCACTGAAAAAGTTCTATTCAGATGTTCTGGGATTAGAGATTACCGCACTTAAAAATAATAAAATAGAAATCAAGGTCGGCTCAACCGGCCTTATTTTTATTGAAGAACCCGGTTCTAACCCATATTACCACTACGCAATAAACATTCCGCATAATCATATTAGCGGGGCCATTGAATGGCTTGAACCAAAAGTTAATTTAATAGAAAATAATGGCTCACCAATAATTGATTTCCCGAACTGGAATGCGCATTCAGTTTATTTTTACGATCCTGCGGGAAATATTGTTGAGCTTATCGCAAGGCATAACCTCGAAAATGCTTCGGATGAACCATTTTCCCCGGAAAGTCTTTTGAACATAAGTGAAGTTGGTATGCCGGTTGATAATGTAAAGGAATTCCACGATAAAATTACGGAAAGTTTGGGAGAAAAACTTTGGTGGGGTAACCTGGAAACATTTGCAGCCATTGGTGATCAAAACGGATTATTTATAGTTGCTACAAAAAACCGCAACTGGTTCCCAACGGATAAACCGTGCAATGAATACCCTTTGACTGTGAAAATAAAAAGACCGGAAAATGAGTCTGAAGTTTTTAAGAATTCATCTTACTATATAATTTCTAAATAGTCTGTTCACAGAATTCCTGCCTTCGCGGAAATAAAAATGCCCAATGACATACAATAGATTATTGAATTACATTTATAAATATTATTCAATAATTTCGTAATTCAATTAAACAACTCAATTACAATTATGATAAAATCACGCGCACTCGCTGAAAATACAAAGGATTATTCAGAAAAATTCCCATCTTTACTATATAAACCTCTTGGTAAAACCGGATTTACAGTATCCGCATGCGGATTTGGAGCGTACAGAGTTGATTACAGGGTAAAGGAACATTTCGAGTCGCTGGAATATGCAATATCAAGCGGCATAAATTTGATAGACACATCGGCAAACTATTCTGATGGCGGCAGCGAAATACTTATCGGCAATGTAATTGGCGATATGATAAACCGGGGTAAGATATTAAGAGAAGAAATAGTTATCGTATCAAAAGGCGGATATTTGCAGGGTAAAAACCTTGAAGCCGCGAAAAAAATGAAGGAAGACGGTCTAGGGTATAAGGAAGTAACAGAATATGCTGAAAAAATTTGGCACTGCATCCACCCCGATTTCCTGAAGGACCAGATCACTCTTTCACTGGAAAGATTAAAGCTCGAAACTATTGATGTTTATTTGCTTCATAACCCCGAGTATTTCCTGGATTCACCTTTGGCAAAAGATCTTGAGCTTGAGGAACTTAGGCATGAATATTATAAACGCATCAAAAAGGCTTTCGCTTACCTTGAAGAAGAGGTTAAAAAAGGCAGGATAAGTTATTACGGTATTTCCTCCAATTCTTTTGTGAAATCATCCGATGACCCTGTATTCACATCGCTAAAAAGCTGCGTTGATTCTGCAAATGAAATTTCCGGAGAAAACAATTTTTATGTAGTTGAGCTCCCCCTGAACCTGTTTGAAAAAGGAGCGCTCATAAATAAAAACCAGGTGGGTGATTCATTTAACGTGCTTGAATACGCTTATGAATCTGAATTGGGCGTATTGGTAAACCGCCCGCTGAATGCGCTGGGCGAAAATGGATTAACAAGGCTTGCGGATTTTCCCGTGAACGATGAACTATCCAAACTGGATGAGAACCAGATAATTGCTGAGATCAATCTGCTGGACCTGATGGAGGAAGAATTCCTGAGAGATTATGTGGATATACTGGATCTGAGTGAAGAAAATAAAAAGGCTGTGAACTATTTCCTTAAAGCCGGGCAATTACTCAAGGAAAACTGGAAAAGTTTTGGCTCAATAGAAAGTTTTAATGATGTAAAAAAACAATTTTTGATACCAAGAGTTAACTTTGCTTTAACAACGCTTGTTACGTCTCCAAATTTAACAGATGAAATGAAAGACAAGCTTGATAAAATTGCCCGGCAGACAAATAAACTCATGAGCATTATGGATAGCGTTTATGGTTTAATGGCAAACATAAATTTAAAGGATTTGCATGTTAAGCTTAATACTTCGGTTGATAGCACTGAAGCAGATAGTTTTAAGGAACTTTCACTTTCGCAAAAAGCTATTTTGTTTATTAATTCGCTAAAGGAAGTTAGCTGTACACTTGTAGGCATGCGCCAGAATAAATATGTTGATGATGTTGTAGGGGCGCTAAAGCAGGGCGTTTTGATTGACTCAGCAGAGAAGTTGAAGGAGATTTAGAATATAAACATAGATGTTTATCATATTCTTTTATCTTTCACCCTTCGACAAGCTCAAGGTGAGGGTAATGTTGTTTATTTTTAACCTGCACCTCATCCCGAGCCTGTCGAGGGATAATCTTTCTCTCCGATAGATTTTAGGAGAGCATAATTTACTTTTAGCTCACCCTTCGACAAGCTCAGGGTGAGGGGAATGTTGCTTATTTTTAACCTGTACCTCATCCCGAGCCTGTCGAGGGATAATCTTTCTCTCCGATAGATTTTGGGCGAGCATAATTTACTTTTGACTCACCCTTCGACAGGCTCAGGGTGAGGGGAATTTTATCTATTTTTAACCTCTTCCTCATCCCGAGCCTGTTCCATCTCCCGGGATTACTTAACCACAATCTGCTTGGGGCTATTCAGAATAATCTGCGCTTTTTCTCTGTACATAGAAACTCTGCCGGTGACTTCAACATCTTTGTTTTTATAATTTATGATATCAGGGAAGTCGCTGAACTTGCTTGCAAATATCACTGCGGTAAACGGATTTTTAGGAAACTTCTCAACGAAATTAAGGTATGCTACCTTATCTGACTGGTACACATCAGCCACAAAACCTTTTACCGTAACGGTTCTGCCGTTGTAGTTTCCCGCTTCAAGCGGTGATATCACCGCCTCGGGTTTACCTATCTCAAAACTCCGGTTCTTATAATTCTCTGTGCGGGTTTCGCGGCTCGCGGTATCGGTCTTTGTTTCGGGTTCTGTTTCCTTTTTGGGTTCATCATTTTTCATCTCAAGGGGAGTGTTTTGTCCCGTGTTATCATCTGTAAACTCAGGTTTTTTCTCCTTGCCGCATGAAATGAAAAGAATTGATAAAAGAATTGAAATACATACTATAGTAAGAATTCTGTTCTTCATAAGATCCATTTGCAGTTTTAGTTTATAAAATAAAAAACCCATAGTTTAAAATACTATGGGTTTGTAAAATAGATAAATTAATTAATGAATTCAATTTTAATTTTCAGTAGATATAGCTGCATCCTTAACTGAAAACTATTACTTTCTCCTGCTCTTTATTGTTTTCTTAGCAGTCTTTTTCGACTTAGTTTTCGAAGTTTTCTTAACCGCCGTCTTCTTTTTTACCGGTGCAGAAACATCATCGTGCATTAAATGCGCCTGCGCGGCTGAAAGCCTTGCGATTGGCAGCCTGAAAGGCGAACAGCTAACGTAATCAAGACCCGCTTTATGACAGAAATGTATCGTTCTCGGGTCGCCGCCATGCTCACCGCAAATTCCCACCTTAAGCCTTGGCTTAACGCTTCTGCCTTTTTCTACTGCAATTTTCACCAGCTCAGCAACTGCGCTATCAATGGATATGAACGGATCACCCGGTATCAATTCCTTTTCCACATAGAATGGCAGGAACGTACCTGAATCATCGCGCGATAAACCCATAGTTAACTGTGTAAGATCATTGGTTCCGAACGAAAAGAATTCCGCAACCTGCGCTACTTCATCAGCAGTCAGCGCGGCGCGCGGTACTTCGATCATAGTGCCAACATGATATTCAAACTTCACGCCAAATTGCTCCATAACTTCATTGGCAATTTTCCTAACTACACGCGTCTGGTTATCAAGCTCTCTGGCATAACCCACCAGAGGGATCATAACTTCTGGCTTAACGTTAATGCCTTCTTTTTTTACCTCAGCGGCAGCGGTAAATATTGCGCGCGCCTGCATAGCTGTAATTTCCGGGTAAACAATTCCAAGCCTGCAGCCGCGGTGTCCCATCATCGGGTTGAACTCATGCAGCAGCTCAACTTTAGCCTTAATATCATCGTAGGTTTTACCTACTTTCATGGCAAGTTCTTTCTGTTCGTATTCATCGTGCGGTAAAAATTCATGAAGCGGCGGGTCAAGTGTCCTTATAGTAACGGGCCTGTCACCCATTTCCTTAAATATTCCGTAGAAATCATCCTTCTGGAACGGGAAAAGTTTCGCAAGCGCCTTTTCTCTTTCTTCCAGCGTGTCGCTTAAGATCATTTCTCTAACAGCGTCGATCCTGTCACCGCCAAAGAACATGTGCTCGGTTCGGCATAAACCAATACCCTGAGCGCCGAATGCCAGGGCGTTGCGGCACTGGTCAGGCTGATCGGCGTTGGTTCGAATTTTGAGTGTCCTGTACTTATCTGCCCAGTGCATAACCTTATCATAGATCTGGTATGTTTCAGAGTATTCGGGTTTCAATGAATTTTCCAGCAGCACCTGCAGAATTTCTGATTCCTTGGTGTGAATCTTGCCTTCAAACACTTCTCCTGTTGTACCATCAATAGAGATCCAGTCGCCTTCTTTTAAAGCAATCGTTCTTTCTTCATCTTCAACTTTCAGCTCTCTTATATTATAGTCAATATCAAGCGAGCCGCAGCCAGCCACGCATACCTTACCCATCTGCCTTGCAACCAAAGCAGCGTGAGATGTCATTCCTCCCCGTGCGGTTAAGATACCCTCCGCGGCATTCATACCTTTTATATCTTCAGGCGAAGTTTCAATCCTTACCAGAATAACCTTTTCTCTTCTGTGAGCGGCTTCTTCTGCATCCGAGGCATTAAAGTAAATTCTGCCAGTAGCTGCGCCGGGACCCGCGTTTAAACCTTTAGCTATAAGTCTGCCCTGTTTAACCGCAGCCTCTTTTTCTGAATTATCAAATATGGGTCTAAGCAGCTGGTTCAGCTGATCAGGCTCTATCCTCATAACAGCTTCTTTATCTGTGATAAGCCGCTCGCGTACCATATCAACCGCAATTTTTACCGCAGCGCTTCCGGTGCGTTTACCTACTCTGCATTGAAGTATGTATAGTTTACCATCCTGGATAGTAAACTCGATATCCATCATATCTTTGTAATGCTTCTCCAGAGATTTGCGCACTTTTTCAAGCTGACCGTAAATTACGGGATTCTGTTCGTTAAGTGTCGAAATTGCAAGCGGTGTTCTTGTGCCTGCAACAACATCTTCACCCTGGGCATTCATTAAATACTCACCGTAAAAAACATTTTCCCCGGATGCGGGATCGCGTGTAAAAGCAACACCGGTGCCGGAAGATTCTCCCATGTTGCCGAATACCATTGATTGCACATTTACTGCAGTACCCCATGATTCAGGAATTCCATTGAGCTTCCTGTACACAATAGCCCTTTCATTCATCCATGAATTGAATACTGCGTCAACAGCGCCGTTGATCTGCTCCATCGGGTCTTCGGGGAATTCCCTGCCGAGTTTGTTTTTAATTTCCATTTTGAACTGGTAAACCAGTTCTTTCAGATCTTCGGCTGTAAGATCAGTATCAAGTTTTACGCCGCGTGATTTTTTCTTGGTTTCAATTATCAGTTCAAACGGGTCGCGTTCATCCTTATCGTGCGGTCTAAGCTCCATAACAACATCGCCGTACATCTGTACAAATCGGCGGTATGAATCATACGCGAAGCGTTCGTTGCCTGTCATTTCAATTAATCCATGAACAGTTTCATCGTTCAAACCCAGGTTCAATATTGTATCCATCATTCCGGGCATAGAGGCGCGCGCGCCCGAACGGACTGAAACAAGCAGCGGGTCCTTTTTATCGCCAAACTTCTTGCCAATTTCCTTTTCCATCCTGGAAAGTGCGGCCCTGACCTGTGCTTTTAATTCTTTGGGATATTTTCTGTTGTTCTTGTAGTAATGGGTGCAAACTTCTGTGGTGATAGTAAAACCGGGCGGAACAGGCAGCTTCAGATTGACCATCTCAGCCAGATTTGCTCCCTTGCCGCCAAGCAAGGGCTTCATCGCAGCATCGCCATCAGCCTTTTTACCGCCAAAATAATAAACTAGTTTTTTAGGCATGTTATCTTTTGTTTGTTTTTGATTATAACAAAATTTGTTTTTCAGATGAAAGTGGCGGAAAACCTAATTTGGATGAAGCATTTATTATTTTATTGAAGGATAATATTCCCCGGATTTGAGATATCCAACAATAAAAAATCAGCTGATAATTTTATATATCAAAGTAATTCTTTTCTTCTTCTTTGAAAATTGTAAGTACTTCTTCAGCATTGGCCGCATCAAGTAGCTTCTCTCTGAATTCGTCCTTATTCATAAGCCTTGATATACGGCTAAGCAGCTTGATATGAGTATTCAAAAGATTTTCCTTACCGATAAGAAGGAAAATGTATCTGACCGGTTCACCATCAATTGAATCAAAATCGATGGGTTCTTTTGTAATTGCGAAAGCGGCAACCACATCCTGTATCGCGTCTGTCTTGCCGTGGGGTATAGCAAAGCCCTTCCCTACACCCGTGGAAACAAGTTTTTCTCTTTCGAAGATCGTTTTGGATACTTTTTCAACGTCAAGGATCTTTCCGGATTTTGCAGCAAGATCAATAACTTTTTTTATCGCATCTTCCTTATCCGCCGTATCAAGATTCACTGCTATTACATCAGTGCTTAGTATATCAGAAATTTTCATAAACTCTTATCTAAAATAAAAAAATTCAATTACTGTTACAAAGTTAGTAATTTTCCGCTTAATAAAAAATCGTGAATTTAACCCAAAATGTCATTTTAACGCAATATTTTATGATTTTTGTCATAAATAAGGGTTTTGTGTATTCAATCTCTCTAATTATATAATATAGAGTAAACTACCGGCTGTAAGTTAAAGGGCCAGGTTCTTATTTCTTTTTCTTAAATGATTGAGCGTAGATTTAACCGCTCTTTCTACTACGGGATCTTTATCGTTAGAAAGCATCCGCAGGAATTTTACTGCTTCATTGGGAAAGTTATAACCAAAGCTGTTGTTAAAAGCCATCGCAACATTCCACCGTACATGCGGATCTTTTACCTTGATCATTCTGTACAGAAATGCCAAAACAACTTCCGGCATATTGTTGCCGTAATATGAACCAAGTATAAAAGGTCCCAGGTTTACTTTTACATATCTTGAGCTGTCATACATCAAAGGTTCAAACAGATCGAAAGCTTTTTTGAGCTTTACAGGATCGTTCTTATCACGCAGCGAAGCTGCTGCAAGCACAACACCGCGCCTGATGTTTTCGGAGCCATCCTTAACCCATTTTTTTAGTGTGGAATAAAATTCAGGATTTGCTGTAAGAGTACCCGATAATGCTCCCGCTGCATATTCACGTACTTCCCAATTGCTGTCATTTGTAATTTTATAAAGCCATTTTGTAACAGCGGCTTTATTGTATTTAAATCCGCGCCATAGAATATGAATGCCGACTTCCTTTGCGTTATCGGATTTCAATTTAAGTACACTTAATCCTGCTTTATAAAATTCACGTTCGGGATTTTTATGGTTCGCTTCCGTTATATTCCGTACAATTTCTGCGATAACATAACGCTTATCTTTCATCTTGGCTGTACCGGAGTGCTTGGTGGAAACCTTATCAAGCTCAGCAATAATTTTTTTGTAATTCTGCTTACCTAACGCTTTTTCAATTACTGCTTTTTGTTTTTTGGTGAGAAGTGTATCTTTCATATTACAAAGATACAAAAAATATACGTAGGGCGAAAAGTTTTTATTATAAGTTAAAATGAATGGTACCGTTTCCTGGTTTTCTTATCAGGTTGCTTTGAAGGTATAAACGCATCCACAACGGAAGCTACCCAGTTAACTGTAAACAATAATGCAGCGTAAAATTTTTGATTACTAGATGGACCATCACCCGTTATACTAAATGTCGGAGAAAGTAAAAACCACAAAACACATATTCCGGAAATACCTAATCTTATTCCGCCATTTATAAATTCTTCTTTGTAAAACTGACCCAATGCCATGCCGGGAACAATAAAAGATAATGCACCTGCAAATAGAAGGCTTTTATTTTCCGCAACTGAGGTTTTTGATGTAAGGTCATAGTTGTTATTTAGCTTCATTAAGCCCGGTTTTGAATCCTTTAAGCGAAATTCTTTTTTGTTTAATAATTGAGAATTTAAGGTACCTACGGAAAACAGCAGTAATATTGATATTGTATACTTAAAATACAAAGTCTTCATATTTGTTTTACTATTTGTTACAAATTTATCTTGTACTTTCTGTATTTTGAATAATCATTTGAAGGCATTAACGCATCTACAACAGAAGCTAACCAGTTTACTGCGTATATACCTGCTGATAATATTTTTTCTGTACCATCACCACCTCCGCCAAGATCAATACCCGGAGATACAAGAAAACATATTATACAAAGAACAGATATTCCGAGCCTTATTCCCCCATTAATAAATTCTTCCTTGTAAAACTGACCCAACGCAGCGCCGGGTACGATAAAAGACAACCCGCCTGCAAGCAGTAAACTTTTATTTTTTGCCAATGAGTTTTGCGAATAAAGGACTTTGCTTTGAGAAAGCTCAATTAAACCTGGTTTTGAATCCTTTAAACGGAATTCTTTTTTATATATTAATTGAGCATTTGAACTGCTCAAAAATATCAATAGTAAAATTGTAAAGATTGAAATATTTCTAATCATGATAAATAATTATTTTATTAGCAGCATCTTCTTTGTTTCCTTATAATTACCCGTACTTAGAGTATAAAAATAAACACCGCTCGTAAAATTTTCTGCATTCCATTCTATTTCATATTTGCCCGGCTGTAATTGTTCATTCACCAAAACTGAAACTATCCTACCTGTAATATCATAAATGGTTAGGCTAGTGTATACATTTGTACCAATTACAGGAATTTCAAAACTTATCTTTGTAATAGGATTAAACGGATTTGGATAATTCTGATGCAATTTAAATGATTTTGGAATATCAATTGAAATTGGATTAATTCCAATTGGTTGCGAATACTTAATACCAATCGCATCCAAATTAGTATTTGTACCCAAACTTATACCCGATATATATAAATTATTAGCATTATCAATAAATAAGTTATTTGGTATATCATTCCCATTTCCAGTACCGTTAAATGACTTTGTCCAAACGATATCACCAGCATCATTGTACTTAACAGTAAATATATTACTATTTGAAGAAAATAAATCACCCGTTACATAAATATTATTTAAATTATCAATAGATACCGCACTTAAAATATCATCATAGTTACCAGGACCTGAATATTTTCTGTTCCATATTGAGTCACCACTATTAGAGTATTTTAAAACCAAATAATCAAATGATGAATTAAAACCTGTTGTACGTCCACCAACTATTACATTATTTGAATTATCTACGAGAATATCTACCGGATAATCATCATCATTACCTAAGCCATTGAATTTTTTCGCCCATATTATTTGACCGGCTGAATTATATTTTACAGTGACAATATTACTTCTAAATGTTATTGAGTTTGAGCATGAACCGGTTACAAACACATTGTTATTAATATCAGTAATTATAGATTCACCATTATCAATTGAAATATCTGGTTCATCGTTGAAGGTTTTTGCCCAAATTGTATTTCCTGTAACATCATATTTGATCGTTAAATAATCAAAGCCTGAATTTTGAGTAAATCCTGTGCCGGTAACAATAATATTCCCATTTTTATCAAAAACTATTTTATTTCCTCTGTCATGAGAAACATAATTAGTTCGATAAATATTCGACCACAATAATGTACCTGTTGAATCGTATTTGATTGTGATACAATTACTACTTTCCTGCGCACTATCGGAATAACCAGTAATATAAAGATTTCCGATAGAATCTATAATCATATCTTTTGAATAATCATTTCGATCGTTTCCTGCGTTATAATTTCTTAGCCATATCAAATCACCGGCAGATGTAAGTTTTATTGCAGTTACATCAGTTAATGTACCAGAATTTATTGTGGTTCCCAAAACATAAATATTATTTTCAGAATCGACTTCTATATTTTTTCCATAATCATTTTGATTAGACGTACCATTAAACTTTTTCAGCCAAATTAATTGTCCACTTGGGGTCAATTTAACAACTAATATATCCGCTTTATTGATAGTACCCTCTTGCGAATAACCTGTAAGTATAACATTGTCTAATTTATCTGTTTTTACATCATAGAAGTAGTCATCTGAATTAACAGAACCATTATACCTGTAAACCCACTCTTCATTAATTTGGGCTCTTAAATCAGCAGCTGCAAAAAAAACAAATGTTAGCAACAAAATTTGTTTGACATATTTTGTATAATTGTACCGTATTTTAGAATCTAGAGGCATTTTGACTCATTTTTGACATTATTTTAAAAATTTATTTAGGGAACATTTGCCTTATTCAAATATATATAATTGATTTTGTTAGAAAAATGATTTGCATCACGTTTCAATAATACAAAAAATGGTGTCAGTTCTCACCAACACCATTTTAATTTTTGTCTTTCAAGAAAACCCGAAGGGTTTTCGTCCCGAAGGGACTCCTTCGGAGCAGTCCCGCGAGAAGCACCTGTGGTGCTTCTCAGGCGGGATCAATACCTACTTCTTAGCCTTCTCATATTCCGTCATCACAAACCCTTTGATAAAACCTGATTCCGGCTTAACTTCAAGCGCCATATCTATCCATTTCTTTGCCTCATCAAGCTTGCCGTTCTGAATATAGCACATTGCGACCATTCCCGCAGCCTGATCGCTGCCCCAGTTGGGGTAAGTTTCATCTTTCGGTTTGTAGGTCTTGGAGTATTCCCATGCTTTTTCAAACATCGGCTGCGCTTTATCAACCCCGCCGCCAAAACTTTCGGGGGTGTAGAATGTCATATAGCCATCAACCAGGTAATACCTCGGATTTTCAGGCTCAAGCTTCATTGCGATATCTTTGGCTTCCTGTGTTTTGGCAATGATATCATTCATCTTGTTGGGCTCATACTGCCAGCGGTTACCCTGTGCCGCCATTTTCATAATGTACGCGTCAGCGAACTGGTCATTTACATCCGTGCATTTATCAAACAGGCTTATTGCGGATTCAGTGTACTTCTTCACATCATCGTTGTTCTTTTCTTCGGCGGCTGTGCGTGAAAGCATGTAATCCAGGAATCCGAGGTAGTAATTTACCATCCACTCATTTTTTTTAAGCTGCAGTATTCGCTCAAAATCACCGCGCACCTTAAGCATGGCTGCTTTATCGTTCTTGTCGGCCGCATCACCCATTTTTTTCATGGCTTTAAGCATTGCGTCGGTGTAATCATCAGCTTTTAGCTGGGTGATATTTAGTGAAGTAACAAAGATAATCAAAAGTGCTGCAAGTATTAGTTTCATTGTAATCCCTTTCTGTGAAACGTCAGACCTTCCTTCACTTCGTTAAGTAAGGCACGCGTGAAACAAGTGACATTTAACATTTTAGTTTATTTAGATTTATTTATTTGATTTGTTAGTTTTGCTACAGAATGTTTTAATTGCCACGACCTTCAGGTCGTGGATTCAATAATTTCGAAATATCCTGGCTTAAGCCCCAGCTTAATTATCGGCTAAAGCCGTATAATTTGGACTGCATCAACTGTGTTGATGCTTTCTTTTTGATTATTTCTCCAGAAGCACTGACACAGTCAGTGCACTCCAAATAAGAACAAATACTACAGAATTTACCTTTGCGACTCTGCGCCTTTGCGGTTTGTTTTTATCTTTTGCCTTAACTAGAATTGCAATCCCAGCCCCATATAAAACTGCCTTTTATTTGTTGTTACTATCTCCTCGCGTTTAGTGTAATCGAAATTATATGTATAGTCATACAGATTCTTCTGATTCAGCAGATTATTTATCTGGAATACCGCTATTGCGAACCTGCCGAAGAGTGAAAATATGTACTGAAAGTTAACATCCATTCTCTGGTATGTTGGGAACCTACCGCTGTTTGTTTCAGCGTAAACCGGCTGGTAAAGATTCAGGTTCGGGTCATATACCCCGCCTGTAACAGGCGTAAACGGTTTGCCGGTTGAGACTCTATATGATAGCCCCGTTGTAATAACATCACTGATATTGTAACTTGCCACAAATGTTAAGTTATGCGTAATATCATAGTTTGCCGGTGATTCATTCTGCGCTTCATACTGGCTGCGTTTGGAATCAGTGTAGGCGTACGATATCCATGTAGAATATTTATTGGTAATACCTGATTTCAGGAATACATCAATCCCTTTTGCGTAACCTTTGCCGTTTGAATTATACAGAAAGCTGTTCTTATCGCGAAGGACAAGATCTTTGTACTCCTTGTAATACCCTTCAACCCTGAAAAGGAATATTCCTTCCATTTTGTTCAGTTCATAACCTAAGATATAATGAGTTGCCTGTTCAGGCTTCAGGTTATTATTATCTGACTGCGCATAGTATTCTAACCTTGGGAACTGGTGATACAAACCAACCGCTCCGCGAAGCACCATATCTTTCGCGAATTTCCATCCCATTGAAAGCCTTGGATCAACAACAGTTTTTTTGGAAAGTGTATGGTTATCAACTCTAACACCCGGTATAATAAAAAATCTTTTAGCCGGCTTTATCTGGGCTTCAACGTATCCGCCAATTCTGCCTGTGTGGTTTAGAGAATTCACATCAAAGTAAGGGGCATTATTGCCAATTGCATAACTGTACTGCGGAACCCTGCCATCGAACCTGTCTTCATTGTATTCATACTCGCCGCCGGTGTTGATATCAACTCTTTTTGAAAGCTGATGAGTAACATCAAGCCTGTACTTGGCATAACGCTGCCATGAGTCAGTATTCAGCACACCATACAAAACATTATCTTTGTGATTGCTGTACGAAAGACCCATACTATAGTATGTCTTCGCGCCGAGTCCGGCTGAGTACTTCAGGTTACCGAATACAGTTTCTGAGCCCGAATTGAAGAATCCATCGTATGAAGGACTTGAATTCCTGATACCGATCTTATCTTTGCTGTAATCAAACACAGCTTTCAGGTTGCTGCTTTTAGAAGGTTTCCATGCCAACGATCCGCCTATTCCCCTAGCCAATGGGATGGGGTCATATCTATCTGTCAAATATCCGTTAAGTTTAAAATATGGTTCCAGTATTGTTTGCCCCGCATCAATTGTAGCGCCAAAATTCTTTTTTTGGTTAAGGTAAACACCGCTCATACCAACATTGGCAAGACCAAGCCACAGGAAGCCTCCTGTACCCTGCGGCATTTCATAGGTTTTAAGATCAAGTACAGCCGAGAGTACATTTCCGAACTTAGCCGAAAATCCGCCGCTTGAAAAGTTTATGCCGCGCAATCCCCATGGATTAATTGTAGTGTATGAAGATGTATTAAAATCATCATCAAAAATAAACGGATTATATAAAGAAGCCTGGTCTAATATAGTAAGCACTTCGTTCGCGTCTCCGCCGCGCACTGTTATGCGGCTGCCTTCATCCACCTGGTTAGAACCCGGAAAGGTTGTTATAGCGCGGAAAAGATCGCCGTCGCTGCCGGGTATTCTGACAATTTCCAGGGGTGTGATTGTTACCTGTGAATTCTGACCTGAAGTATATGAACTTGCGGTTACAATTATTTCTTCGGTTTCCACTACAGCTTTTTTGAGCTGTACGTTCAGTTCCATTGGCTTACCTGCTTCGATGTTCACGGTCTGCCGCTTTTCGTTGTAATCAAGGTAAGTAAATAAAAGATTCTGAACGCCTGTTTTGGAGGTTTCAAATTCATAGTAACCGGTTGAATCAGTTGTGGCGCCCTCAATAGTACCTTCTATTACCACATTCGCGCCGAAAAGCGGCGTGTTCTTTTCACCTGTTATTTTACCTGATATCATTGCATCCTGCGCGAAAGCTGATACGGTCATTAAAAAAAATAGAGTAAGTAAATATTTCATTGCTGCTCCGTTTAAGATATTGTATTTAGTTTTTATTTATCAGTTTATTGTATTCTTTTTCTCTCAGTGATTCCGGGTTACCTGAATACGCCGCTATGTAACTTATAGCAACGCCTATTCCCCAGCCTAAAGTTACAAATGCCGGCCATGGGAAGTCAAAGTCATTGTGCCTGATTGAATTAAACAGCCATATCCCCCACAAAAATATATTAACTATAAAGTAAGTCAATAGGTGTTTTTTAAACTCTGCTCTTTTTTTAGCCAATTTCCAAAGCCGTTCGTCTCTTTGACCGGTGCCGGTAGTGATATTATTTTGATTATCCATGATTTTATTAGCTGAATTATAAGTTATGGTTATTTCTTCTGAAATTATTTATTGTTAATTGTTCATTATTCATTGTTAATTGACTCACCGTTTTATTATACTCTCCAGTTTTTTTATATAATCTTCAAATGCTTTTCTGCCAATCTCAGTTATCTTATATCTTGTTATTGGCTTACGGTCAACAAATTCCTTTTTTACCGATATGTAGCTGTTATCTTCCAGTTTTTTCAAATGTACGCTAAGATTGCCGTCAGTAGCATTTATCTTTTCACGGATAAATGTAAACTCAGCTTCATCAACGCTGATAAGCACAGCCATGATAGCAGTTCGAATGCGGGAGTGAATCACATCATCTATTTCGTGATAATTGAAGTCTGTCATTAGTAATTTAAAATAGATGCTTTCCACTTCCTGTGCAGTATTAATCCCGGTATTATCTGAAAGAATACGATCATTGCTGCAAAAATAATTATTGAATTTACCCCCGGAAAAATAAACATTAATAAAGAACCGGTCCACCATCCAAAAGTAATATATTTTAGCCAGCTTATCTGCTGAATTGTTCCGCTGATATAATATACAGCCCCCAAAACAGCACTAAGTACCGGAAAGATATATATTGGATTATAAGCTCCCGAAAGAGTCCCGATAAAGCCGAACATAAACATACACACACCTGATGTACCCCATAATGTACTCAGTAATCTGCCCGAAAATGTTTTCTCTTTTATATCTTTTTCTGTTCTTTTTACAATTATCATTTCAATGAGTGACGCTGATATCATTGATATGAACCACAACATACCCTGGTAATTCATTGATATGTTACTTATCACCATCCAGTAATTTATCAACAGTGCAATTGTAACTATAACTCCCCAATATATGTAATGCCATCCTTTATCGGCAACTGCATTACGGCTATCCTGAACAATTTTTTTAATTATTAAGAGTTCATTTTCAGTTTGTGAAATTTTACTTATTCCTGATGGATCTGTGATATTTTCGTTATGCACTTTTGATCCTTTCTATCTTTGGCAGAAAAACCATAAAAACCAGCATTATTGCAAGAAACAGCAGGCAATGCATACTGGGAAAAAAGAAAAAGAATACCGCCCCTGCCCACCACACAAACGCAAACAGCTTAAGGCTCTTTAACTGCTGAATTACTCCAACCAGATAGAAAGCCATACCTAACACAACTGAATCAATAGGTACAATATACACAGGTTTGAATACGCCAAAAAATCCCGAGGCAGCTGCAAAAATTACATTTGTTCCGCCTGCGGCGATCCCGATTGATGTCAGAATTTTTCCTGAAAAAGTTTTTACACGGATAGTCTTCTTTTCTTTCCTGGCGATCACAACAGATCCTGCCGTGCCTGTCAAAACCGCCGCCAGCCACAACAATCCGGTATATTCAATGCCTGTATTGAAAATTATCATAAAATAGTTTAATAGTATTGCGGGAGCCATTACCAAAGTCCAGAATGTACCCTGCTTACCCGTTTCATAAACGGCTTTCCTGCTGTCTTCCATGACCTTTCTTATCAGGGAAAGTTCAAGCTCTGCCTGCTGTTTGTTTAAGTTAGGCTGCATTGATCTCCTTCTTCCATTTATTGTACATCATATAGCCGGGCAATACCTGCATCAGGATTATCATTATTGCAAACAGCAGAAGCGTATGAGGTGAGTGCCAGAAAAACATTACAAGCGCTCCCGCCCACCAGCCAAAACTAAGGTAGCGGAAAGTTTTATCGTTATAAATAACACCGCTTACAAAAAACGCTGCGGCAAGTACACATGCCATCAGCGGAGAAATTCCCATTCCTTTTACAAGTCCGGTATAAGATCCCACAAAACCAATTATCGTCATAGTAATTCCCGCGGATCCCCAAATAGCCCCTGCGACCTTTTCTGCAAATGAAACAGACTTACGAACTTTCTTTTCCCTGCGAAGCTGAAATATGGTTATCAACCACCCAAGGCCAATTAATGCGAACCAGGCTATACTCGTGATGTTCCATTCAATATAGCCCAGTACAGATAGATACGAAGATATTAATCCCAACGCTACCAAAAAGCCCCATAGAATAAAGCCGGTCCCATCATCAACCATAATACGGCGGCTATCTTCCATAATGCGTTTAATCTCCGAAAGTTCTAGTTCTGCCTGTTTTGTATCCATTATCTAAGAATTGGTTATTTATTGACAAATATCTACTTTAATTTTTAAAGTACTTTACAAATATATATCAGAGATTGGATTTTGTCAATAAGTATTTTCATAAGTACGTGTTATTTAACAAAAAAGGCACCCGGTTTTCCGGATGCCTTTTGTTTTATCTGAAATTCTGCTTCTTAATTGATCAACATTATAAATCTAACGTTTCACACCTGCCTTACTGAGCTTCAGCGCCTGCCTGCCGTAACGGCAATTCAGGCAGGAAGGAAGGTTTCACATATTACGCCTTTGCGGTAATTCTCATTTTGTAGAATGAACGCCATACAAAATAGATCGCAACAAGGAAGAAGAACAATCCAACATACGGCGCTGTCGCGCGGAAGGATTCTGTGATAGCCATCTCCATCGCAAGCAGACCGAAGAGCGTAGTGAATTTAATAATAGGATTAAGTGCAACTGATGATGTATCCTTGAACGGATCACCAACTGTATCGCCAACAACCGTCGCGTCATGCAACGGTGTGTTCTTTTCTTTCAGGTCAACTTCAACCACTTTCTTCGCGTTATCCCATGCACCGCCGGCATTAGCCATAAACATCGCCTGGAAGAGACCGAATACCGCTATTGAAATGAGGAAGCTGATAAAGAATGAAACAGGCTCATTTGTTTTGCCGGGCGCAGAAAAGAACGCGAAGGCCAGAGCGAATGAAAAGATCGCGATAAATATGTTGAACATACCTGTCTGCGCGTACTGTGTACATATCTTAACAACTTCCTTTGATTTTTCAGTGGAAGCGCTCATGCTGGCGCTTTCATCAAGATTGATATTCTTCTTAATGTACTCAACCGCTCTGTATGCGCCTGTTGTAACAGCCTGTGTTGAGGCTCCTGTGAACCAGTAAATTACAGCGCCGCCGCAAATGAACCCTAAAATTGAATACGGGTTGAGCAGGCTTAATACTGCCTCCGGCTGAATGCCGAGAGTATTTTTTATCACAAGGATAAGTGAAAATATCATTGTTGTTGCGCCTACAACCGCTGTACCTATAAGTACCGGTTTGGCCGTTGCCTTAAATGTATTACCCGCGCCGTCATTGGCTTCGAGGTAATGTTTTGCTTTTTCAAAATCAGGTTTGAACCCGAAATCTCTCTGTATCTCCTCAGAAATACCGGGTTTTGATTCAATAAGTGATAACTCATAAATTGACTGCGCGTTATCTGTTACCGGTCCGTAACTATCAACCGCTATTGTAACCGGACCCATACCAAGCATACCGAAAGCTACCAGACCAAATGCGAAGATCGAAGCGTAAGCCGGTATCATTGCCCCGGGGATTGAAAGCGATGCGAAATAAGCTATTAACATCAGGATGAAGAATACCATTCCTGTCCAGAACGCTGAAAAGTTACCTGCTACAAGTCCTGAAAGTATTGTAAGCGATGAACCGCCCTCCCGGGAAGCTGTTACCACTTCGTTTACATGTTTACTCTTTGGTGAGGTGAAAATTTTCGTGAACTCCGGTATAAGCGCGGCTCCAAGCGTACCGCAGCTGATAATTATAGAAAGCGTCATCCATAAATTATCCGGCAGGTGTCCTATCATTACTTTACTGATAACAAATGTAACTATGATGGAAAATATTGATGTTATCCAAACAAGTGATGTTAAAGGTTTTTCAAAATCTATATCTTCATCTTTGCCGTATTTGGCTTTAGCCCAGATACCGTTAATATAAAATGAACCAATTGAAGTAATGATCATGAGAATTCTCATTACAAAGATCCATGTCAGCAATTCAGTCTGGAACATTACATCAGGGATAGCGAGAACTATAAAGCTGATAAGCGCAACGCCGGTTACGCCGTAAGTTTCAAAACCATCAGCGGTCGGACCAACGGAATCACCTGCATTATCACCGGTACAATCCGCAATAACGCCCGGGTTACGGGGATCATCTTCTTTAATTTTGAATACAATTTTCATTAAGTCAGAACCAATATCAGCGATCTTGGTAAAGATACCGCCCGCTATTCTTAATGCTGAAGCGCCGAGTGATTCACCAATTGCGAAGCCTATGAAGCTTGCGCCTGCGTATTCACGGGGAACGAACAGCAAAATGATTAACATCATAATAAGCTCAACGCAGATAAGCATTACACCAATACTCATACCTGCATCAAGTGGAATATTTAAAAGTTTTATAGGCTTTTTTTCAAGGGAAGCAAACGCCATACGGCTGTTTGCGAGAGTGTTCATTCTGATACCGAATTTGGCAACACCATATGAACCAAGTATACCGATAATTGTCCACATTAGGATCAAGCTTACACCCAAAATTCCGGTATGATTTAATACGCCAAAATAAAATCCGATACATACGCCAATAATAACAAAGAGTATCGCGATGAATTTACCCTGCTGGCTTAAATAAGTTTTGCAGGTTTCGTAAATTATCTGCGCCACATCAAGCATTGATTGGTGCGCCCTTAATTTTTTTACCTTAAGGAACTGAATTATACCGAACAAAAGTCCGATAGCGCAGACTGCTATCCCGATAAGCAGCAGGTTATTCTGGCTTGCGCTTAATTCGGGTATCTTAAGATCAGCTTCGCTTGCGAAAGCGGTCACCGAGCTTAGCAGAAATAACAGAGTACTTAGTATTATGTTTTTCTTCATATAGTTATTTAGTTTGTATTATTCTCATTTTCACTATCTGTGCTGCCTTTTTGTTGAGTGTCTTCGGTTGGTTTCTCAGATACATTCCCGTTGAAACGGTTCATTGTATCTTTTATTCCATGCTCTATAAAATTCAATACGGCTTTTTTTGCCGTTTCAATAGATATCGCCAGAGTTTCATATTCGTTTTCTTCAAAATCCGAAAGAACAAAATCCGCCAGAGAAAATCCTTCTGCCGCGCGTAATTTTTCGAATTCATTGCCGGCTTTGATACCTACTCTCAGCCGCGAAATTTCACCTGTACCCATTTCATACATCACGGATTTTATTCCGTTTTGCCCGCCATCAGAACCGTTTGGGCGAAGCCTCAATACACCCAGATCTATATTTACATCATCGTAAACTATAAGGATGTTCTCCATCGAAATTTCATACCTATCGTAGAATTCTTTTACAGCCTTGCCGCTCAGGTTCATGAATGTCAGCGGTTTCATCAGAACAACCTGGTCTGTTCTACCCTGTGAATCAATATGATCAATAACTGCGTAAAGGTAATTGTCTTCAAACTCAAAACTTTCTATTTTAAAGAACTCTGCTAACTTATCTATAACAAAAAACCCGGCATTGTGCCTTGTGTTATGATACCTGGCTCCCGGGTTTCCTAATCCAACTATTAAATACAAATTTCAATTTCCAATTATCAATTTTCAATTAACAAGAATGAAAAGCGTTTCCGGAAATACAACAATTGTTCATTGCTAATTGCTCATTGTACATTGAAGAATTACTTCTTTTCGCCTTCTTCTTCGTCTTTCTTGCCTTTGGCGATAACTTCAGGTTCAGCAGTTGCAGCTTCGCCCTCAGCAGCGGCACCTTCAACTTTTTCAACAGCCGGCGGTACAACCGCTACTATTGTTGAAGTCGGGTTTCCGTGAATTTCAACGTTTTCAATTTTAAGATCGCCGATATGAATCGCGTCGCCTATTGCCATTGAAGCAATTTCAACATCAATATGCGCTGGAATGTTCGCCGGCAAACATTCAACTTCGAGTGAATGCAGTACATGCTGAATAACTCCGCCATCTCTCACGCCAATGGGAGCGCCTACAAGCTTAATCGGAACTTCAACCTTAATGGTCTCATTTTCTGAAATACCGAGAAGGTCAAAATGGATCGGCTTATCGCTGACCGGGTCAAATTGAATATCTTTTAATATACAGTTCTGGGCTTTATCTGAGCCTTCTATCTGCAAGTTAATTATTCTTACTTCCGAAGTATATACGAAAGGATTTAAAGCTGTATCTTTTACACTGATCGCAATTGAAGGTGCATCCTTAAAATAAAAAACACCGGGAATAAAACCCTTTTTTCTTGCAGTCTTAGTAGTTGAGTTACCCAGATCATCTCTTTTCTGAGCGGATAAATTCACTGTAGCCATTATATAACCTTTTTATTAAATTGTTTAGCGGAATTGTTACAAACCACAAAAATAGCTAAAAATTGCTTTTTAGTCAATTGAAAAGGTAGTATAGCGAGGTAAATTCCATAATTAATCTGATAATTTAAATTACTGTTTAATCTGTTTTTAGCTGAGTACGTTTTGCTATACCTAACGATTGTTAGATGAATCAATGCTGATTTTTTTTTCAAAACAAAAGATAACTACAACAATATCTTTATCGGTTTTACTATTCAATCAAAATTTCCAGCTAAGTCCAAATATCGGGACCCTATAAAGCTGCACATATTCTTTCAATTGATTTGTACCGTAATCCCAGCCATAGCTGTAAAGGTTTTTTCTGTTAAAAACATTGAGCACTTCAATATACATTACCAGTTCGGTATCCCACGGCTTTAGCTGCTGCTCAATTCTAAGATCAAGTCTGACATATTCCGGCATTCTGGCTTTATTGTAGTAGTTATCAACAAATACACCGCGGTTATATTGATGTGATTTTTCCATATTATAGGGAGTGTAAGGCCTGCCGCCCGTATATTTAAAGTTTCCGCTCAAACTGAAGCCATTGCCGAATTTAAATCCACTTGTAATGTTAAGGTGATTTACGGGATCAAACTCTACCGGCTGAAAACCCCCGGCAAGGGCAAGGAACTTTGAATGTGTAAAGGAATATCCTGCCTTGAGAAATGGGCCATTACCTCTGTTCTCAAACTGAATAGAAAGATCCACTCCTGTAAAAAATCCCTTACCCGCTGAAACAGCTTCATCCAGAAAATTCGGATAAAGATCTACTCCATTATTTATAAATATGTAATTTGGATCAAACAAACTTACAGGATAGCTGCTGTACTGCTTAACATATCCTTCTGCTGAAAGCTGAATATTTCTGCCAATAAAATGTTCTATGCCGAGTACAAATTCAGCGCACTTTATATAATCAAGATTGCGGTTATTAACATACGTTGCCAGCCATGAAAGTTCGGGCGCCTGAAAGTATATTCCGGCATTGGCCTTTATGTTTGTTTTATCCCAAATCCTGAATACCGCTCCGGCCCTTGGTGAAATAGAATAAGGGTGATACATATAACCAAAGTAATCTAATCTAAGACCTGTATTAAGCACAAGCCTGCCTTCAAGTAAGTTTGAAGTAACATTAAACCCGCTGTAAAGTTTTATAGTTTTCACCTCTGTTTCCGCAAACAATTCAGGTACGTAGTAACCTGTTTCATTATAAGTTGCAGAATGATGGATCTTATAATCTGAGAAGTAATACTTCAAACCCGCCGTAAGATCAAATGTAAGATGATTATTCAATTCATAATTTATGTTCTGCGCTGCCGAAAAATATCGGTCTTTAATTTCCAGGTCATAAAGAATGTATCTTGCATCGTAAGAACTGATAGAATACCCGGCTACAGATGATACTTTGAGCGAGCTCAAATCCTTGGAATATTTTAACGATGAGTTTGAAAGCGTCATACTAATTGTATCATCAGTGTTGTTTGTACCGCTTCGCCATGCTTTAGCATGATCTATTACATATAAACCTGTAAAACTTAATTTTTCTGATTTTGATATATCGAAATTCAATTTACCGTTAAAGTCCCAATATTCCGGCAGTAGGTCAGTTGCAAGCTGTTCCTTAATGAGTTCAAAATAGCTTTTCCTTGCAGCAAACATATATGAACCTTTGCGGGTTATTGGACCCTCAAAAAATCCGCCAAACCCTGTTACAGAGATATTTATATCCTGTGAGTGTTTACGATTTCCTTCCCTGAAATTGATATCCATTACACTTGAAACCCTGTCACCATACCTGGCGGGGAATCCGCCTGAATAAAAATCCACATCGCCAATAAGTTTGGCGTTAATAAAACTCAGCGCGCCATTTGATGAACCAGGCGGACCGTAATGATTTGGGTTGGGTATTTCGAAGCCATCAATCAATATTAAATTTTCAAAACTAGAGCCCCCCCTTACAAGCAGGTGATTATTAGCGTCGTTGCCTGAAATGACACCCGGGGTAGTTGTATAATATTTTACAACGTCTTCAAAAGTACCGGGATTTTTTCTTATTTCTTCATACTTAGTGTTAGAATAACTTGTACTGATATCAGGAGCGCTCTTATAGTAGCTTGAATGAACCTTAATGGTATCTGTATGCGGATCAGTTCTTACTAAGATAGTATTCATTTCGTACTGCATTATGCTTTCGGTAATTATAAGAGTTTTCATTTTTTTCCCGTAGTTATTTGCGGTAAAAACAAAAGTGTAGTTGCCGGGCGTACGGAAGTTGAATGTAAAAGTCCCGAGATTATCCGTTAGAGTTTCGTCAAAATCCGCAGAATCCATTTTACTTACCACTGTTCTTACATTTTGCAGGGGCTTACCGGTCATGCTATCGATAATAATTCCATTTATCTCATATTGAGAAAGTGAGATGTGAGTTAATGATACAAGAAATGTGGCTAAAATGGAAATTTTCTTCAGCATTATGCCGTGATTTTAAAGAGATATTTATATAATTTACATACAATAATATGAAATTATTTATTAAATCCCTGTATAAATTTTTACTACCATTCATTGCGTTAAGCTTAACTTCCTGTATTGATGATCCTGTTAATCCCGAGGGCAATATGGTAAGCGGCAGTTTGTATGACCCGAATGGCACAAAAATAAGAACTTTAGCTGATGCCCATTTGATTAGTCCGGGAAACCAGCCAATATCAATGCTTCCTTACGGATCTGATTTTACTATTAATACATTTACATCTCCTTTTGATATTGTAATAACTTCGTTCAGGACCAGCGTAACATTTAAATTTCAGGATGTTGAAGGTTCGGCTATTAAACCGGTATTCTTTGATCCAACACAAGCAGCTTTATTACATTATGAGACCTTTGCATTGAGAATAAGAATTCCTGAAATAAGAAAGAACCAAACCAGAATTTACACAAAATTACTTACCGATAAATTCTATATTCCGGAAAGAGAGTACCATCAATTGCATGAAGGAGACTCAATTCTTTATCATGTCATCAAAATGCGGGAAGAGGAATATTCCCACAATGTTATTGGTTCGTTGATGATATTTGAAGTTGATATCACGGGAGGGCCTGCAAATATGAATTACCAACGTTTCGGAATAAAAGCTAAAGACACAATAAATGACAATAATACTATAGTGTTTACAGAAGAAGAACTGCAATATGATATTCCGGAAACTCAGGTTACTTACAGAAATATACCGCCTGCAGGAAGAAATTCAAGCGGCAACAAGATTGCTGTTACTTTTCCGGGGTATGAAAAGAATAACGATATTGAAATGTATAACAGTTTGCCCGATGAATTCACAATGAATATTCCCCTTTTACCAATAGAACATAAAATGAAATATACCGGACAGTATAACGGGGGCTCGTTCTATGAAAGAGCTTTTAAAACAAAGATATTTGATCCGGTAGAAAGCGGAGAGATAATTCATAACGAACCCATTACACTTGTTGCGCCCGCTGATGGTGATTCATTGCTGTATGGGTTGAGTGAATTTAAGATAAATGATAATGAGCCCGGAGGTATTTACCTATATGAATTTATTCAAATAATCAGTTATTCAGAATTCAGGATACTAAGATTTATCACCGGCAGAAAAGAACTGAGGCTTGCAGATATTACCTGCCGGGGATTTGAAAGACAACCTAGCACGCGTTATTACTGGACAGTATGCAAATATCCCGGGTATCAAAACACAGGTGAATTTTTGAGTACCATTTATTTTTATGACACAAGATACAATTCAACCCAAATGACAGAAAGAAGAACTTTTTTTACTGGTCCATAATAATCAAAGGTAGTACCACCGCTTCAGCCCGTTGTTGGTGTTTTCACCAACAACAATAATAAGCACATTTTTCAGAACCTTCTACTTTATCCAGCCTTCTTTTCTGTACCATTCAATTGTATCTTTAAATCCGGCTTCGAGTGTGAATGATTCCGCAAAGCCAAGCTCGCGCTTGGCTTTTTCAATTGAGCATATCCAGTACCGCTGGGTTAGCTCCCTGGATTTTTCGATGTTCAGCACAACAGGTTTTGGAGAAAAGAATCCAAACACCTGCGAAAAGAACGCAGTGGTCTTAACCGCAAAATGAGGAATTGTAAGCCGTACGGTTTTCCTTCCCAGAAGTTTTTTGGTTATTTCGCCAACATCCCGCCAGTTGTAAAATTGTTCGGAAGAGATAAAGTATATGCTTGATGACGATATTTCCTTTTCACCCGCTAAAATGAATCCGCGAACCAGATCAACCCCGTGAATCAGGCTGACAAGCTTGTTATCAAAGCCTATCATTGGCTGCAGACCGCGGCTCATCGATTTAAAATATTCATATATCGCGTAGTCCCTGGGACCGTAAACGGCCGGCGGCCTGACAATGGTGCAATTAAATTTATCAAAAAAGCTCATCACAACTTTTTCAGCTTCAACCTTTGATCTGCCATAGGTTGTAAGCGGAAAGTAATCGCGGGTTTCATCGATCGGATAGCCGTCAAATGAGGGACCCACAGCAGCCTGTGAACTTACATGTACAAATTTTTTTATTCCGGGGTTATATTTTAAAGTGGCCTCCAGCAGACTTTTGGTCGCATCAACATTTCCCCTGTAAAATTCTTCTTTCCTTTTTGCGAAGGTTACTCCCCCAACGTGATAAATGAAGTCAACATCACTTACCGCTTTTTTAAGAACATCATCTGTAAAAAGATCACCTTCTATGTATTCAACAGGCTTATCCTTAAGCCACTTTGTGCTGCTGTTTTTTCTGATGAGCGCTTTTACTTCGTAGTTCTTCTTAAGCAATTCATCTATCAAATGTGAGCCTATGAATCCTGTACCGCCTGTTACAAAAACTTTAGTCATTTAATGTATTTTTTAACTTCATTTTTAATTAACTCTCTTACTTAAACCCTGTAGCTCGAAACGCTGTTTCGAGCAGTCGAATCGAAGATTCGACTTACATTTTTACAAACTTAATACTTCCTTCACAGAATCTGCAATATAAGTCCATTTCCAATTTGAAGCATCATCAATAAGTCCCGCCTTTACCGGGTTGTTGATCACATAATTTATTACATTCCTGTATTCAGCTGAATTTCGGATAATATGATCATAACTTTCATTCTGCCAGAATTGTCCACTTCTCATTAAAATCTTATTTGATTCTCTTGCGGAGTATTTTCTTCAAGTCCTGCAATATCTTTGTAACTCTGTAGCTCGAAACGCTGTTTCGAGCAGTCGAATCGGCGATTCGACTTACATTTTCATATCCAATTCTAAAAACCATGTGAACATGGTTTGGCATTATCGTAAAACAATGCAGGTCATACTTTATATTATCTCTGTGAAGTATACTCTCATAAACTACCTTCGCAACCGCATCCTCTTTTAGCCACATTGGACCGGTTTGCGAACCATCAAGCAGTTTGTCAAATTTTCCGAAATATTGTTTTGATTTTCTCTGTATTACTCTTTTACTTTTTGATAAATCCTTGATTTTTTCAGTTTCATTAATGAAAACGCAATATTCTTTTTTCAGGTTATCTATTACGCTTCTTGGCAATGAATTTGCCAACCTGAAAGTTATAAAAAAATCTGCATTTCCGGGCTGGTAATGCGGCAGGTTCCTTTTATAATAAACACTCGCCATTTTCCCAAAAAGTGTTTTTCCTTGTTATAATTTCATAAATAAAGTAAATTAGTACTCAAACATATTCAATTAATTACGTAATTTCAATTTATTACGTTATTTCAATTTATAGGGCATAACATATGCCAAAGGAGCTTTTTCAAGTGGCAGATCTATTTCAGAAGTGTTTTGATTTCACCAGAGCAGATGAGGTTAAAAAATCAGGGCTTTATCCCTATTTCAGGCCAATTGAGGAAAATGAAGGACCGGTTGTTCAGATAGAAGGTAAAAAGATGATCATGGCAGGCTCTAACAATTACCTCGGTTTAACCGCGCACCCGAAGGTAAAAGAGGCAGCCATAAAGGCTATCGAAAAATACGGAACAGGCTGCAGCGGTTCACGCTATTTAACCGGCACGCTTGACCTGCATATTGAGCTTGAAAAGCGTATGGCGAAATTTTTCGGGACCGAAGATGTTTTACTTTTTTCTACGGGATACCAGACCGCGCAGGGGATTATTCCAACCCTGGTACAAAAGGGCGAATATGTGGTATCTGATAAAGATAACCATGCGTGCATTGTTGCCGCTGACCTGATGGCAAAGGGCGCTTTTGCGGAATTTAAACGCTACAAACATAACGATATGGACGACCTTGAAGTTGTCTTAAATAAGATCCCTAAAGACCGCGGAATTTTGATCGTATCAGACGGCGTATTTTCAACCACAGGAGAAATTGTACATTTACCCAGAATGATCGAACTTGCCGAAAAATTCGGCGCGAGAATATTGATAGATGACGCGCATTCAGTTGGCGTTATAGGCGTTGGCGGAAGAGGAACCGGTTCGCATTATGGTATGATGGATAAGATTGATATGACAATGGGCACATTCTCTAAAACATTCGCTTCGCTTGGCGGCTTTGTGGCCGGCAGTGAAAGAGCATTGAATTACATTAAACATCACGCGCCTGCGCTGATCTTCAGCGCGTCACCAACTCCCGCAAGCGTAGCAGCAGCCATGGCCGCCCTCGAAATTCTGGAAGCAGAACCCGAAAGGATAGATAGACTTATCGCCAACGCTGATTATATGCGCGCAGGCTTAAAAGCTCAAGGGTACACTATAATTGAAGGCGTAACGGGAATTGTGCCTGTTATACTTGGCGTATTTGATAAAACCCTGGTATTCTGGCGCAAGCTCTTTGATGCAGGCGTATTCACAAACGCATTTGTTCCGCCGGGAGTGCCGCCGCATCTCTCGATGCTGCGTACTTCGTATATGGCTTCACATGAAAAAGAACATTTAGACAGAATTTTAGAACTCTTTAACGATATCGGCAAAGAGCTTGAACTAATAAAGTAGTGCGGTTCAAAATACTTAACACAAATTATACTACACAGCCCACGACTTCAGTCGTGGGTTTTTAATTACAAAAAAATTGATCAAACCGTTTTAACGGTTTACGGATAACTTGAAAATGAAATATCTAATTTTACTTTTTACTTTCGCCTTCCTTGTTTCATGCTCTAAGGATGAAACACCTGAAACACAAAAACAAAATCAGCAGAAGGTCACACAGGATGAAGGTGACGAGCAGGTAGAACTGAACCTCTCGCCGGAAGAAAAATTCTCAGCGGCTATACTTGTAGATTTCCTTGGGGATAGCGAAGATGAGGACCTTGCCTCTTTTCTTGAAACAGAAGTGTTTAAACAAGGAGCTAATTTCAATGGGGCTTCTGTGGTTGAAGTGACGCCAAGCACATGGCTTGTATCACTTGAAAAAGGCGGAGCGGTTAAGAACTACATTCTGCAAAAATATGTGGATTTTAAAACTAACGAATACTACTTCACATTCAAAGAAACTACATTAAACATCAGTGATGTAGTTTCGCGGCCTAAGAGCAAATCTCCGGCCGGTGAATGATAGTTCACTCAGAAAATTCGCTATTGCAAATTAGCATGCTCAACCATAATGCACCTGTTCTGAACAACCTTAAATCCGTTCTCCTCAAGCAGCTTCGCTGCTGTATCATTATAAATGCCCAACTGGAACCAGACATATTTCGGCTTGGGAGCCATCTGCAGAATCTCAAGAGCATGGTCATTCAGAAACTCCGGTCTGCGGAAAATTAGCACCATATCAATTGGATCAATTAAACGGTTCACCTTATCAATAACCGGCTGCCCAAAAAGTTCAATGCCTTCTAACTTCGGGTTCACAGGAAAGACCATATAATCGTGCTGTGTCATATAATGGGGCACTTTATAAGCGTATTCCCATTCATCCTTTTTAGCCCCAATTACGGCAATTGTTTTGGTATTTTGAAGCATTTCTTCTATCAAAGTCATCTTATCACCTCTATTTAATTATAACAACCTATTTTTGACGCTTTTTGTTCTATGTTTTTAAACCTGCCCGGGACCGGAAGACCAGCCGGCTTTTGTGTTCCTGAAAATTCGCTTATATTCTTTTGCATTGAATTTAAAGGTAAGTAAAACTATTTTAGTATTAATATGATAAGTAATTCAACAAAATTTCTTATATTATTCAGGCTTAAAACCATTTTATTTGAACACAGTATCTGATGTCCCGACTATATAAAAGCGGGACATTTTTTTTTGTATAACCTAAAGACCGATATTCATGAATGATGCTGCTATTACAGCAAAGAAATATTTCCCGGCTTCAAATATAAAAAGTGTGGAATATGTTTCACCTGTATTCGCGAGAAAATATAAAATAGCTGTTTTTACACCTTTAAAAAATGCAGATGAACTGACTTTTAAAATGTCCGCTGCCGGCGCGGGAAATATAGGGAAATATTCTATGTGTTCATTCAGAACCGAAGGCACAGGAACATTCAGGGGCTCATCATCATCAAAACCCTTTGCCGGAAAAAAAGGCAGATTTGAAATGGTTGAAGAAGTAAGACTTGAAATGATATGCGAACAAAACGATCTTGAAAAGGTAATTAACACGGTTTACGCAATTCACCCCTACGAAGAACCGGTTTGCGAGATATATCCTGTTATTGTTAGAGATACAAAAGTGAATAAGAATACAGCGCTCATTCATTTTAAAAGGCCCTTAAGCGTAAAGGATTTTCTGAAAAAGGCGGGTCCTAAAATAACTGCTGAACCGTTGCCGGCAAAATTTTTGAAAACTTCAGTTCACCGCGCATTAATAGATCTGACCGGCAAAACTGAATATGAGATAAAACCCTTAAGAACCAAAACACTTGTAATAAGAAAAAATAATAATATAATTAATTTCGAAGTAATATGAGTATGAAAGAAAGAATTCTGCAGCTTTACAAACTTAACCGCATTGATAGGGAACTGCACGAACTTATCAGTCTTCGCGGAGATATCCCGGCAAAGATAGAGGACCTGAGCTCCGAAAAAAACCAGCATGATGAGCGCGCTAACGCGCTTCGCGCTGAACTTGACGCTATTGTTTCCGCAGAGAGCAATGTGCAGACAGAAAACGACCATTTGCTGGAAAAGATAGAAAAAAATGATGAAATGCTTCGCAGCGGCGCAGTAAAATCCAACAAAGAGTATGACGCGCTTGCAAAAGAAATTGAGGACGCTACCAATAAGATAAAAGATAACGAAAAGGCCGCAAAGGAAGATAATTCCGCGAGAAAGGCCGCCATTGAGAACGAACTGGTATTGATAGCGGGTCAGCTGGAAGAAGTAAATGTTGAACTTGACCAAAATCTTAAAGAGCTTGAAGAGCTGACAAAGCAAACCGGTGAAGAAGAAACGGATCTGAACGCGCAGCGGGAAGAAATTATTAAGAGTATTGATCCCGAAGATCTGGCTTATTATGAAAGGATAAGCAGCGTAAAATACGGCGAAGCCGTTGCTGTTGTAAGGAAAGGTTCATGCCTGGGCTGTTACAGCTCAATTCCCCCGCAGAAAGCGATTGAGATACGCACAGCGGATAAATTCTACTCATGTGAATCGTGCGGCAGGATATTAATTGCAGAAGAAATAATTACCGCTTAATTATTGGCAAGAGTTAAAGTTTACACCGATGGTGCCGCGCGCGGCAATCCCGGCGAAGCCGGTATTGGGATCGTGATTTACGATGAGAATGAAAACATCATTAAAACCTGGAATGAGTACATTGGCAAAGCTACCAACAACCAGGCGGAATACCTCGCGTTAATAAAGAGTCTGGATTTACTTAAAGAGTTAAAAGAATCCGTACAGATTGATCTAATTGAATTCTTCGCTGATAGTGAGTTGATGGTTAAACAGCTCAGGCTGGAATACAAAGTCAAGGATGAGGGTCTGAAAACATTATTTAAGAAATTTAATGTTTTAATGAACGATCTAAAGATACCCTATAAGATAAATCATATAGAAAGAAAGCTGAACAAAGAAGCTGATAAACTGGCGAATATGGGCATAGATAATAAAAACAGTCTGTAACAGGTAATTTAGACCGGCTCAATTGTTTTCCCTCACAAATGGAACTTAAAATCATTATTTTGGCTTTCAGATACTTAATATAAAAGGAAAGCTCAGGCAGCCGCTTCCAATGTAACAGTTGGGAGAGGAAAGTCCGGACACTCAAGGGCAATGTACCGTGTGAAAGCGCGGGTACAGCGGGGCAAACCCGCTGTAACGGATCAGTATCACAGAAAATATACTACCTTTTTGGGGGCTTGCCCCCGAAATGGAAAAGGTGAAAAGGCGGTGTAAGAGACCACCGTGCATTCAGTAATGAATGCTGCAAGATAAACCCTGCAGGAGTGCAAGGCCGCGTAAAGTATCACTCTTGGGCTGCCCGCCTGAATCCGCATTTATTGCGGTGTGATACAGGGTAGGCTGCATCAGATAAATGGCTGTCCAAGCCCCTTTCAGGGGCGGGTACAGGATCCGGCTTATGAGCTTTCCGTTTATTATTTGCTTGCAAATTCTCTCTTTGTTACCTATTTTTGTTTAGCAAACGGAAAGGACTTTATACCTATGAAAAAGTCTAAAATAATAATATTTACCCTGCTTCTTATCACATGTAATATTTCTTCACAAATTTTTTTGGAAGACGAAAATTTTTCTGATAAAGATTATCCCCTGGAGATCTTAAGCGAAGGATTTAATACGCCGGCATTTCCGCCGCATGGCTGGTCGTCACAAATTATTGCAGGAACATATAATTGGGCACAAGCTTCCAGCGGCGCTTATTGCAATACTTACCGTTCAGCTTTCATTCCATTTAATGTCGCACCCAGCGGACAGGTGGCAAGACTTATTTCCCCTATATTCATTCCAACATCAACCGGCAGAGATTCATTGATATTTTCCGAGGCTTACTGTCAGAAACCGGGGGTAACTGAATCTCTTGAGATATTTATATCAACAAATTCAGGTTCAACCTGGCAATTATTCAGTTCATTTAACAGCACTTCGTTAATGACAGCGCCGGCAACATCTACATATTTTACACCTACCTGCAATCAATGGCAGAACAAAAGTATATACCTGCCATTGAATACAAACAGAATATGCTTCCAGGCGGCGGGCGGTAACGGAAACAATCTCTATATAGATGAGGTTTTGGTGAAATCCTCCCTTCTCTCGGGAGTTCCGCAGTATTCCACCGAAGTACCCGCGGATTTCAAATTACATAACAATTTTCCGAACCCGTTTAATCCAACAACAAGTATTCGTTTCGATATAACCGAAAGAACAAACGTAAAAATTGTTATTTATAACGCTGCCGGTAAAGAAATAAATGTTCTGGTTGATAGTGAATTGGGCGCGGGTAAGTATGAAACTTCATTTACTGCGTTAGATCTTTCAAGCGGGATATATTTCTACAGGATTATAACTGATAATTTTACAGATACAAAAAAAATGATCCTGGTAAAATAAGTTCCGGAATAAGAGCTTTTTTTCAGGCTAATGTTTTTTTTCTGAATTTATATCATTCAGCAGTTTAAGCGCAAACTGGTTACCGGGTTCTGCGGCTAATATTTGTTCGCAATACATCCGGGCGGATTCCAAATTTCCTTTCTTATAATTCAGGTAAGCAGCCGTTAAGTACGCATCCAGAGATTTTGGTCTTAGCTCCATTACTGTGTTCATTAATTCATCAGCCTTTACAAGGTCGCCTTTTTTCATGTAATACCTTGCCAGGTTTATCCTGTAAGTTATATTTACAGGATCCTTTTCCAGTACTTTTAATTCAAGGGACCTGGCTTCCTGTTCTCTTTCCATTTCATAATAAATAAGAGATAAAAGTCCGTAGCACTCATTGTTAAAATAGTGATTGTTAATTATACCTTCCACTTGTTTTGCTGCCTGGTTCAACAGGTTCATTTTGGTTTCCTTTGGCATAGATTCACTTGAAAATACCTGCCTGTAAACTGTATAAGCAAGTGAGTACTTATAATCGGTGTAGTAATCATTCAAAGCAATTGCAGTATTCATATTATACACCGCTTCGGCAAACTTACCTTCTTTAATTAAAGTATTACCTGTTTTAAAGAACTTGTCTGCTTTCATGTCATTTATCCGGCTGTAGATGTTGTATGTACACACCAGGATCACCGGTATCGCTGCAGCCGCGATCAGCTTAGAACTGAGACTGATCTCTTTGGTTCTGCTTTTATCGGCGGCTTTTAAAGCCGCCAGAAAAACAAAAAAGTAAAGCAGTATAGAAATGTCATCAAAATTCGTCAATCCATATACAAAATATCCGGTAATAAAAACAAGAAAAGCAGTAAATGTAATTTTTTCCTCTGCTGCATTATCACTGAAGATATTCTTAAGACAGCATCTGATAGCCTGGATAAAAATACTTAAATAGGCCAACAAACCAATTACACCCATAGAATAAAGCATGTATAAAAAATTATTGTGAGGGTGATCAAAATAACCTGTGCGTTCAAGAATTCTGAGCCTGCCGGAGTAAAACTCCTCAAAAGCCGATGAAAAGAGCGCAATCCCGGTGCCGAATACGGGGTACTTATAGAATATATTGAATGATTCCTGCCACAACAAGAGCCTGGGATTATCAGAAAAACTGAGTATGCTTATCACCCTGCCTGTCAAAAAACTTTGCGGAAAGATCAGCATGTAAAGCACCAAGATCATCAAAGCCGCTCCGGCTATATACAGTACATTTTTGAAAGTTTTATTACTTTTCAAATACTCCTTAAGGTTCCCTGGCCTGTTTTTATCAAAAAATATAAATACAGCCATAACCACAATTTCCGCGGCAACAGCAATATAAGCGGATCTTGTACCTGATAAAACAATTCCCGCCAGTATAACCGCCGGAAAAATTATCCTTATAAATTTGTTATTTTTACATGAAGTATTAAGTGCCGAAAATGGGAAAATTAAAACTAAAAAGCCCCCAAGGAATACTGCATTACCCAATGTTGAAACGGGCCTATCCAGAGCCGGGGACTGCATCCCAAAGGGATCAAGACCTGATATCTGTAATATTGAATACACCGATACAGCTATTGCCGTTAATTCTGCCGTTAAGAACAATGTTACAAAGCGTCTTTTATCCTGAAGTATTCCGGATAGCAGAAAATATATAACCACTAAATACAAAAAAGTATTTAAGCCAATCTGCCTTTGATACTGACCGAAAAAACTAGTCCGGGGAGAAATAGAAAAAATCGTTGAAAGGATTGCGGCTGCGGCAAAAAATAATACGGGGATATCAATAAGGCGGTTCGTATATAGTGTAAATTTATTTCCGCTTTTCAGATTCTCTTCAAGTGATATAACCAGGCTGAATATTACAAACAGCGAACCTAATATTACAAAGGCGCCCATCTTAACAAGATCAACAGGGTTTTCAAAGTACATGGTGATTGCAAGTGGTACTGTTACTAACAGCAGTGTAAAAAAATAAAAAGGTATATAAGTTAAATTACCTGGGCGGGTGTTCATTTGGCTTTTTCAGGTTTACATCCATCTGCGGGAATGGTATTGAGATCCCTTTCTTATCGAATTCATACTTAACTGCTTCATTCATGAAAAATGTCAGGTCAACAATATCAGCGTTGCTTACCCATACTCTTGATTCAATGTTTACTGAGCTTGCTCCAAGCTCTTTAACACCTATGACGGGGGCAGGATCCTTTAGGATCTTATCGTTGGAATTAATGACATTCAATATAATTTCTTTCGCGAAATTTATATCATCAGCGTATGAAATTGAAAAAACCGTGTCTATTCTTCTTGTGGGAGCAAGCGAGTAATTTACAATTGTACCCGTTGAAAGGGGTCCGTTTGGAATGAAAACGACTTTATTATCAAGTGTGTTTATGACCGTATTGAATATCCGCAGCTCCATTACGGTACCTTTATGCCCCTGTGCTTCGATAAAATTTCCTTTGCTGAACGGCTTGTAGATAAGCAGCAGAACTCCGCCTGCAAAATGCTGCAATGAACCTGACATGGCCATCCCGATCGAAATACCAACCGCGCCAAGAAGCGCTATAAAGGATGTCATTTCTATGCCAATCATGCCCATTACGCTGATAACCAGCAGGATCTTCAGTACTATGGAAACCAGGGTTTTGAAAAATGGACGAAGTGATTCATCCACTTTTCTTGATTCCATTACCCGGTTCATGAACTTGATAAGCAGCTTAATAAGATACAATCCTATTACAAGCGTAACTAACGCAAGCGCAAGCTTCGGCAGGTATTCAATTACCTGTTTGGTAATAAGTTCTATGGTTTGTTTATCAAACATCAGGTTATCTCATTTTCTGCATATAGAAATCAACTTTTTTGGTTTTACCGTCTTTTCCGGGCCCTTCTATTATTGCATGTAAATTACCCTCTTCTAAAAGATAGGTTATTTTTTGCGGAAAGTCATGCAATGGATTTTCAAACACCGCGCTTGTATCACTAACAGCAGTGAGTTTGAATTTAACCGGTTCCGGGTTGTGGGATACATCGGCAACGTAATAAATGCCTTCAGCGGTATTTTCAATTTTCAATTTTTCACTGAAGATCGTTCTGCCATCTTTCACTGTTTTTGAGCCGCCTTCAAAAAGGTCATCGCTTATAACTTTCCATTCCTCATAACTTGTAGTCTCTCCTGAAGCCGAAACCCAGCTGTCGGCTATCCACAAAAGTTTCTGCATTTCAGTTTTTTCCTGTGCCATAAGATGAAAACATAAAATTACAATTATTGTTAAGTATTTCATAATTCCGGTTAATGTTAACAAAATTACGGATTATTAATGATTCTTTCTATTGAGGAATAAATTGCTTCTGCGCTTATATCATGCATACATTTGGCTCCATAAACGGCGCCCTGAGGAATAACCCCCCGGCATTTGCCGGCGCTGCACGCACTGCAATCAACAGCAGATTGAACTATTGCGTGAAAATCTTCATTTTCATATATCTTCCACATTATATCGTCATATTTTTCCAGCAGCCCAACTGTTTTAACACCTACTGCAGCCGCAAGGTGCCTGGGACCCGAATTATGTACAAGCGCTGCATCCCCTTGCTTAAAGATCGCGGCAAGCTGGCCGATAGTAACGGTTTGTATATAATTGATATAACCCGTATAAATTTTTCTAAAAGCATTTACATATTCTTCATCATACTCACTGTAAGTTAAAAGTAAATTACAACTCCTGTTTTTTTCCATCTGCAAAAGTACGCCGGCTAATTTTTCCGGCGGAATCTGCCTATCCTTATCGCTTGCGCCGGGGTGGATGATCAGTAATTTTTTCTCTTTATCAAACTTAAGATCCGAAATTAATTTTGCAGCAGTCTGCAGGTTTCCCTGGGGTATCTGATAGCGGGTTTTGCTATCCTGTGATGTTATCCCCAGCGGCTTCAATAAGCCGCAGAAATAATTCAAAACTCCGGAGTCACTTCTCTTAATCGCAGGTTTATCCGTCAACAAATAATTAAATGGCTGGTCTTGCTCACCTATCCGCCGCTTGATACCGGCGAAAAATGACCACAATATAAACCTGTTTTGAGGGAACGTAGAAATAGCCGCGTCAAATTTTTGAGCTCTCAGGTATTTAACACACTTCCATTCAGCCTTGAGCCTCGCAATTCCTTTAAGGCTTCGCATTGATTTGCGGTCAAGCTCAAGCAATTCATCAACATCAGGGTTACCCCTGAAAACCTCCGCAGTTCCTTCAAATTTGCTTTTTTCTATGTAAGGGGTAACAGGTTCATTTACATTAATATACTTTCTCCGGTGAAAAAGGAGTATAGTTACTTTTGCACCGGGCAATGAGCGTTTCGCGGCCCTTAGAGCAGGAGTTAAAACAATAGAATCTCCCATCTGGCCTTCAGCCAGAAAAAGTATTTTTTTGATCTCCTGCAATATTGGTTAATTTAGTGCTGGCAGACTTCTGTTAAAACGCCGCCAATAGATTTTGGATTAACAAACGCTATCAGCATATTATCAGATCCTACACGCGGCTCTTTATTTATTAGTTCAAAGCCCTCACTATCCAGTCTTTTAAGATCTGTTTTCACATCGTCTGATTCATAAGCAATGTGGTGAATTCCTTCGCCGCGTTTTTCTATGAATTTTGAAATTGGTGAATCAGCTGATGTACCTTCCAGTAATTCAATGGTAGATTCGCCAATTGTAAACTTTACAACATTAACTTTCTGCTCAGCAACAAATTCCATTTCCGAAGGCTCTGACTGAAGGAGTTTCCTGTATGTTTCGGATGCTGATTTAAGGTCTCTTACTGCAATGCCAAGATGCGATATTTTGTTTATCATATATAATCGCTTAATCCCTTTCTTTTTAAGTAGTCAACTATCTCCTTAACTTCCTGCGACCTGTCTTTTTTACAGATAAGCAGTCCGTCTTTAGTATCAATTATTATCAGGTCATCAACCCCGATAACACCCACAAATCCCTTGGGAGACATTATGAGATTATTGCGGGAATCTTTTATAAAACTATCTCCAATAACTGAATTATTGTTCTTATCCTTGTTTCTTAGTCTTGAAACTTCATCCCAACTGCCAAGATCGCTCCATTTAAGATCGGCTTTGATCACATAAACATTCTTGGCTTTTTCCATGATACCATAATCGATGGAAATACCTTTAATTTCCGCGAAGACCTGTTCAAGAACACTCTCGTATTTTTGGGTATGAATGGATTTTTCTATTTTAAGAAGCTGGTGATGCAAATCAGGCAGAAGTTCACTCATCTGTTTAAGCATAGTATCGGCCCTGAAAATGAACATTCCGGAATTCCATAAAAAATCTCCGCTTTCCAGAAAAACTTTCGCAACATCAAGCGAGGGTTTTTCGGCGAATGTTTTAACCCTGTAGATATTCACATCGCTCTTTTCGGCTTTAAAAAAAGCGTCTTCGATAAATTGAATATACCCATAGCCCGTCTCGGGGTGAGTTGGCACTATACCAAGTGTGACAATTGAATCGTTTTCTTCAACAAATTTCAGGCCTGTATTCACAACTTTAGTGAATTCATCAACATTTTCAATAAGATGATCTGCGGGAACAACGAACATTTTGGCTTTTTCATCGTATTGCTTTAATATAGTTGAGGCAAGCCCTATACAGGGCGCGGTATTTCTGCCAATTGGTTCACCTATAATATTTTCCTTGGGAATTCTGGGCAGCTGCTTTTTTACCAGATCGATATACTGCTTGTTGGTAATAATAAACACCTGCTCTATTGGAACAATATCCTTCAGCCTTTTTATTGTCAGCTGAAGCATTGTATCGCTTGAGTTTGCAATCGGGAGGAACTGCTTGGGAAGTTTTGATGTGCCATACGGCCAGAACCTGGCTCCCACACCCCCTGCCATAACTATTGCGTATGATTTCATTTCTGTAACTTACTTTCTAAGAATCGGCAAATATCTTTACCGGGTTATTCAAATGCTGAACCAAAACATTGAAGTCTTCGGGTTTTCTATCCGTAAGCAGCATTTTAAAAGTGAAGATTATGTATTTAATTATCTGCTGTACTTCAGGCTCCTGCATATCCATTCTGTAATCTTTAACATATTTTAAGAACACATATGTAACCTCTGCAAGTTTCAGGAGATCGTTATTTTTGATCGCTGCCGATATCTTCGCTATCAGCCTCAGGGCGTTGTTTAGTTCGCTTATCTTTTCAAGAGCCTCAAACTTGCTGTACTCGCCTTTTAAATTACCTATTCCCGTGAAGCTCTTCTCAAACTCTTTTACAAGATATTTCAGTTTAAAAACAGCTGATTCCATCTGCGATTTTTTAAGAGCGGGCTTTTCAATAACCGGCTTAAACTCTTCTTCAGCAGCCACCGGAAGCTCGACTTTTTGCTCATTGGCAATTTCAGTTTCGGTTGTTGCGGCCACGCTAAGTTCAGTTTCTTCCTGTACAGTTTCATCAGGCTCTCTCTTGGGGTAGTCTTTGCTCTGCTCTCCCGAAATTTCAGATTTCAGCTTTTCCATTTTTTCAACAATGGTATCGTAATTCAGGTAGTCTTCACCCTTTATCAGACTGTTAACCAGCGCCAGCGATGAATCCAGCAGCCTGATCCTTTCATCAGTCAGCAGTTCCGCCTGGCTTATTGATCTTGTGAAATAAATATTCATTGTAAGGAAGATATCCGCTATCAAATCAAATGAAAGCTGGCGCGAAAGGTTTGAAAGTTCACTGGTTATACCAAGTATCTCAGTGAGTGACATCAGGCATTTTTCGCTGAGCTTACCGTTATCATCAGAATTACAATCACGCGATACTGTCGCGATAAGCTTTTCCAGGATCTTTACTTCTTCAAAAAATCTTGATTCAAACGTATAATACGCTTCGTTGGTTATGGCTTCTTCTTTTACATGCTCATCTTCAGGTGAAGTACCTTTGGGTTTATGCACTTCAATTTCGATCTCAGGTAATTCGTCTTCAGCGGCTGTTGTGTCATCATTAATTTCATTCTCTGCTTCAATTTCCGCAATAATTTCTTCGGTTTCCTTTATTTCCTCCGTAGAAATAACCCCGGCTTCCTCATCAGCGTTAATAACATCAGTGTTTTCAGTTCCGGAGATCTCTTCTTCTGCCGCAGAGTTGTTTAATTCAGATAATTTATCAGAGTTCTCTACTGATTCACTCAGGCTCTCAAGCTCAAACACTTCCGCTTCGCCTGTGTAAGATTCAGTGTTTTCAATAAGCGTTAAACCTGATTCACTTTCATCTTCTTCCGCTGCTGTAACTGCCTCCCCGTCCATTTCTATCAGGTTTGGAACATTACCTTCATCTGTGATATCTATCTTAATAGTATCCTTTTTATCTTCGGTTTTTTCAATGAGAGGATCTTCGGTCTTGGCTTTATCTTCTTCTGTAATTTCTTTTATCGCTTCCTGTACATTTTCGCTTTTATAAAGATCTATCTTGGCGCATATCTTCGCTATGTTTATTCTATCGTAATCAAAATTATCTTTCAGGTTAAAGATAGTCACCTGTGACTTATCTATTTTATCGGAAATATACAAAAGGTATTTGAAGAGCAAATCAAGTCCGGCGGTTTTACCCACAATAAAGGTAACCTTCATAACATCATCAATAGCTATGATGCTGTCAACCAGTTTGCTTAGCCTGTAGTTTTCTTTGAACTCACTTCCGGGTGAGTTCACCACCGTATATAAAAGGTAATTTATGTAATCTTTTTTAAATGTCATATTTATCCATTTAAATAAACTCGTTCAACTCTATCAGCAACAGCGCAGATCATTTCATAGGGTATTTTTCCGCATAATCTGGCCAGTTTATCGGCGCCAATATTATCACCATTTTCCTCACCCATCAAAAGAACATCGTCACCGATCTTAATATTATATTTCCTGCCCAGTTCTACCATGATCCAATCCATAGTAACTGCGCCGATCTGCTTATAAAGCTTTTTGTTTATCAAAACCTTTGCTTTATTGGTAAGCAGTCTTTGATATCCGTCACCGTAACCAATTGGAATCGACCCGATAAATTCATTCTGCCTGGCGAAATACTTTCTGCCATACGATACGCTTTCGCGGGCTTCTATCTTTTTAATGAACGTTACTTTAGATTTCAGGTTCATTATCGGTTTCAGTTTAATTTTATTGCGAATGCCGCTGCCGGGATAGTAACCGTAAAGCAGCAAACCGGGCCTTACCATATTAAAATATGATTCCTTCAGGTCAAGTACCGCGCCGCTGTTTGCGGAATGAACTATCGGGAATTCAATTCCCGCTTTTTTAAGCTCAACAAGCAGTTTATTGAATCTTCTAAGCTGTAATTTTGAAAATGTTTTATTCTTCTCTTCAGATGCCGCAAAATGCGTAAATATTCCTTCAAGCTCAATATTCTTTAAGGCGGCTATCTGCTGAATAGTTTTAAACGCGCCTTTATAATCCAGCCCGATACGGCGCATACCCGTATCTATTTTTATATGAACCTTAAATTTACTTTTGAATTTCCTGCTGTATTCGTTAAGGAATTTCGCCGTATCATAAGATGCGACCGTCGCCGTTAAATTGTGCCTGTGAAGTATAGAAACATACTTGGCGGGCTCAAGTTTGGAGTGTATGAGCGTACCGAAAACAAGTATCGGGGTATTAGGTATAAACTTCCTCAGACGAATAGCTTCATCATAATTTGCAACACCCAGAAAATCTATACCCAGCTCAACAAGCTTCCGGCTGACTTCCTCAATACCGTGGCCGTACGCGTTCGCCTTCACAACACCGCATATCTTTATCTTCCGTTTGGGATATTCACCGTGTATATGGCGGCGTATCTGTTCAACGTTAAATGCAAGCTTCGCAAAATCTATTTCAGCGCGTGTTGGGTTCATTATAAATCATTCCCGCTCAGGCGGGAATCTCTATCATCGTTTGCTTAATAATTGCAGTTTACTGAAAATATGAATCTCGTTTTATTGTCTATGCAGAGTCTCTGCGTATTTTGCAGGACTCTGCGCTGATCCTACAATCCCGGTTTTGTCAGCTTCATAAGATCTAATACCTTATTAAGTTCTTTTTCGGGCATAATGTTCTTACTTCTTATCACATCCATAATAGAACGGTGCGTTTTCACTGATTCCTTTGCAATTTCTGCCGCCCTTGCATAACCTATAATAGGATTAAGCGCAGTAACAATACTAATTGATTTTTCCGCATAGTCACGGCATTTCTTTTCATCGGCTATCAAGCCGGCTACGCACTTATCATCAAATGCCTTCAGGGCATTTTTGAGGATCTCTATCATCCATACAATATTGAATATCATAACGGGCATCATCACATTTAATTCCAATTGACCCGCCTGTGAACACATCATAACCGTATGATTATTACCCATTACCTGGTATAACACCTGGTTCATCATTTCAGCCATAGAAGGATTTACCTTACCCGGCATAATTGAAGATCCCGGCTGTACTGCCGGCATGATGATTTCAGCGAACCCTGTTGTAGGACCCGATGCAAGCAGACGCAGATCATTGGTTATCTTTGTCATATCTATTGCGAAATTATTTATCGCGCTTGAAAGCTCCATGAATGGCATCATGCTTTGCATGGATTCAAAATAATTCTTTGTTGGTCTTAATTTTAATCCCGATACCTTAGATAAATTCTTAGCCATCAGGTTACGGTATTTTGCGTGAGTGTTGAGACCCGTACCAACTGCCGTACCGCCAATGCCAAGCTCTGCGAGATGTTTTTGTGAAGCCAGTATCAGGTCATAATGACGGGCAACAATTTCAGCGTACCCTTCAAACTCCTGACCAAGCGTAATTGGCGCAGCATCCTGCAGGTGTGTTCTCCCTGATTTTATTACCTTAGCAAACTGTTTAGCCTTTCTTTCAAGCGTTTTTTGGAAGTGCTTAATAACCGGCATGAGCCTTTGCGCCATTATTAATGATGCAAGTCTCATAGCGGTGGGGAAAGTATCGTTGGTTGATTGCGCCATATTCACATGGTCGTTGGGATTGATAATCTTATAATCTCCGCGCCTGCCGCCTAAAATTTCCACTCCGCGGTTTGCAAGAACCTCGTTTGTATTCATGTTATGCGATGTACCCGCGCCTGCCTGGTAAACATCAACTACAAAATGCTCGCGGTATTTACCCTTCAAAACTTCATCTGCCGCTTTAACAATTGCGCCGGCAATTTTTTTATTCAGCAAGCCAAGCTCGGCATTTGTCATTGCCGCCGCTTTTTTTATGTAAACGTAAGCATCAACCATAACCGGGTGCGCCTTCCAGCCGCTTACAGGAAAGTTATGTACTGCTCTTTGTGTCTGCACTCCGTAATACGCTTCATAGGGAATTTCTATTTCTCCAAGTGAGTCCTTTTCTATCCTTAACCTCGTGGTTTTCATGAAAACTATTGCCTTTCAGTGATAATTATGATTTCAATGTTTATTTTTGCACGATTATTGATGAAATCTACTCGATTAAAGTGATGAATTCCATCAAATTATTAACTAATTTAACAATTAATTATCATTAGTTATATAGAAAAATAATAGTAACTTTCTAAATTTATGTATAAAATTATAACCGCTTTTATTTTTTGTTTCATCTTTTCTGCTTCTACGGTTTTTACTCAGGAAGAACAGGATACTACTCTTTCAACTGAGGAAAATACAACAATTACAGAAGATACAACGCAAGTAACGGAAACTGATCCCGTAAAACTTGAAATTTCAAGGATCATTAAGGAAGTGAATTCCAGGTCAAAGGAAATTGATAATGTAATTTCAACGGGTGAAATCAAGATCAAAACTCCCAAGATAGACGAAACGGGTGATATTGAAATTCACGTTAAGAAAAAAGACGATCTCTGGTTCAAGATAGAGGGTCCCCTTGGAATTGACGCCGCCGTTGCGCACTTTAACCGTGACCGCTTCACATTCTTTGATGACTTAAACGATGTTGTTACAATGGGTTCTACTTCAATTCTGAATATCGGGACCCTCACCAAAATACGCTGCACGTTTGATGACATGCTGAACTCATTTTCGGGTACGGTAAAAATATCTAAGGGCAAAAAAGATGAGCTTGCAATGACAGAAGAAGGCGGCCAATATGTGCTATCATTGAAGCGCGGCACCATTACCCGCAAATACTGGGTAGATAAGGATAATTACTTTGTATATAAATACATGTATATAAGCAAAACCGGTCAAACCCTGATATCATTTGAGTTTTCAAATTTTTCATATTCCGGCACAAGCACTTACGCGCGAAAAGTCGAGATCCGCAGACCCAAGCAGAATGAATACTTCAGGCTAACCATGGAGAACGTAAGTTTAAACCAGGGCTACCTTGATTTTAAGGTTGACTATCCTTACGGTGATGTAAAAATAAGGAACTGGAAGTAAGTTGTTTATATATATGAGAATTGAAAAAGGGGTTTAACCCCTTTTTTATTGGAACAACTGTTAACATTTTACAAAAATTAACAATTAGTAAAGTTCAGTTCATTTATTTTTTTAATGGAAATTAGTATTTTTATAAATGGCGAAAATAAAAACCGAATGTGCATGCGGCGAAGTACATGAATTTGAAGGAGCAGCAGCAAAATATTTCGAAGGAAACATTCCTGATTACGTGGATTGCAGCGAGTGTCCTGTTTGCAGTCCTGAATTACTTGATAAACCCGAAAATCACGAGGATGAGGCTTACAAGGAAGAGGTGGATATAGCCGAGCTTGAAAAAGCGCTGGAAGATGACCCCATTGGTGATATTGATGAAATTGATGAGGATTTTGAAGAAGAAGAGTTTTAAGTATAAGAAAGGGGCTTAAAAAGCCCCCTTAGAATTTATTATAATAATATATTTACTTCCCGTCCATAGCATAAGCATCTTCGCCATGCAGCATGGAATCAAGTCCCTCAACCTCCTCTTTTTCAGTTGTCCTTACCGGTGTAAACAGGTTAATCAACCAAAGCATTCCGTATGTAAACCCGAAGGCGTAAATACTGCTTATTAAAATTGCCAATAGCTGAACCTTAAAGAATTCTGTGCCGCCGTGAAGCAAACCGTTTGAGCCTGCTGCATTAATGGTAACCGTACCGAAAATACCAAGCATTACTATTCCTATTAAACCACCAACACCGTGAACGCCCCAAACATCAAGTGCGTCATCCCATTTCAGGCGGTTCTTTAGTGCAACTGCAAAGTAACAAACTATACCCGCGGCAATGCCGATAAACACCGAAGCCTTAAGTGATACATATCCTGCTGCGGGTGTTATTGTAGCAAGTCCTGCAACAGCACCTGTCAAAAGACCGACAAATTTCGGTTTCTTTTCCAGCCACCATGAAATTAAAAGCCAGGTTACAGCGGCAAATGATGCGGCAACATCTGTATTCAGGAACGCGGCAGCCGTAATGCTATCTACTGCGAATTCACTTCCCGCATTGAAGCCGTACCATCCAAACCATAATAAACCGGTTCCTAATGCAATTAACGGAATGCTGTGCATTCCGGAATCAACAACTTTTCTTCTGCCAATATACAGCACAGATGCAAGCGCCGCAAAACCTGCAATATTGTGAACCACTATACCGCCGGCAAAATCTTTTACACCCCATGAAGCCAGGATTCCGCCGCCCCATATCATATGAACAAAAGGGAAGTAAACCAAAAGCAGCCATAATACCAGAAATATTAAATAAGCGCCGAATTTGACGCGGTTAGCAAAAGCTCCCGTTATAAGCGCAGGAGTTATTATTGCGAACATCATTTGGTAAGCGATAAAAACATATAAAGGTATAGAGGGATTTATGGGTGAGGGAGTCATTGGACTTACACCGGCTAAAAACGCCATATCAAGATTCCCTATTATTCCTCCGATATCAGTTCCTGTAGCCATATCTCCGCTGAAACACATTGAGTATCCCACAACAAACCATAAAACAGTGGTTATACCCATTGAAACAAAACTTTGCATCATGATAGCTAAAACATTTTTTCTGCCAACAAGACCGCCGTAAAAAAACGCCAGACCCGGCGTCATAAGCATAACAAGGCTGGTAGCCAAAAGCATAAATCCTGTATTGCCTGTATCAAACATTATGGATCTTACCTCCTTAGATTATTAAGTTTTATTCAAAAACAAAAAAAGCATATCTCAAAATTAACTCTTAGTTCTGCTATACAATATGAGAGGCGTCATGTAATTATATGAGATATATCATTTTATGATATAACTTATAGCACTTATTTTTGTACATATTCTACAACTAAAAACTAATGAAAATGAAATATAAGGTTAGCTACATTATTGTTCTTGTCATTTTACTGGTTGGTTTAATAAGCGCCTCGGCACAGGAAACAGAAAAAAAGGGACTTTTCGCGGGTTTACCTGAAGAACTTACTTTAAGCGGTTATGTTGATGCGTATATTGCCTATGATAACGATAAAGGAAATTCACTGCGTCAGTTTTCAGTGCTCGCGCCCTACAGGGATGAATTCAGGATAAACCTGGCTATGATAGCGCTCAGGTATAACTCTAAAATTGTCCGGGGAAATATTGCCCTGCAATATGGAGATATTCCAAAGTTAAACTGGCCGCAGGCACCCAATGAATACATGCAGTTCATACAGGAAGCTAATATAGGCGTATCGCCATATAAAAATTCATGGATCGATGCGGGGTATTTCCTGACTCACATTGGCGGTGAAGGAATTATCCCAAAAAATAATTTCTTCACATCAGTTTCATTGTTAACTTACTACGAACCGATTTACCAGAGCGGAATAAAGTATTCATATACAGGTAAAAAGTTCTATTCTTCGCTGATGTTATTGAACGGTTACAATGTACTTGCAGATAACAATAAAAATAAATCGTTTGGCCTGCAAATAGGCTATAAGCCGAATGATAAAGCAGATATTACTTTCAACAACATAACAGGTAACGAAATGCCAACAGGTACCGCAGGAAAAACAAGGATATACAACAACCTTGTTGTAAAACTCTTCCCTTCAAAAAAGGTTGATGTAATATTATGCGGTGATTTCTGTATGCAGGAAAAATCCAAGATAGATGACCCGGAAGCATCCGGCTCTATGTTTTCAGCTTTCGCATCAATGAAATTCCGCGCTTCTAAAAATGTTTCATTAATGCTCAGGGGAGAAATATTCCAGGATAAAGACGCTGTGTTAAGTCCGGTCTATCTTATGAGCGATAGTACCTATAGCGGATTGAAAGCTTTTGGTGTAACCGGAGGAATAGAATTCAACCCTGTGACAAATTCATACTTCAGACTTGAAGGCAGGTACCTTTCAGCGGATAAAGACCAGAAGATATTTTATGAAGGTGAAAATACAAGGTTCGAGGTCATTCTCTCAGGCGGTGTTGAGTTTTAAATTCTGAACTGCTGATAGAATAATTTTCAAAATAAAAAAACCCGGGTAAACTGAACGTTTATCCGGGTTTGTTTTAAAGCTTAACTTATCTATATTTTGATAGATTCAGGTATTCCGATACTTGCAAATTGCGTAACTGCAGAATCCTCTTTTGCCAAAAGGTCCTTTATTGTCATATTCTTCAAAACACCATCAACAGCATTTTGCAGCATTTGCCACAGCGAGCGTATAGAGCAATCAACTGAATGTGTACAGATATTTTCTGAACCGCTGTGATCATTGCAGAACTCAGCATCAAACAACTTACCGCCCAGGAAATCAAGTACATCTTTCACAAGAATTTCATCTGCCGGACGGCTGAGTGTATAGCCGCCAATCTGCCCGCGCGAGCTTGCAAGGAATCCCCCTAATCTCAAAGCACGCAATATCTTAGCCGTGTTATGAGTGGTGATACCTTCGGCTTTGCTTATTTCAGGGATAGTTAATCCTTTTTCGCCTTTTTCGCCGGCTACTCTAAGCAAACAGCGCAATCCGTATTCTTCCTGTGTACTGAATTTCATTGTACTAAAGGCTCAATTTTCTTCAATGGTTCACTTCTTAAAATTCTACTCCAGTTGTCTCTCAACTCGTCTTGATGCGCTCTGCCCCATTCTTTAATCAATGAATCAGCATGTGAAGGCAGCTTTCCACTCATAACTTCGAAATCTTCAATTCTGAATTTGGCATCGTATTCATTATATCTTACATGAATATGCGGATCATTATTAAATCCTTCTCTGAAATACATAATTACAAGCATCACATAAAAACAGCTTATGGTGGGTATTATGCATGTTCCTCTATAGATGTTTTTATCTGGGTATACACTGTTTCAGGATCTATCTCCAGATCTTCATTCCAGGCGATACCAAATGTTTCTTTGTTGATAAAGACATCAAAAAAATTGTCATCTTTCTCCCAAAAACCGAAAACACCCTTGCCTGCAGAATCTGAAAGATCAGCTTCGCCTGTGACGCCGTCTTCGAATTCAGCCCTTATAACGTATTTCTTAATCGCTGTAACTCTTACAGGTTTAATCAACTACTTGAATAATTTCAATGTTAATTACCGCTGTATTTTGGTATCTTTGAACCGCATGCCTTAGCATGCAGTATTGCATCGTACTGTTCTTTGGGTACTGAAGGACCCTCAAACGTACAATGTTCATTGAATGCAGCTGTGAGTTCTTCAGCCACCATATCAGCAGTTTTGCCTTCAATGTTCATTCTCTGCATCAAATAAACTACTTCACCATTTTTAAACAAAGCCATGTATGGTGATGATGGCGGAATACCCGGCAGATACGCATTTCTTAAATGATCAACTGCATCCCTGTCCTGTCCGGCAAAAACAGTCACTATCCTGTTCGGGATAAGTTTGTTTTGCAATGCCAGTGTTACTCCCGGTCTTGCGCTGCCTGCGGCGCAGCCGCAAACTGAATTTATCATTACAAGCGTTGTGCCTTCTTTCTGCCCTAAAAATGTATCTACATCAGCGGGTGTTAATAACTCTGTGAACCCGGCTGCGGTTAACTCATCTCTCATCGGCTGAACTGCTGCCGGATCGTATATTGGTCCTCTTGTGTTTATCTGGAACATATTATTATTATTATTTATTATTTAAAATTTATTTAATTACTTTTTATTTTCAAAACAGGTTCAACTGAAGCTTCGCTTCTTCGCTCATCATATGCATTCCCCAAGTCGGCTCCCAAACAACCTTTACGGTACAATCCTTTACGCCGGGAATCGATCTGATCTTGCCTTCTACCTCAGGGGGCAGCGTACCCGCCACCGGACAGGCAGGAGATGTTAAGGTCATTTCTATATCTACTTTACCGTTCTCATCAATATTAATAGAGTATATGAGACCCAGCTCATAAATATTAACCGGTATCTCGGGATCGTACACACTTTTCAATGCTTCAACAACAGCATTGTTAAGCTCGGCCCTGTCAGTTTTTCCCGCAGCCGGGTCTCCGCCCTTCTCTTGCTGATCGTTCACTTCGGTCAATTCCTGAGCCGTTATTTTTTCTTCTGTGTTATCAGACATTTTTTATTTTAACTGTTTACAAGTTATATTTGCTGCTTTGCTTTGTAAGCCAGCGCGTACATTTTCATTTGTTTTATCATTGCCGCAAGTCCGTTAGCCCGTGTTTGGGCAAGATGCTGCTGCAAGCCCGTCTTGCCGATAAAATCAAGCTTCGCGTTCAATATTTCATCCGGCGTTCTGTTATTCAGAACCCTGATAAGTAACGCAATTAAACCTTTTACAATTGTTGAATCGCTATCTGCCTTGAATGTTATTCTGCCGTCTGCTTCATCAGTCACAAGCCAAACACTTGATTGGCACCCCTTTACTTTATACTCACCGGTTTGCTTATCCTCCGGATAGCCCTTCAGTTTTTTGCCAAGCTCGATGATATATTCATATTTATCCTGCCAGCTTTCAAAGAAACTGAACTCATCCACAATTTCTTCTTCTATTTCCTCTATCTTCTTATCCATATATAGATCATTTCTCTCATTCCCAACTCCGGTTCAGGAATGCTCATATCATTTTAATATCTCAATAGCCTTTTTTAATGCATCAACAAAAATATCAATTTCTTCTTTTGTATTATAAAATGCAAATGAGGCTCTAACCGTTCCCGGTACCCCAAACCTATCCATCAGCGGCTCTGTGCAATGCTGACCCGTTCTGACAGCTACTCCGTTTGTATCCAGCATTATACCGATATCCAGAGCATTCAAACCTTCAACAACAAACGAAATTACACCTGTCTTTTTTTTTGCGGTTCCGATTATTCTTAATCCATTTATCTCGTTAAGCTGCGCGGTTGCATATTCAAGCAGTTCTGTTTCCTGTTTGTGAATTGCTTCAAACCCGATGCAGTTAATGTAATCTATTGCTGCAGTGAGTCCTACTGCTCCTTCAACATTCGGCGTACCCGCCTCAAACTTCATTGGGATATCATTATATGTGGTACCCTTAAAACTTACAGTACTTATCATATCGCCGCCGGTTTGGTAAGGAGGCATTGCTTCAAGCAACTCCGACCTGCCGTATAAAACGCCGATCCCCATGGGTCCGTACATTTTATGCGAAGAGAACACGTAAAAATCTGCGCCTATATCTTTTACATCAACCTTTGTGTGGTGTATCGCCTGAGCGCCATCTACAACAACCGCTATATCTTTACTTTTTTCTTTCGCTAAGCGGATAATCTCTTTAACCGGGTTTATTGTACCAAGTGAATTTGAAATATGCCCTATTGCCACAATTTTCGTCTTATCAGAAAGCAGCTTTTTATACTCATCAATTAACAGCTCACCGCTATCATTAACCGGAATAACCTTCAATGCAGCTTTCTTTTTTTCACACAATACCTGCCAGGGAACAATATTGGCATGATGCTCCATTTCAGAAATTATGATCTCATCGCCTTCATTAACGTTTTCGAGTCCGTATGAATATGTAATTAAGTTAATTGCTTCAGTGGTGCCGCGGGTAAAGATAATTTCTCGTTCACTTGATGCGTTAATGAATTCCTTAACCTTTATCTTTGCGTTCTCATACGCCTCTGAAGCTTTAATGCTTATGGAATACACTCCCCTGTGAATATTCGCGTTATAGTTTGAGTAATAATCACTTATCGCGTTTATAACACTTTGGGGTTTTTGTGATGTTGCGGCATTATCAAAATAGACCAGAGGTTTCCCGTCAACTTCCCTGCTTAAAATAGGGAAATCTTTCCGTACTTCATCAACATCAAATATTTTTTTTGTCAGTATATCCTGCATTTATAAATTAATTCTATTACTAACACACTTTGTGGTGAGCCCTGAGAAGTGCCCGCCTGTGGTGTGGAAGGAGCAATCTCATCAATAAATGTCATTATCCAAGCTTCTCAAAAACCAGCTGATTTAAATGCTCGTGGAACGTTTCATTCTCAATAGTCTCAAATATATCATTGGCAAACGCCCTTATCAAAACAGTCTTGGCCATATCAGCGCTAATACCGCGCGAGCGAAGGTAAAATACCGCTTCATCATCCAATTGCCCTATGGCAGCACCGTGGGAACACTTCACATCATCTGCATAGATCTCAAGCTGCGGTTTTGTATCAATTGAGGCATCACTTGTAAGCAAGATCGCTTTGTTAGACTGGTAAGCGTTGGTTTTCTGGGCATCTTCCCTTACGAAAACTTTGCCGTTGAACACACCGCGTGAGCTCTCATTTAATACGCCTTTGTACATTTCGTTGCTCTGGCAATGAGGCTTCGCGTGATCGATCAAAGTATGGTTATCAACATGCTGGCTGCCTTCCGTCAGGTACAGACCGTAAAGATTTCCAGTACAGTTCTCATCATTCAGCAGAATGTTTGTATCATTCCTGACAAGTCCGCCGCCAAGCGTAACGCTGAAATGCGTAAACACGGAATTTCTTGCCTGCACTGCCTGGGTACGGTTTATATGAAAAGAATCCTGGTTCTCCTGCTGCAGCCTGTAAATTTCAACGAATGAATTTTCGCCCACAACTACTTCATTAACTGCGTTAACAAGATTCGCTTCGCTGCCTGTGCTGTGGTAACTTTCGATAATGTTTACTTTTGTGTTCTTACCGGTAATTATCAGGTTCCGGGGCTGTGTTAAAATATGTTTGCCGGCTTCGCCTGTAATGTTTAAAATGTGAATGTGACCCTTTACTTCCGCATTATCGGGAATTATTATTACCGTTCCCTCTTTTGCAAAGGCAGTATTAAGCGCTGTAAAACCATTATCGATGGTTGCGTACCTGCCAATATGATCCAAAACAAGCTCAGGGTTATTTTTCAGAACACTGTTGAGGTTTTCAATTATTATACCGCCGTTCTGTTTCTTTACAAATGAAAGCTTTTCTGAATATACCCCGTTTACCAGAACAATTATGTTCTCGTTCAGTCCTTTTATGTGAAGCGCGTCAACATCTTTTTTCGTAACACCTGCTGCGTTTCCACCGGTAAAATCGAAATCAAAAAGCTGTTTAACGTTTGTATACTTCCAGTCTTCATTTTTGATGGTGGGGAAGCCAAGTTCTTCAAACCTTGAAATTGCGTTTTTCCTTACCTGGTGAAACGATGAGGAGGCTTCGCCATTCATGCTTGCTTCGGTCTTTTTGAATTCAGATATATAATACTCTTTATTTCTTGTATTTTCCATTTTCCGCTTTAAGATTCAATTAATTAAACTGCCGCTGTTTCAGCTTCCGGATTGATCACCCAGTCATACCCTTTTTCTTCAAGCTCAAGGGCAAGCTCTTTACCGCCGGATTTTACAATTCGGCCGTCAACCAGCACATGTACAAAATCAGGTACAATATAATCCAGCAGCCTCTGGTAATGTGTCACTACTACAACGGCATTATCTTTACCGCGGAAAAGATTAACGCCGTTTGATACAATTTTCAATGCGTCAATATCAAGCCCTGAATCCGTTTCATCAAGTACCGCAAGTTTTGGCTGCAGCATCTGAAGCTGGAATATTTCGTTCCTCTTTTTTTCGCCGCCTGAAAAACCCTGGTTAACAGGTCTGTTTATAAGTTTTTCATCAATTCCCACAACCTTCATTTTTTCGCGCATAAATTTCAGGAAATTCATAGCGTCAAGCTCTTCGAGTCCTTTATGTTTTCTTATTTCATTCAGCGCGGTTTTCAGGAATGTTGCATTGCTCACTCCCGGTATTTCAACCGGGTACTGGAATGCAAGGAAAACGCCTTCTCTTGCGCGCTCTTCGGGTGACATGTCAAGCAGATCCATACCATCCATTGTAACTGAACCGCCGGTTACTTCGTAACCATCTTTTCCCGCTATTACATTTGCAAGCGTGCTTTTACCCGAACCGTTGGGTCCCATAATAGCGTGTACTTCACCTGCATTAACCTCAAGGTTAATTCCTTTTAAAATCTCTTTATCTTCTACCCTTACAAAAAGGTCTTTTACAGTTAACATTAATTTAAATTCCTTTATGATTATATTATTATTATTTTTTATTCTGTTCTTTTGGTGTCCAGGCGCCAATCATTTGACGCATTGCCACTATTTTACCGAGGTGGTATGTGTTATGCATTATTAAACAATCCACGTAATCTTCTACGGTTACATCCGGCTCTTCTTCAACGTGAATGTTTTCAGGTTTTGATGTGAACTCCATCATCTTGTCCAGCAAGCTCAAAAAGTGAGCTACAAGTTTATCCCACTCTTGCTGCGTTTCAGCCTGCTTAGGCGGAAAGACCTGCCAATTCTTTTCAAGCTCTGAGTCCCGGTTAATAACTATTTCCGCCCAGCCCGCAGCGTGCCAAAGCTCATTATAAATGGTGTGCATTCCGGGAGCCGGCTGTTTTGTGGCCTGCTCAACGGTCAATCCCTCCAGAATTCTTTTCCTTTCAGGGAATTCTCCCTTCAGGATCATATGCTCCCATTTGTTGAATCCGCCTTCGGGCATTATCCCACGCTTCCTTCAAGTGAAATACTTAGCAGCTTCTGTGCTTCAACAGCAAACTCCATTGGCAGCTCTCTGAAAACATCCTTGCAGTACCCGTTAACTATTAAGTTGATCGCATCTTCCTGCGCGATCCCGCGCTGCCTTAAATAGAACAGCTGGTCTTCGCCTATTTTTGATGTTGTCGCTTCATGTTCAACTTTTGCTGATTCATTGCTTACTTCTATATAAGGAAATGTATGCGCTCCGCATCTGTCACCGATCAACAATGAATCACACTGAGTGAAATTCCTTGCATTATCTGCTTTTTTACTGACTTTCACCAACCCGCGGTAGGAGTTATTGCTCTTACCCGCTGATATACCTTTTGAAACAATTGTACTTTTTGTGTTCTTACCCAAATGGATCATTTTAGTACCGGTATCTGCCTGCTGATGATTATTGGTAACGGCTACAGAATAAAACTCACCAATTGAATTATCACCCTGCAGAATGCAGCTTGGATATTTCCATGTAATGGCTGAACCTGTTTCAACCTGGGTCCATGTAATTTTGGAATTATTCCCTCTGCATGCGCCGCGTTTGGTGACAAAATTATAAATTCCGCCTGAGCCTTCTTTATCGCCCGGGTACCAGTTCTGCACTGTTGAGTATTTTATGGTTGCGTCATCCATCGCGATAAGCTCCACAACGGCAGCGTGCAGCTGATTCTCATCTCGCATAGGCGCTGTGCAGCCTTCCAAGTAGCTGACATATCCGCCTTCATCGGCAATGAGCAGGGTTCTTTCAAACTGACCCGTACCGCTTGTGTTTATGCGGAAGTATGTGGATAGCTCCATAGGGCATCTCACGCCTTTTGGTATATAGCAGAATGAACCGTCGGTAAATACTGCGGAATTCAATGCCGCGTAAAAATTATCTGTGTAGGGCACAACCGAGCCAATGTACTTCTTTACCAGCTCAGGGTGTTCCTGTATGGCTTCGCTCATAGAGCAGAATATGATCCCAAGTTTTGAAAGCTCTTCTTTGAACGTTGTTGTAACCGAGACACTATCAAACACCGCATCAACCGCTACGCCTGTTAAACGTTTTTGCTCCTGCAATGAAATGCCGAGTTTTTCAAAAGTCTTTAGTAATTCAGGGTCAACCTCATCAAGAGATTTCAGCTCAATTTTTTTCTTCGGCGCTGCATAATAAATGATGTCCTGGAAGTCCACTGCGGGGTAAGAAATATTAGCCCAGTGCGGCTGGTCTTCATGCTTAATGGTAAGCCAGTGACGAAATGCTTTGAGTCTCCACTCCAGCATCCATTCAGGTTCATTTTTCTTGGCAGAAATTATTCTAATTGTTTCTTCACTTAAACCTTTGGGAACAACGTCCATTTCAATATCGGTTTCAAAACCATATTTGTATTCCGATATGGCAAGTTCTTCTACATTGCTGAGATCTGTACTCATGTAATTTGGGTAAATTTGATTAAAAATCTATTTTTATTAACACAAAATAACCTATCTATACAAAAAAGTCAAGATTATAATAAAGGGATACGTGCAGTAATCAGTGAATATCAGTACTTTATTTTTGCGGCCTGAGCTATAAGCCATGATTTGCTTTCAACTTTTTCCTGGGCTATTTCCTTAATTTCACGGTTTATCTCGATCATATTTCTTGGATCGCCGCCTAGCCAGACATTGACCATACGGCTTGTCAGATTTATGTAATTGACAAAACGTATCCTCACGAATTCCGGAAATTGTTTTACGCTGCTGAGGAAATGCCTGAATGAATCAATAACACTCTTGCACATTTCATAGTCACCTATTTCATAATGAATTTTTACCTGCAGATTTTTCACCTTCAGCTGGTAATAAATATCTTCAATCGAAACTTTGACAAGAAACTTCAGGGCTTTTTCATAGTTGCCCTTTCTGTAATATAGATTTGCCATGCACAGTGTATATGCGTTTTCCCTTACTTCATCCTTTAATTCTAATTTGTATTTTTCGATGAAATACTCTGCCCATTCAAAATCTTTTCTTATGAGAGCTTCGGTTGCTACTATTACATATGAAGACTCATTGAAGTAGTTGTTCTCTTTTGGATACAGATCATTTTCAATGGAAAATTTTAAAAGCCTGTAATATTCTTCCTTAAAATATGGATTATAGGCAAGCGATTTCAGCCGGGTATAATTAACAAGATAAATATATATAAAACGCTTGTTTTCTTTATTAAGATTGTCAAAATTATCTGTGAGCTGACCAACAAGCATATTATAAGTCTGCACATCTTCATCAGAAACAGGTTCATTTTCCTTGCTTTGAAGCCTTAGTACATTTCTTATGATAGAAATAACAGGATAATTTTCCCTTGGATATTTATCAAGAAATTCTATTACCTTACCTGAAAACTCGAGGTTAACCTCACTGTTAAGAGAGTACTTTCTAATGGAAAAGACCAATGTATAGTTCAAAACTTTATATATTACAAAATTCAGGAAATGATCGTACTCATCATAAATCAGCTCACCATAACTGGTTTCTAAACTTACATTCTTAAAAGTATTTAGCTGTTCAAGGTTTAGCTTTAGCTTTGTATATTCAGAAATGAAATATTCTTCATCTATTATTGTATATGCTGAAAGATTCTTTTCTGTTTCTTTATACCTGCTTTTGAAATGTCTTTCCAGTCTTCTTTCAAGCAACTGTCTTAAAACATAAAAGCTTTTCGTGTTTTCATTCTTTTCAAGTTCTAGCTGGGCAAGAAAACTCTGAGCTATTTCAAGCATCCTGCTGAAAAGATCCCTGATCTTTTTATCTTTATATTCTTCTTTTGGATAAAAATGGCCAAATATTTTTTCTTTTGTTAGTACTTTGTAATCTGGATGATCTTTTTTTAATATTTCAAAAAATGAAACTAACTGTTCGCTTGAATTGAAAAAGGGTGATTTTACAAATTTTTCAAACTTTTCAAATTCTGTCTTATTAAAAGTCCTTAATAATAATACTAATTTTGTATCGTTAATTTCCATATGTGTTCGACATTTTTTATTAAAAATAATCAATTTTTGCTCAAAAACAACCATATTTTGTAATTCACCACTCGACAATGCCTAAAATTTTTCTTTTACATAACAAAAACACGATTTATATATTAGTACTAACCAATAAGAGGTGAAATATGAAATTTTTTGTAAGAAATATTATCGTCATTGCAGGCAGTAAAAAGATCAAATCCTAATGTCACTAAGAATGAACGGCGAGTATTCTCTCAAAGAGCGGTATTTTCTGGAACCCGGATTCGGAGTAAATGACTGGATCCTCAGGAAAGAAGGTTCAAACAATATTGTTAAGCGGGCAAAGTATAAACTGATGCTGCTTTACTTTGCTGAAAGCCTGTTGAGCAATCAAAAAGCTGAACTTCGCATATGTGATTCCAACGGCCTGCTTGAAGATATTATTGATTTTGAAAAGTTGTATAGATCAAAATAGATCTTGGTAAATTTTATCGGCCCCCCTATCTAACAGGGCGAAACTGATTTTTTTCGTAAATATTTAGTATATTTACGGAAATCGTTTCGCCTTTTTAATTATACTAAAGAAAGGATTTAAGTATGAAAAACTCTGTAGATGAAGAAGTCATAGATTTTACAGCAGAATACACCCATAACAAACCTAACGAGATTTCAGATTCCACTATACTTGCCAGCATCGGAATTGTAACCTACGATGATAGCGTAGCGTACATCACTAATCTTGAAGATAGTTTTAATTTAACCTATGAAGAAGGTGATGCCAACGGCATCGTGATAGTTGGTGATGCCACAGCTCTGATAGAAAAGAAGCTGGGTACCACCGGAAGAAAACCAACAGGCAGAAAGTAGTTTCACTATATACTTAGAAGAAATAACAATTAGCTTAAACAAAAAAACCGGGTAATACCCGGTTTTTTTATGTGTTTTTTTGCCTAAAATTAAACTAAAAGTCATTTTTGGGCAAAAAAAAACGCAGCAGGTTTTTTCGGAACACTGGGAGCGTTCGTACTAAAAACGTTAGCCACCCTTACCTAGCTAACTCCTGCTGCAATAATTTTGATCTATTATAAAGAACCTTTGTAAATCTGTTACAAATATAATAAATACATTTTATAAGTCAATAGGAAAAAATTAGGTATATACTAATTATTTTAGCTATTTTTTTAAAAAATCTGTTTTAACAGCGTTAATCAATAAATTTGGACATTTTTATTATGAGAAAAATGTATAAATTATATACAAATTACAAAAAATTACATTGAGTCTATGACAGGCGGACCTTCAAAACAGGAACTTGAAATGTACTGGCAGAACAGCCGCCAGTATTTTGATGAACTTGCCAGGCATTACCAAACTGCAGACCCTGATTATTACAGGGAATTCATAAAACCGTTTTATGATAATCCATTCAGATCCTCAGGCACCGCACAAAGCGGGAAATCTTCCGGCGGCGGAAAAATGGTTTTCCTTGCCGTCTTTCTTCTGCTGGTTGTTGGAATAGCCGGCGCGGCAGCTTTCCTTTTTTTCAGCAGCTCATCTGACCCTATCTCAAAAAAAGTTGAAGAGATAACAGGCGGGTATGAAGTCACCGAAAAACCTCCGGTGAAAGAAAAAGAATCAACTGTAAACGAAGAGCAGCCCGAAGAAGAACTGCCCGATGGTGAGCTTTCCGGCGAAGATAACTATATAATAGGCGCTAAATATATCGCGGAAAAAAAATATGATAAGGCCGCATGGCACCTTAAACAGATAAAAAAGGGAGATAAACGCTACAAGGAAGCACAGCAATTACTTGAGAGCATAAAATATCTGAAGAAGTATAATAAGTAAGGATACCCTTGAAAACACAAAAAACTTTTCAAAGACTAACCACTAATAATACGCATTGAATTGTGTGATTAATCAAAGCTCCACTCCTTTCAAGAATCTGCCTTGGCAGATTCGCAGTCTGCACCTGCCTCCGGCACGGCCGCTGAAAGCGGGAGATATGGAGGGGGAAGAAATCTATTTCCGAAGGAAATAGATTGAGGGGTGGTATGAATTTAAGTTTCACTCCTCAGAATTTAGTAAAATAGAATAGGGATAATACAATTAGCTCCCCTCCTTTCTTAAGGAGGGGAAGAAATCTGTTTCCGAAGGAAATAGATTGAGGGGTGGTCTGAATCTAAGTTTCACTCCTCAGAATTTTGTAAAATAGAATAGGGATAAAACCATTAGCTCCCCTCCTTTCTTAAGGAGGGGAAGAAATCTATTTCCGAAGGAAATAGATTGAGGGGTGGTATGAATTTAAGTTTCACTCCTCAGAATTTAGTAAAATAGAATAGGGATAATACAATTAGCTCCCCTCCTTTCTTAAGGAGGGGAAGAAATCTGTTTCCGAAGGAAATAGATTGAGGGGTGGTATGAATATTTTCACACCTCAACCATCTGCTAATTTTTGACTCAAAGTGTGAAACATTTCCTTTAAACATTCAGTACAAATAATAATTACAAATATCTCTGACTGAATCTCATGAATGTTCCCAAGATCATACCATTATGGCTTTTTCGTACTATCGGCATTTCCATGCTTGTTATGTGCTCACTGGGCGCACTTTATTTCATATTAACTTTTTCGGGTCCGTTTGAATTCTTCGCAGAACTGCTTACCGATGAAACAGGAACATACCCCGTAGTACTCGCGGCTTTACTAACGCTTTTATTATTGCTTATGCCATGCCTTGCGGTTGCACTGGTCCTAAGACCGTTTTCGAATGTTCCCTCATTCAAAAGCCAGATGACTGATATGGGTCCGTTTACAACCAAATTCAAATCAAACGTCGATACATCAGTGTATGGCGAGCTTCCTTCAGTCCTTTCAAGATGCCTGGCATTTATAATTGATAGATTCCTTGTCATAATGTTCATAGCAGTTCCCGCAGCGGTATTTACCGCTGTTATGGAGCAAACCGGAAGGACCGGGGCTATATATTATATACTTTTGGTATTAATGATAGGGTTTATTCTGATTGGCGCTGTTTATTCATATGCGCGTGATATGTTTGGCGGCAAAAGCATAGCCCGAAGGCTGCTGAAGCAGAAAGTGGTTGATATCTCGACTGGTAAACCGATCGGCGGCTGGCGCTCATTCAAGCGCGAAATAATTATCCACTTCGCTCCGTTAATACTTGTTGAACTCATACTGATAAGCTCAAACAAAGACCGCCGCCGCATGGGCGATAACTGGGCAAAAACAATTGTTGTGAAAGATCTGCCATCATAAGAAATTGAAAGAGATTCCCCAAAGTATGCATCAACACAGTTGATGCAATCCAAAAAAAAGATTACGCCTATCTGTTTATGTTAATAAAATATTGAATTCTTTGCTTTTCTTGGAGTGCATTGACTGAGTCAATGCTAATTTAAATAGAACAGGGATCCCTCATAAAGATCCCTTAGCGTTCTATATTGTTTTTTGGGGATGCTGCTTGAAACAATATCTTGTGTTTTCCTATGAACAAGGGGTTGCAGCCTCTTGTTCATAGGCTCCGTATTTTGCAGAGTCTCTTCGCTTTCTGCGTTTTTTGCAGTCCCGCGTTTCTGCTTTAGCGGGATTGAAGGACTCTGCAAACAATTACTTATGCTTTCACAACTTTTCTTTTCCTTATTATTCTGATAACTATATACACAATAAATCCAAGTATAGCCAGTATCGGCGCCATCGCAATAACGAATGTTATAATTCCGGCTAATACTTTTGTAAATCCTGTGAGACCCTGTTCAAAACCGCGCTCAAGCTCATAAAAGAATCCGCCTGATGATGTATTTAAGATCGCGGGCTCATATATGCTTAATGTTATTGTTGAAAACGACGCCTGATCTTTAAGCATACGCATTCTGCCTTCGGTCTTTTCGATATTTTCCCTAACGTTTGCAAGTTTCTGTTCAACTTCAACCACTGCTGTTAAGTTCGCAGTTTTTTCCGCAAGCAATTGCAGCAGTCTTGTTTCAAGCTCACGCTGAGTTTTCAGCCTCGCTTCCGCGTCAACATACTCTTCGGTTACATCACGCCCGGTGATATTCTGGCTCATTACTTTACCGGTCTTTGCAAGCTCGGCTAATAGTGCATCGTACTTATCAGCCTGTACACGTATTGTGAGTGTCCCCTGTTTCTTTCCGCTTTGGTTTACCTGCGCTGTGGAGTTGGTAATAAATCCCCCTAGATTCTTCGCGATCTCCTTAGCCTTAAGCTCGGTTTCATCAAAGTTGTCGTTTTCAATGCTCATAGTACCGGTACGGATTATCATCCGCTTATCGGTAGGATTGGTATTTTCCGTAGGCTGCTGGTAATTTACCTGCTTTAATGTGCCATCGGATACTTTTTTTTCAACACTTGAAAGGTCATTACTTTTCGGGGCGGATTCCAGGTCATCTGTACTTGTGGGCGCATCTGTTTTGTAATTTTGAATATCCTGGTTTAGGGAAGTTTTATCGCTTTCCTGCTGGCATGCATTCAATGCCACAACAAATGGCAGAATAAAAGCTAAAATTAACGTTTTTGTGAGTTTCATGGTCTAAAACCTCTTCTTGGTAATGTTAAGTTATATACTCGTTTAAGTTAAAATTTGTTTCATAAGTAGGAGTACTCAAAACAAAATGTCAAATGACAAAGCCCAAATGACAAAATGCACAAGTTATTCAGCTCCCTCCTTTTTTAAGGAGGGGAGAGAAATCTATTTCCGAAGGAAATAGATTGAGGGGTGGTTTGAATATCTAAACCTCACCCTCCGGCTCCCTCTCCTGCTCCAAAGGAGTCCCTTTGGGAAAAGGAGAGGGAGAACAAGATTTCCGAATTTTTTTCCCCCCTCTCCTCTTAGGAGAGGGGGTCAGGGGGTGAGGTGGTCAATTCTTCATTCTTTTAATCACCCTTATCATTTATATTTATTTAATGAAAAAGTTAATAAACAACATTAACCCTCGTTCCCAAACTCTGGTTTGGGAACGGAAAATATTCAATCTAATTCTTTTCATTTGCTGTTTTACAATTGCAACATTTTCATTCTCACAGCAGCGCGATATAAACGCACTGCTCGACGGGACTCTCCGCAACCGCGGGCTGACGCGCGAAGATATTACCATTCCCGTTGAGTTCTTCTCCACCGCAGAAAAAAATCCAACCAATGATGTTAAGCTTACCCTGCCGCTTGTAAAGGATATGATGACAAATCCGCTAAGAAGTGAAACTTGGCTGGATAGTGTAGGTGAATGGGGAAACTTGAATATTCAGAATATCATCATTAATAGCTATAAACTTATAAATTTAACCGAAGATGTTTTTATAACAAAGTATGAGTTTGATAAAGATTCCTTGTTTGAAGTAATATATAAACAATTACTTACAAAAAGAGATCAAAAGAACAGCTTCAATCAAATTTATAAATTTAATCAACGAAGGTTTTTGGACGATAACTTATTGTTGATTTTCGAAGATTCAGATAGTGATCCTTCTACAAACATAGATATATTAAAGTATAATACTGAACGTGATAGCTCAATTAGTAAATCGAAACACGTGATGGATCTATTGTTAAACATGAATCTTAAAAAACAGATGGCGGATAGTTGGCAGAATTTTGATTTCTTTTACAATCTGTATATTTATTTATTAGAACATCCTGAGATTTCTTCTAGTTATTCACAAAAGCCACTAATAATTACAGATAAGGACAGGAGAATCTTAATTTCTACTGGTGATAATGATAATGATTACACTCAATCATATTATAGTGTTAATTTTGATGTAATAATAGACTTTGGCGGGAATGATAGGTATACTATAAATAAAAATAATATAAATAATGAATATAGCTTTGCCTGTATCATAGATCTCGCCGGCAATGATTACTACACCACATCAAGCGACTTCGCTTTAGCCGGAGCCTTATTCTCATCATCCTTTATCTTCGATAAAGCAGGCGATGATTATTATGAATCAAAAGGCACCGGCAACCTTGGCGCAGCAATCGGCGGACTTGGTTTACTCTACGATGAAAAAGGAAACGATACTTATAAAGGTATTTCATTTTCTATAGGTGCCGGATGTTTTGGAGTTGGCTTACTTGTTGATAGAGAAGGCAATGATTTCTATATCGCCAATTCATATTCACAGGGATTTGGTATGACACAGGGTGTAGGCTGTGTTATCGATAACAAGGGAAATGATTCATACCTGGTTGATTCACGTTCTCTCGATATCGGCAGATACAATGACCATTACGTTTCAATGTGTCAGGGTTATGGTCTCGGTTTGCGCCCGTTCTATGCAGGCGGTATCGGCTTAATAATTGAAGGCGAAGGCAACGATATTTATAACACCGATATTTTCGGGCAGGGCGGCGCTTACTGGTATTCACTTGGCGCAATTGTGGATAAAGGCGGCCACGATAAATACAACGGCTACCAGTATTCACAAGGCGCGGGAATACATTTAGCTGTTGGTTTGCTTAAGGATTATGACGGGTGGGATTTCTACCAGTCAAATGGTGTCTCGCAGGGCTGCGGTCATGATTTTGGCTTCGGCATGCTGTGGGATGTTAAGGGTAACGATAATTACTCCGCTTACTCGCTCTCCCAGGGCGCAGGCAACGCCGATGGTATCGGCATTCTGATAGATGAAAGCGGCACGGATGGTTACCTGAATAAGTATCCTGCTAACACGCGCGGCTATGGCAATCCACGCAGGGAGTACGGCAGCATTGGAGTATTCCTTGATGCTTCCGGCAGTGATTATTATTCCAATCCCGGGTTTGACAGTACATTTATAAATTCTTCAAGCTGGGGAGTGTTTACAGATTATGATTACACCGACCTGCCTGAACAGGTAAGCGGCGATAATTTTAAAGTACAGTTAGACACTAACAAAATTACAGATACATCAAGAGCAAAGGGTCGTGACCCCTTGCTGGGCTCATATTCCACCGAAGAATACTTCATGATGGCAAAAACCATCGAGCCGCGCTTTTCATTGTGGCAGGAGTATGGTTTCCAAAAGCTGATCGAAGACAGCACGAACACCGCGAATTACATCGTGTCCAAATTTGGTACAACCGATCACCGCGATGTACAGGTATTCCGTGTACTTTCGCAGAAAATTCAGTGGTCAATCGCACAGGTTCTGCTTGATAAGTTCAGGCTTTACACAACCGGCGCGGGTGTATTCACCCAGGCAGAGCTAAGTATGATGTGTTATATCTTCGGCGAAACCAAAGATCCCCTGGCGAAGGATTACTTACTCCAATTAACGTACGATGAAAATTACCGCCTGCGCTCATCGGCAATCAACGCATTGGGTAAAATAAAATATGATACAACCGATGTTGAGTTTATAAATAAAGTAACCACAAGATTAAGCGAGCTTGCCGCGGAACACTCAGATAAAAAACTGTATAACAAAGATATTGCCTTTGCTTTGGGCAATTATATAACCCCATCAAGAGTGAGAACGCTGCTTGATATGCTGGGTAATCCGTTTTACGGCGCGCGATTTGTTGCGGCAGATAACCTGAGGAAATTCCCTGATTTGTTAAATACAGTAATTACTTCTGATTTCATACCTGAATACTTTATGGATGAAAGATCTATGGTTGCATTCATAAATTCATTATATGGATTGAATAGCAATGACCTTAAAATTATGCTGAATTATATGTCAGCCTCACCGGTTTACCACAGCGAAGCTGTTACATATAATCTGATTGAGCTGTTTAAATACAAGATCGAAAACTCCGGTGATAAAGGAATTGATGTGTGGTATCAGAATCAATTAAACGAATTGCAGTCAAAAGTACCCTTAAAGGTGAAATAATATTTTCCGGATAACATTCCCAAACTGGAGTTTGGGAATGTGAATAATTCCCCTCTTGAGAGGGGTGGCGCTCCGAAGGAGTGACGGGGTGTGTTAATTACACTAAATCACAAAAAGGCGGGATAAAATCCCGCCTTTTGATTAACCGCTAAAATTTACTTATTATCATTCGGCAATTTCTTTATTATCCCCATTTTTCTTCTGGGTTCTATCTCGCCTTTTACCTGTATTTCGGTTGAATCTGTTTTCAGTGTATCCGTAACAGAAACACTAATTCTGCCAACCGCTGTTACTTCCATCGGGTCACAGGTTTCACTGCTATCCTGCAGGTTGTTTGATTTTTGTTCATCCCTGCCCCTTATATTAATACCGCCCTGCACTTTATTAAATTTATTCTCAACGGAATCCTTACCCGATCTTGTGGAATCTTCCATCAGCACCACGGCGCCTGTGAGCGGTTTATCATCGCCGCCGGAATAGCCTTCTGAATTTCCGCATGAGCTAAGCATCGCAGATGCGCACAGCATCAGCGCAAGCGCCGAAGCGCGGAAAGGTGTGATTACCGGAACCAGGTATGAAGGGAAAATGAATTTCGGTTCTTCAATATTTATTTTAAGTCTCGGCACTTCATCGGTTTCCGGTTCAAGCTGGTTTATATTGAACCTGCCGCATATCTTTTTATCAAGATTGGCTGCAATATACTGCTGAATTTCATCCTCAGATTTTTTCGAAAAATCCACCACAGTTTTTGCGCATACTTTGCAGAATGAGCCCTGTTCATTTGGTGTCATTTTATCCCAGTCTTCAAAACACGGGTCGGGAATGTGGATTTTAAAAAGATTTTCGTGTGCCATAATATCATCCTTTTTTGATGTTATTATGTTTACTCTGAGTTTGCAGTTTTTGTTCCTTCCTCTTCGGGGAGGGAAAGCCAGCACCAACAGTGCTGGCAGGGTGGGGTCAATAAAAAGGACAGTCTGCGGGGGACTGTCCTTCCTGATTAAATGTTGTAAGGATGGTAAAACAATTTTTTTAATTACTTTTAAAAAGGTACCTCTTCGTAGTTCTTGTTGTTTAAGTATGCGTATTCCGGAGTCACAACCCTTGGCTGCGGTTTAACTTCCGCGTGAACGGCTTCATCGCCTTCAAGCTGTGAGCGGTCAATAATCAGCAGTGATCTTGCCGGATTTTCATCAAGGTGCAGCAGGAAACTTTCCGCCCAGCACTGCATTGCCTTCACAAGGTTTGCGCGGTGTGTTTCATCCTTTGATGAATATATCTTCTCCCAGGAGCTGTCATCACACTCGCCCCCTTCATAGCTTACAAACCCGGTATAAACTTCAAAATAATCTTCGCCAATTGTAAATGAGCTGTAATCAAGCGAGCCGCCGGGCAAATGTGTATTTGCCGATATATCAATGTAGCCGGTAATTTTTTTGACCGGGTAGCTTTCGAGGGTATAATAAGCTTTAACAAGCGTATTGAATTTTGCCGCCGATACATTGTACTTATCTGAACGCATGATAAGCTCTTTAATCACATCTTTGCAGATATTTGCCGCTAAAACATCAGGCTGGTTTATTTTAATTACGTTGTTCATTGTTATATACTTTAAATTTTATTCTTAAATTTTATTCTTCAGCTTTACAGTGTTGATGTCCAGATACTTAATACCAGGAAGAAGATAGTAAGTCCAAGCGTTACCGCCATTAAGCCGCGGTCTTTATCTTCGCGTCTTTCTTCCCTTAAGTCCTCTACAAAATTTTTAAGTGATACCATGTTTTTATTTCCTTTCTCAATTACGATACAAATATATCCCGCAATAATGCGCTATGTGTATCATTTGATGATACTTTTTTGTGGAAGCTAATGTTCCCCTCATTTCTTGCGTTTTTGTGCGATTTTCAAACAAACAGCACCCCTCCTTTCAAGAATCTGTGTAGGCAGATTCGCAGTCCCGCTGAAAGCGGGATTTTAAGAAAGGGAAGAAAACTATTTCCGCCAGGAAATAGATTGAGGGGTGGTCTCATAACTCGTAAACAATAAGTATTAAATCCCCATCTATAATTTACGGTAGATTTAATTTATTGATCAATTCCCGTGATTCTGATAACTCTAAATTATCCTCCCCCTTTCCAAGGGGGATTTTTTAATGCAAAAAATTAACCCGTGAATTACCATAAATTTGCTCTTATTTTACGGCTTATGTTAGACTTTAAAATAAAATTCAAACGGCAGATCGAGATCCTGGGTCTTTGCCTCGCAAAAAATTACGAAGGCAAAACCCTCAGCGATTTTGCCGAGCTCTTTGGCGTTGAAGAGCTTACCATTAAGCGCGATCTTGGCGATCTTCGCACTTCAGGAATTTTGATACACTCCGCAAAGGGCAGAGGCGTTACAGTTGATAAAAAGCCTTCGGCAGATAAGATACGCGAGCTGATAAAACAATATTCTGCACTCACTTCATCAGGCAGCTTCGTGGAAAAATCAACTGCCCTGCTTGTCACCAGGCTTAAAGAAGAAGCGCTTGCGAACATGGTCGTTCTGCAGATGTGCATTGATACAAACACAATGGCGGTAATTGATTACGAAAAAGATGCCGATGTGTACGAACGCAATCTTGAAATTGCGCCGCTGCTGATATTTCAGACTGATAATTACTGGCGGCTGCTCACATTGAACGAGGGCAGGATAAAACAATTCCTTATGAACAAGATCCTTCATGCCAAAGCATCACCGCGTACATTTAAACCGGTTTCAAAAGAAAAAATTGATGATGTTTTCAAATATTCATTCCGCAGCTGGCTGGGTGAAGATACATATTCCATAAAACTTTCGTTTTCTTCTTATTGGGCAGATAGGCTTAAGCCGAAGCAATTACTCGATTCAGAAACATTCACAACCATGCCTGACGGCTCCATTGAATATACCGCAACTGTGAATTCACTTGATGAAATTGCCGGGTGGATAGTCACACGCGGCGAAGGCGTGAAGGTAATTTCGCCGCCTGAATTGAAAACTCGCGTGATAGAACTTGCTGAAGGCGTTTTGAAGAATTATAAATGACAAGATCTGTCATTCATACTGTCCTCACAATCCTTATCTCACTTGTATGGCTGGCAAACGGTCTGTATGCAAAAGTTCTGGGATTCGTCCCCCGCCACCAGGAAATAGCAGCAAAAATTCTTGGCAGCGAAGTTTCCTTTTTGGCTGTAAAGGTTATCGGCGTACTTGAAATTTGTTTGTTTATTTGGGTTATAAGCAGGAAGTATTCACGCTTTGCGGCGGTTACACAGATCGTAATAGTATTAACAATGAATATTCTGGAATTTATTCTGGCGCCTGAGCTGCTTTTGTTTGGCAGGCTTAATATTGTAATTGCTGTTATTTTTGTAAGTGTTGTTTATTTAAATGAATTTATAATTAAACCGAAAGCCGCTTGATGTTTTCACTGAAAGATCATCCGTTCCCCGTAGAAACATTCTTCGAAAATTCACTGGTGCTCACTTACGCCGCGCCTAAAGAAGAACTTGTTTCATTAATTCCGGAATGCCTGACACTTGATACATACAAAGATAAATGGGCATTTCTTGCGGCGGCAATGGTCAAAACCCGCGGGCTGCGCCCTAAAGGATTACCTGAAGTTATAGGCAATGATTTTATTCTGATAGGTTACAGAGTATTTGTCAGATTCAAAACAGCAGCAGGTAAAAACCTGCGCGGGCTATACATAATAGGCTCACAAACAAACAGGAAAAAAATGGAATTCTGGGGAAACATATTCACTCATTACAATTACACCACTACCGATATTGAATTCACCCGTCAAAACAATATTGTTACTGTTCACTCAGATGCCTCGGGACTTGATGTTCAGGTTCAAAGCGGCAGCCGGAGTGTTAACCTGCCTGAAGGCTCGCCGTTTGAAAGCTGGACCGATGCTGGAAAGTTCGCGGGTCCCCTGCCGTTTACTTTCACCTACAACAAAGCTAAGAAGGAAGTTCTTATAATAGAAGGTGTGCGCAGCAACTGGAAACCTGAACCGGTTGAAGTAATAAGCGAAAAAATAAATTTTATCGATTCAAAGAACATCAATGGCTTAAAACTTGCAAATGCATTTATGATAGAGAACATTCCCTACCACTGGAAAAAAGGACGCAAAGAAATATGGAACGGATGAATAGCCCAAGGAAACCGTTTCAGGGTGTTTTAAATATAGTCAGGTTCAACTGGCATTTTTACGCTGCGGCAATTCCTGTAATTTTGTTCATTGCGTATATTGGCTGGTATTTTTCGGGTGTTGTCTCAGTTCTGCATATTGCTGCCGCGGCCTTGGCCGCGCTGAGTATTGTGGTTTCTCTTTTGGTTTCCTGGCACATTTATGACAGGTCAAATCTTTATACTTTGAACTGGCTGGATGGATTTGATATACCCGCTCCAAAACACATAGCGAACATTAACGCAGGATTCGACGAAACAAGCCTTCTGCTGAAAAATAAATATCCGGGGGCAGCGCTTGATGTGTTTGATTTCTACGATCCCGGAAAACACACCGAAGTATCAATCGAGCGCGCAAGGAAAGCGTATCCGCCCTACCCGGGCACAATACAGATTGATACTGATGATCCCCTTTTGCAGCGGGATAGTTACGATATAATTTTCCTCCTGCTTGCCATCCACGAAATACGTAACAATGATGAACGTATAAATTTTTTCAGAAAGTTAAAGGGATCACTTTCCGCAAACGGCAGAATAATTGTTGTGGAGCATCAAAGAGATCCTGCTAACTTTATCGCCTTCAATATCGGCTTCCGCCATTTTTTTTCACCAAAAACTTGGATTGAGAATTTTAAAGCCTCGGGGCTGAATTTGATTGAAACCAAAAAGCTCACACCTTTTTTGAATATATATAATTTATCTAAATAGTAAGTTAATGGAAATATATCTGAAGTTAGCGGGTATCATACTTATTGTTCTTGGGATAGTCCATATTGCCTTCCCGAGGCGTTTCAACTGGAAGGCTGATCTTGCGGGGCTAAGCCTTATCAACAAGCAAATGATGATGGTACACACATTTTTTATTGCCCTGACAGTATTTATGATGGGAATCTTGAGCTTTGTGTATGCCGGCGAGCTGCTCACAAATCCTTTTGGAAAAGTAATTTCCCTGGGACTTGCTATCTTCTGGTTCATTCGGCTGCTGTTCCAGTTCTTTGTATATTCAAAGGAACTGTGGAAAGGTAAGATCTTTGAAACAATTATGCACATTTTATTTGCACTTATTTGGATATATTTAACAGTTGTTTATTTCTTAACTTACAGATCAATTTAAACCAATTTAACAAAATGTCTAAAGACCCAATAGATCCGTTTGATAATGAAAATGAAGAGGAAAATAATGACGGAGATTTTGAGAGAGAGGGAGATTTTAACCCGGAAGATTATTTCAATGAAATAGATGAAGAGGATCTCGAGGAAGCCGAAGAGGAGATCAGGAAAGAACATGAGCGGCTTCGCCAAATGCCGCTGTATAAAAGCGCGGTGAACATCAGGAAGCTCACCACATCGCTTGCTGAAACAATAAAGGAAGAAGAAGATTCCCTGATGATGAAAGACCAGATGCTGATGAACGCGTACATTCTGGCGCCTAAAATTGCCGGTGCTGAAGCGGGTGATATGTACACCTTAAGAATGGAAAACGCTGTGCTCATAAAAATTCACGCGAGGGACCTGTTAACGCAAACATCCTTCTGCAAAGCTGAAAAGCTTTCCAAGCCTGAATACCTGAAACTGCTTCGCGATGAAATTGAAAATTTCAGGATCCTGTTTGTGGAATGGGTAAGATCATTTGATAAAGAAAACGATATACCGGATGACTGGGGGTTGTTTTACCAGGAGTGACACTGCTTTACAATGATACTATTTTGGCTCCGCTATCGCTTCAGTTTCTATTTCAATTAACATATCGGGGTGAATAAAACCCTTTACTTCAACCATAGTTGCGCAGGGTTTTATATCCTTAAAAAATTCAGCGTGAGCCCTGGCTATATCTTCCCACATACTTATATCTGTAACAAACATCCTGTTCCATACAACCTGCTCCATTGAGCTTCCCGCTTCTTCAAGGTACTTTTTGATCTTCTGAAATATGAATTTTGTCTGGGCGTAAGCGTCCCCAACGCCTGTAATTTCACCGTTTTCATCAACTGATGTGGTGCCTGTAACCATTACGCGGTTACCCGCTCGTATGGCCCGGGAATACCCTACAATATCTTCCCACTTTGCGCCGCTCGATATCTTTTTGATCTCCATATTCATTATTTATTAAACTAATTTCAGACAAAATCTTAGCAACAAAAATACATTTTTTATTCTCTTGATTAAAAAATGCGGAGCGTATTGATTACTCCGCATATTATCCACTGACGTCTATATAGTTCAAACAAAAAATTACTTTTTGTTTTGCAGTTTTTCAAGCATTTGTTTACCGCCTTCGTTATCGGGATTAAGTTCAATTGATCTTTTATAATTCAGTATAGCGTTTTCAATATCGCCTGCCTCGGCAAGAGCTTCGCCGTAGCTATCATATACATTCGAAGATTCCGGGTATAGTTCAACATTCAGCTTAAACACTTCAACGGCTTCGGTTATTTTCCCTGCCGCAAGCAGGTTATAACCAAGCATATTCATTTCACGCTCCCGGGTTACAAATTCATCTTTGTTATCTCTTATCTTCGCGAATTCTATAATGGCAGCATTAATTCCACTTTCGGTAATTGCCCTTGAAAGTTCCTCGGCGGAACTCTTCTTTGGATTTGCAGGCTCTATTCCATAAAGTATGTTTACGATCCCGAGGGTTAAATGATTCAGATTGCCCCCTTCGAAGTTATTCAGCACCATAATGAACTTATTATCGTCAACAAGCCTGGTTTCAAGAGAGTTGAAACCGAATATACCGCCGCTGTGTGTTACAACTTTCAGCTTCTTATCGCCTATCGGCTGCTCTATTATCTGCCAGCCGTAACCGTAATTATTTAAAACGGGAGTGAACATCTTTTCTTTATATTCATTGCTCAGTAATTTATCTGAATACAATGCCTGATCCCACTTGAACATATCTTCTGCCGTTGAATACATTGAGCCTGCTGAATACGGTACAGTCATTTCAAGAAATTTTGCCGGTTGGAAATCCCCAAGCAGCCTTGTGTAACCTTTTGCCATATTTTCATACAATTTATCACTGTGCTCATTTCCCGAACTATTCATACCAACAGGGATCAATATGTTTTCCTGCAGATTCTCTTCCCAGGATCTGCCTGTAACTTCTTCTATCACTAAACCCAGTATAAAATAACCCGAATTGGAATATTCCCACTTTGTGCCGGGCTCAAAGATCAGATCTTCGCTGCAGTATTTGAGTACGAAATCTTTGGGTGTCACTTTTGCGCCGGATTCTTCCTGCATGAATTTTCGGTTTTCTGTATAGTTTGCCAGACCCGAGGTATGGCTTAAGATCTGGCTAATGGTGATCTTATCGCCGGTATCTTTTCTGTAATAAGGAAGGTAATCGGTTAATTTGCCTTCAAGTTTAATTTTCCCTTTTTCAGCAAGCTGCATTATAAGCATAGCGGTGAACTGCTTGGTTACAGATGCCAGCCGAAACTTCGTTTCGCTGTTATTGGGTATGCTGTTCTCAAAATCCTGCATACCGTAACCCTTGCTTAGTATTATTTTCCCGTCTTCAGCAACAAGTACAGCGCCGTTAAACTGACCAAGGGCATTGTATTTTAAGATCAATTCATCAATTTTCTGAACTTTTTCCTGTGAATGTACCTGGTGTGAAAGAACAAACAGCAGCAACGCTGCGAATAAACAGAGTGATGTTTTAAAAAATCTGGGCATTTTTCCGGTTTCTATTTTATTTATAATTCTGGCAAACAAAGAGTGCCAATACTTGCTATATGGGTTATGACGGAAAATGCATTTGCAGGGTTTCACTCAATAAACTTTATACACTCAATACACTCAATACTCTCCGTACACTCAACACACTCAACACACTTTATACACTCTATACGCTGATCGCGTACATCAGCATCTTTATTCCCATATATTCATACTCTTTCTCATACTTCATCCCTGATTTTTCGATAACGCGTATGCTAGGAGAGTTTTGCGGATAGACAATTGCAACAACACGCTTCAGTCCAAGTTTATTCAGCCCGTATTCCAGGGTAGCCTTTGCAATTTCTGTGGCGTATCCATTGCCCCAGTAAGGTTCATCAAGCATGTAAGATAGCTCAATATCGCTTTTATCAGGGAGGTAATTGAATCCGCATTTACCGATGAGCGCGCCATCTTCCCTGCGAACAACCGCCCAGCTTGTAAAGCCGTGGGTCCTTTCGTAGTCATTCCAATTGGAAATGGATTGCTCGGCCGCAGAACGCGGCAGCGTTTTGCCATCGGCAATAAAACGCATTACTTCGGCATCGCCGAACATTTTGGCAATAACATCAGCATCTTCAGGCTGCTGGTTTCGCAGCGTTAATCTTTCAGTTTCAAGTATTTTCATAATACAATATTTATCAATTTTTTTAATTTATCTTCTTCAACTCCCTTCTCTCCTTTTAGGAGAGGGGCCGGTGGTGAGGTTAAAACATATTCCATTTTCTCACTGCTTCCTCAAATCCTTCGCCCAAACCAAAACCATAATCGTGGCCGTCTTTGTTCCACCCCTGTGCTTCAAAAGACCACAGCATAATACCGCCAACTCCCGCATTGAACTTCTCGGTTATATCAAGATCCATAATTTTAACTCTATCCCTGCCGGGAATATTCTTAAATCCGGTTTCACCTATGTAAACCGGCTTGCCTATTCTCTCAGCGAAGCTTACATCCCTACTATTATAGATGTTCCAAATCCACCTAAGGGTTAACGGGAATCTGAATAATTTCCCTTTTTTAAGAAAATAACCATCTATTCCCGCGAACGGTTTTTCAATTGAGTTACCAAGTTTAGAGTAACGCTCCGCTTTTTTAAGCTCACCTTTAAATCTGTATAAAATATCCAGCCTTTCAAATATACCTGAATCATAACTATAATCATGCAGTGAAACAGCATCCAGAGTATCAAGTGAATACAACTTCCTGAAATTCTTTTTATTGAACACAGAAAAATACGAGCCAAACTTATCACCAACTCCGCCGACCGTTCCGATTGACAGCAAGTGATTTCCGTTCACGCTTTTTATTTCCCCTGATACCACTTTGGCGAAATCATAAAAAACATTGAAATGATCTGTCTCAGGTTCATTGATGAGCTCCCATATCATTATCTCAGGGCGCTCTTTAAACTCACCGGTAACAGCTTTAACATATCTCAAATATTCATTCCTGTAGCCGCCATTGTACCATGCTTCATCAATTTTGTAATTCTGCAAATAGCCCCATTTATCGGCCAGCGATATTATAAGCTTGATGCCAAACGAATTCACAGCCCCGCAAATTTCATTGAGTTTATCGATCTGTGCCTGTATGGGTTTGTTTTCAAACAGCCAGAACCTAAGCGCGGTAAAACCGGCTTCTGCGGAATCTTCAATTATGCTCTTTGTTATACCGCTTTCCAGATTGGCCAGTTCGTAAACATTTGCGCCAACAAACCTGAAGGGTTTGCCGCCAAGTGTGAAGATGCCATTAGTATTTTTAACATAGTCCTGCAATTTTATACTCAAAAATAGCGATTACATTTAATAATACAAAAAAAATTATAACCATTTAGTTGCAGATTTTAAGTACTCCGAAATCGTTATATTTGTTACAATGAAAGTAATATTAATTATCATAATTTCTCTTTTCACGCTAACTCATTCTTCAAAATCCCAAAACATTGAGGCTTTTCAGAAAGTTAATGAAACCCGATACAGGCATACCAAAGGAACTGACTTCACAAACTCATTTTTTTGGGGTTCTGTACTGGTAATTAGCCCTACGCTGGTACTTGAAGATAAGAAGGCATACTTCGGATTATCAAAGGAGCTTTCAGCCGGAAAGTATCCTTTCGGGAGAGTTGAACTTGATTATACATACATCTTCCGGGGTGAGCGCACCAGCGCTTTTCATTTATCATATAACCAGGATATTCCATTAAACGGAAATTTTTCGCAGCCTTCCCTGTTTATGATATCACCCGGTGGCGGCTACTATACAGATCTTACCCGAAAGGGCATTTTTGTGCAGGCAGCAATTGGTTTATGGGCTTCCACGGGATTTATGGATGGGCTCTCTATACACCCCAACTTAAAATTCCGCAAAGTATTCATGAAAGATGGCCTGCCGGGCGTGTTTGAAATATCGCTTGGTGTAGGCTTCGGATTTTATTCACGGTAATGTTTCTGAACCCGCCAAAAAAAAATTTCCCGAAAAAGAACCTTTTTTATGATTTTGTTATTAAATATCTTATAGTAATGATCAACAAGAAATCCATAATGTTCCTCCTATTTTTGCTTCAGGCAGGAGTGTATTCGCAGTCCTTATATATCCCGCTGGAATACCTTGCCGCCTATGAAAATGGCACCCGCTCGCTTGACGGCAACCCGGGCACGGAATATTGGCAAAATCACGCTGATTACAAAATTACAGCTTCAATCGACCCTTCTACAGGAATTCTGAAAGGCTCCGCCGCTATAACATATTATAATGCCAGCCCGGATTCACTTGATAGGATCGTTATCAGGCTGTATCAAAACATTAATAAATTTGACGCTATGCGTGATTTTCCCTTTAAGTCAGTCAGCGATTCTGAAGGTATTACCATCAACGCGCTCACAGTTGGCAAAAAAAGCTACAACATGCCAACTGATACATCGCTGGAATATACAGGGACAAATCTGATAATAAAAAATATCGTCATCGCGCCGGGCAAGCAAAGTGTTATAAATATTTCATGGGAATTCAAGATTCCTAAAGATAACGGCATCAGAATGGGGCAATATGATTCAACAATAATGTTCATAGCATATTGGTATCCGCAGATAGCTGTTTACGATGATATTGATGAATGGGATATGACTGAATACACAGGCAACGCGGAATTCTACAATGATTTCAATAATTTCGATGTAAAAATTACCGTGCCATCAGATTTTGGTATATGGGCAACCGGTGAACTTCAGAATCCTGAAAGCGTGCTCGCGCCTCAAATACTATCTAAATACGCCGAAGCGCAGATTTCTCCAACTACCGTAAACATTATCACAGCTAATGATATTCCCGGCGGTGTATTCAGCAGCAGCAGCCAAACAAACACATGGCGCTTCATTGCAAAAAGCGTAAGTGATTTCACATTTGGCGTCGGAAAAGATATGTTATGGGATGGAAGATCTGCTGAGGGCGGAAATAAAAAAGTCTTTGTAAATTCAGTTTACAAACCATCTTCAGTTACGTTTTATGAAGTTTGTGATATAGCCGCCAAAACAGTTGAGTTGCTTTCCAAAGATCTCCCCGGGATACCTTTCCCTTTTCCGAAGGTAACAGTATTCAACGGCAAGGGCGGCATGGAATCGCCCATGATGGTAAATATGGGGGCATCCGATCAGCGAATATGGACGGTACATACCACAGTTCACGAAGTAGTACATTCATATTTTCCGTTCTATATGGGCATCAACGAACGCAAATACGCATGGATGGATGAAGGCTGGGCACAAATGCTTTCAGAATATATACAGTATGAAATCGATAAAACAATAGATTTCCGCGCAAGGAATGTGAAACGTTATCTGGATTACTCCGGGCAGTTTGATGAAATTCCGATGATGTACCCAAGCCATATGATACGCGGTGAAATGTACGGCAACCATGCCTACTTCCGCCCGGCTAACGCATACAATATGATGCGGGACTTTATGGGTGATGCGGAGTTTAAAAAAGCGCTGCAGGAATATATTAAGCGGTGGAACGGCAAGCACCCTACACCATACGATTTCTTCTTCACATTTGAAGATGTAACCGATGACGATTTGGGCTGGTTCTTTGAACCCTGGTTCTTCAAACAGGGATATCCTGATCTTGCAATTGATACGGCATACGTGAAAGATGACCTTTTAAGGATAGGAGTTGCCCGCGAGGGAGAGCTGCCCGTTCCGGTAGCGCTGACCGTAAAATTCAAAGATGGCAGCACAAAGCGCGCCTACCGCACAGTTTCAGCGTGGAAAAACGAAGAGGAAGAATCTATTTGGATTGAAATTGAAACCGATAAGAAACCCCTGTTAATTGAGCTCGGAAGCCCTTACATACCCGATTCAGATACGACAAACAATTACTGGCAATTCAAATAACCTCAAATGCTTTTTCTTTGAATGAGTTCATCTGTTTTTTCCAGCAGCCATCTTCTGTGATTCACCATTTCACACGCTGTGATCTCTTCTTTTAATGCCTGGAGGTTTACTTTAAAACTGTACCGGGCCTTACACAATTTATTCACAAATTTTATAAAATTGCCGCAAATTTTGCGGTTACTTTTACTTAGGAGCTTATCATTCTGAGTATATTTTCTGAAGTTTTCCAGTTCATTCAGTACTTCTTCTATATTTCCTAATTCATACTCAATGGTGGTTCTTGTGATCCTGGCATTTACCTTCATATGAACATCGGTATATGCAACCTTAGAAATATATTCTTTCGCTGCTTTGTAATCACCCTTCTTTTCACAAATCTTGCAATAGCAGTAGTTTCTCTCGTTTTCCCTGATATCCGGCGGCAATTTTGTGTAGTTTGTTTCAATGAACTCTTCAACCCATTTTATCTCATTCTGCCCTAATGCTATTATAACTATATTGGTAAATACATCCTTATCAAAAAAGCCGCCCTGAACCCTGTTATAAAGATTTCTTTCTACAATATACCGGTTCATTTCAAACATCATTTTGTAGAATTCTTTCTTACCGCTGTACACCTTTTCTATGCATATATTGGCTAGGATAGTAAGACCGTCTCTCCTGTCAAATTTTTCAATTGGCGTTGCGTCGTTGCAGAGCTCTTTTTTCAGTTCATACATAAGCACTTCGTTCGAAGTATCAAGAAGAAGTTTCACCTGCCTGTAAGCCAAAGAAAGAACTTTATTCTGCAGGTATGGCTTACCTTCCTTTTCAAGAAAGCTCATAATGTATGGCAGAAAGTCCAGTTCAAACTCTGTATCTACAGTAAACGATTTATTCAACAGGTAACGGTATCTTTGAAGCACCATTATTAAATAAAAATATGTCAGGTTGTCTGATTCCGCAAGCAGTGATTTATCAGGTTTATCTTTAACAGTAGTTGCGATATAACTGCGGGAATAGATGATATCTTTAAGTTTTTCAAGTTCAAATTTTCTTTCAAAGTATCTTGAATCGTGTAACTTTATCTGGTTCAGTTTCTTTTCTGTATGGGTTATTGTCTTTTTTGCGCTTTTATCCAGCCCAAGATCAAGCAGACTTTGAGCCACATATAATTCTTTGGCTGCAAGTGTTTTTGACATTTCGCTGTACGCAAGAAAATCCTCCGTAAGTTCAGTCAGCTTAAATATGATCATCCGCATGAAGCTGTCGTTGTATTCTGCCGGAAAGAACAGCTTGCTGAAAACCAATTCCTTCTTTATCTTTTCCGGCCTGAATTCAGGATGGAGATTGCGCAGATATTCAAACAGTTTTTCTGTGCTCTCGTTCTTATTGAAAAAGGGTGATTTTATAAAATCACCAAGCTCTCTCATTTGTTTTGAAGAGAGCCTTGAAAGTATTTCAACAAGATATGTTTTCTGCATTATTTACAAACTTTCATAATAATTAATACCTGAGTTTTTATTCAAATAACCGGCATTTTCAGCATTTTTCTTGGATACTCACGGACCAATTCTCCATTTTCTGAAACAAACCTGCTTAATATTCCTGCAGCGGCTACAGCTAACAATCTAAAAATGTCTTCTTTTGAAATTACTGAAAAATGTACTTTTTCCGCGTTTACGATACATTTCTATATCCTTTGAAGTGAAAAAATCCAAAATAAGTTTCTTTGAACTATAACTCCCGCCGGTTCTATCTTTGTATGAAAAATAATTATTCTCAAATCCAATAGAAATGAAAAACTGAATTCAGAAACCACCGGTAAGAAGATCTGAAAGACTGAAAGAATTAATCAAAACCATCATCATAAACGCACAAACATGAAAACAGCTGCCACATTTGTACTTTTTTTTATCCTGGGCTTACTGAACATCACAACAGCTCAATGGGTTAACATAACGCCCCCGGAAAGTGATACTACCAATTTTGCGGTCTATACAGTTAACAGTGATGTTGCTTTTATCAGCCGCGGAAATACAGGCACATTGCTAAAAACAACAAATGCCGGATTGAACTGGGCATTGGTTCCAAATCCATCAACCCAGGGAATAAACAAAATACAGTTCCTGGATGAAAACACAGGTTTTCTTGGCGGCAATAATGCTTTATTTAAAACTACAAACGGCGGTGTAAGCTGGATCACTTTAACAGAAATTGATGGCTTTGTTGACATTAGTTTTATAAATGAAAACACCGGTTACATGGTCAGCATTAGCTCACCGCCCAAAATATACCGGACGACTGACGGCGGGTTAAATTATACTTCTCGCACAATTTTCAGTCACATCAACTATTCCGGGGCTGCGCTTTCAATCTTAAACCAAAGTATCATCTTCTTACTTACATTCCGCCCGGTTTCCGATAGCTCAATAGTTTTTAAATGTACTAACTGGGATTCTGCTTTTACGCCCGTTTATTTTACCAAACCCATGTGTTATGATATTTCATTCATTGATGAGAATACGGGGGTCATTTGCGGTAATATGGGCGCGCTAAAGCGCACTTCGAACGGAGGAATTGACTGGGTTAACGTTAACCCAGGGAACAACATCACTTTTCAGGCTTTGCATCTTAACAACAGTTTAAGCGGCTACGTTGCCGGAAATTCAGGTTCAATTTTTAAAACAACCAATTCGGGAATAAACTGGGTCCAGCAAAACTCTCAAACTTCCTGGTACATTAATGATATTCACGTTCTTCCCGGGGATAGTACCGGCTTTGCTGTTGGGGAATTCGGTACTATCTTAAAGAGAACCAACGGAGGGTTCACATTTTTGACGCATGAAAGCGGCAATATACCCGCCGGATTTGCACTGTTTCAGAATTACCCAAACCCATTTAACCCGGCAACAAAGATCAGCTTTGCGCTTCCCGAAAGCGGGATTATATTACTCGAAATATTTGATATAACCGGCAGGCTTGTTTCTGAGATCGTGAACACAAAGCTCAGTGCCGGTATGCATGAATACAGCTTTGATGCAATGGATCTTGCAGCCGGCCTGTATCTCTGCAAGCTTACTTTCGGTACCGGTGGCTCCTCTGAAACAGCATTTTCAGATGTGAAAAAAATGTTATTAATAAAATAAAATTCATTCATCCCTTGACTTGAAGTCACAGGGTAATTTGCAGAAACAATTGATCAAAGGAAAGGAGAACGCACCATGTTAGACGATTTGACCAGGTCTGTAAAAGAAGCCGTCAGCGACGGCATACAGGATCCGCTCAACACTACCGGCGGCAGTTTTTTTGAAAACATTATGACCCGCTTCAAGGGAAGGCTTTTATTTTCAGCCGTATTTTTTCTCATTTTCGGAGCTGTAGCTTTGTTCATCATTCTTATGGTAGTGTTTTTTGTTTTTAAATCTTTGTAAATGTTTTAAAGGAGACCCAAAATGAATTTAAGAACCGCAGTTCTGCTGCCGCTGATATTCCCCGCAATACTTTCGGCGCAGCATATAAACAATACGCTTGGCGCGACGGGACAATTCACAATTAAAGATGCAGCCGCTACTTATTTTTCGTTAACACAAAGCAACGGTTACATAGATATTTCAAAAAGCATCCGGCTGCAGGAAACCACCGATCTTAACACCGGCGTAATATACAAAGGGGCATCACAGTTCATACACAACTACAAGAACGCTTCCAATATGGGCAATAATACATTTATTGGTATCAATTCTGGAAATTTCACTCTTGGAGGCGGTTCTTTCACAAATGGCTCTTTGAATACCGGCGTAGGCACAAATACACTTTCTGCTCTTACTACCGGAAGCTGGAATACCGCGTTGGGCTACAACTGTCTTAACGCGAATACAAGCGGAAACTACAATACGGCCCTGGGGCATTTTGTAATGAGCAATAACACTACAGGCAGTTTCAATCTTGGTATCGGCGGGCAAACATTATATTTTAACATAAGCGGTGTAGGTAACGCTGCCGTGGGTTATTACGCAATGCTTAACAACATCACCGGCGGAAGTAATTCCGCGTTTGGTACAAACGCGCTCGAAAAAAATACCTCCGGTTCAGATAATGTTGCTATTGGGAGGAATTCAATGAATAGCAACGAAACCGGCTTCAGAAATACCGCAGTTGGCTATTCTTCACTTTCACAATCCTTGGGGGCTTATAATACCGCAATTGGATACGACGCGGGAACCATAGTTACAACGGGCACAAATCTTACGCTTATTGGTAACAATGCAGAACCCTCTTCAGGTACTACGCAAAACCAGGTAACACTGGGCAATAATTCTGTCACTTCGCTTCGCTGCAATGTGCAGACTATCACTTCACTTTCCGATGCCCGTGATAAGAAAAATATCAATTCGCTTTCGCTCGGTATTAACTTCATTATGCGGCTCAAGCCGCGCCAGTTCAACTGGGATAGGCGCGAGTGGTATGATAACAATTCCCCCGATGGAACCAAAATGGAAAGCGCGCCAACTGCCGGGTTCATTGCGCAGGAACTGGATTCCGCGCAAAATGAATTCAGCGCGGAGTGGCTTAATCTTGTTCTGAAAGATAACCCCGATAAATGGGAGGCAACTTACGGCAATTTGCTGCCCGTTATTGTTAAGGCTATGCAGGAATTAAAGGAACAAAATGACATCCTGCAGAAAGAAAACACCAAACTCGCACGGCAGATAGAAAGCATGCAGGATCTTGAAGTAAGACTTGCCAAAATTGAAAATGAACTTACCCTGCCGGGTGAAGTAAAAGAAACCGGGAATGCCGGCAAATGAAGAGCGCGATTTTATTGTTCATTCTTTTTTTCGCGCTGCTTTGCTGCACATATATCTTCTCACAGCAAAGCAGCATCACATACCAAAGCGGATCTGTAATTGAAATTCAGACCGGAGCTGATGTATGCGCAGATATAATTACAATTAACGGATCTTACTCCGGCGGTGGATCCATATGCACAGGGGCACTGCCGGTAACACTTTCACTCTTCAACGCGCTCTCAGAAAAAAATAATGTAACTTTGCGCTGGAAAACCGAAACAGAAATTAATAACTCCGGGTTTGAGCTGCAGCGAAGAATTGATGAGAGTGATTGGCTTAAGATAGCCTTCCTGCCGGGTAACGGCACAGTTAACACACCTGTTGAATACCAATACACAGATACTAAACTCCTGCCGGGAAAGTACTTCTACAGGCTTAAACAGATAGATTACAGCGGCAGCTTTGAATATTATGAGCTGGCATTACCTGTATTGATATCTAAACCAAAGGTTTTCGCGCTCGGGCAAAGTTACCCGAATCCATCAAATCCAAAATGTAACATAGATTTTCAGCTGCCGGAAAAGGTTAAGGTAAACATCAGTATCTATGATATGCTCGGCAGACTAGCTGCTGTCTTGGCCGATGGTGAAATTGAAGCAGGGATACATACGGTTGAATTCGACGGAAGCAGCCTTTCAAGCGGTACTTATTTCTACCGTTTTACAGCCGGTTCATATACTGAAGTAAAAAAACTAATACTCGTAAAATAAAACTGTTGTTCTCCAATAAAGCGTAACCACAGAAAAGGGATTCCCCCCTGCTGTAAAAAAGGACTCCCTTTTTGGCGGGGAGTCCTTATTATTTACTTTTATTACGTTTCAGTTACTTCACCAAAACCATTTTTCTCGTTTCGGTGAACTCACCGCTGCTTATACTATAATAGTAAACACCACTGGAAAGCGCTGAAGCGTCAAAAGTCACTTCGTAACTTCCGGCCGGTTTATATTCATTTACCAATGAAGCAACTACACGTCCGGTAAGATCATACACCTTCAATGTAACGTTATTGCTTTTTGGTATGCTGAATTTTATTCCGGTTGAGGGATTGAACGGATTTGGATAATTCTGCTCAAGTGAATAATTTTCCGGCAATGAACTTCCATTGTTTCCGTTTGATAAAAGCGCACCCGGATTATACGGACTTATATACTGGAAATTGGAAGCAGATGTGACCGTTCTTATCAGCGAACCATTGACGGAATCAATTTCATGTACGCCCGCGGCATTTGTGACAAGATAGTTACCGTTACCAAGCAGGTAACTGCCTCTTAAGCCTGTAACGGCTGTCATTGTCCTGATATAATTTCCCGCGGAATCAAGTATCGTGAATCCGGAATTAGGCGTGCTGAACGCGCAAACGCCTATCCTCCCGCCCGGCAGTAATGAAAGCTGCTGCGGAAAGTTGATATTAGCAGTAGTATAGTAATTATTCAAAAATGTTCCGCTCAGGTCATACCTTGTTATCTTATTCGTACCCGATGAATTGGATACCAGTATATCGGTTGTGCGTATCAGAATATCGAACGGTGAATTTAAACCGCTTGTAATGAAACCGCCGATACTTACGCCGCCTGTATCAAACTGCTGAATTGTGTTCTGGCTTGTGCCTGAACCAACCGTCACAAGCATGTTGCCGTTTGGCCTGTAACAAATTCCCCTTATATTATCAAGTATCGCGTTGTTTACTCCCGATGAAGGAGCGTAAAACCCGATGTATGTACCGTTTGTATCAAACTTCTGCACAACATCGCTTAGCTGGTCTGCAACCAGGATGAACCTTCCTGAAAAATGCTGCTGTACATCCCTGGGACTTTGCAGCTGCGGTGCGGTTGTGGGTATAAAATTCGCATCCAGAAGATCACCCGTTTGAGCATCAAACATATATACCTTGTCATCTGTCCATTCGGGGATCAAAAGAAACCTGTCAGCGGTAACGCTTCTTGATACAACAGGGTCAAGCTGACCGCCGGTGTTATCAACAATCATTCCGTTGCCGTAGTATATTTTTGAATTAGTATTATTGTACAATGGAGTTATTTCTTCAATAAATGCCGCGTAACTGCCTTCATAAATATTTGCAGCATTCTTAATAACAGAGTAAACCACCTTGCCATCTTCGATGGCTTTTGCGTCTATCAAAAAACCGGTAGTCGTTCTGATACTTACAGGCTGACCAAGTTTAGTTGCCAGCTTGCCGGCCGTCAATTGCAGTTGATTGTTCTGCTCCGCATTGGTGATCAGCTGCTCAAAACTTATTCTTGGTTTTGCATCAGCGGATATTGCGAAAAATACTAAAAATAAAATAATAAAAATTTTAGTTTTCATTTTGCACTCCTTTTATTATTGAATTATCTAAACTTAAAAATTTTATCACCAAAATTATATGGAATAATTCTTCACTCTGCAATTTAACTGCTTTATAAATATATTATATAAAACAACATTTTTTAATATATTAGCTTAACTTAAAACCCGGAAATTCTATGAAAAAGATCTTAACCATTCTCCTTTTTTTATCAATTTTCAGTTTTTCTTCATCACTCGCCCAGGTGGTACAAAACAACGCCTACCAGTATTTTGTGGATATCACCAAGGCAGAAAATGACAGGCTTACCATTGAGCTTATAACACCCAAACTTATAGCAACCAAACTCAATTTTATGATGCCTGCCTATACTGCAGGCAGTTACAGGCTTTACAATTACGGCAGGTTTGTAACGGGACTCAAAGCATTTGATGAAAACGATAATCCGTTAACGGTTGTAAGAGCCGATACAAACATTTGGGAAATCTCCGGCGCGGGAAGTCTGTATAAGATCACTTACAAAGTTGACGATACATTTGATGACACTGAGAAAGGCGCGCCCGTTTTTGAACCTGCCGGCACAAATTTTGAAGATGGCAAAAATTTCCTGTTCAATAACCAGGCTATGTTCGGATATATTGAAGGATATACCAATGCTGAATTCAATCTTACTGTAACAAAACCCGGAGAATTCTACGGAGCAACTTCAATGGATGTTCTTGAACGCACCGAATCTGTTGACCGCTTCACCACGCCGAATTTCTTCAGCCTTGTTGATAACCCCCTGATGTACTGCCGGCCGGATACAACATCCATATATATGGGCAATGCCCAGATAATGTTCTCTGTTTATTCTGCGGGTAAAAATGTAAAGTCCGCGCAGATCTCAGAAGAAGTTAAAAAGGTCCTCGAAGCGCATAAAAAGTATATCGGTACTTTCCCCGTAGAAAAATATACTTTCATAATGTATCTTTTTGATAAACCGGGAATTTCCGGCGCAGCCGGCGCGCTTGAGCACAATAACTCATCTGTATATTTTATGCCCGATGCCAAACCCGGCGGGATGAAAGAATTTATGACCGCGATCAAACATGTAAGCGCGCATGAATTTTTTCATATCATAACTCCGTTGAACCTCCACAGCCGCGAAATAGCTGAGTTCAACTTCAACTACCCTAAAATGTCCAAACATCTCTGGCTGTATGAAGGTGTTACCGAATACGCCGCGCACCTTGTTCAGTTAAGGTCAGGGCTAATTTCTATGGATGAGTTCTGCAAAAATATGCAGGATAAAATGAACAACGCTGAGCGGTATGATAACAAACTTTCTTTTACAGATATCAGCCGCGGTGCGTTCACGGTTTATAAAGATCAATACCTCAATGTTTACGAAAAAGGCGCGCTTATTGGCTTCTGCCTTGATGTTCTGATTAGAGAATCAACCTCCGGCGAAAAGGGTATTATGGATATTCTGAACGCTTTGATCGCAAAATACGGAAAAGACAGACCCTTTGAAGATGAAGAGCTCTTTGGTGAAATTGAAGCAATAACTTCACCGGCTATCGGTGATTACCTTCGTAAATGCGTTGGAGGAATTGAACCGCTGCCGATTGGCAAAACGGCGAAGCTGCTTGGACTTGAATACACTAAAGAAAAATACAACCAGATCGATTTTGGCGACGTGGAATTTATCATGAATCAGGCAACATACCGCTTTTATTTTGCCAGGCTGAACTCACCCAGCAAGTTCACACTTAAACTGGGCATAAAGCCCGGCGATGAAATAGTTGCCGTAAACCGCATGCTTATCACACCTCTTAATCTGCATGATGTTTTCGGCTCACCCGAAAACAGTTTTTCCAATGGTGATAGTTACGAAATTGTCGTATCAAGGTTTGAAGGTACCCGAGAAACGCTTGTGAAGCTTGAGGCCGATGTAACAGGCTCAAGGGTAAGGTATAAACATGAATTCACTCAATCCAACAATTTCACAAACCAGCAGCTTGCCTTCAGGGATAAATGGCTGGGTAAATAATATTGGAATAGGACCGGATTTTTAAATATTACCTTTTCTAAAGGTTTTTCGCTGCGGCAATTTCATAATTATGAATAATTATGGTTGAATATTCATAAAAAACATTTATTTTACAATATTGTCAAACAAATATTTTAGGAGGTTATAATGAGATCAAAGCTTTTTGTTTTGTTGTTATTATTGCTGCCGCTTATTAGTACTGTTTATTCGCAGTCTAACTTAACCGGCGTTCTTCACAACCCTGAAATTCCTTACGTGGGAAATGTAGCAGAGTGGGGCTCAGACTTGGTGGTCACAAGTACTGAATCCCGCGGAAGGAATTCCGGCGTTTACAGAAGTTCAAACTCAAGTATTTACGTTGCAGTAAGCGATACAAATGTTCTTGCGGCAAATACAATGAATATCTTAAGATCTTCTAATAACGGTGCCAACTGGTCTATAGTTTATTCTGTTGGACCGGCAAGTATCAGAGTATTAAAAACCAAAATGCTGCTTATGGCAAATGACTCTCTTTATTGTGTACTTCAGACTGACCAATGGGGACTTTTTATCGTTAGTGTATTAAGCGGTCAGTTAAGGGTTTTTGGCCTTGGTTACAGAGATTTTGATGTTCACGTAACACCCTCAAACAGTATGTTTCTTTGGGCTGATTCGTTGGGTTCCAACAATATTTTCAGGTACGGCTCTACAAATGCCGGAATTAGCTGGCTTACCAGAGGTAATGTAACAAGTACAGGTGCTCATCCCAGAGTTTATTGTCCGCCCGGCAGTGATACTGTTCTGCTGAATTATCTTGATGCTACAGCTATTACAGATACATTGCTGCTTGGTATCCGCAGCGTTAGGTACAGGGAAACTGCACCCGGAACAGCTGCCGCTGTTGGCTCGTTTACCACCCCAATACCTGCCGGTGTTCCAAAAGATCAGTTTGCAGGTGTAAAATACAGAACAGGCGCATGGATATTTTATACAACCGGTACAACGGGAAGTATAAACCTGAATTGCATCGCCAGCACTGATGCGGGTGTAACTTACGGCGCGCCGGTTGTGATAGGTTCGCTCCCATCGCGTGATGAATATTGGTTTGACGCGCAGCATTATACATTCGGTTCAGGCGGAGTTGATCTGATTTACTATTCTGATACATTGCAGGCTGGCGCACCCACAAACGCTACAGATAGAATGTATTATACCAGTGCCGCAATCAACACACCCGGTACATTCGCAGCTTCAACGCAGTTCAGCGAACATGCTCCGGGATGGTCAGCTAACGGTTATATTCCATTCCTTGTTGAATACTATGATTCAGGTGGAGATGCTGCCGCATTCTGGATCGGGCAGGATGGCGCGAATAAAAGGCTTTATATGGATAGACTCTCAGCCGTCACAGGTATTTCATCAAACGGAAATGAGATCCCTGAAAAATTCAATTTAAGCCAGAACTATCCGAATCCTTTCAATCCTGTAACCAATATTAACTTTTCGCTTCCAAAAAGCGGCTTTGTTTCATTGAAAGTATATGATGTTATGGGTCGTGAAGTTGCTGCATTAGTTAATAAGGATATGAATGCCGGTTCTTATAAAGTTGATTTTGATGCATCAAGGCTTTCAACCGGTGTTTATTTCTACCGCTTAACTGCAGGTGAATTTACAGATACCAAAAAGCTGATGCTGATAAAGTAGTGAAGCTACTTTAGAAATCTGGCTTTGACAGATTGGTTAAATAAATATCAGCATATTTTACATGTTTTAGGGGCGGAACTTCCGCCCCTTTTTATTTTTTATCCGTTAATTGTTCCGGAATTGTCTATTGCAGCCAAACAATTTTAATTTTTTCTTCTATCTGCTTAAACTCTTTATCGCCTGTAACAAGCAAAGCCTTTTTCATCTCTGCAAGTCCTGCAGCAAAAGCATCTGCATAACTCATTTTAAAATGCGCTTTATATTGGGCAGCAATTAAAACTTCATCCAATTCAGCAATAATAATTTTGATAGGAAACTTTAAGATCATCTCTTTGTATTTTTCTGCTCTTTGCTTTCCGCCTTCGCGAAATGCAATGTAATACATTTCCCCGAAATTAATTACGGAAATATATATTTCCGCTCTGCCCTCAGATGCATCTGCAAGAATTTCCGTAACTATATCGGCCCCTTTTTCGTTTTCTGCATAAGCAATTAAAGCAAAGCTGTCTAATACATATTTTTTCATTCTGTTAATTTATGTTTATAGTTCACGCTCTGTCTTTTTTTCTTCCATAAGCATCTTTAACATTTTACCCTTAGTGCCCATAAATCCAACATTTGCCCTTATGAATTCTGCCGTTACAGGTAGAAGCTTGATACCGTCAGATTCTTCAATAAAATTTACTCTGGTTCCATCCTTGATTTTATATTTCTTCCTTAACCTTGAAGGTATTACAAGCTGGCCTTTTGTTGTTATTTTAGATGATTCCATTTCTGCCCTTTTATTAGTTTACCAAAATTAAGAATTTCTAAAATGTAAGTCAAGTTGAATTGTCTTACATTTTAATTTATTATTAATTATTTAATATGGTGTACTTATTAAATTTATAGTATTTTCCATTTAATTAACTTAAATCCTTTAATCATTCCAATTATTTAGTTATTTTACATTAAACCAATAAATTCTACATCACATTAGAGCCGGCAAAAAATAGTTAGAGCTTAATGTTTTGTTTAAAAATAACATAATGGCAAAAACAAACCAGGATAATAACAAAGAATACACCGAAGCCCCTGAGGCTAATCCCGTAATGGAATCACTCGAGCGCCCTAGAGTAGCTGCGCTTGATAATATTCTAGGGCAGCCCTTCAAAGTGCTTGATGACGGCTTCATCCGCGTGATAGATTACATGGGTTCTGATGAATCCATAGTGCAGGCTGCGCGTGTATCTTACGGCAAAGGTACAAAAAAAGTTCACGAAGACCGCGGACTTATCCGCTATCTTATGCGCCACCATCACACCACACCATTTGAAATGTGCGAAATAAAATTCCACGTACGCGTGCCAATGGATTGCTGGAGGCAATGGATACGCCACCGTATGGCGAATGTCAACGAATATTCCACCCGCTACAGCGTAGCAATTGATTCCGCCCAAACCACAAGCGAGGCTGAATGGCGCATACAGGCATCCGGTAACCGCCAGGGTTCAGCCGGCTTCGCAGCAGATGCCGAAGGCAAAACGCTCACAGAAAAAGAGCGTTACCTGCAGTCTCTTGCCCGCGAAATTTATGACGAAAGATTAAAAATGGGCATAGCCCGTGAACAGGCAAGAAAAGATCTGCCGCTTTCCACTTACACCGAAGCTTACTGGAAAGTTGATCTGCATAACCTGCTTCACTTCCTCTATTTAAGGATGGACGCGCATGCGCAGTATGAAATACGCCGCTATGCTGAAATTATGGGTCATGAAATCGTTGCAAAATGGTGCCCCGCAGTGTGGGAAGCATTCATGGATTACAGGGTGAACTCAAACAGTTTCACAAGACTCGAAATGGAAGTGTTAACCGCAATGACGCAGGGTGATAGTGAAAAAGCTGCCGCTTTGGGTAAATCGTTTAACTGGCTGGATGATGCCGGTAAACCTAAAAAGAACCGCGAGCGCGCAGAGTTTGAAGATAAACTCTCTGGGCTCGGTTTAAAAGCTCCCTGGCAGGTTTAACTCACTCCCTTTGAGCGTTTCACATTCCCGCACTGAGAAGCTGCAGAACGTAGTCAAATGGCTTGTGGTCTATTTTCATATATCCGCTGAAAGGATTATCAAGCAGTAATATCATATACAGAATAAGTGTATTCAATACAGTAAGCGCAGATGTCATTACAAACTGGTGCGTAATATTCTTGGCGTAGAAAAAATATGTATATAACACCGTTACCACGGAACCGAACAGCAATACCACCCAGATTATTCCCGGAATATTATTGCTGCTGTCAAATATCCGCATTCTCCGCTTCTCACCGGCATCGTTCAGATGCTTCAGGGTCTCCTGGTATGCAATTTCATTTTTGATCAGGGAGCGGTCTAACGATGTGAAAAATGTCCACAAAAGATGAAAACTCTCTCTCGCCTTCAGGCTTGGTTCACCTTCTTCAAGCTGTTTCCATTCACTGTTAATTACATCTTCCGTATAGGTTCTAAGCAGCGGTATAACCTGAGACCTGTATGGCTCAGGAAGCGCTTTTGAATTATGAAAAATATCCGCAAGCTCAATAGTTTCCTGGTCAACATTCTTTTTTGAATTGTCATATTCCGTCCATGTTGCAAACACTACAAAGGCTACAAGTACCGCGTATATCAACCCGAAGGCGTTAAAAATAAATCCGCCAACTTCATGATTTTGCCTCAGCACATCTTCGGTGTAGAATTTGCGTACTATCTTCAATCCCGCATATGAAACTAACACAGTAAATAAAGAAAGTACTGTAATTGCAATTACCGGGTGCCAGTCTAAAATAAATTCCATATTTCAAAAATATACGTAAAATAAATGTTAAACAAGTAAATTACACTGAAATTAAACGCCCTGTAAACAGAGAATACTTCACTATTTATCAATTTGTTTTTTTGGTGATATATTCATAATTTACGATAAATTATTTAACAGTATATGGAGCTCACCAGAAGAAAGTTCATCACAATTTGCTCTCTTGGAGCAGCGGCCTTAACGCTTGCGCCGGTTATGCAGGCCTGCACAAAAACATCAGAGCTTAACCCTGATCAGTTCTTAAAACTCTCGGCATTACTTACCGGGTTCAAAGAAAAAGAACTTGATGTGAAGCTCGCGGAAACATACATGAACTCGCTTAACGACTTCCCGCCTTCAAAGGCCGGATTGGGCGATATATATAAAACCATCGGTCTTGGTGACGGCGAAAAACCGACTCCGCCATTTATCGAAGGCACCCTGTTTACTAACCCCGAAGAAAAGATCCTTGCTGATACACTGATCCAATACTGGTACACCGGCACTTACAAAGCTGCATCGGGAATGAAATCAGCTTCTTACCAGAACCAGCTTGCATGGAAATCGACAGGTTACCTTATCCCCAACGCGCAATGCCGCGGCACATTCGGTTTCTGGGCTGATAAGCCGAATATTGCTTAAATTTCACAAAACAAAATTTCAGTAAAATCTATTACTCTTTTTTATATGGCAGATTATAACGCAGATGTAGTAATTGTTGGTTCAGGTATTGCAGGCTCGCTTCTTGCGCTGGGCCTGGCGCGCTCGCGCGCGAAGGTTTTGATAATTGAAGCCGGCGACCGCATCGACCGTTATAAGGCAATTGATAACTATATGAACGATCCCGGGCGGAATAATGATACACCCTACTCCCCCATTTCCAAACTTGCGCCGTATCCGCCAATGATGAACCCCGATGATTATTATATTCAAATGGGACCCGATAAATTCCAAAGTAACTATATTAAAGCTGTGGGCGGCACAACATGGCACTGGCTCGGCACTGCGCTTCGCTTTGTGCCAAATGATTTCAGGATGAAAAGCGCTTACGGCGTTGGTATTGATTGGCCCATAGGCTACAGCGATCTTGAAGACTGGTACTACAAAGCCGAGCAGGAACTGCCCGTGGCAGGCGATAGCAAAGCTCCGCTTGGAGTTGAACGCAGTAAACCATATCCAACACCCGCAATCCCGATGACGTATCTGGATAAAATTGTTGAAAAAGCATTCGCCGGCATTTCACTGCCCGATGCCCCTGAAATTAAACTGAGTGTGGCAAGTACACCGCAGGGCAGGCTCTCAGTTGATCGTGACGGCAGACCCGCCTGCTGCGGCAGCAATAACTGCATACCAATGTGTCCAGTGGGCGCAAAATATGATGCCTCAATGACCATCCAAAAAGCTGAAGAGCTTGGCGTGCAGGTTCTAACCAATGCCACCGCGAATTTCATTCAAACGGATGATGATGGCAGCATCACGGCAATAAAATTTAAAACGCCGCAGGGCGAAAAAACCGCCACCGGAAAAATTTTCGTAATCGCCGCGCACGCAATTGAAACACCCAAGCTTTTGCTGATGTCAAAAAGTGAAAAGTATCCCAACGGGCTGGCCAATTCAAGCGACCAGGTGGGAAGGAATTTAATGGATCATAACTGTGTGCTTGCATACGGACTCACAAAAGAACCTGTCTATCCGTACCAGTCACCGCTTTCCACAAGCGGCGTTGAAGTGGTAAAAGATGGCTCATTCCGCAGCAAACGCGGAGCGTTCAGAATAGAAATAGGCAACGATGGCTGGAGCTGGCCTGTTGGTTACCCCGATGTATTAGCCGAAACGCTGATAAAATCCACCGGCGGAAGAACACAGAAAAAAAATTCACCGTTGAATGAAAGATCCGATACACCTGCTAAGCCAAACCAATTGTACGGCACAAAGCTCCGCGAAATGATAAAAAATAACGTAGCCCATGAAATTCGCTTCGCGTTTTTGGTTGAGCAATTGCCTGACCCCGAAAACCGTATCGTGCCGGCATACGATCAGCTTGATTCCAATGGAATGCCGCGGCCGAAACTGTATTACAAACTTGATGATTACTGTAAAGCAGGAATTAAAACCGCTATTGATACACAAAAACTCATGCTGGATTCTCTCGGCTGTACCCAACAGCATCATTCAGCGCCCTGGGGAGCGGGACATATTGTCGGCACAACCCGCATGGGCGATGACCCGAAAACTTCTGTGGTTAGCAAGGATTTACGTTCCCACGATCATAAAAATCTGTTCATACTCGGCAGCAATACCTTCCCAACCGTTGCGGCGTCTAATCCAACATTAACAATCGCGGCGCTTTCGCTCCGCGCTGTTGAAACCATTCAAAAGCAGCTTTTGGATATGCCCTGAGTGTATCAGGCGATTCCAAGCATTAAACCCATAAACCATTATAAATAGTGGTTTACCCTGCCAACTAAATTCATTCATTTTTTCTTCAAACATTTTCAGTTAACTTACCCTCTTAGTCAAATTCGATTTCTGAAAAATACATGATATTAAGAACAAGGGGTTGCAACCCCTTGTTCGTGAATTTTCGGGATGTCAATTATACACAAAAGATAAAATAAACTTGTCATTCTTAGATAAAATTTCAATTCAGGGCGCGCGGGTACATAACTTAAAGAATATTGATATCGATATTCCCCGCGATAAATTTGTGGTTATTACAGGGATCTCTGGTTCAGGTAAATCATCCCTCGCCTTTGATACCATTTACGCCGAAGGCCAGCGCAGGTTTGTTGAAACACTCTCCGCTTACGCGCGCCAGTTCATTGGCGGTATTGAACGCCCTGATGTAGATAAGATCGAAGGGCTCTCGCCATCAATTTCAATCGAGCAGAAAACAATTTCACATAATCCCCGTTCAACCGTTGGCACTGTCACCGAAATTTATGATTTTCTCAGGCTGCTTTATTCAAAATGCGGCACGCAGCACTGCACAAATTGCGGCCAGCCTGTACAAAGGCAAAGCGTTCAGCAGATAATTGACCACATCAGGGAAAATCTTGATACAAAAAGAATTAACATCCTTGCTCCCGTTGTAAAAGGCCGCAAAGGTCACTACCGCGAATTATTTGAGCAGATAGAAAAAGACGGCTTCACTAAAGTAAGGGTTGATAAAGTCATAAAAGATATCACCCCAAAAATGAAGCTTGACCGCTACAAAATTCACGATATTGAAATTGTGGTTGATAGAATAATGGTCACAAAAGCCACTTCGCTCAGGCTCACCGATTCAGTGGAAACTGCCCTGCGTTTTGGCGGCGGCATTGTTATTATTACGGAGTCCGACAGCGATGGCTCAAAAGATAAACTCTTCAGCGAAAAACTCGCCTGCCCGACCTGCGGCATTGGTTTTGATGAACCCGCTCCGAATTCGTTTTCGTTCAACTCACCCTACGGCTGGTGCCCTGATTGCCTTGGCCTTGGCGCGCGTAAAGAGCTTGATGAAAGACTTATTATCACAGATTATGATCTCTCAATTGCAGAAGGCGCTATCGCGCCGCTTGGTAAACCAAGGACTAACTGGACATTCACCGTACTGAAGCAACTGATCGAGTCATGGGGTTACGATTTTGATACTCCGCTGAGTAAACTCAGCAAAGATGAGCTTGAAATTATTATGAATGGCGACAGCCAGAAGCGTAATTACAAGTATGTTGATTCCCGCGGAATACAGCGCGAATACTCACATAAATTCCAGGGTGTGAAAAAAATTATTCTGGATTATTACCGCAACCAGACCTCTGAATATATCTCCAACTGGGCGGAAAGCTTTATGACTTCCAATACATGCGATACCTGCAAAGGCGGCAAACTTAAAGCATCAAGCCTTGCTGTGTTGGTTGATTCCACCGAAGGAAAAAAGAATATCTACGAAGTTTCACTTCTTTCTATCAGGAAGGCGCGCGATTACTTTGATACACTCATACTAAACGAACGCCAGCAGATCATCGCAAAACAGATACTCAAGGAAATAAAAATGCGCCTGGAGTTCATGCTGAACGTTGGCCTGGATTATCTCTCCCTCGATAGGAACGCCCGAACACTTTCCGGCGGCGAAGCGCAGAGAATAAAGCTCGCTACGCAGATCGGCTCACAGCTTCGCGGGGTACTGTATATACTGGATGAACCCAGCATTGGGCTGCATCAGCGTGATAACGAGCTTTTGATCAAATCTTTGAAGAACCTGCGCGATATTGGTAACACCGTTATTGTGGTTGAGCATGATAAACAAATGATGGAAGAAGCTGATTTTGTAGTGGATCTGGGTCCGGGCGCAGGTGAGCACGGGGGAAGGATCGTAGCATTCGGAAAACCGGGATCACTGAACGGCAATTCGCTTACATCGCTTTATATTTCCGGTAAAAAAAGTATTGAGGTCCCCAAAAAACGCAGAATAGGAAACGGGCAATCACTGGTATTAAAAGGCGCATCGGGTAACAATCTCAAAAAAGTCAACCTTACTGTTCCCCTTGGCAAATTCATCTGTATTACGGGTGTCAGCGGTTCCGGAAAATCATCGCTCATAAACGAAACACTTTACCGTGTGCTTTCAAGAAAATTTTTCAAAACACCCGAGCCGCCTTTACCTTATGAAAAAATTGAGGGTCTTAAAAATGTCAACAAGGTGATTGAAGTTGACCAGTCGCCAATCGGCAGAACGCCGCGAAGCAACCCCGCAACATATACGGGTTTGTTTACATTCATACGTGATCTGTTTGCTACGCTCCCCGAAGCCAAGATACGCGGCTACAAGGTGGGCAGGTTCAGCTTCAACGTGAAGGGCGGCAGATGTGAAGCCTGTGAAGGCGGCGGACAGAAAAAAATTGAAATGAACTTCCTGCCTGATGTTTATGTAACCTGTGATGTTTGCCGCGGCAAACGCTACAACCGCGAAACTCTTGAAGTGCGTTACAAGGGAAAAAATATTTCTGATGTGCTTGAAATGACAGTTGAAGAAGCCGTTGGCTTCTTTGAAGCGATTCCTTCACTCAAGCGCAAACTGCAAACATTGTATGACGTTGGTTTGGGTTATATCAGGCTTGGACAATCGGCAGTTACGCTTTCAGGCGGTGAAGCGCAGCGTGTAAAGCTTTCAACTGAGCTTTCTAAGATTCAGACAGGAAAAACAATTTACATACTTGATGAACCTACTACAGGACTGCATTTTGAGGATATTAGTATGCTGCTCAAGGTATTGAACCAGCTTGTTGATAAGGGTAATTCAGTAATTGTAATTGAGCATAACCTGGATGTGATTAAAACTGCTGACTGGGTAATTGATCTCGGCCCCGAAGGCGGCGAGGCCGGCGGTAAGATAATTGCAGAAGGAACCCCCGAGGATATTGTTAAGAACTACATGAAACAATCCGTCACCGCAAAATTCCTGAAACCGGAATTGAAATAGGCTTTTCTTTGGAGTGCACTGACTTAGATGTGACGTCAGGTATTTACCTGACGTGCAAGCAAAGCTTGCAAAACAATTTTCCACAGCGTCAGGCTGAAAGTCTTTAGATATTCACATGACGCGAATGCGAAGCATTCATATGATCCTGTCTACTCTTAATACCGAGTCATCATCTAGATAATAATTCCTGGCACTTGAATAATTCCAGTCTGTTATATTTTCTACCAGACCAGCCTTAACTGGATTGTTGTGAATGTAATCCATCTTAATTTTTAATGTCTTTTCACTGGTTAATATCAAATCATCAAATCTATCTTTCCATAATCTGTAATTTCCTGTACCCCCTAAATCGTACAATTCATTCAGTAATTTAACTTTCTTGTCTCTTTTTAGTAATTTGATAACTTCTGTTGAAGTGTGCCTTTTAAAATCTCTCATATAATCAGAAACACTATTGCTCTCATTCATCTTCAAAATTAAATGAACATGATTTGGCATTAATACGTAGGCTATAATATATGAAGAATACTTCTTTCTTGTAAAGTTTAATGAATCAATTAATATATCATAATATAAATTGTGAACTGCAAACACTTTACGAAAACCTAAAACAGTGGTAGTTATAAAGTAAGTGTTATCAAGATTATCATATGTTTTTCTTCCTCTTAATCCCATGTATTCTGTTTAAATTTACGTCAGCAACGCTGACGTGTCAGGTAAATACATGACACCACTTAACAAAATAATATAAATTCAATCTTCCAGGATTTCTACCAGGAAAAAATTTCCAGTAAACGATTAATTACTTCATTTGCTGTATCTTCGTTGATAGATCCCAATTTACTGATCAGTCTTCCCCTATCAACAGTCCTGACCTGATCTAATGCTATTTCGCCCTTTTTTCCTTTAAATTTGCATTCTACTCTGCTTGCATAGCCTTTTAGTGTCGATGTCATAGGAGCAACGATAACAGTTCTTAGATATCTATTCATTTCGTTGGGCGAAACTACAACGCACGGTCTTCCTTTGTTAATTTCACTTCCCTTTGTCGGGTCAAGGTTAACAAAATAAACTTCAAATCTGGAAACTACCATTTCCAATCCTCTTTATCAAATTCATTTTCAAAATCACCCATTAACAGATCATCCTGTTCTTTGCCATTATTGGTTAATTTTTTAAAGCTATCTTCCCATCCATCTCTTGGTTTTTGGGGACTTGTGATCATGATTTTTTTATCTTTAACTTTGATCTCAACGGTATCTCCAAGATCACACTCTTCAATTACCGATTTCGGGAGCCTGATACCCCTGGAATTTCCAATTTTTATTAATTGTGCTTTCATAATTACAATGTAATTACATTTTAGAATAAATTCAAGAGGTAAAACAATGAATATTTCTCCTGTTTTACTGTTTCCCCCACTCTAAACTGCCTTAGCAGTCAAGAGAGCGGGGCTATTATTATTGCCACGACCTTTAGGTGTGATGTCAGGCTGAAAGTCTTTAGATATTTACCTGACACCACTTAAATTATACTTTCCATCATACCAACAATCTTCTCAGCGCTCTGGTCAACCATGCATTTAAAATGCCCCAATGGACAGTTATCCCGCCCGTGGTCTGTACAGGGTCTGCACTCAAGTGAATCAATTTCAGCAATTTGATATTTTGATGTAAGCGGGTAGAAACCGAAGGATATATCTGTTGAACCGTAGATCAATACTATTGGAATCCCGCTGGCGGAACCTAAATGCTGCGCGGCGGAATCAACAGTTATAAGCGCTTTTGATTGTGTCATCACTTCGTATGACTCCGGCGGGCTCAGCTTTCCGCAAAGATTCATAATTGATTCATCATTAAGCTTTGCCTCAAGTTCACTGCAGTATGCTTTATCGGCTTCGCCGCCCACTAAAGCAACATTATAGCCCTTAAACAACAGTATTTTTGCAATTTCTGCAGCTTTTTCCAACGGAAGCTGTTTTGTGAACCACTTTGAGCACGGCGCAAAACTTATGAGGTTTGATCTATGTGTCAGCAGGTGTCTGACATTCTCTTTCTGTTGAATCGAAGGATACAATTCAGGCCTGAGTGAAACTTTTTTCTCATCATACTCAAGTCCGGGAATTTGTTTTACCAGCTCCAGGTTACGGTAGATTTCGTGCTTATCTTTAATGTACTTAACTTTGTTGGTAAGCAAAAACGCCAGTGAATTTTCTTCAAATCCGATCCTCACTTTGCTTTCGCTGTAATATGTAAGCAGCGCGCTGCGCAAAAACCTGTGCGGCGAAATTACAATATCATATTCCACTTCCCGTATTTCATTCAGCACTTCTATAAATTTATCCAGCTTATCGCCGCCCTTTTTATCGTATGGTATAACATTGTTTATGGCGGGGTGATTCTGCAGCACACTCTCTGTTGAAGGAATACACAAAAAATCAACCAGCGCATCTGGCAAATGCGCTTTTATTGACTGCACCATCGGCAACGCAAGTATCACATCACCAAGGAAAGCCGTTTGTATTATCAGTATTTTTTTATTTTTCAAAAATTGTATCGATTACACATTCTTAAACCTCCTGTGGAACCATAGCCAGTGATCGGGTCTGCGCTTAATATATTCAACCAGCAGGTCAGCATGCGCCTGAGTCAATGCCTTAACGTTATCTTCCGTTGATTCTTTGTACTTTGAAGTATCAATTTCATGCAGCCTTAACGAATACGTTCCGTCTGGATTCCTTGTAGATACCCCGAACAATACTTCCGCCCCTGTCTTAATAGCGATACGTGCTGTGCCTTCATAGGTTGGCACTCCTTCAATAAAAAAGTTCACCTTAACATTTTCTTTTGGGGCGGATTGATCGCCCAGCATTGCAACAATTCCGTTGCTTTTCAGTACTTTCAATATTTCACGCAGTGAATTTTTCATATCTATCATCCTGTTGCCGCCCGATGTTCTGATGCTGTTTATTCCTTCATTCACTCTTTTGTTGGTTTGTTCTTTAACTATCACGTTAAACGGAATGCTCAGCATTTTACTCACTCCGTATGCGGTTAATTCCCAGTTCCCGAAATGAGCGCTTATAAGAATTAGCCCCTTGCCGGAATTCAGTTTCTCGGTTATAAGTTCAATATTCTTGATCTTTAAAAGTTTGTGTAAACCTTTTATCGAAAATTTCCTGAGATAAAAAAATTCCGCTATTACAGTAAGCACGTTTACATAACATCCTTTTACTATTTCATTTAACTCTTTATCGCTTTTATCCGGGAATGCCAGCTTCAAATTGCTTAATGCGGTTTGTTTTCGGATCGGCAGTATATAATAGAAAGCTTTTCCTTTCAGCCCCGCGGCAAACTGAATGAACCTAAGAGGAAATAAGGGTATCATCACCTTAAGAATTTCAAACAATACGTACAGCAGAAGATTCATTATAAATTACAGGTAAAATGTTTCGGTTTTCAACAACAAAACTAACCAAAAATCAAACATATAGCAATTTAATATACCTTTCCTGCAGGTCCTAATTTATTTCTTTGAACTTACATCACCGGCTTAATCAAAAAATGACTATAATAACCATTTGCTAATTTGTATATTTGCAGAATATATAATAATATACCATGAAATACAGGCAGCTTGGAAAATACGGCATCAGGCTTTCAGCCATTGGGATTGGAAGCTGGCTTACCTACGGCATGTCAATTAACGATAAAACCGCGCTAAATTGCATAAAAACAGCACTTGATAACGGAATTATCTTCTTTGATACTGCCGATATCTATAATAAAGGCGAAGCGGAACTTTCACTGGGCCGCATATTTTTTGATGAACTCAAAATTACCCGCGAAGATGTTGTTATTGCTTCTAAATGCTTCTGGCCAATGTCGCAAAATCCAAACGACCAGGGACTCTCGCGTAAACATGTTTTTGAATCAGTTCATAAGTCACTTAAAAGGCTTAAGACTGATTACATCGATCTGTATCAGTGCCACAGGCACGACCCGAACACCCCAATGGAGGAAATTTGCCGCTCTTTCAATGATCTTATCCTGCAGGGAAAGCTGCTGTATTGGGGAGTAAGTGAATGGTCAGCCGAAAACATAGATGAAGCGGCAGCGGTATGTGAAAAGTATAATCTGCACAGACCCGTAAGCAATCAGCCGCAGTACAGTATTATTCGCCCGCAAATAGAAACAAACGGCGTTATGGCAGCCTGCGAAAAATACGGCATGGGTGAAGTTGTGTGGTCGCCTCTTGCGCAGGGTCTGTTGAGCGGTAAATATTCCGGCGGTAACATTCCCAAAGATTCCCGCGCCGCAAATGACAAAGTAAATCATTTCATAAAAGATAGTGTAAGTAATTCTGAACTTCTTACACAGGTCGATAAATTCGCTGAACTTGCCCGCAGCATTAACGCCACACCTGCGCAGCTTGCGCTGGCATGGTGTCTGCGCAAAGATAATATTACAAGCGCAATAACAAGCGCCTCAAAACCTGAACAGATCATAGAAAACTGCGGCGCGGCTGAAATAGATTTCTCGCCGGCACTGGAACAGGCTGTAAAGGAGATATTTTCTTAAGTGAAACTTGCTGTTATTGGTGAGCCCTGCATGGATTATATTCACCGGGGAGATGAGACTACCCAAAAACAATTCGGGGGAATTCTCTATTCACTGGTCTCACTTGCTGTAATATCAAAAAATGCTGCAACTATCTGCCCCGTTATGAATCTTGGTGAAGATGAGTACGAAAACGTTACCGGATTCTTAAAAACTATCGGGAATATTGATCTTTCACATATTAAAAAAACTTCACATAAAACCCGTGTTGTAAATCTGTTTTACAAGGATAAAGACTCGGTACTCAACGTTTCAACAAAGAAAACATACGATAGAGAAGAGAATTCTACTGAACCTACTTTGCCTGTAGAATACGAACAGATAAGCTATCTGCTGCCTGAACTGGACGGGATACTTGTAAATCTTGTTTCAGGGGTTGATGTAACTCTAAACTCTTTGCAGGAAATTCGCAAACAATTCAACGGGTATATTCACATGGATCTTCATAACCTTGTAATGCAAACCTTCCCTGACGGAACACGCAAACAAATGCCTGTAAAAGAGTGGAAGAGCTGGGTTTCACAGACTGATACGCTGCAAATGAACGAATCTGAGTTAAATATTCTCACAGGTGATAATGTTACTGAATACGATACAGCAAAAAAAATTCTTTCCGGTGGAAATGTAAATGCGCTCGCAGTAACCCGCGGCAGGTCAGGTGTTAGCCTTTTTACAATGCGGAAAAATAACAGTAATACATCCGGCGAACTTGACAAACTTGATGTTCCACGGATAGATAGTCCCGATTTTATTGATTCCACAGGCTGCGGCGATGTTTTTGCATCAAGTTTTTTTTACAATAATGCTGAACGAAAACTCGAGGATGTACCCGGAGCATTGAATTTTGCAAACAAAATGGCAAGTAAAAACTCTTCGCTGCGCGGAGTTGAAGATCTGCCAAATCTAATGAATTAATGAGTATACCTCCCCCCTCTCCTTTTCCCAAAGGGACTCCTTTGGAGTAGGAGAGGGGTTGGGGGTGAGGTAAAACATTGAACAAACCAAAAAAAATATTAGTTACCGGAGCAAACGGACTCCTGGGACAAAAAACCGCTGAGCTCTTCAGGCATGAATCTCAACATGAGCTCATTTTAACAGATCTGCATGATAATGCTTTTGAATCACGCGGCTTTGATTACTTCCCGATGGATATTACAAAGAAAGAAGAAGTCAAAGAAGCTGTTAAAAAATACCTGCCGGATATTGTAATAAATACCGCTGCATTTACCAATGTTGATGGCTGTGAAACCGAGCGGGAGCAAAGCTGGCGGGTTAATGTTGACGCAGTGAAACATTTCATAATTGCCTCAAGGATAAATTCATCAAAGATAGTCCACATTTCCACTGATTATATCTTTGACGGTAAAGCGGGAAACTACAGCGAAAGCTCAAAGCCTAATCCGCTGAGCTATTACGGCAAAAGTAAGCTTGCCGCTGAAAACGCGCTGGTAACCAGCGGAATCGATTTCGCTATTGTTCGCACCATGATAATCTACGGTACAGGCAAAAACCTGAGACCTAATTTTGCCGTATGGCTCATAAACATGCTTTCTGAAAAGAATTCCGTCACAATTGTAGATGACCAGTTCGGTATGCCCACTATTGTAGATGATCTTGGCTGGGCGCTGGTAAAAATGGTTGACCTCAATAAATCAGGCATCTATAATGTCTGCGGCAGTGAGTATCTAAGCAGATATGAATTTGCGGTAAAACTTGCTGAAATTTTCGGGTTTAATGAAAACCTCATAAAACCCATTAAAACTACCGATCTCAACCAGGCTGCCGCCAGACCAATGAATTCAAGTTTCATTCTGCTTAAAGCAAAGACAGATCTTGACCTGAATCCGCTGAACGTAACAGAAGGCCTGAACCTTCTGAAAGTTCAGCTTGGATTATAAAAAAGTAGTGGCACAGACATTCTTGTCTGTGCTTAATTTGGCTGCGTAAGGTAATAATTTTAACCGCGTCAGGTCGTAAGTCCTGACGCCACAAACGAAGTGGCGTCGGGAGTTAACTCCCGACACATATTAGGAAACTAATTTTAACTGAATATAAATTATGTTAGATCTAAAATTAATAAGAGAAAATCCCGAACTCATAAAGCAAAAACTTGAAGCCAGAAACATGACCACAGAAAGTGTGGATAAAATTCTCGCACTGGATGTACAGCGCAGAGAGTATATTGGCGAAGTTGAAAAACTTAAAGGCCTTCGCAATACTGTTTCCCAGGAAATCGCGAGAATGAAAAAAGAAGGATCAAATGCCGATGATAAAATTGCTGATATGAAAAAAGTATCAGATGATATTAAGGCTATTGATGATAAACTCGCTGAGGCTGAAAAAAATATCGGTTACTTACTGATGGATATTCCAAATCTTGCTGAAGATTCTGTTCCACTTGGCAAAACCAGCGACGAGAACGTTCAGTTCAAAATTTGGGGCGAAAAAGCTTCAGGTGATTTCAAATATCTCGATCATGTTGAGCTTGGCAAAAAGCTCGATATCCTTGATTTTAGTGTTGGCACAAAAATTTCAGGCAGCGGCTTCCCTTTTTACAAGGGTAAAGGCGCTATTCTTGAGCGCGCGCTGATAAACTTCATGCTTGACACGCACAAAGGCAACGGTTATACTGAAGTCGGCGTTCCTTTTCTGGTAAACCGTGAATCAATGGAAGCTGCCGAAAAGGTTCCAAAGTTTGAGGAAGATATGTACCGCACTGATCCCGATGACCTGTTCGCGATCCCAACTGCTGAAGTACCGATTGTAAATATTCACAGGGATGAACTTATGAATACTGGAAGTTTGCCGGTAAAATACTGCGGTTACACCGCTTGCTTCCGCAGGGAAGCCGGCAGCTATGGCAAAGATACCAAGGGATTCCTGAGAGTTCACCAGTTCAATAAAGTTGAGCTCATCAACTTCTGCCTGCCTGAAGAATCCTATGCGCAGATGGAAGAAATGCTCTCCCACGCCTGCGGCATACTCGAAGCATTGAACATACACTACCGCGTAGTGAATGTATGCACGGGTGATATGGGTTTTGCCGCAAGCAAGCAGTACGATATCGAAGTATGGTCTCCCGCCGAAAACAAATGGCTCGAAGCTTCAAGCGTAAGCAACTGCACTGATTTTCAGTCACGCCGCGCTATGATCCGTTTTAAACGCGATAAGAAGACTGAGTATGTACACATACTTAACGGCTCTGGGCTCGCTACATCAAGACTGTATGTTTCGCTTATAGAATCAAACCAAACCCCCGAGGGTAAAATTATTATACCAAAGGTACTGCAAAACTATACAGGGTTTGATACAATAGGGTAACACCCCGAATTTCATTCTCAGCCTGCCTGGTCATAACCCGGGCAGGCTTTTTTTGTATTTGAATTAAAGTTTTTAACTAACCGTAATTATTATATTTTATAGGGATTTAGAGTAATTTCATCACACCATCTTACGTTTCATTTCTGTTAAGAAATTAATATTTTCACCTAAGTATTTATAAATTAATGATATAACCATGAAAAAGCTCTTCAGTCTTTTTGTATTTTCAATAGTACTTTTACGTTTTTCTCCATTAAATGCAGATGTAATTTATACAGATCCTGTCAAAGATGCAAAAATGGTTAATATTCATAACAGAATTACATTTGGTTTCAATAATAAAATCTCTTTGGATGGTACATCCATAAACAATTTAATTACTGTTACCGGAAGCGTTAGCGGAATTCATAGCGGAAAAACAGAGTTGATAGAAAATGGAAAGAAATTAGTTTTTGTACCCGGTACCCCCTTCAGTTACAACGAAACTGTCAATATTGTTTTCAATTACGGCATTATTTCAAAAGTAAACTCCTCCGAAAAAATTGAGTATTCATTTTCAACCGAAAGTGAAAAGTTAGTAAGAAACACAAGGAATAGTTTTAATGATTTCTATTCCTACCAGCTGTTCAATGGGGGCAATATTAACTATAACCCCCGCAGCGAAATGCCGGGCTTAACCGTCACTGTAAACAATGCGCCATCGGAAGGAAAGATCTTTATTTCAAATTTTCCTTTCACTGCAATTCCTAACACACCTCATCTAATTATTGCTGATAACTCCGGTGAAGTATATGCAGGCTTAAAACTCCCCGGTAATGCATTGGATTTCAAAAAAGAACCAAATGGCAACCTGGTATATTTTAACACTGCTGTAAGCAAATATTATGAGCTGAACCGTGAATACGAGCTGATTGATAGTTTTTATTGCGGAAACGGTTACATTACTGACGGTCATGAACTGAGAATTTTGAGTAATGAACACGCACTGCTGATGAGTTACGATTCCCAAACGGTTGATATGTCTCAAATTGTTGAAGGAGGCGACCCCAACTGCCTGGTTATTGGACTTATCATCCAGGAAATTGATGCACAAAAGAATGTCGTATTTCAATGGCGAAGCTGGGATGCAATTCCCATAACAGATGCCCAGCATCAGAACTTGACCGATACATACCTTGATTACATTCACGGTAACGCAATTGAACTGGACTATGACGGCAATATCTTGATCTCCTCCCGCCATCTTGATGAAATTACTAAGATAAACAGAGAAACCGGAGCCATTATGTGGAGACTGGGCGGACCCGCTAATAATTTTACTTTTACTAACGATCCCGGTAAATTCAATTACCAGCACGGTATTCGCAGGCTGCCTAATGGTAACATTATTCTTTTCGATAACGGGAATTTCCATACACCGCCTCATTCCCGGGCAGTTGAATACACTCTCGATGAAGTTAACATGACTGCCACCCTGGCATGGCAGTACCGCAACACACCTGATATTTTTGGCTTTGCAATGGGATTTGCGCAAAGGCTTGAAAACGGAAATACTTTGATTTCCTGGGGATCTGCAAACCCAACACTAACTGAAGTTACACCTTCGGGTGAAATTGTACTGGAACTTTCTTTGCCGGATGGAATATACTCCTATAGGGCTTTTAAATTCCCCTGGGATGGTAAACCCCTGTACGTTGATCTTACTTCTGTAAAGATTCCCTCTGCATACAGGTTAAAACAGAATTATCCTAACCCGTTCAACCCGAGCACAAAAATCGATTTTGATCTGCCCGAAAATACTTTTGTCAACTTAAGTATATACGATGTTCTTGGCAGAGAAGTGAAAAATCTGTACAATACAACCCTGAGCGCAGGGCCATATTCTGTTAGCTTTCAATCTTCTGAACTCCCGTCTGGAGTTTACTTCTATAAATTGACTACTCCGGATTATTCTGAAACAAAAAGAATGGTAATTGTAAAATAGATCATTTTTTTGATGTTTTTTTAAGGAACAATTTCTTACCTCCTCAAGTTTAACTCACTAAACGGTAAGAATATATATATTTAAGGGTCATACCGGTGTAATTGCATTGTTGTGACCCTTTTTAAATTTATATATTATAGCCGGGAAAAAATATGAATACAGGCATTTCATTTTACAGGGCAGCTTTAATACACTTCAGGCTTGCACTGGTCGTTTTACTGCTCTCGGGCGTAACATTTGCCCAGGATAAAACCGAAGTTTACAGAAATACTGTGGCTTCTGTGGGATTGATAACTGACCGAACGGGAGCCGTAGCCAGCGGCTTTTTTGTAAATTCAAAAATATTCATTACAAATCACCACGTCACCGAAGATCTTGATCTGCGCTCAGCTAAAATAGAAATGAAGGATGACAGGGTCTTCAAAGTAAAAAGGATAGTGAAGGAAATTAAGCTCAATGACCTGTCTATTGTCGAGATCTCCAGTGAATGCGATGATGCTCTGCCCCTGGCGGATGAAAGCGGTATAAGATATTACGATGATGTTTACTCGCTCGGTAACCCTACCGATGAAGATATGAACGTTGACTACTTTCATATTACCAAGGGAAGGATAAAAAAGATCGATGATGATTCATGGTTTTACGATGGCGACGAAAATTACACCCACGAAGCGTATGTTATTCAGCATACCGCCATGATACGGCCGGGTAACAGCGGCGGGCCGCTGCTTAACAGCCGCGGTGAGGTTGTTGGAATAAATACATTCTTCTACGGTGATTCTCTCAACTACGCAATTCACGTAAACGAGTTAAAGTCTATACTTGATGATAACAATATAGCCTACAACAAATCAGTTGGCGAAAAAATATTTACAAAAAAAGAAAAACGCTCAAGGACAATTGGCGAAAGGATCGAGTTTGTGCTGTTTGAGCGCCAGTTTGAGATCATTGAGATATATTCCTATGTATTCATTTCTCTTGGAGCACTTTATTTTGCATTTATATTTTTCGGAATAATAATGATTATTGTATACATCACGGCATTTAAACCCGTGAGTAACAGAAATCGTTAAATATTCCTTCTATGAAAAATTACTGGATTACCACCGGAGCCGCCTTCGGCTTCCTCGCTGTCGCGATCGGAGCATTTGGAGCTCACCAGCTTAAAGATGTTCTTTCCCCTGAAATGATGGATATCTTCCGCACAGGCGTTTTATACCACCTCCTTCATGCGGTCATTATTACGGCCATCGGATTTTATTCCAACCCCAAATTTTATAAAGCCGCTGTATTTCTATCCATTGGGATAGTCCTCTTCTCATTTTCACTCTATGCTTACACAATGTCAGGCTTCAAGCCATTGGCTATGGTAACTCCTGTGGGCGGCGTAAGTTTTCTTGTGGGATGGCTGCTCATAATTATTGCCTCAATTAGAATGAAAGATCCGGTCTGATACAGAGCCGCCGATTTTACTCCTTTTGCTGTAATAAATTATACCCGTTATCTACTAATTATTACAGTAATCCTCAACAATAATACCAAAAAGATGCCAAAAAATACGGTATTTGATGAATAACGAGCTGCTTTTTAAACAGGTAATTGCCGAAAATAAGGATAGGATCTACAGGATTTGCTGTGCTTATGAACGCGATCCGGATGAAAGAGATGACCTCTACCAGGAGATCATGATCAACATCTGGAAAAGCCTGGATAAATTTGAAGGGCGCTCGCTTATCAGCACGTGGATCTACCGCATAGCCGTTAACACTTCACTCATGCATATAAAAAGATCAGCAAAAAAGCGATCATTGCACGCGGAAGTTGATGTAGAAACTCTGAATATACCCGAAACCGACTCACGTGAAGAGAAGATAAAGATAGGGTCTGATATTGAAAGATTGTTTGAGTGCATTAATAAACTGCAGGAAGTTGACAGACTTATAATTTCAATGGTACTTGATGATCTTTCATACAAAGAAATTGCCGAAGTTACGGGTATGACAACAAACAATGTTGGAGTAAAGATCAACAGAATAAAAAAAGAGCTTGCTAAGCTAATGGGGTCATAAAAATTGGAAATAGAAGAAATTAAAAACCTCTGGAAAGAACAAAAGACCAGGGATATTGAGATCAAATCAACTCAATATTATACTTCATTGCTTGATGGTTTAAAGAAGAATGAAAAAAAGGTCAAAAGGAATTATATCATAATGAGCATTGTCATGCTCTTTACAATATTCTTTATTGATAAGGTAGCAGTTGAAAGCATGACCGATAAAACAATGTTAACATGGGCCGGGTTCTGGATGATCTACCTCGCCATCGCAGCCATAATATATGTATCCTGGGCAACTGTAATCAAATTTGATGTAAAAGGATTAACCGAATCAAGCCTGGAGTTCCTTAAAACTGCCAGGGAAAAGCTGCGCTTAAGGAACCGCCTAAGAACCATTGGGATCCCGGTCTATACCGCTCTCCTGACAATTGGAATTACTTTTGTCTATATTCAGGTAACTGCGCCAATGGAACTCATTTACAAAGTAATTACTTATACATTGTTCTACCTGTTCATAGCCTCTATAACCGTGTTTTCATACAAACGTGAAAAGAAGAAATACCTGAATGAAGTTAAACCTATCGAAGATAAGCTGGATACGCTGTTAAACGAGCATTAATACATTCCTGCTTTCTACGCCGCAGGCAGTACAGCCGGTAATGGGTAGAAACAAAAAAAGCCGCTCAAAAAGAGCGGCTTTCGTGTAATTATTAATCTGCTGTTTACTTCTTACCAACCTGATTGATCAGCCATTGCGCCATTGCATTGGCTTCTTTTTTCTTTAAACCCTGGTTAGGCATTGGCGGAAAGTTAGGATCCACTTTCTGCGGATTGAAGATAAACTCAGCCAGTTTCTGCGCGTCACCGTTATATTTAGGCACAACCTGGTCATACGCGGGACCAACAAGCTTCTGATCGAACTTATGGCATGCAGAGCATTTCTGTTTGAATATATCTTCTACATTGATACCGGTTGATTCCATGGTTTTGCTTCTGACCTGTTTCACTTCATCATCTGCAATCTTATTTATTTTCAGTGTATTGTTATGTACTGCGTTTCCAAATGCCGCCTGATCCTTTATTACATTAAAAAGTACCAGCACGAACACCAGTATGAATACTGTGGTAGCTGAATTATAATCAGAATTCTTGAACATAGCGTAAATGAAATTACCCGCGATCAGGAACAGTATCAGTACTGTAACCATGTAGAAAAATACTGTTGGAGACTGCGATTCCATTGGCAGGTACGCATAACTTATGATAAGCATTAGCGGGAACATGATCCCTGAACCAAGTGCAACTTTACCTGCTACATTCCTCGCCAGTGCTGCGTATTCTTCGGTCATATCTTTAAGACCGCCATCCCAGCTGAAGAAGTAGAACATTATGGCTCCCCCGGTGATTATACCTGCCAGAGAAATTAACGCTCCAAAACTGAAAAGCGTTTGCCATGAAAATATAACCTGCAGTATGTTGCCTACATTAGCCCATTTATCCGGACTTGAAGCCAATGCCATAGTACCCGCAAAAATATATGCGGCACTCAGCAGCATCCATTTGCCGGTTGTACCTGAAATAGAGTTTGTACTTATGTTATTCTCTTCAAATTCCTTAATTTCCTGTACACTTTCATTTTCACCGCTTAAAGCATCTTTAGGTGAAATACTTTTAAAAGCGTTCATTATACCTTCAAGTTTAAAGGTATTTCTGTATTTATAAATGAATACGAAAGCAATTATGAACATTACCACTGAGAGCGCCAGCATCCCGACTGATATTGTTTTAGCGCTATATAACAGCTGCGCATAAGCGAAAAATACTGAAATCGCAGGGATAGTACCAAGAGCCAGTTCTGCGCTTTTGGTTATAGTAAGCTTTTCTATAACGTCCTTTGCGAACCTGAGATACATACTGTTCTTTTCAGTCTTGCCTTTTTTACGGAAGTGAGTGGAAATAAATGTTGCCCCCAAAAGCATGCTGATATAAGGTATGAACAATAACAGAGAAATAGTCAGCATATACTTTATCAGCATAATGTGATTTGCAGATGCCGGAATTACAAGTTCGTCAAAAAAATTCATTAGAATACTTTAATTAATTTATCAATTGATAAGATAGTTATTAAAAGCAAAGTGTAAAAATTGATGGCTATAAAAGTGTTCCTTATACTTTTTCTTTCAGTTTCACGGCGCAGAAATTTAATAGAAACAGCTATCATCCACGCAGAAATAACACAAAGTGCGATAAAACTAGCCACATAGTTTATATACAAAAACAAAGGTATCATCATAGCTGTCATTACATTGCCTATAAGCCACATAAAAGTGATCCTCTTTAACTGCTCCGGCGAGAACACTTTGTTCAGGGTGGGGAACCCGCCCTTTTCATAGTCGTTGCCGTAAAGCATTAGCAGCAGCCAGAAATGAGGGATCTGCCAAATGAAAAAGTAAGCTGCTATCATAATTATTCTGCCGTCAAACAATTCACCTCCGGCGGCTGTCCAGCCGGCAACCGGCGGCAATGCGCCAACCAATGCACCGGGAATTATCGCAAAAGCTGTTTTGCGCTTTAATGGAGTGTAAACACCGTTATACCAGAAAAAAGTAAATAAACCCACCATAAAAGTGGTAAAATTTGTTGTGAAAAGGAGTAAAACTGAACCGCTTATCAATAACCCGAGAGAAACATATACAGCCGCCGCAGGTTCTATCTTTCCCGATGGAATAGGACGGAACTTCGTTCTCTCCATAAGCGCATCGGTGTCTTTTTCCTGCCAGTGATTCAGCGATGATGATGCCGCAGCCAGAAGGAATATTCCGGCAATTGCCCAAAACATTGTAAAACTTAGACTGTTGGCTGCAAGAATGAATCCAAGCCCCGTTGTAAATGAAACAAGCGCCGTAATTTTGAATTTTGTCAGCTCGCTGAACACCTTCAATAACTCCGTTAAAGTACCCGCGAAATTAGTTTCGCCTGTTCTTATTGCAATACCGGTATTTGCGCTGCTTCTCTTCAAATGGATTTAGTTACTCGTTTATTTTTTGCCTTCTGCTTTTTTACTTCTGCCTTGTCTTACTTTTCTTTTCTCTTCAGGCTATCCTTAGAATTCAATTTAATTGAATCCTTTTTGTTCCCGGCTGATTTTGTCGTATCCGTTTTCAACTGCGTAGTTTTAACGGAATCCGTTTTTACTGTCTTCAGCGAATCTGTCTTCAGTGAATCAGGCGCCTGTACTGAATCAACTTTGTTATACCACTCCAAAAATTCCTTTTCCGGTACGATCTTCACAGTACCCAGCATATATGAATGGTTCAATCCGCAATATTCAGCGCATTCAATATCAAATAATCCTTCGTTTGTTGTATGGAACCACATGTGGTTCGTTCTGCCCGGAATGCAGTCTTCCTTCACCCTGTAAGCCGGAACATAAAAGCTGTGGTTTACGTCAGCTGATTCCAGTTCAAACCTTACATCCTTGCCCTGCGGCAATAAAAGAAGCGTATCGCTTGTTTTTTTATTGTCATATTCAAAATGCCAGAACCACATTTTGCCTGTTACCTTAACAACCATCGCGTTTGGCGGAATGTTACGCATTTCCTTAAAACCCTCGTAGCCGTAAAAGAACATTGCCAGCACAAGTATAAGCGGAATTACTGTCCACAATATTTCAAGCGTTGTGCTGCCTGTAATTGACTGGTCAGGCTTTGGATTGTTCTTTTCGCTGTACCTGAAAACAAAATATATCATGGCAACGGTAACGCCTACTAAAAGCAGCACCGATATTGCTACAATAAATATAAACGAATTATCTACTAGTTCTACTATTGGATTCATTTTTTATTACCTGAATGATAGATCACTGAATGTCAAGATCCAGAAAGTTAAAAATATTACAAGACATACAAGTATGAAGATCTTGATTATTGCGTTATCATACTTTATGTGCATAAAATGGTAGCCCACAAGCGCGGTTTTAACCGAGGCAATTAACATTGCCGTTATAAGCGTTAAACTTCCAAGGTGGATGCCCGCTATTGTGACTGTAATTGCCGTTAACGCCACAAGGCCAAGCCACACCATAAAATAAGTGCCGTAGCTTACCTGGTGCCCGTGCCCCTGTGCATGCTCTTCATCGTGGGCTGAATGCGCCTGTGATGCCGTTAACTCTCCTGTTTGCGTCTTTTCACTCATTATTTAATGATCTTTATTATTAAACTCTTTCGTTTTTGTGCGCATCAAGCAATTAGATGCGACTAAATTTATCTGTGTAATATAATCTCATAACTCAACAAACACTATCTCGCTATTTCAACACTCCACTATTTTTGATCAATGCAGCAAATAAAACAGCGGGAATAAAAATATCCATATCACATCTACCAAATGCCAGTATAATCCTGCGTTTTCCAGCTTCTGAAAATTTGTGCTGGTTATTATATCCCTTGAAATGAAATTCATTATAAATCCAATAAATATCAATCCAACTATAACATGCAGTCCGTGCAGTCCTGTCATCACATAATACAGGCCAAAATAAATAATTTCGCCGTTAGACATATTTTCAAGCGCCGGTCCGCCCGGGTAAATACCAAGATGAATTTCATGGCTCCACTCGAAATATTTATTGATCAAAAACGCTATACCGCATATCACCGTAAACCAAAGCATTGCCATTGCCAGCTTCTTCTGGTTACGCTGTATAGCGGCAATTGAAAGCGCTACAGAAAGCGAACTGGTTAATAATATTATTGTATTAACCGCGCCGATAAATGAATTCATGTTTGCGGCGGCTACTTTAAAACCATCGGCATATTCAAACCTGTACGCCCCGTACAAAAGGAACAAACCGCCGAACAAAAGCAATTCAGTGAACAGGAAAAGCCACATCGCCATTTTTGAACCTTCATCATCACGGTGAACGTGCGCTCCGCCATGTGATGCCTCATGGTGCACTGCTTCGCTGTGCTCTGTCATAAAGCTGCCTCCTGGTTTACTGTTTTGTTGGCTCCGTTTGCCTTTATCCCTTCTTTGCTTGGATGCATAATATATGTTGATTTATTGTGCACATACGGACCTCCTGTTACAACAGGGATCTCATCAAAATTTTCAAGCGGCGGCGGTGAAGGTACCTTCCATTCAAGTGTCGTTCCGCCCCAAGGATTTGTAGCTGCCTTGGGCCCTTTTAACAATGCGTACCATAAATTACCGAACATAAAAACTATTCCGCTCACCAGTATCCATGAGCCTACCGTTGAAAGGATGTGCCATCCTTCAAACTGCGGAAGGTAATCATAATACCTTCTCGGCATTCCCATATAACCCATTATGAACATCGGGAAGTACAGAACATTGAAACCAATTATAATTACAGTACATGCAACCACCGCTATCTTTTCATTGTACATTTTACCAAATACCTTTGGGAACCAGTAATGCATGGTCGCGAAGAACATGATACCCATACCGCCAAACATCACATAATGGAAATGCGCTACAACGAAGTAAGTATCCGTTACATGAATATCTGTGGCAAGCGCTCCAAGTACAAGTCCGGTTAAACCGCCAATCGAAAAGATAAAAATAAATCCCAGTACATAATAAAGCGGTGCGCTGAATTTTATAGAACCCTTATACAATGTTGCTACCCAGTTAAAGATCTTTACGCCGGTTGGTATAGCCACAAGGAATGTTAACAGCGAAAATACTATTCTTGATGTATCGCTCATTCCGCTAACGAACATATGGTGACCCCATACAAGGTAACCTATCAATGCGATACCAAGCGATGATATTGCGATCTGTTTATAACCGAAAATATCTTTCCTTGCGAATGTGGGCAGTATTTCTGATACAACACCCATCGCAGGAAGGATCATTATATATACGGCAGGATGAGAATATATCCAGAACAAATGCTGGTAAAGTATCGGGTCACCGCCCAATGCGGGATCAAACACTCCTATTCCCATAAATCTTTCAAGCATAATAAGCGCAAGCGTAATACCAATTACCGGTGTAGCCAGAACCTGGATCCAGCTGGTTGCATACAGACCCCAAACAAACAGCGGCATACGGAACCATGTCATTCCAGGCGCTCTTAAGCGGTGAATTGTAACAACAAAATTCAGACCTGTTAATATAGATGAAAATCCAAGCACAAATGCCGCAAGTGTTGTCATAGAAACGTTCTGTGCGCTTCGGATACTGTACGGTACATAAAACGTCCATCCCGTATCAGCGGCTCCGCCGCCCGTAAACAGTGAAACTATTGCCAGCACCGCGCCTATCATATACAGGTACCATGAAAACAGGTTCAGCCTGGGGAAAGCAACATCCTTCGCGCCTATTTGTATCGGCAGCATAAAATTACCAAACACAGCAGGTATTGCCGGAATTATGAACAGGAATACCATAATAACACCGTGCAAAGTAAAAACTGAATTATATGTCTGCGGCTTCATGATGGTTTCGCCGGGCGATAGCATCTCAAGCCTCATCAACACACCAAGTGTCATTGCAACAAAAAAGAATATCATGATAGCCATCAGATACATTAAGCCTATCCGCTTATGATCTACACTAAGCAGCCAGCCCATTATACCTTTATGCTTGCCCTGGTATTCTAAATAACTTACTTCATTTGCTAATGTTCCATTAGCCATTGTTTATACTTCCTTTCCCGTTTGTATTTACGGGTATATTGTGTTTATTTTTTTTTCTTTTCAGTGTTAATATCAGTACAAATCCTGCAATTAATATCAGCATTCCGCCGCCGGCAATTCTTGTCACGTTCAGGACGTACTTTCTGCCCTGCGGGTCATAGCTGTAACAGATCTTTAGAAGCTTGTTAATTCCGGGTGTTGATTTGCCCTCAGAAGCTTCTATTACCGCAAGCTTAATATCCATCGGTAAAAATTCCGTTCCGTAAAGATAGCGTGCTATCTTGCCGTCCTGTGAAAGAACCGTAACAACCGCCCCGTGAATATAATCTTCGCCCTGCTGCTGGTACCTGAAGCCCACGGCGTCAGTGATCTTCGCAATTGAAGCGCTGTCACCCGTCAGGAACTTCCAGCTGTCTGCGGGTAGCTTCTTCTTCATGTTGTTCAGGTAATTTTCTTTCTTACCCGCTGCCATTAAGTAATCTTCCCTGGGATTAAAACTTATTGTCACTATGTTAAAATCTTTTCCCGGCTGCATATCCACTTTATCCACCACTTCAGATACACCGTTCATTAAAGGACTGCATATCCCGGGGCACCTGTAATATACCAGCGTTAACAGCGTGGGTTTATTTACAAGGCTTCTTAGTGTTACAGGCTTGCCTGTTTCATCCAGGAATGAAAGATCAAGCGGTATCGTTTCGCCAAGCTTTTCATCAACGCCAACCTGCTGCTGAGTAGTATCAGCTATGCTGGTTTCCCTGCAGATGCCGAGCATCAGCATAAAAAATAGAAGGGCTCCTATTTTTGTCATCTTTAACAATTTATATACCTTTATTCCTTTTTCAAACCTTTAGACTCCGTTTGCGAGGAACGTAGTGACGAAGCAATCTTAACAACTTATGTTTGAATCTGAATATTTAGAACTACCTGCATTACTTGACAGGTTCATAAATTCCATTTTAAACTAAACAACCCCGAACAATTTCCTCAAATACGCATGTAATTGCGTAAGCTGCGCTTTTGTGAGCGTATATGATGCACGCGCTCTGAAACCATTCTGAACCGGGTTATTATCAAATATCTTTATCAGTGCCATTTCATTCTGTATCCAGCTTGAATCCAGCGCAAGTACAGTCAATGCTTTTGTCAGGTTTGAAGTTACTCCTTTCAGGATCACCGCTCCTGAATCGGTTTTATTTTCACCGTTCTGTTTTACCATTGTGGCTACTTTCTGGTCAAGTGATACATTTTGCTGCATCATCTTTTCCATTGCCAACTTAACGGGGATCTGGTTAGGCATTTTTACGCCTTTGGTCAGACTGTAAGTCTGGTCAAGTGAATCAAGCTGCACCTGCGTAATTGGCGGATAGTCAGGCAGAAATGTTCTTATATACATTATCATATTAAGCCTGTCTTCCGGCGGCAGGTTTGCGTATGATGCCATTCCCCTGCTGGTTATACCTTCCTGTAAAGTCTTGTACATCATTGTGAGAGAGGGACCGTTTGTCCAGCCGTTTAAATCATGAAAATTTCTCGGTTTCGGATTCAGGCTCGCCCCTGCAACGCCATCGCCTTTGCCCTGATCTCCATGGCAGCTTGCGCAGTTCATCGTGTAAAGTGATTTACCCTTTTCGATCATTTCCGGAGTTGCCGAAGCATACTTCATTATCTCTGTCGGCGGTGAAAGTGTGCCTTTTACCATCGGCAGGTCTGCAACCTGTCCCGTGGAATCTGTTGTCGTATCTTTTGCAACCACAGGGAATCCGCCGATCTTTTCCTTCGTTACATTCGGCAGATCGCTTATATACATCGTTCCCATAACTACTATCGCAATTATGAAGAACAAATAAACAGCACCGTAAAATTTAAAATAATCTTTCATTATTATATATAATAAACTTAATCTTTCTTTAGAATCAAAACTCAATCAAAGATCCGTAACCACTAACCTACTCACCCACTCACCCACTCACCTACTCATCAACTAACCTGCTTACAAATGAAAATCCAGGCCCATTTCCATCTTCGGATCTTTTACAGCCATCAGGTTCTTCTTATTGGCGCTCATCTTGAATACTATCATTGTTAAACCTATTACTATCAGCGGGAAGCTTAATTCCTGCCAGCCAAATGACGCATTCCCTTTGAATAGTGTGGGGAAAATAAGCCAGTACAGGTCAAGCGCGTGAGCAACCAGCATCCATGGCGCCATCCATTTTAACAGCCCAAGATTTGTCTTCGCATTTCTGCCAACAAGTATCAAAAATGGAAGCACGAAGTGGAAGAACAGTAACGCCAATGATACAAACTTCCAGTTGCCTTCCCAGCGGTGTATCATCCAGAAGGTTTCCTCCGGAAGATCCGCGTACCATATCAATATGAACTGAGAAAACGCTATATATGCCCAGAACACATTAAAGCCGAACATTAATGTGCCGAGTGAATAAAAACTATCATCGCCTAAATGTGAATCCAGGTATCCGCCTTCTTTAAGCTTTATGCTGGCAAATGTAGATGCAGCAAGAGCTGCTATTACGGTACCTGCAAAATAATAAACACCGAATATTGTGCTGAACCAATGCGGCTCTAAGCTCATTGCCCAGTCAATTGCCGTAATTGTAATTGTAATTACAAACAGTGCGGCAAATATGGTCGAAAGCGTTACATTTCTTTTTGTGTATTTAGGGTCGCCGTCAAGATCCTGCTTTTCAGAATTCCTGGTTAGTAAAAAGTAAAATATCACCCAAAGCAATAAACAAAATGCTGTTCTTGCTATAAAGAACGGTACATTCAGGTATGGAGCTTTTGACTGCAGAATCGCGTCACCTTCAACCGCCTCAGCATGGGTCCAGTGGAAGAGGTCATGCAATCCAAACAATAATGGAATAGCAAGCAGAACCAGTACCGGTGTCATAGAAGCCATGATCTCAGTAATTCTTCTGAAGGGAGTGCTCCATGTTGCGCCCACAAGATACTCCAGCGCTACAAGCGCAAGTGAACCAACGCCTATCGATACCAGGAATAAATATATCCACAGGTAATCAAAAAATGCGCGCTGCGGCGTAAATACAAATGCCGCGCCTAATATCATAACTCCCACCGCAAGCAGTATTCCGCCTGTTTTGGTGAGTGAATCCGGTAATTGTTTTTTAATATAATCCATTTAAATGATAGAATCTTTTTCTAAAATGAAACCGGATAACGCTTTTTGAACCTTGCTACTTTAGCTTTATGTAATCCGGCTTGTTCCAAATTCTTATATCCTTTAGCGCGAATTTTCTGAATCTCTCATCCGCATTTTTAAAATCTACTATATCGTATCTGAACGGTACTATTGATTCATCAAGTTCTTCTTTTATGTTCTCCACAACCTCAAAAGGAACCTTATCGCTGCCGTAAATTCCGATATCCATATCGTATGCCTTCAGCGGGTCGCTTACCATTGAGCCGTACAAAAACGCGGCATACTTATCTTTATCTATATTTCTAAGAACAATTTCTCTGGCAATGCTTAACCATTTTTCATAATACTCAATTTCGCTTTTTTGAGTATTCATACTTATTATCTACTTTCCCTCAAAATCACTATCAGGCGCATTTGCTGATCTTTGCAGAACACGCAGGTAGTGTATTATCGCCCAGCGGTCATCCCTTGAGATCGAACTTGCATATGAAGGCATTGTGTTCTGGCCGTTGGTTATCACGTGATAAATATTTGCGTCTTTCCAGTTTGTGACTTTTACTGAGTGCAGCGTTGGCGGCACGGGGAACTGTCCCCTTAACCTGCTGTCACCCTTGCCGTAATTTCCGTGGCATGGCGAGCAGTATGTATCATATCTTTTCTTTCCCCTGTCAAGTACTTTCTGTGTTACCGGCAGCGGGTTAGGTGTAGCAACAACCATACTATCCGGCATTCCCTTGAATTCATAAGGCATAAACCCGCGCGCAACTGTACCTTCAACAGGTTTGCGCATTGAGTATCCGTCTTTAAAGAACTTGCTCTCTGTCTGAGGCAGTACCTTCGGCTGGTGATGCATCCAATTAAACGGCGGTAAGAATAAAAGTACGTTCAGTACAAAATATGTAATTGCTACAGTAGCTAAACTTGTGCCAACCAGCAACCCAACGAATTTGGTATTCATCAACGGGTTCTTTGTATCACCCAGGTCATACTCAGCTTCATGGATATTGCTTACCGATGTTGAACCCATCGATTCAAACAATGCTCGTACTTCTTCAAGTTTGAATTTGGGATCATCTGCTTCTATATATATTCCAAATTTATCGCTTGTGACCCTTTTTATGAATTCCGTATCCATTAATGGATTAGCATTCGCCGGCAGCTTCATAAACAAAGCTATCAAAGAACCAACCAGCGTTAATGCCGAAAGCAGAACTGTAAGCTCAAACATAATTGGTATTGATGCCGGCAGGTTAAAATACGGCTTGCCGCCGAAGATATTCGGGTAGTTTATGCCTACCATCCACCATATCATTAAGAATGCGAGAAATGTTCCGCTCATGCCCGCAATTAATCCAACCCAGCCAATACCGGTGGCTTTCAGGTTCATAGCGCCGTCCATTCCGTGAACCGGATATGGAGTGAGTACATCGAACTTTTTGTAACCCGCGCCCGATACTTTTTCTGCGGCGTGGATTATCTGGTCCGGTGTATCATACAAAGCCGCAACTGCGAACAGTTTCCCCGTGCGCGGTTCCGATGCTAAAAATCTATCGTCAAACTTCTTTAATATTTTACCGATCATACTTATTTAATTGGTAACTTCTTTTTTTCTAACTGCAAGGGGTTACAACCCCTTGTTCAAATCCAAAATTAAAACTCTGTGCGATAGTCTATCTTCTCTTCTTTTTTATGAAGATGTTTCGGCTGTGCGCCTTCTGTTACCGCTTTAATTTCGCTCATTGCCACTACAGGCATTGTCTTGGCAAACAGCAGTACCAGCGTGAAGAACATACCAAAGCTGCCAAGCAGAATACCGAAATCATACATGGTCGGGAAGTACATACCCCAGCTTGATGGCAAATAGTCGCGGGTTAATGATGTCACAATAATTACATATCTTTCAAACCACATACCAACGTTTACAAAAAGTACCAGTACAAATGTTAACGGTATGCTCCTGCGAATTTTTTTGAACCAGAAAAGCTGCGGGAAAAATACGTTGCAGCTGAACATTATCCAGTATGCCCATGCATATGGCCCGAATGCCCTGTTAATGAATGTGAACTGCTCTATCGGGTTTCCGCTGTACCATGCAATGAAAAATTCCATCGCGTAAGCGTAACCAACCATTGTACCAGTTGCAAGCAGTATCTTGTTCATCTTCTCAAGCGTATTAACGGTAATGATATGTTCCATATCAAATACCTTACGTACTATTATAAGTACGGTAGATACCATACCGAACCCGGAGAAAATAGCGCCCGCTACAAAGTAGGGCGGGAAAATTGTAGTATGCCATCCCGGTATTACCGATACGGCAAAGTCAAAGCTCACAATTGTATGCACTGAAAGCACCAGCGGTGTTGAAAGTCCCGCAAGTATTAAATAAACTCTTTCATAATGCTGCCAGTGGCGGTTTGAACCTCTCCACCCCAGACTAAGCATCGTGTATATGGCCTTCTTGATTCCGCTTGTTGTCCTGTCACGTAAAGTTGCAAAGTCAGGTATTAAACCAATGAACCAGAAAACAAAAGATACGGTGAAGTATGTCGATACCGCGAACACATCCCAAAGCAATGGTGATGTGAAGTTAACCCATAAACCATTCTGATTGGGGTACGGAAACAAGTATCCATCTAACCATGGGCGGCCTGTGTGAATAGCGGGGAAAATACCCGCCGTCATAACCGCGAAGATCGTCATACCTTCGGCAAAACGCGCAATACCCGTTCTCCACTTCTGGCGGAAAAGGAAAAGTATAGCTGATATAAGCGTACCGGCGTGACCAATACCGATCCAGAACACAAAGTTGATAATATCAAAAGCCCAGCCTACCGGCTGGTTGTTACCCCATAACCCAACTCCATACCAAAACGTCAATCCCAAACAAACAGCACCTACCAAAAATGCCGTTGAACTGATTCCAATGGCAATGAACCATTTTATATTGGGCTTAGTCTCTGTTGGCTTTGCAATTACATCATCAATTTCCTTGAACGAAGTTTTCCCTTCAACCAAAGGAAGCTCTCGTGTGTATGTTGCGTCAAGACTCATTATTATATATTATTTCTATAATTAAAAAATCGAATTTTCTGTTTACTTCTCCTTTGCGAGGAGCGTTAGCGACGAAGCAATCTAAGCTGTACTTTGCAGAGTCTCCCGCAGAGGACTTTGCAAAACTATTTTCACTTTTTTGCCTTTTTACTTTCTGCGCCTTTTGCAGTCCCGCGCTTCTGCTTAGCGGGATACCTCATTACTTACTTATGCTCTTCAGTCTTCTTCTTATCATCACCTTCATGCTTCTTCTCATCGGGGTGATGTTCTTTCCTCTCACCTGTTGTGAGGGGTTCATATATATTTCTCAGTTTAGCCACGTATGTTACGTTAGGCAGAACCTTTATTTCTTCAAGCACGCTGTAACCTAAATCATGTTTACGGTATTTAGTTACCGTTGATTCTTTATCATTAACATTGCCAAATTCAATTGCGTATGCCGGACATGCTTCCTGGCATGCGGTTTTTACGTTTGATCCTTCAACTCCGCGCGCTTCCTGTATTGCGTCCTGTCTCTCCTTCATAATTCTCTGCACGCAGAATGTGCATTTCTCCATCACACCTCTTGAGCGGACCGTTACTTCAGGATTTGCCATCAGGTCCATTGGCTCAGCGTACTGTATGCCATCGCCAACCCTGTCTCTGTAATCAAAATAGTTAAACCTTCTTACTTTATACGGACAGTTATTACTGCAATATCTTGTACCAACGCATCTGTTATAAGCCATTCCGTTCAAGCCGTCTTCACTGTGGGTTGTAGCGGCAACCGGACAAACATTCTCACATGGCGCGTAATCGCAGTGCTGGCACAGCATCGGCTGGAAGTTCGCATTCGGCGCATCCGGCGTTCCGTAATAATACCTGTCTATACGCATCCACATCATTTCTCTGTTAGCCTTAACCTGGTCTTTGCCTACTATGGGAATATTATTTTCAACGTTACATGCTGTAACGCATGCGCCGCAGCCTGTACATTTATTCAGGTCAATTGCCATTCCCCACTTATAGCCGGTAAATCCGGGCCTGTCATATACAGGCGGATCGTTTATTGGCTGCATGCTTAACTTGGTTTCAAACGCTTTCAGGAACTGTGGGTTCTTTTTGTATTCCTCCACTGTACCCTGTCTGATAATTCCTCTTCTGAACTGAATATCCTTAAGCAGCGGATCGCTGTCAATTGCGTAATGCTCCTGTGTTGATATCAGTTCGTAATTCCCGCCGGCTGAAGCAACCTGCGCGTTATTATAAAACCTCTCGCCAAGCGGAGCGTTCTTGGCAATAAGCATATTGGCATTTACACCAATTCCTGTACCTACAGTGCCTGCGGCAGTTCTGCCGTAGCCCAGTGAAATTTCTATGGTTTTATCAGCCATACCGGGCTGAATGAATACGGGGAATGTCTGCTTCCTTGAGCCAATAGTTATATCTATTGTGCCGTTGGTATCCACGCCAAGCTCACTTGCTGATTGAACTGATATTGCCGCGTAATTATCCCACACTATTTTTGTTATCGGGTTCGGTAACTCCTGCAGCCAGCCGTTGGATGCGAAGCGTCCGTCACCAACATTATTGTTTGCCTGAAGCAGAACAGCAAAATCATTTGATGCTTTCATCTTTGGCGATGATACAAACGCATCTACCGCAAACGCGCCGCCTGCGGCTTCGGGTCTTTCATTCATAAATACCACACCATCGTGCAGCACTGAATTCCAGAAATTCTTAAACGGCGATGCCGCACCCATTGCCGGGTAAATTACTTTTTCCCAGTTTGAAAGCAGGTAATCTCTGTATAATGTTTCGTTGAATTCTTTCGGTTCTTTCCAGCTCAAAAGTATTGCTTCCTTCTGTCTGGTGTTATATAAAGGAGCTATTATGGGCTGCTGCATGCTGTAAAACCCGGTGCGGGTTTTAAAATCGTTCCATGATTCCAGCGGATTGTGAACAGGCAGCACATAATTAGAAACCTCCGAAGTTTCCGTCACCTGTTCAGTGAGCGTAATACTCATTGGTACCTTTTTTACAGCCTCTTCGTATTTGTATTCCGGTGAAAGATTGTAAACGGGGTTCGTATCAAAGTGGATCACTGCCGCAACCCTGCCGCCTGCCATAGCCTGAACAAGGCTATCCATTTCAGCGGATGTTGAAAGCGGTGCAAGTTCGGTATTTTCTGATTCACCCGAATACAGCTTATTGTTGCCAAGCGCTTCGTTAAGCAGGTTAATTGCAATGTGAGTTGATTCCGGCAGCTTATCGCCGCCAAGTACAATTGCTTCGCCCTGGTATTTTGCAAGATCGTTTACAATGTGACCTATAACTTTTTCATCAAGTTTATATTTTGCGGCAAACTGTTTAATATCATTCGCTGCGAAAACGCTTGTCACGCGTGAATCCATTGCGTAACCGGAAAGTTTCTTCTTGCCAACAAGTTCATTCAGCAAACACATCACAAGTTCTTCAATGGCATCAGTTCTTAAACGGAGCCTGTAGTCCGCGTTCATACCCGTATTGGTAACCGCGCCTTCAACAGCGTACAGCCTGTTGAATTCATTGTTACTCATTACATCGCGGTTCTGAGTGAACATCCTTGTGTATTCGATCATATTGTGATCGTTTCCAAGGAAGTCTGATTCCAGCGCAAGGATTACTTTCGCCTTATCAAGCTGAAGCACAGGCATGCTGCGCTTGCCGTAAGATTTCTGCCACGCATTCTGGCGCGCGGAATCGTTGAATACTTCGTATGAATATACTTTTGTTGTGGGGAATGTTAATTTGAATTCATCAAGCAGTTTTTTAAGAGTTGGCGAAAGTATCGTATGCGTTACTATCGCAATTTCTTTTCCTGAACCGGCTGCGGAATTTAACGCTGCTGTAATGGCTTTATTGGCGTCATTCCAGTTGGTCTGCGCTTTATTCATCATTGGCTCCCTAAGGCGCTCAGGGTTATAAAGATTCATAACGCTTGCCTGGCCCTTGGTGCATATCTTGCCTTTATTTACAGGATGATCGGGGTTGCCGTCAACTTTAATGGGTCTGCCTTCACGGGTTTTAACCAATATACCGCAGGCGCTTGTGCAGCCTGTGCATGTCGAAGCGTAGTAGTTGGGCAAACCAAGTGTTACTTCTTCAGGCTTCTGGTTATAGGGAACAATTGTTCCTTTATCCTGGTAATTGCCGCAGCCTGCAGCCGCGAAAGCGGCCGATGCGCCCATAAGCGCAAGGAACCTTCTCCTTGTTACCGCTGACATATTTGATACATCGGGCTTCTGTAAGGCATCCGCCGAAAATTCATTTTTTAATGTTTTGTCAAATGCAGGGTCGTTATATAATTCCTTAAAGCTGCGCCAGTAACCGCTTTCCTTTGGCTGGTTTTCTTCTGCGCTGCTATCAACAGGTTTTTTAAGTTCGTCCATTTCTTTCATACTATCCTCTCACCTCGCCTTTTGGTCCTTTAATGCCCATATCCCTTTTTACCGCATAGGGATTAGGTTTCACCTTAATGCTTGCTTCAGCTTTAAGTTTGCGGCCAAACAACTTGAATGGCAGCTTTGTAATTGCAGCCGCTGCTACTGCCCCTGCGCCAAGGTAAACGAAGAAATTCCTGCGTTTAATTTTTGTATTATTGTTGTTTCCGGAATTATTTGAATTCATTTTGTATATTTTCTATACTATAATATAAGTCTGTTCTTTTTTCTTTGCGAGGAGTGAAACGACGAAGCAATCTCCCTCAAAAAACTTTTTATTTCCGCTTCGCTACTATCTGTGACAAGCCGAACAATTATCCGGTCCTTTTTTCAGATCCGGCAGGTTCGGGAATTTATCATGCGCTGTTCTGTGGCAATCAAGACAAGCCGCCATTGTAAATGAATTTACCTGGCCGGTTGATTTGAATTTATTAGCCTTCAAAGTATCCATATTCTGCACTTCGCCATGGCAATCCTGGCATACAATACCCTTGTTTACGTGAACACTGTGGTTAAAGTACGCAAAATCAGGCACTCTGTGGATTCTTTTCCACGGAAGCGGCTTATTTTCGTTGTAATATTGTGTTAATTTCTGGATCTCAGGCTGGTCTTTCCTTGCGACGGCATGGCATCCCATGCAGACATTCACCGAAGGAACGCTGGCGACCCTTGATTTTTCGACACCTACATGGCAATATTGGCAATCAATGCCCATATCGCCGGCATGCAGCTTGTGCGAATATGCTATCGGCTGCTCGGGCTGGTACCCTATACCCGTGCGCTCTGCGTAAGTTATATAGTAGGTTAAGGCAAATGAAGCGGCAGCTACAAATAAAATTATCGGCAACCGTACCTTGATGCCGTAGTCAAGTAGAAATTTTTTCATTCAGTTCTTTATAATACAGATGGCAAAATTATGAAATTATAATTAAAATTGCCATATAAATTTTTTAGCCGTGTTATTTAATCTATACTTTTTTGGCAATTTTCAGCCCTAAACAGGTATTTATTAAGATATGAGGCATAAGGATTTATGACTTTCCGCCACGCTGGTGATAAATTTTTGCACTAAAATATTTACCCCTTTATCTTCCCCTCAAGCCACATGGTTATATCAAACGCGTCAAACGCGTTTTCTTCGAACGGATCGTTTTACATAGCCTTAAGGTCGAAATTTACTCTTATGTGTTTCTTCTTTCTTACCTGTATAGTGTTCTGTAAATAGAGTTCTTATTGGTCATTGTAAGATAGTTCTTGCGCCACCATTTTTTAAATGATTTAATATTGGTTGTATGTTTATTATAGTAATCGGAGTATTCATCATCTGCTCCTTCTGAAAACATATAATAATTGTAAAGCTCAAAGTAGCCCTCGTCAAGCATCCGCTTCTGGAATGTAAAAAGAGCGTTCGGAAACTTGCTGTCACTGCCGCTTTCCTGCCAGTTCTCAATGAATTTCTTCCTGATATCATTCAGAATGTACAAACTGAAAGCTTCCGAAGTCCGGTTCTTTAATGCAGGCTCCAGCGCGGCCAAATATGCCGCGTCAAAGGTAGTTTTACCTGTATCGCTTACAAGTAAACTCACCGGGTCTGTGGTACTTTCTGTTCCTGTGAATTCCTTTTTATACGTATCATACATCAGTCTGCTCATTTCTTTCCATTCTTCTGTATAGGGCTCCATATTCAGATATATCTCGCCGTATATTATGCCCCAGTGATTTCCTTCGTTCAGAAGCAGCCGCGAAGCGCTGTAATAGTTATCTGAGTATTCAGGATCAAACCTTATTCCGTATTCATAATTCCTGAAAGCTCCCGCTGTATTGCCGTTATCACTATCAGCCTTACCAAGTTCGTTATGAATAGCTCCGGAATACGGAAAATCACTCAATCCCTGTTTGTAAATTTCCATTGCCTTTTCTTTTTGACCCATTTGGTAGTATGAATTACCCAGCAGCTGATACATTACATCTTCTTTGTGGCTTCCTTTCATTATCTTTTCCATTATGTCAAGGCTCTTCTGATACTCACCCTTTTTGTAATGTATCTTCGCCACCCAATACTCAGCGGCAAAATTTTCTTTATCAAGCTTTATGGCCTCTTTAAGTTTCTTCATTGCTTCGCTTAACCGGTTATCCCTGTAAAGCTTAACAGCTTCTTTTGTCAGGTCCAGCGATTCCCAGGAATCATCAGTGCTTTGTGAATATACAAATAAAGGTAATATCAGGATTAAGTATGCAGAAAGCCTCAATAGCTTGACGGTATGGAATTTAAGATTATTCATTGTTATTCAATAAATTGAAAATTATGCAGCTTATACACTGTAAAACTAATGGTTTAAACTATAATTTTCAAGAGAAGTCCCTTGCCAGCAGAAAATAAAAAAAGGGCATAAATGCCCTTTTTCTGTATTATAATGCCACAACTGAATGATCATGACATATTAAATAGTGTTTACGGAGGTAATTTGTAATCAGCTATTTTACAGTTTAACTATACTACCCCCGCCTAAAGTTCCAGCAAATCTAAATTAAATTACGGTTAAACTTGTAATTAAATGTAACAAAATGCATCTCGCCTTTATTGTTTGTGGCATAACCGGATTTCATAAGTCTAATAACAAAAAAGAGACAGGCCGTTGACCTGTCTCAATAAGTGAAAACAATTTATTGTCATTTGAGCTTTGACATTTGAACTTTCAATTCTACCTTCTCCTGAACTTCCTCTTATAGGTTTCATGAGAGCCTTTTGTATAAACCAGAATTGCTACAACAATATGTATCCAGAACCAGGGATTTTCCCAGCCCATGTTATCATAAATATAAATTATCATCAGCAGTCTCGGCAGAAATGCGTACAATAATATATCACCAATGAACGGAATATTGTTTGCCGGTATCTGGTTGCTGAAGTATGCAATTGCCAGCGCTATTCTGGGCAGAAACAATGTTACAACTAATATCCAGGTTTCTATCATTTTAATATATGTTTATTTATACAAATATAACGATTGAAATATTAAATTGGTTTTCAATAATTTGGGATTCATCCTCAAATTATTCCGTTAATAAGGCTCTACTAATTTAATTGAATTATTGTTTTATTTGATATATTTTACCTAAAGAAACTAAATATGACAAATACAGAATTAAAAAAACTGCTTGGTTTACCCAGAAACAAAAAAATAAAGATAGTCCACACTTTATGGGATAATATTGCAGAAGATAGTGTTCAGGGGAATACTTACACTGAGCACATTGAAATCATAAAAAAGAGATTAAAGAAGATCAAGAGCGGTAGAACAAGATTTAAAAACTGGGATTCTATGAAAGATAAATATATTGAAAAACCTTAGACTGAAAGTATTAGTATCCGATGATGCTGAAACTGATATTGATGACGCGTATATATGGTATGAACTTCAAAAGAAAAATCTTGGTAATTTTTTTATCAGAAGCGTAAGTTCTTCATTCCGGAAAATAAAAAGAAATCCTTATTTATATCCCCAAATCTATTTGGATGTAAGAAAACATTTGATCAGCAAATTTCCGTATTGTATTTATTTTTATGTTGACGAAACAGATAGTTCTTTAAAAGTTATCTCTGTATTACATAACAGCAGAAATCCGAATATTTGGAAATTCAGAGTCTGAACTACTACCTTGTCAATATCTCTATGATTTCTTTATGCTGAGAGAATAGCTTTAACAACTCTTCCCTTTCACCCAGTTCAAAATCATCAAAATGGAATCCCGGCGCGACTGTGCAGCCAGCAAGGCAGAATGAATCCGCGGCATTAACCTTAGCGCCGAACCAAACACCGTGCGGGATAACGCACTGCAGTACTTCACCGCTTTCAATATTTCTCCCAAGAGTAATTTCGCTGTAATTCCCTTCACTGTCTATCATATATATCGTTACCGCTGAGCCTTCGTAAAAATGCCACAGCTCATCGCTTTTGATGCGGTGAAATGCGGAAAATGTATCGGAGGTAAGCAGAAAGTATATCGAGGTCGAGTGATGCCTGCTTCCCGAAAATCTTTCGGGCAAATGCTCGGCAGCTGTTTCTTCATCAGACCTGTACACTTCCTTAAACCACCCGCCTTCAGGATGTTTTTCAAGTCCAAGTGACTTTATGTAATCTTCAGCTTTCATTTTAAGTGGAATTGTTTATGTAAATTATCTCCCCCTTACCAAGGGGGAGTGTCACGCCAGCGGCGTGACGAGGGGGTCTTTTAAGATTTTTTCCTTAATTTTGTACCACCGGAACAAAACTCCGGCAATTTCAGTAACATAACTAACACAAAAATATTATGAAATTGAAAATGAAGTATTTAACTGTCGCAATATTCAATATATCGTTCATATTCAGCGGATTTATATGCGCAAAAAGCATCGGTGATAACTCACCCCTGCCGGATAACCGCCCGGATGACCTGCGTTTAAACTACTCGGTTGATGGAGGAATGTTGTACTACAGCGAGAGTATATTCATAAGCAAAGATTCATGTTACTACAATATAAACGATGGCGGAGCAATTTCACGGGTAAACTTCAATCTCACAAACGCTGAGCTTGATAAGCTGTACATGGTATTCAAAGAAAATAATTTCGATGAAATTGATTCTTACGAACAAAAAGTTTACGATCGCGGCGGCAAAAATATCTCGCTAAGCTGGAGCGCAGGCAAGCAAACTGCGGTGAATAATTCAGGCATGACCTTCATAAAAGACTCGTGGCATAAAGAATGGAACGCATGCGTAAACGCTATCGAAAAGATAGCCAAAGGTGAAATGGAAAAGCAAGAAAAAAATTACGAGATACATTTTGATAGTTCTCTTTTAGGGAAAGAAGTTCATATGCAGATAAACCGTAATATTGTTTTTCCAAAAGGTATATTGGCAAACGAACTAAGCAGCACGGGCACTGTTGTTAAGATAGTAACACTTTCACCCGGCTTTCATAACGCGTCAGTTACTGTTGATAAAAAATATAACACCATAAAGATAAATTCAGACAGCACAAAAATTCTCAGGCTTTATATGGTCAACGATTCCCTTAAACACGAATTAGTGAAGTGAACCATTTTTTCGAACAAGGGGCTGCAGCCCCTTGTTATTTTTGTTAAGCCCTGAAACTTAATTCACCCATATTCGTGTTACAACACATAACTAACCACTAACTAACTGTAAAAATAACATGATTAAGAACTTTCTCAGTAAGTACAGCGATGCAGGTATCCTTTTTTTGCGAATTGGCATCGGATTTGCGTTTATTTTCGTTCACGGATGGGGTAAAATCTTCGGCGGACCCGAACTTTGGGGAAAACTTGGTGGCTCCATGGCAAATCTGGGGATAACTTTCGCACCGGTTTTCTGGGGATTCATGGCTGCGGCTGCAGAATTTGGCGGCGGCATCTTGATATTGTTTGGCTTGTTCACAAGACCCGCATCGGCATTTATGGCCTTCACCATGCTTGTTGCTTTTCTGCAGCATACCTCAAAGCTTGATCCCTGGAATCGTGTGATCTATCCAATGGAAATGTTCGCGGTATTCATGGCACTGTTATTTATCGGCGCCGGAAAATACAGCATAGATGCGCTGATATCTAAAAAGAAATAATTTATTAAAAAACGGTAGCACAGACATTCCTGTCTGTGCTTTTTCACTCTAGTTCCCTCAGTGGGAGTCCTTCCCTAAAGGGATTGCTTCGGAATGGACAAGCTCCTGTTTGGGAATGTATGAGTTTATTCCGCACTCTTAATTTCCTTCACATTCAAGTCACCCCTTTTGTTAATAGATTATTAATATTTTCTGAGTATTTTTGTATATTAATTAAATAAAAACTGGAAACATCATGCTGAAAAAACTATTTTTCTTAATGGTTTTATTTACACCATTAATTGCAAACGCTCAGTTTGAAGATATAATTAAAAAAACTGTCGTACCCGATATACTCGAAGAAAAAAATATCACAACCTCGATCGATGACGCCCTCCCCGTATCTTTCTGGATAAATGATATCGATAAATATTACGATCCAATAGAGCCGGCCGACTATAACGCGCCGCTCGGACCAGGATACTACCGCATGACTGTGCAGAGTTACTGTCTGAAAGCAGGCACGCACGGCCCCACAAAAGGCTCGGGACATTTGATTGCCCCGATAAAAGGAAAACTCGATAATCTTGTAACAAACATACTCAACCGCTCCGCCGAACATCCGGAGATCGCGCAAAGGGATATACAGCTTCTGCTCTGGTCAATTATTTACGGTGCTAAGTTTACCGATTTGCAGCCGGAGCTGCAGCTTCGCGTAAAACCGCTTCTCACTCCCACCGAAATTGCGGAAATGAGCATCGGGATAAGCGATATCCCCCTTGACCTTCTGCCTGATGAAGTACGCTCAACTGCCAAATTCTACAAAGATCTCCGCGGCAAAATTACCGATCCATCCAGCAGCTTCGAAGAAATTGAAAGCATGGCGGTTTTAACCGGTGAAGCGCCTTCAAGCATGCTGAAAAAACAAATTGATCCGGGCAACTGGGCTTACATTGGCGATGGCTTTTATATGCGTATGATGCCCGAAGGTTATCAAAAATCAATTCTTGAATTCTATCGCCCGCAATCTGTTAACATTACCCGTGATGCCAAAGGAAGAATTACATTATTTGAAAAGAACGGCGATAAAATAGAAGTGAGTTATATTGATGAACCCGGAAGCGATGTTATCAAAGGTGATGACGGAAAATTCTATCCTATATATAGATTCAAATCTGTAAAGTTTATCGGCTCAAATCCCGGTGAAGAAGAATTGATCGAGAATTTCGGCTGGATGATACGCGGAGACGGTAAAGAAATTAAAAATGCCGCTGAATTCAAATCTTACCCGCAGGATCCTACTTCCGCATTATACAAAGCAAGACTGGTAACCGCCAATGATTTCTTCAAAAAAATCGCCAAGTACCGCAAGGATTCCAACAATCCCGGAAAAGGCAGTGAGACAGGCAGCATGGATGATTTCAATGCTGATAAACACATGAAAGACGGGCTGGATGCTGTAAAAGATCCGACCGAAATTAAAGATAAACGCGACTGGATAGATAAACATCTTGATTATGTAAAAGACTGGTGGAACTGTGCTTCAAACTCACTGGCGGGCGGTTCATGTGATAACGATGATACTCCCCGCAAACCGAATCCCAACAAAAAAACCGCTGCGCCCGGCAACACAAAAGGCCAGCGTATTGCGCCAAGCTTGCGCAAATGGGGCGAGTAAGGTTCTTTTAGATTTCATATCTTAATTTTACATGAAAGCACAGACATTAAAGTCTGTGCTTTTTCTTTATGTATCAGATTAAGTATCTTTGTAATATGAAATTCAAAATATACCTCGAATACGCCGGCGCCAACTACTCCGGCTGGCAAAAACAGCCTAAAGAATCAGCGGTTAAAACCGTGCAGGGCACTTTAATGAAAGCCATCGATACCGTTTTCAGAAAGAACAAGGGTATCAATAAGTTCATCGATCTGCAAGGCTCCGGCCGCACCGATGCCGGCGTTCACGCCATTGAACAGGTGGCGCATTTGGATTGCGAAACTATGCTGGGGCCCGAGATACTCAAAATGAAAATTAACGATGAACTGCCCGGCGATATAAACATCCTCGAAATTGAAAAAGCCAGACCGGATTACCACGCGCGCCATAGCGCAAAATCACGGCAATACCTCTATGTAATATCCAAACGCCGCACGGCGTTTGAAAAACGCTTTGTATGGTGGGTTAAGGATAAGCTTGATGTAAAAAAAATGAAAGATGCTTCCCGTCTTTTTGTTGGCATGCATGATTTCAAAGCGTTTTCGGATAAGTCACCTGATGATAAATCAACTAAATGCCTGGTTGAGTCACTTGAAATTACCGAAGACGCAAACAAAATTTACATCCGCATAAAAGCTTCGCATTTTTTATGGAAGATGGTAAGGCGTATCGTTGGAACCCTTGTTGAAGTCGGCAGGGGCAAAATGAAAAACGAAGAGATATCTGAGTTACTTTCCTCCCTATCGCACAAGAAAACCGCTGGCGGTTTTCGAAGTCCCGCTGCAAGCGGAACCGGCATCAAGGGTCGCGGTAGTATCGCTGAATTCACCGCTCCTCCCTCAGGGCTCTTCCTCGAAAAAATTGTTTACTAATTTAAATTAAAAATATTTATATTAATATTTCACACTTTGCTCCCCCTCTCCACACAGGAGAGGGGGACGGGGGGTGAGGTTAAAAACGTCGCTGAATTCACCGCTCCTCCCTCAGGACTCTTCCTCGAAAAAATTGAGTACTGAACAAAACAAGGGGCCTACAGCCCCTTGTTAAATTACGATAATCGGAATCCGTCACTTAATTCTCGGGTCTTCAAACCATTTTGTTTCACCCGCAGGGATCTCTTCTGGTGCGCTGATCTTTGAATCTACTGTAACCATATAACCCGCCTCAACCATAATTGATTTTGTTACCTCATCTGAAAGTTTAGACATTCTAGTGCTGAATTCTGTAACCTTCGCGGCAAATTCTTCCATTGTCAATTTACCCGATTCATATTCTTTTTGCAGCTGCTCCATTTCTTTTCCTGATTCTTCAAGCTCCGTATGTTTTTTTAAGGGATATACTTCAAATTTACCTTCATATACTTTTATAACTTCTTTATCAGGGAACACTTCAAAAGAAAACTCAGTACCTCGCACTCCCCCGCCGTTTCGCTCAGTTGAAACTTCAAACTTACCGCCGCCAAGAAGTTTTTTCACTTTTGTCCAGATACTGCCGTTGATAAGCTTCACAAGCGTTTTAGTTTCTTTACATAAATTTTCTGTGAACATAAGAGAGCTGTTTGGTCCCACTACCATTACCGAACCGTCTGCAAGCTCCAGTTTCACAAATCCATCTTCTCCTGTTCTCACTTCCTCATTTTCTACTATATCAAAGCCAACTTTAAGCTGTTCGCCGTTTAAAGTCCTGTAAACGGTATCAACCTCATCGCCGCATGCCTGCAGCAATTCCATGATCTTTACAGAACCTATTACCAGCCCCGATACCTGCACTACTTTAATTTTGCACTCATTGCTGTATGGCACTGAAAGTTTTGTACCCGAATCATCAAAAAGCAGTGAGTCATGCCCGCCGCCAAATGAAAAGATCTTTGATGAAGCAAAAAACATTAACAGAAAAACCAAAATATTTCCCGGCATAGTTTACCAAATTTTCTTTTAGAATTTTCAAATATAAGGTTTTGTTTATTTATTTATGTAACTTATAAAGTGTATAGCAGTATTTAAGATTTTAAGTTTATAATATTGAGTTTCAATATTCGGAATTATGCCGTCTTGAACTCTACCTCAACCCCAAAAACTTCTTCAAACAATTTCTTCTGGTTTTTTGCTTCTAAAAATC